>TARA_R110000850_G_scaffold49210_9_pt1 | contig 27768 bp, 13 predicted proteins | sample TARA_R110000850 | Tara Oceans TARA_R110000850 (sample SAMEA4397586) | marine metagenome | biome: Polar Biome; feature: [SRF] surface water layer (ENVO:00010504); material: water (ENVO:00002006), including particulate matter (ENVO:01000060) such as... | depth 5 m | reverse complement strand
TCGCGTGCCGGTGCTGTAGCGACGTTCAAAGCTGCTCCGGTTTTTTATCACCACAGACGGGAATAAATGATTTTGATTTCGAACACGACAATCACGAATTCACCCTGGGCAGATTGCGATGAGTTCTAAGTAATTTAGTAGACTTTCGCGAAAACGAACCATAAAACGGACGCCATTCTCGTCCCGTAATCTCATACGTTTTTGCAGAATTTCGCTTGATCCTTTGACTCTAGCCTTGGCAGTGGGCAGAACATCTTATTAATGGATCTATTTGCTTATTCAGGCATAGATTCTTCAATCATCTCATAGTGGATCTTTAATTACTTTACTCGTGAGAGTTTCACAAAACGAAATAGCGGGTATGCCAGACAAGTACCCGAGCAATCTGTTGTAAATATTTGATTGTGCTATTGGAAGCTGATCCCGGCTTCAGTAGTTTACCAGCGTCTTCTAACAGATTTCTACAGTTTCACTCATTGTTCGAATGTTCTTTCGGTCTCATGTTGATTTCGACGACATGATCCTGAAGGTCGTCGACGAGAGTTATAAAATTGTCTGTTAACTCTTCGCCATCCAGCATCATGCGGCAAACTGCTGTATCTGAGTTGTCGTTGCGGATCGTGATATGATAGAACGTTTCGCGATAGCGATAATGAATCTTGAATTCAGTCCAATCAGCCGGCAGGCAGGGCTTTAGACTTAACTTATCTACATCCAGGTTCAATCCCAGTAACGACTCTACGATCAGTCGGTACATCCAGCCGGCTGAACCGGTATACCAGGTCCATCCCCCCCGTCCGGTGTGTGGTTCGACTCCGTAGACATCAGCGGCCACGACATATGGTTCTACACGGTACGTTGAAATCTCGTCCGGAGTAGAGCCATGCAAAACAGGATTGATCAATGAGAACAGTTCCCAGGCACGCCTGCTGTCTCCCATCGCGGCAGTCGCCATGACTGTCCAGATTGCACTGTGAGTATATTGACCGCCATTTTCACGAACGCCGGGAACGTAACCTTTAATATAGCCGGGGTTGAGGTCTGACTTGTCGAAGGGAGGATCGAGTAACTGGATCAGGCGGTCATCGCTTCGCACCAGGCGGCGATTCACACTTTCCATAGCAACACTGGTTCGATTTTCCGGGCCAGCACCAGAGAGAATCGACCAGCTCTGTGCGATGGCATCGATCTGGCATTCTTCATTCGAAGCAGAGCCTAGTGGCGTGCCATCATCAAAGTAAGCGCGGCGATACCATTCTCCATCCCAACCATACTCTTCGATATTTCCGCGTAATCGCCCTGCTTCCAGTGTGTAGCGATCAGAGAGTGCTTCATCTCCTTGTTTCATTGCCAGCTCGGCATACTGAGTGAGCACATGATACAGAAAGAACCCGAGCCACACGCTCTCCCCACGCCCCTCTGCGCCGACAAGATTCATGCCGTCATTCCAGTCTCCACAGCCCATCAATGGCAGACCATGCTCACCAAACCGCAGTCCGTTATCAATGGCGCGAATACCATGATCAAAGAGTGTGCCAACTTCGTCTGAGATTTGTGGCAAATCGTAATTGGATTCTTCGTCGTCGCGCAGTGGGCGTGATGTCAGGAAATGCACGCTTTCGTCCAGGATGCCTGTGTCTCCGGTGATTCCGACATAGCGGCAGATCGCGAGAGGCAGCCATAAATAATCGTCAGAGAAATGGGTCCGTACGCCTCGTCCGACTGGGGGATGCCACCAGTGCTGTACATCTCCTTCCTGGAACTGATGCGCTGCGGCGCGGAGCAGGTGCTCTCGTAGAATCTGCGGCTGAGCATAGACCAGGGCCATCGCATCTTGCAGTTGATCGCGGAATCCAAAGGCGCCACCCGACTGATAAAATCCGGAGCGAGCCCACATGCGGCAGGCCAAAGTCTGATAGAGGAGCCAGCCGTTGGCCAGGAAATTAACCGATGCATCAGGCGTTTCCAGATGAATGACTCCCAGAGTTCGACTCCAGTAATCCCAGACGCCTTCAATCGCGCGATGCGCACTTTCAACCGTACGATACTGTTGTGCAAGCGCTTTTGCTTCTGCAACTCCGCCAGCAGCCCCCATTGTGAAAGTAATAATTCGCTCCTGTCCGTCTGCTAACTGAACTGGAACCTGGATCGCCGCACAGGGATCATAACCTGAGCCGACGCGACCGGAGAGTCGCACACGTCGCAAGGCGGACGGATTGTCGAATTTGCCATTACGTCCTAAAAACTCAGTACGGTCACCCGTCACAGAACGGTTGGTTTCACTGCAATTGAAAAAGGCGATACGGTTCCCAAACTCGGGACTATAGACGTTACGTGCCAGGATCGCGTCACTCGCTGGATCGATTTCCGTCACGATGTGCATTGCAGATTTGTTGCGTGAATCGCCTAGTACCAACTCCCAGTAACCTGAGACGGACAGTTCCCGCGGCTGTCCTGAGCGGTTCGTGATTTTCAGTTTACAGAATTTGACCGGCGCATCGGTCGCCACGTAGACACTCAGTTCCGTTGTGAGACCGTCTTCTGTGTAATCAAAAATGCTATAACCGAACCCATGTCGGATGATGTAGGTATTTTGTCCCCGTTTCGGTAGTGGAGATGGAGACCAGAACTTCCCGGTTTCCTCATCCCGTAAATAAATCGCTTCGCCGGTGATATCAGAGACAGGATCATTATGCCACGGGGTCAACCGGAATTCATGGCTGTTTTCCGCCCAGGTGTAAGCGCTGCCCCCTTCCGACACAACGGTACCAAGCTGCGAATTTGCAATCACATTGACCCAGGGAGCAGGTGTCGTCTGTCCCGCTGCCAGAATGGTGATGTATTCGTGGCCATCCCGACTGAAGCCCCCCAGTCCGTTAAAAAATGCCAGATCATATTGGGGAGGATTATCGACGAGAGGTTGCGTCTTCAGAACACGACTCGGAATCAGGTACGGAACTGCAGCATCCGTTCGCCCGAACCGTTCGGTCTGTTCCTGTAATGTTCCCGCGTCATCTAATAATACAATACGCGCTACGGTCTGCAACAAGATACGGTCTTCCTCTGACATCTGTTCGCCCCGACGTATGAAGATACCACCAGGTCGGTCTATGAGTACTGCTTCCGAACTGGCGGCAACCAGATCGGCGATCTCATCTTGCAATGACTGTCGATACACTGAATCGTCTTCATTCCAGATGACCAGATCGACGGCAAGTCCTTTCAGACGCCAGTAGGCATGTGCCTGTACCGCCTGCTTTACGAGCCCGATTCGTATATGGTCGCGAATTCGAATCAGTACGATGGGCAGATCCCCTGAGATACCGTAACCCCACAGCCCCGATTGTCCCTGTTGATTGAGACTGAGAATACTCGTTTTGGCACGCCTGAGAGACGATGCATAAATGATTGAGCTGGCCAGTCGGCCATAAATCTGCGCATCCATTTCAGAAGCGCTTAATTGCTGCAAAAGAATATGACCGTGGGTCCAGGCAAGATCGAACACACGATCAGCCAGACTGTGATCACTGTATTTTTCAGACAACGCTTCAACGCCTGCCCGTGACTCAGAGACTCCCGTTACGATATCAATACAAACCGCTTCGTTAGGGAGTAACAGTAGCGTCTGACGAATACTCACTACAGGATCAAGTACCGGTCCGGCGGAGTTCGATAACGGAGCGATGCTGTCGAAAACAACTGGCTCTGCCAACGTACGCTGCCGGCCGATGAACTGCATGCGGTCTGTTTCGTAAGACGGCTCCCCAACGGTGACTCCCCTGACGGTCATCATGTGTGTCATCCATGGTGGATGTTCTTCGGCAGAACGGGGGCGCCGGGTACAGTAAATCGCCTTGTGATTGGGAACCAGTTCCGTCTGCACAAACAGGTTGCTGAAGGCAGGATGCGCCTCATCCTGAGGTTGTACTGCTAACACGACTTCTGCATAACTGGTTACTTCAATCCTGCGTGACGATTCGGTTCGATTTGTCAGAGTGACACGACGCAGTTCGATGTCATCTTCCGGGGAGACACTGATTTGAGTATACGTTTCAATGCCCGCATCAGAACGGCGGAACTCGGCCCGTGCCTGTGTGAAGATTGCTTCGTAGCCTCTGGTGGGGCTGGTGGTCGGCTGCCAGGCATTCGACCACATGATTCTGCTGTCCACGTCGCGCAGATAGCAGAAACTGCCATAGTTATCTCGAGTCGCATCTTCACGCCAGCGTGTCACTGCCAGATCGTGCCATCTGCTGTAGCCTCCTCCCGCACTCGTTACCACAACATGATATCTGCCGTTCGAGAGTAGATGGGCTTCCACTACAGGACTGTCAGGATTGGTAATCACACGCATGCTGCCCGTTTCTTCTGGTGATGCAAGGTGTGTGGCTCGTGTTTCGCTTTCGTGCGGGAGAACCGGCGCTGTTGCCCTGGGTACCCGTTCCTGTAAGAGCAGTTCCGCTGCCCGCAGCATGGGATCAGCCAGAAAGCGCCGCTGCATTGGTTTATCAAGCAGTACATATGCCAGTGAGAGCAGGCTCATCCCTTCATGGTGTGCCATGAACTGTTTCACTGTTACACTTTCCGCACCAGGTGGCAATCGTGAAGGCGTGTAGTCGACTGCCTCATAGAAGCCACAGGCCCCCAGTTGACCATCTGTCGCCAGATGCTGGAGATTCTCACAGGCAGCCTGCGGTTCGACCATTAAAGCCAGGACGCTTGCATACGGTGCAATGACCAGGTCTTCCGCCAGTCCCCGTTTCAGTCCCAAGCCAGGTACTCCGAATGCTCGATACTGATAGGTCCGGTGTTGGTCTAACGTATTATAACCGGACTCAGAAATTCCCCATGGAATTCGATATTGCCGTCCGTATTCGATTTGTCTTCGTACAGCTGCGTGATAAGTTCGATCGAGCAGCGTATTATCGTAATTGGGCATCACCAGCAGTGGCATCAGATATTCAAACATGGAGCCACTCCAGCTCAACAATGCCGGCAGGCTTCCTGCGCTGGTCAGCAGACGTCCCAATGCGAACCAGTGTTCCTGGCCGAATTGTCCCTGTGCAATGACGATATAGCTGGCCAGACGCGCTTCTGAGGCGAGCAGGTCATAGTAACCGGCATCAAGTCGTCGCTCGCTGACGTTATAGCCAATCGCAAATAAATCCCGGGATGAGTCATACAATAACCCGAAATCCATATCTGCTAATTCGCGACACTGTAATGCTAATTCTTCAAATGCTCTGATTCTGGCGGCTGCACGTTCTGCGGCAATACTTAGTGATGCACCTAACTGCACCAGCCATTCACAGGTTTCAGTATCCGCGACCTGTTTTGCCTGCTGGATCAGTGGCAGCAAGGTCGTTTGCAGCTTTGCGACATCTCGCAATCCTGCTGCAGTATCTAAATGTTTCAGAGCGACTGCCAACTGGTTCAATTCCGCACCCTGATGATTGGGGGGAGCGTCTTCCCAGGTAACGGGTGTTTTGGGGAGAGTGAGCCAGACTGCCAGGTGCAGCAGGTCGGCCCGATGTTCCTGACAGGATCGCTCATAAGCGAGTACCCACCACATGAGTTCCGCATTCGAGTCTGCTAAGGTAATGAGCTCAGTAGCTTCTTCTGTCATCTGTGCCAGCAGGACATTCGCCGCCTGCAGAGAATCAGGAGCGCGATTCAGTAATTCGATCTGTCGTTCAATTCTGCGACGAAAGTCAGCGTCTATCGATATTCCGTCAAAATTCAGAATCACATCCAGCAGTACCCGCAGTGTATCGCGCAGACCTGCAAACATGCGTCCAGGCATAATATTCGCTTCGCTTAATTCTCTAAAGCCACTGCTGAGAACCAGCAGATTTGCAGCTAAATTACCACTGTCGACCATGGAAACATATCGGGGGTGCAACGGCTGAAGTGTGCGCGTGTCATACCAGTTGAAGAAGTGCCCTCGATGGCGTTCCATCCTGTCGAGTGTCTTAAAGGTTTTTCGAGTTTTATTGAGGAACTGAGAGGCAGAGCAGTAGCCGAAATCATAAGCCGCCAGTTCGGAGAGTAACGCCATGCCAATGTTCGTGGGGCTGGTACGTGTCGCTATCTCCAGGTCAGGATTCTGCTGAATATTATCTGGTGGCAGCCAGTTCTCTTCTTCCGTGACATACTCTTCGAAGTACCGCCAGGTTTTTCTAGATAACTTTTCCAGAAAATGATGTTCTAATTCTGAAAATTGTATCACACGTCTGGTAATCGGCCGGCTGAGCCACCAGGCAATCATTGGTGAAATAAACCAGATCACAAGCCAGGGCACTGCCCAGAAGAAAATCTCTGATTCAATGGAATAGAGTATTAACGCCAGAAGGACGGCTGTCGCGGGAGCGATCATCATCTGGTAAATGGTACCACTCAAACTACCATCGCTTCCCCGTTCCGAATCGCTGGCTGTTTTCCATTCGAGGAGTCGCCGCTTTGTCCAAAATACACGGACCAGTGTGCGGATAATCGCGTCACAGCAGATATACGATTCATAAGGTAAAAAGACGAAAGACAGGATGTTCTGTGCCAACGGTCGCCCCGTTGCCTGTAGAGTCTCGCGTACATGCAGACGAGAAGGTAAATCGACCGGCTTCTGCAGTAGACTGGTCAGCGTATCCAGAATCGTGGGAACAAATACAATGCAGGCCAAAAACAGCAACGTGTGCGCCACCATCGCCGGCAATAGAAGCCAGGAGATGAGCAAGACACTCAACATGGCCAATGAAACCAGGCTGCGGCGGAGATTATCCAGGATCTTCCACCAGGAAAGTGCCGAAATCGGATTCCGAACAGACTGGCCAGCACGATTTCGAACCCAAGGGAACAGCCAGCCAACGATCTGCCAGTCTCCTCGAATCCAGCGATGCCGGCGACCGATATCTGCCAGGTAACGCGATGGATATTCTTCATATAAAGTCACGTCGCTGATCAGTGCCGAACGACAGTAGGCTCCTTCAATCAGGTCATGACTCAGAATCGTATTTTCAGGAAAGTTATTGCAGCACAGTTCAAAGAAATCAACATCATAAATTCCTTTGCCAATAAATGATCCCTCACCGAACATATCCTGGTACACATCTGAAACAACCCGCGTGTAAGGGTCGATTCCAGGCTCGCCTGCATACAACTGCACGAAGTGGGATTGCTGCGCGCTATTCAGGCTGACGCCAACCCGGGGTTGAAGGATTGTGTGCCCTTCGACGACGCGCGATTTGCGAGCATTACATACGGGATGATTCAAACGGTGTGCCAGTGTACCTACCATCAATCGGGCTGCATCCCGCGGTAATTGAGTATCAGTATCGAGTGTGATGACGTACTTCACTGATTGTAGAATATCGATTTCGCCGACGATTTCAGAAAACAGGCCCTGTTTGCCGCGCAGTGTCGCATTCAGGTCTGCCAGTTTACCGCGTTTGCGTTCGTGCCCCATCCAGACACCTTCTTGCGCATTCCATTCTCGAGAACGGTGAAAGAGATAGAATATATCAGAGCGATCAAAGGCATATCGCTGATTCAGGAGTTGAATGCCATCTCGGCTCAGACTCAAGAGCTGCGCATCAGCTGGTAACACCTCAGCGTCGGCATCGACCAGGTCTGTGACCAGAGCAAAATGTAAACTGGGATCACGATTGGCAAGATACCGTAGTTCCATTCCCTCCAACAGATGCTCAATACCAGCGGCACTTGTCAGCATCGTTGGTACTGCCACCAGTGTGCGGTAATCAGATGGGATTCCCTGCTCATAATCCATGCGTGGCAACGATTGCGGGCGAAACAGTTGCATCGAAAACCAGTTAACAATTCCCATTCCCAAATGCGAGGCACAAATCAGAATCGGGATCGCCAGTAGCGCGAGCCCTTGCCAGCTTACACTGGAATGGTGAGCCGCAGCCAGGAAGAGTATCATTACAGCTAGTGTGAAGAACGTCATCGTGGACAGGTAACAGATCAGGGGGAACCGTCGGCGTAACTTGTCCAGCATCACGGCAGGGGTCAGCCGCATTTCGACCAAACACTCTAATACCGGGCGACCATGGCCGATCAGATAATATCCTACATGAGCGGCACGGTCTTCTGGTTTATCACTTGCATGATTCTCAGCCAGTTGAACCGCTTTGAGGGCGACATCATACTCTGTAAGGTGGCTACGGCGAGCAATGCCTTCAACGGCCCGTCGGTAACGATCTCGTGTCTCAAAATCCATCTGTGCATAGATGTGTGAAGGGTCCCCCGTCAGTGTTCGTTCCACCAGACTATGCTTCTCAATAAAACGACGCCAGTCATTGGAATTCAAAAAACGCAGGCTGTTGATACTGTTTCCTATCGAAACCTGATCGACAGCCTGGGCCTGGCCTTCAGTGTGCACCACTTGCTCGATCGTTAATACCTGATCAGCCAGGCGATGTTCGAGCCAGCTGTTCGCAAAGGCAAAGTTTGGATTCTGGCCTTGGAGATGGCGTGTCAGCTCGGCTAGAAATGCACCTGAGAGTTGAGGATTGGTACGAGCCATATCTGCCAGAACCAGAATCAGATCTGTCGGTTTCTGCTCGACCACCTTTACCATGCGGTCTGCCCAGTCATTTGCCAGGTCACGATCGCGCCGCGCGGTAGCAATTCTCACTGCAACGCGGCGCAGATTTTCGATCAGGGCCAGTCGCAACATTAAAGGTAATGCCCATAATTCGCCCAATTTCAGCGTCTGGACTGACTCATAAGAAGTAATGAAACTGTCCAGGCTGTGGGCATCTATCCGGCCATCAATGTGAGCAATCAGTTCGAGCGCGATGTCATAAACGCGTGGATAACTGGCAGCGTGGCCATTCGCCAGACGTGGCAGTTCCCGACTGTAAGAGGGGGGTAACAGCCGCCGGATGGCACGAATCTGCTCTTCTACCAGATAGAAATTGTCCAGCAGCCATTCAGCCGCTGGTTCGATCCGGCGATTCAGATCTTCCGCCGCTGCCACCAGATCATACGTTTCATTCAATATGCGCTGGTTTTCATCGAGCCGTGGTAGAAGTTCATCTCGTGCCTGGCCGGATGCCAGTTTATGTGACGCAGCGATGATCTTTGCGTGTCGTTCGAGCTGATCAATACTAAAGAGTTCTGCGCGAAGGGGCGCTTCATCAATGGGCCTGATAAGCGAAGGTTCCTGATGGCGAAACTGTCGGAAAGAAATCAATCGGTACAGTTTTTGCCAGATATCTGGAACATGCATTAAGCCTCCTAAAGCCCAACTCCATCTCCTGGAGAAAGGGGTGTTGCATCAATTATAGAACGCCTCAAGGTAATTAGCAATCAGCTGTATTTTCTTCCTGAGAAGGCTTTTCTCGCAACGGGGAGTATCTCCTTCTTTAGAAATGTCCTTACTTTGAACAGCGACATTCTGTCGGGTTTTATGCATCACTTATTTTCACTAGCGATCTCAATTAAGAATTCCATCCCAAAAATAAAGCTGCCCTTGCTCTGCTTTTACTGCTTTGACTTCTCCATCCTGCGACACAATCAATCCGATAGTCCCTTCAGATTTATGACAGAATGAAAAGACAGACTGATGCCGCAATCCCCATTGGTCGCATAAATATTTACGGCCGGACGCTGCATCTTCCACTTTCGAACCTGGGGGCAGTAAAACGGGAAACCGTACTCCAAACCCCTGAATTCGCAGGTGTTCATCCAGCAGGACGGCACCGTCCACAGCCGCCAGTAGACTGATTTGACTGATTCCCCGGATCAATTGCTGGCTCCCCCGGCGGAGGGCAAGTTCTGCATGACTCTTTTCTGACTCTACAGTTTTCTCTGGATTTTCATTTGCCTGACGTAACCCATCATCGAGAATTTTATATGTCACAATATTTTCGAACAGTCCGGAATGGTCAGAAACGGTATATGTAATATGGGCATGTTGTTTTTGAACTGGCATCGGAGTGATCACAATACTCCCCCCGTGTCGTCTTAAGTTGATACGTTCCAGTATGGCAAGAATGGAGGTTGTATAGATATTTAACAGGGAGTGTATATCATCTTCTTCAATCGTATTTTTTGCCAGACTACCATACAGACCTGAGGAGACGAGCCCTGTTATCACCTGGCGAAAGAAAATTCCCAATGGGTTTGTACCGGTCTGGAACAGGTTCTCCCTGGGAAATATCACGCGGCCATCCCGTAATCGGACCAGGCCAGATCGTCCCTGGGAGACCATCAGTGTTCCGGGACCTTCAATTGTGATCATCAGGCAGTCGGGAGGAAAATCTTCGGGTTGCATGGGGGCTGCGGGAGGATCACCGGCAGAATGTTGTACCCAGGCATGACCATGTTCAAAGAATCCCCAGATCGATAGCCATTCGTCCATCTGGTAACAACCAATGACGGTCTGGCGGTGCTGTGTCACAGGGGACAGTCGGACAAGTTCCTTATCGGTTAATACTACAGGTTCAGTCAGTTGCAAAGATTCTTTGGGAATCGCTTCTAAAGAAGCATACGCCACTACACAATGGACTAAGCGCTGTTCGCTCGTACGAAATGAAGCGTGGTAGCAGGTCTCCAGTAAACGTTGGAGTATATGATCTTCGGGCAAATCAAACTGTGGATCAGAGACATTCTGCCAGCGTGTTTTAATCCCCTCCAGCAAATCTTTTGGAAAAGCATATTCAATCATGAAACCTCTCTGTCAGGAACAGCCTGAAAACCATTAATTTACCAGTGCTCTCAAAGTCCTTCTGGAAGTTCACTTTTGAATTCAACTTCACTGAATGATTCATGTTCGTACCAGTTACCTCTCCCTGACTGGGAAAGCTGTAACAGGAACGTTGCCTGGATGTGGCGTTGTTTAATTCCGTATCCTCGTCATATTCTTTCAGGTGCAACGGAAAACCAGGTATCGTATCCGATGGCTGCTCTTCAAATTCTTTAATATCAAGCAGCATGAAGATCGTCGGGTGGCGATTGTAGCGCTTGGGGCCCCTGAGGGCACGTTGTTCCAGAAATTTCATGCAGGTTCCTGTGCGCTTTGTCCGTGCCAGGCCATACGGTGTCGCGCACCTCCCGCAAAGTCTGTTTGATTGACTACAATGATTCCAATGTCGACGCTGTCAGTAAGTTCATTCAAAGCCCAGTCAACCGTCTGTGCGGGACTCAACCCTTTTTCTAGCTCAAGGTAAGACCGGTAAGCCAGTAATGATCTGGCGATGTATTCTCCGTCACCGGTGGTCGCAATGGCGCCTGCTTTGCCTGCATAGAGTCCACAACCGGGCAGAGGTACATCACCTACGCGCCCCCGAAGTACGATGGTGGTCCCTCCCGAGCTCAATGCACTCGCAAACGTCTGTCCGTCCCATGCAACACTGCCTACGGTGTCTGTCCCCAGCGCCTCTCGGAAAGGAGTCTCGAAGTTCCAGGCCCGTTCCAGATCAGCCCGCGACCAGTCGCCCATCTTTTCAGAAACAGAGAGGATCTTCTGCAGGCGGCTCTTCGCTCCAGCAGTGGTAGGGTCGTAATCCTCGTAACCACATTGCCGGGCATATGTTGTTGCGCCATCTCCCACCAGGAGAATATGAGGAGTATCAAGCAGGCACCGGGCGACCGCAATCGGGTTTTTCACACGCTCTATCGCAGCGACTGCTGCAAAATCCCCGGTACTCGTCATGCAGGAAGCGTCCAGCTGGATCGTCGTACCGTCGAAGCGAAGGTTAGAACCGGTTCCCGCGTTAAAACGTTCGTCATCTTCCAGGATCTGTGTAGCGGCTATTACCGCATCCAGGGCACTTTTGCCTTGTGACATCAGTTCAAAACCGGAGTGACAGGCACTCCTTGGCCCATCTTCATAAGCTGGGTTTGATGACGCTCCACCATGACAAACGATTATTGACATAGCCTGACTGTATCTTCGCGACTTGTTGCAGTACAGGGTGGCTGATTCAAATCGCAATGATAAAAACATAATCAAAGTAAATCGCTTGAAGAAACGAACCTCAAACACCGTCCTGAAATCCCGGATTCTGATTCCCATCGGAGGGAATGAAAAGAAATCCCCGGATTCAGAAATCTTTCGTGAAATGGTCGAAATGGCGGGGGGCTCCCAGGCTCGCATCGTTGTGGTGCCTACGGCGAGCGAGAACCCCGACGAACGGGCACGCGACTATAATGTACTTTTTTCCGCCTTCAACCCCAAAAGTATCCAGACCGTTCATATAGGAGAACGCTCCGATGCCGGGTCGAAAGCACTCTGTAAAATCATCCATGAAACAACCCTGTTTATGTTTGGCGGCGGCGACCAGCTGCGTCTGTCTTCACTGATTGGAGGCACGCCCCTGCATCATGCTTTGCTGGAACGTTATCAGAGGGGAGGCTGTGTCATAGCCGGGACTTCTGCCGGTGCCGCGGTTCTGCCGGAAGTCATGATCTTCCAGAACAATCGATTTCGATTATTTCGGAAGGGAGGCATTGAAATGACCAAAGGACTGGGGCTGATCCAGGATATGATCTTCGATACTCACTTCGTACAGAGATCACGCATCTCCCGACTCGTTCATGCCATGGCCACCAACCCGGCATTACTGGGACTGGGCATCGAAGAAAATACAGGATTGATCATCGAGAACGAGCAACGGGCCCGGGTCATCGGTACCGGAACGGTGATTGTGGTCGACGGTAGCTCCATCCAGATTAACCACATCGGTTATGCAGAAAACCGAGATCCCTTTGCCCTGACCAATGTGACCTATTCCGTGTTAACAGCCGGCATGGTTTATGATCTGAAACAGCGAACCGTCATCGATCCCGGACCAACAGCGCCCCCTAAAAGTTCATTACCCAGATCCAAATAAAATTCTATCTGAGCAGAACGGTCTTGTGTATATGGATATACCAGCATAGTCACCAATCTCGGCCCGTACAAAACCCTCTTCGTAAAGACTTTTACTCGGGCTGATTCTGGGAGCGGTGAAACAAAAGGAGCTTATAAATGTTCGAGCCTCTACGGTGATTTATGAGGTAACTCACCGCATTCTAACTTTTCTGGAGTAGCTTAATGGCAGCCGTGACACCCGTATCTAGAGCGCGTCACATTTAACCATAGCGTCTCTCAATCTATTATACTCGGTCCAAATGGCCCTGGAGACGCTATAGTAAAACTGGACACAGTCTAAGGTAAATTACCTCAACTCTGCGGCCCAGCATTCAGTAAAGGTTCAGCAGAGCACTAAAAGAGATCGTCAATCGAATATGAACTCTGGAAACTCGGTATTTCCCAGGCCTACCGACAGACTGTGAAAATTATCGTCAAGGAAGCAGGGATCGAGCCGAGTCCGAATCGAAGTACCGGCACCTGAGACCAGTTTCTCAAAGCTCATGCGGAAGCACTCTAGGCCTGCGATTTCTTTACGAAACGAACCGTGACACCGCGGGGGCTCGTCGATTTATATGTACTGGTTTTTATGCATCTTGAGACCCGTGAAGTCTTTGTGACACCGTCAACTCGAAGTCCGGACTCAGCCTGGGTCACGAATCAGGCCAAATCATTTGTAAACCACGTTTCCGCATTTGCCGATGGTGAATTTGGGGGGCACAGAATATTTTGTGTCATGATGGCTGCAGTTCTAAAACTGGGTACCCAGAAATCTTTTTCAAAATCCCCCCCAGCAAGCCTCAGATCAGTAAAGCGAGAATTAGCTCCCCTCCCGGACGGTATTTTTGTTATTCTTACTTTACGGTCACGGCTGTAACTTCAATTAAAATAATATCTTGTGAGAACATGATATTTGGGCACTGTGATTCGCAGACCGAAAATCTTGAAAAAAACGAGAGAAATCCACGCGTCAGAACCAGGCTGCTCGCAGTAAGCTAACTCATTCAACAGCGAGTCTCTCCAGTGTCTCCTGCAGATCTAGATCAATCAGATCATGCACGCGCTGGCTGGTACAATCACGCTATTCAACTGCCTGGCGTAATCGTGCCAGTCTTTGTCCCAATATATGTTCTTCATATATTTACTGCTGAATCACAAACCTGATTGGTTGCTGGAAAAGTTTCTGTGTGGATTCACTATCTTGCAGTCTATGCTCCAACATTTCGATTGCGAGATCTCTTGGCAGGCATTCAGAAAACTTCAATCCTATGATCGCGTCCTCTTCAATAGATGGATACATTTCGTTTGGATCTCGTTGACAGACCGCTTTGATCGCAGCTTCGACGTCCTGCAGTTTTAGTGTCTGGTGGAAGGTCAGTGTGAAGCTGTCAAACTGAACAACATGTCGAGTCATTTGTGAAAGCTGCCGCGCCAGAGTTGCATTGACCTGCGAACCTGCATAAGTCCACCACTCGACTTCCTGGCCATCTGTTTGTATGGCAATCGAAGAAACTGGGTCTAGCCAGGCGTATTCTTCACGGATTTCTGTCAGGTATTGAGTGGCCCGTTGTGACAAGTAATCACGGGTTAAATCTGTTGACAGTATCTGTTTCATAGACTGTGTCATTTGAAAGTTCAGTCCCTGTCCTGAACCCTGCCAGCGTGTTCTTCCCTTTGATTCAGTTGGTTCCACGTAGGCTTTTCGTCTTTGCCAGTCGATGTGATTGACCTGCCATGCCCGCCCGCCTAACAGTAAAATTCGTGGCCCATCCTGTTTGCTGAGAAAGGTCATTTCATCGACATAACCCAGTTCCTGTCTCCCGTACAATACCGAAAAAAGAGGGGGGGAAAGGAACACGGAAAACAGTTCCATGAAATTACGCCGACCGTATGTTTCTTCCCCTGACTGTCCCATTCCTAAAATACCAGAATCTTCCCACAGGATACCGCGTTCCAACATCGATGATACCAGTTGATCAACCTGGCTGGGGGGGATTGACTGAAATCCTGAAACGCCACTCAGCCAGGAAAACCAGTCTCTCTGTCCAATACCGCTTTCCTGGAGGATCAACGCCATCAATTGTTGGGCCAGAATATGGTAAGGCAGAGATGGTGGCTGTACCGGTTCAACATAACCTGTGGACCAGAGATCTATCAAAGCCGCCGCTTGAATCAGCATTTCTTCCTTGGTTGCCAGAAACAGACAGTTACGCAGTGTTCCTGCGCGGCGTCCGGTGCGCCCCATTCTTTGCAAAAAACTAGAGACAGTGGGAGGGGAGTCGATCTGTATCACTCGATCCAGGTTCCCTACATCAATACCCAGTTCGAGGACGCTGGTAGCGACAATCACGCAGTCATCTCTGGAAGCGAAAGCCTCTTCGGCCTGTTTCCGTTGTTCCTGGCTAAGGGAACTGTGCGTGACAAATGTCGTGATTTCCAGACGCCTGAGTTCGGCGGCCAGTTGTTCTGCCCGGGCACGACTGTCGACAAACACCAGTCGTTTCTCGCCACGGTGCAGTCGGGAAATGACGACAGCTGCATTGGAGAGTGAGCCGACATAATCCAGTTGGACATCTGCAGCATCTGAACCGGAAGCAAGCGGCAAAAATACGTCGCGCGGCCCCTCGCAGGAACCAGCCATCCAGTCAACCAGCGTTTCAGGATTTCCCACGGTTGCGGAAAGTCCCAGGCGCTGTAGTTCCCGACCTGCAATTCGAGAAATCCGTTCCAACACTGAGAGCAGATGCCAGCCTCGATCATCTCCGGCGAAGGCATGAATTTCATCAATGATGACAACCTGCAGATTGCCAAACAGTCGCTGCGCATCGACATTCGGGGAATCCAGCATTACCTCCAGAGATTCAGGAGTCGTCAACAGGCAGTCGGGTGGTTCTCGCAGGATTTTTTTACGTTCTGAAGGCTTCACATCGCCATGCCATAACGCAGAGCGTCTTCCCAGCAGGCGACAGTAGCCTTCGAGACGGACGTCAAGATTATTGAGCAGCGCCTTGATGGGACAGATATAAAGGACGCTCAGGCCGTTCCATTCTTCCGTGAGCATCCGGGAGACAACCGGAAAAAAGGCGGCTTCCGTTTTTCCTCCTGCCGTAGGCGCGAGCACAATCAGATGTTTGCCTGCCAGGATCTGCGGTATGACCGCTTCCTGGAACGGACGCAGTTCCCGCCAGCCGAGACTGTTGACAATGTGATGCTGCAGTGCAGGATGGAGAAGGTCAAAACTGCTCAATGTCACTCTTTATTTTTCTGAAATCATTTTTAATAATTTAAGTATCCGGCTGTTCTTTCAGACACATTTCTATAACTCGAGTTCGATCTGATCTATATCCGTGGCACCAGCGGCCTGGCGTTCGACCGTGGTTAATTCTGAATCGGTCATGGTCAGCGTATAATGTTCGTGCGGTTTGAAATCGTCGAACTGGTCGATGCGGTCGAGGATGTCCGCAACCAGTTTCTTCAGAAAGATCCGGGGTGCCACTCCTACTTTTCCACCGAGTTTACCTGCCACCGACTGAGCCAGTTCCTGCACATAGCTGTCATCACACAACTCAGCAATCCGTTCTGAAGCCTGTGCATGCTGCTGGTAGATATCACGGACCTTGCATCCAACCAGGCAGAGACGTTCCAGGCTGAAGGCCGGGAGTCGAATTTGTGGGGCGCGGGGATTGTCAAATCGGGCATCGGTCTGGAAGTCGACATGCAGGCGTTGGGCCAGTGGTTCCAGTCGTTGAATTCCCTGCGGACCTTCATAAAACGCAGTCGTACCTGTCACGAGCAGATAGAGTCCGGGAAATCGACCGGAATCGACTTCATCAATCAGCTGACGCAGTGCATTGAGACTCTTATCCCGTACATCGCTGCGCACGCGTTGAATGGTTTCCACTTCATCCAGAATCAACAGCAGTCCCGGGTGACCAGAATCACGCAGAACTGTCAAGACTCCCTGTAGAAAACTCAATGCACCAAAGTGATCAATGTCACCCTTCACGCCACAATACCGTTTGGCGGAGGCAGACACATTAGGTTGCCCGGCCAGCCAGGCCAGAATACCATCTGCGATTGCTCTTTCGTCTGCTACCTGTGCCCGTCGATAACCTCGCAGGGCTGAGCTGAAAGTCGGCGTGATATCGGTCACCTTGGCGAGTCGCTGTTCCAGTAACTCGTTCGTACGCTCCAGCAGGGCCTGCTGATCTGCTTCATCGATCTGTCCTTCAGACAGGACATCTTCCTCAAGGGCATAGAACCAGCCATCGACAATATTTCGCCAGGCACCCTGGGGAGTATCCGCTGTGGAAAGCCGTTCCATCAACCTGCGGTAGACTGTTTCCAGGCGATGCAGGGGCGTCTCCGTTTCCGATACTTGGACTTCCGCCGAGGCAAATCCCTGTTTTCGTGCCTGATCTGCGAGCCAGCGCGAGAAGAATGTTTTTCCGCAGCCGTATTCACCTCGGACTGCCTTAAAAACTCCGCCTGAGGAAGCAACCTTCTCCAGTTCTTCTTTGAGTGCTGGTTCAAAACGATCGAGACCGACGGCAAATGCATCGAGACTGTTCTGGGGGACGGTACCACGTCTGAGGGCGTCAATAATTTCTTCTCTGCGGCGGGGACTGATCATTGTTGTCTAGTCCTCCAGACCGAATTGTTTGAGTAGCAGGTCACGCTGGAGCTCTACGGTATCGGATGTTTCGTCGTAGCGAATGACATCGTAACCGTCTACATTCAGCACGCGTTCGGTTTTTGCCAGGATACCCCGCATTCGCATGGGAGGTGCTGCGAGTGCGCGTGTCAGTGCGTGCAGTGTCATTGTTCCCTCCCGTCGGTCCAGGGCATGCAGCAGACGCGTAAAGGTGGCATCATCGGGAAGATGTCGTCCGCCCAGACGTTTCTGGTCTTTGAAAACCGGGCTTTCAAGCAGACTCTGAATCCATGCAGGTACCGCGGGTGCTTCAGCGGGGGTAGATGTTTCCGGTTCGTCTTCAAGGTCATTAAACAGCAGCGGTGTTTTTGACACCGGCTTCCGTTTTGGCTTGGTGGGCGCTGCCGGTTTACTTTCTTCGATCTCAGGTAAAAATTCATCCCACCAGGCAGGTGTATCAATGGGTTGCTCACTCCAGCCTGACGGGATTTCATCTGTACTGGACAATACAACGATCGGCACAATCATTTCCTGTGGTGACAGGCCTCCGTGGTAACCGTTTTTCTTCATGGTGTAGCGGATTCGTTCGCTCCAGGGGGCAACCAGTTTCTGTCCAGGGCTTAAGACTCGACTGCCTGAGATCAGTGTCTCTTCTTCTGTCGGTGCCACAACTGCCGGCCTCCAGCGCTCGCCTCCTGTGGCTTCATCCATGCCGGGTCTGTGTTGCGTCTGACAGTCCAGCACATGACCATGATCGCTGACAAGCACTACCAGGCGGCTGGCATTGCGGGCTTCATGCAACAGGGTTGGCAGGACCTGTATCTGTTCGCGAGACCAGCGCGTATCAAGCTGTTCCCCTTTGAGTAAATTATCATCCACGGCATTCACTATGACGCCTACTACACTTCGCGAAGAAGCGATTTCTTTTCGCAGGTCTCCCGCCAGATCACTTTGATCAGGTCCCTGCAACCCTGCTTTATGATACAGCAGCGGAGGCTGTGCATTTTTGTTGCTGCCTGTGAGTTGAGGGTGATTTTGGAATCCCTTTTTTTCTTCGTTTTGACCTCCCTGTTTCAATTTTCCTGTCAGCAGGCTGGTCCGGGAGAATTCGGTCACAGAGGGTATCACTGACATGGCGGGACGGTTGAAGCGGTGATTCGGTTCTGCCAGTGCTACCCACTCGTGTCGAGTGAGATTACTGAGTAGTTCACGACAGACGGCTACACTCATGCCGTCAATTACGATTAACAACACTGGTTGTTCTGCAGCCAGCGGGGCGACGATCTGTTCCAGGATCTGTTCGACTGGTATGACATCATTTCCCTTCGAACCAGCTGAAGTCCAGTCCGCCAGTAACTGAGAAAAATGCTGTGCCTGTCGTTCGCGGACCTGTGTGACCTTCTCAAACAGTTGCAGATAGGCCTGCGATAAAACTTCTACCGCATCACCGTGCCGCAACTGGAGACGTGCCCAGTCAAGAAAGCCACCCGTTTCCAGCTGGAAGCGGGCAGCCGCTCCCAGTGACTGTGGATCCTTTTGGTCGGACTGGCTCTCTTCGCGCAGCCAGCGTACATTCTTTCCCTGTTTTGCTTTCGTTCAGTCTGAAATCGCGGTATGCTGATATTTTGCAAGGGGTTAGGCCGAACAGCCATGAAAACAATACAGCACTTAGGCTTATGACTGATCTCATACTTGGAGCCAGGTCTGTGTCGCTAGACAAAGAGACATACTCTGGTTACGTTCTTGGTGCAGTATTGGCGCAGCACGTGTAGTCAATCTTATTAGACTTTTCACACAACAAAGACAAATTATCAATATGACTGAGACGCAACAGTTTCTACGGGAACTCGATAAAAAACTTTGGACGGCAGCGGACAAGCTGCGGTCAAATCTCGATGCAGCCGTTTATAAGCACGCTGTTTTGGGATTGATATTTTTGAAGTACGTTTCCGACGCTTTTGAATTGCGACAGCGGGAAATTGAAGCCCAGTTGCGGGACGAAAACCACGACTACTTTCTCGATCCGGCTGACTATGAAGCGGAAGGTGAGTATGAAGAGACAATTCATCAGGAACTGGAAGTGCGCGACTATTATGTTGAAGAAAATGTCTTCTGGGTGCCTGCCCTGGCCCGCTGGAAAACGATTCAGGAAAACGCGCCCCTCGCTTCCGGGACAGAAATCGAAATCGTCAACGGCAAGAAGACGACCTACAAAATCACCTCCATTGGAAAACTCATCGACGACGCCCTCGCCGAAGTCGAAAAGGAAAACCCCAAGCTCAAAGGGGTCCTCAACAAGAACTACACCCAGCTCCAGCTGCCGCAAGAGAGCCTCATTGGCCTGATCAACCTGATTGCCGAAATCCCCTTTCAGCACCAGGGCCTCGACGCCAAAGACATCCTGGGCCACGTCTACGAATACTTTCTCGGCCAATTCGCCCTCGCCGAAGGCAAAAAAGGGGGGCAGTACTACACGCCGAAATCTATCGTCAACCTGATTGTCGAAATGCTTGAACCGTTCAAGGGGCGCGTCTATGACCCGGCAATGGGCAGTGGCGGCTTCTTTGTCTCCAGCGAGAAATTTATCGAAGAGCACGGCGGGAAGATCGGCGACGTCTCGGTCTACGGACAGGAATCGAATCCCACCACGTGGCGACTGGCGGCGATGAACATGGCTATTCGCGGCATCGACTTTAACTTTGGTAAACAACCCGCCAACTCGTTCACCAGCGACCTGCACCCGGATCTGCGAGCCGACTATGTGATGGCCAATCCGCCGTTCAACATGAAAGAATGGTGGGACGGCAAACTGGAGGGCGATGCACGCTGGGTCCACGGCGATCCCCCCCAGGGCAACGCCAACTTTGCCTGGTTGCAGCACATGCTCTATCACCTGGCCCCCAAAGGCTCAATGGCTCTGCTGCTGGCCAATGGCTCGATGAGCAGTAACACCAAGGGGGAAGGCGAGATTCGCGAGACGATCGTCAAAAAGGACCTTGTCGAATGCATGGTCGCCTTACCCGGCCAGCTCTTTACCAACACGCAGATACCGGCGTGTATCTGGTTCCTGACCAAAACGAAACAGAAACGAGGCCGGGGCACTGCCGCTTTCCGCGACCGAGCAGGCGAAGTACTCTTCATCGACGCCCGCAAGCTGGGCTACATGGTGGACCGAGTTCTAAGAGCTTTCACGGATGAAGACACCGCGCTGATCGTCAACACCTTTCATACGTGGAAGCGTGACAAAGACAGCTACGAAGACATCCCCGGCTTCTGCAAAAGCGCGTGTCTGGAAGCGATCGCCGAACATGACTACGTGCTCACCCCTGGTCGCTACGTCGGTGCAGAAGAGGCGGAAGACGACGGCGTCCCCTTTGCCGAAAAAATGACAGAATTGACCCGCGAGTTAGCCACTCAATTTCACGAGTCCGAAAAACTGCAAACTGCGATCCGCGATAACATGCAAAAGCTGGGCTTTGCCTTGCCAGAGGTGGGGGAATGAATCGGCAAGTTGGTGAAAGCCCAGAAGTCAGACACGGAGTTGCTTATGTCTGATAATCAAGACCGATACACAATCGGCGATTTGATAGAAGAAGGAATCATCATTGCACACAAAGATGGAAACTACGGTTCGCTCTATCCGCGAGTCGCCGAGTTTGGCAATGAAGGGGTTCCATTCCTGACTGCCAAACTCATTAGTGATGACGGGCAGATTAACTGGGAGAACGCACCGCGTCTAAACACTGAAACGGCTGAAAGTTTCAATTACGGATTCATCAAAGAGAACGATGTACTTCTATCGCACAATGCGACCATAGGGCGCGTTGCGCTCGTTCCACAGTTAGAGGAACGCGTTTTGGTTGGGACTTCGTTAACTTACTACCGACTGGACAGTTCGCGATTGCTGCCTCGATATCTCGCAACGTTCTTTCGCGGACGTGATTTTCAAAATCAACTTGCATCGGTGATGAGTCATACGACACGAAACCAAGTACCAATCACGGCGCAACGAAAACTCACAGTTGTTGTGCCTCAACTCCACGAACAGCGAGCAATCGCGTCCATCCTCGGAGCATTGGACGACAAGATCGAGTTGAACCGTCGGATGAATGCGACTCTGGAATCTCTTGCGCGGGCGCTCTTCAAGAGTTGGTTCGTCGATTTCGACCCGGTCAAAATCAACGCGGGTCAGATGCCTCCCAGCTCTGCGAGTTCGGCCACGCACGATCCATCGGTTCTCGAGCTTTTCCCCTCTACCTTCCAAGACTCCGAACTCGGACCAATCCCCGACGGCTGGAGCGTTTTACCACTCGAAGACGTAATGGATTCGATAATTGATTACCGGGGAAAAACTCCAGAGAAAACTGAGGCTGGAATCCCACTAGTAACTGCAAAGATCGTCAAATCCGGACGTATACTCCCAATTACCGAATTCATTGCAACGGAAGATTTTGATAAATGGATGTGTCGCGGATTACCAAAACCTGGTGACATAATAATGACGACTGAAGCTCCACTCGGTGAAGTTGCTCAGCTTGACAGAAGGAAGGTAGCTCTTGCCCAAAGGGTGATTACACTTCGTGGAAAGGCAGATTGTCTCCACAACTCTTATCTCAGGTTTTTAATGCAGTCTGAGTATTTTCAGCATGATCTTTTCGCCAGATCAAGTGGGACGACAGTTGTTGGAATTAAGCAAAGCGAGTTGCGGAAGATTAGTCTTTTAGTACCACCCATTGAATTACAAAATGCGTTTGGTGAATTGGTTGTACCAATGACAGATCTAATTGATGAGAACTGGCGACAAGTCTCAATATTATCCGAACTTCGCGACCAGTTACTCCCCCGTCTTTTATCTGGTAGTTTAGCGGTGTCCGATTTTCATAGTCCGGAGGGGAAACGGGCATGGAATACCTAAAGAAATTATTCGATGATGAAATTGATGACGTCAAAGAATTAGAAGTAGTGAAGGGCACTTTCGAATTGAAGGGAGAGTTTATTCGTCCCAGCGAGGCGCTCAGGGAATTGCGTACAGAAGTCTATGACTATGCGTTTCAGGAATGGCGTGATAGCCGCGAAGCAGACTTGATTCGTGAAGCTGACGCTGCTTTGGAAGAGTTCGATAACGAGGACCGATTCGACAAATTAGTCAAGTCATTTTCTGGTGGAAATATGACTGCATTTGTAGGTGCAGGAATGTCGTATGAAAGTGGTTATCCACTGTGGGGAGACACGCTCCATAGACTGGCCAATGGTTCGAACATTTCCCAAAACGATGTAAATGAACTCATTATTGATGGCAAGTACGAAGAGTGCGCACAAATAATCTATGATGAACTTACGCCCGCGCTCTTCAATGAGAAATTGGAAGCAATGTTTGGTCGAATGAAGCCCGCCAAAGGGCCGATCAATCTGCTTCCAGAGATGTTTCCGAATACGAGTTTGATTACCACTAACTTCGATCAATTAATCGAAAGCGTCTATTCTCATGACCGATATCAAGGCTTTGACATTATAAAGACAGGGACGGACCTTCCTGAAGTGCTTCGTCAAATTGCGGCTGGTACCAGAATGCTACTTAAAATCCATGGTCACTGTGATAAAGTCGCCGATAGGGTCTTGCTCACTTGCGAATACGAAAAAGCTTACAAAGATGAAGGCACCGTGCAGAAGTTTTTAGACAAGGTATTATTCGGAAGGTCACTTTTATTTCTCGGATGCAGTCTTTATTCCGATCGAACAATTCAGGCGATGCAAAATTTTATAGCAAACAATGATCCAGGCCACGTGCCTAGACATTATGCCTTCGTTGAATTGAAAGATGACGACAACAAGGGAGAACGAGAGAAGTTCCTTTCGACTGCAAACGTTTTCCCAATTTGGTTTGGCCAAAACCAATTCTATTTAATTGAAGCATTCATGACTAAACTCAAGCTTGAGGCGGAAGCATAGGTATGATTATCGAAAACCAAATCGAGCAACTCGCCCTCAACTGGTTCCAAAATACCGGCTGGGACTACGCTAACGGCGTGGACATCTCGCCCGACGGGAACGATCCAGAGCGGAATGACTACCGGGCGGTCGTTTTGAAAGATCGCCTGGCTGAGGCGGTGGCTCGACTGAATCCTGATCTTCCACAGATTGTCGTCGATGAGGTTGTGCATGTCATGGCTAACCCCGATCAACCCACCCTGGAACAAAACAATAGGGCCCTGCATCGACTCTACACCAGCAGCGTCCAAGTCGAATACAACAGTGACTATGGCAAGGAAACGATCTACGCTCAGATCATTGTGGCCATGGGAGTTTGTGCATGATGTCAAAACCGAAAACCGGTCGAAACGATCTATGCCCCTGTGGAAGTGGGCGAAAATTCAAAAAGTGTTGCCTTCAAGGCAACGCTGCAATCTCGCGTGAAGAGCAGCTAATCGATGGTGGTAGGCATGCACGCGTGGCGGCAATGTCCGAAGTCGCAGAATTGACGATCCATCGTTGTAGACAACGACCGGTATGGCGGACTGCGAATTTCGACGCTGTGAAGGTTCAGATCATCATTGACGAGATTCTCAATAGTGCAAGTGAAGCCATCGCGTCTCCAAGACACAGTCGTCAGTATTGGTTTGTTTTGATTCGCCGGTGGGCCGATCAACTTTGGGACGAGCTTCAAGAGTCAACAGGAAAACAACTCACCGAATGGGTAAACCCGGTTGTACGGCTCGCTGGCAAACTGGTTTTGCAAGTTACAGACGATTCGGAACCTTTCGAATGGGTTGAGTCGAATGGCCAGGCTGGCATTAGTTACGAAGGGCTTGGACAACCCGAGCTACTCGCTATTGCGAAAGTGTTTTCACTTGCGGCGGCTTTGTATGACGCCGAATCACGTTACCGCTTCGCATGCAAGGGTTTTCAGGTTTTCTCGAATGATGAAAACAATGCCCTTGCGTTGCAGGATACCGAATCGGTGCAATTTTACGAGCAACGGCGAGGCCAGTTTGGAACTACCAGCGGAAGTGCAGGGCTTTGGTACGATGCCGCTACCGTATTTGCTCTTGAAAAGGACCTGTGCAACTGGTTTGGCGTGAGCCAGGTTTGTAATGACAGACTTTACCTGAAGTCTGTTGAACCTCCTGCTGAGATTGAACTGGGCTATGTGCTTCAGCCTGATTACGATTCGTATCCAGGCCACCCCCATCAATCAACGGCAATTCCATACGACAGACTTCTCTTGGACAGTGCATTAAGGCCAGCATTTGAAGTCGCGTTGTCGCAAAACGCACAAGAGCTGGTGTCATTTTTCTACACCGTTTCCCAGTTCATTTATCACTCTTTACGCTATCCCAGATTTAATGAATATGAGCGGGGGATTCGGATTGACTGGGACGATGAAACAATATCTTTTCGACAACAGATCCTTGGTCATTGGAATGACGTGGCAACGCTGGGAATGTTGCGATCCTCAAAAGAAGCATGGATTCAAGCGTTATTGGAAGTCTCTGAATCCAGCCAGCGCGAATATCCATCAGTGCCGAAATTGGCTGAGACTCAGATTGATCATCTGATAGACCAATTCACATGGACACAAGGCGATGCCGTTTACGACAATTCGCCGAAGCTTTTTGTCAGGCTGTCTTCCAAGACGCTGGCGCTTGATGCAACGTGGCTTTCTGACTGCCTGCGGCATACGCTGCTGCAGGCTTCCGTTGTTGGGCGAGACGAAACCAAAAATATTGGTGACGTGACTGGACCATGGTTTGAAAAGCAAGCGATGTCATTTTTCGCCCGCGAACTTTCACTGTCGGAAAATGACTACGTCTTTCAACGCAACGTAAAAGACTCAGTCGGAGCAGAAGAGATCGATATTGCTTTTGTCGTTGACCGCTGCCTTTTTGTACTCGACTGCAAGGCAATGTCAAAAACTTCAGAATACATGATAGGACACTATTCGCTTTTGCGGAATCGACAGACGGAACAACTCAAACAACTGCGAAAACGTAACACTGCCCGGATTCGCAAGATCGAGTCTGGTTTGACGCAAGAAAGAATCGCACCTGAAGACTTTGACCGCTCTGTTGGCTTGGTCTGCACGACAGACGTTGAATACCTTCCATTAGATGAGTCAGATTTCTGGATTGGCATGAGTCCTTTGGTTGGACCACCAAACGAATTGCTTGAAACCATCAAATCAGTTGCCGGTCAAGCGGCTGGAGTTGGTTTATCATGATCAATGAAGACAAACTTGAAGACCTCTGCATCAACTGGTTTCAAGATACCGGCTGGAACTACGCTAACGGTGTGGACATCTCGCCCGATGGGGACGAACCCGAGCGGCATGACTATCGAGTGGTCGTCTTGAAAGATCGCCTGGCTGAGGTGGTGGCTCGACTGAATCCTGATCTTCCAAAGATTGCCGTCGATGAGGTTGTGCATGTCCTGACTAACCCCGATCAGCCCACCCTGGAACAAAACAACCGGGCCCTGCATCGACTTTATACGAATGGCGTCCAGGTCGAATACAATACTGACGAAGGAAAGGAATCAATCTATGCTCAGATCATCGACTTTCAAAATCCGGACAATAACGACTTTCTGGTCGTCACTCAGTTCAGCGTGACCGGCTCCCGGCGGGCGCGCAGGCCCGACCTGGTGGTCTTCGTGAATGGCTTGCCGCTGGCAGTTGTCGAATTGAAGAACCCGGCAGATGAAGCGGCCGATGTATGGAAGGCTTATTCACAACTGCAGACTTACAAAGACGAAATTTCCGACCTGCTGGCCTACAATGTGGTTCTGGTCATCAGCGATGGGATGACGGCGCGAGTCGGTTCACTGACGGCCAATAAAGAACGGTTCATGCCCTGGAATGCGATCAAGGATGAAGACGATCGACCGCTGCTGGAATTTCAGTTAGAGAAAGTCGTTCGCGGCTTCTTTAATCCTGAGCTGTTCCTGGATTACCTGCGACACTTTGTTTTGTTTGAAGAGGACGGCGATTTCCTGATCAAAAAAATTGCCGGATATCATCAGTTCCACGGTGTGCGGAAGGCTGTAGACGCAACAATGATTGCGTCAGGGGATCCCGCGGACGCCTACATCAGGAAACTTGTTGCCGATCACGAGAACAAGCTGTCGGCTGGCTCCAATAAGGCGGGCGTGTTCTGGCATACGCAGGGCAGCGGTAAAAGCATCTCGATGTGTTTCTATGCTGGTAAACTGTTGCAGCAACCGGCGATGAAAAACCCGACACTGGTTGTGGTGACCGATCGTAACGAACTGGACGGTCAGCTTTATCAGCAGTTTTGTATGGCTAAGGATTTACTGAAGCAAACACCCGAACAGGCCAACAGTCGGGAAGAACTGCGCGAAATGCTGGCCTCACGAGAATCGGGCGGCATCATCTTTACGACCGTGCAAAAATTCTCGCTGTTGGACGAGGAGAAAAAACATCCCCGGCTCTGCGATCGGAGCAACGTGGTCGTGATCTCCGACGAAGCGCACCGCAGCCAATATGGCATGAAGGCGCGATTAAAACAGATCAAGGATCAGGAAACCGGTGAAGTCATTGACGCGAAGTACGTCTTCGGTTTTGCCAAACACATGCGGGACGCGTTGCCAAATGCGTCCTTCATCGGCTTTACGGGTACGCCGATCGACAAAGAGGATAAAGACACCCGCGGCGTCTTTGGCGACTATGTCAGTATCTATGACATCCAGGACGCTGTCGACGACGGAGCCACTGTTCCGATCTACTATGAAAGCCGCCTGGTCAAAATCGACATTAACCGTGCTCAGATCGACGAATTGAACAAAGACGTCGATGAAGTCATCGAAGACGACGAGGATGTGGCCGCACGCGAAAAAACCAAGGGACGCTGGGCAGAACTGACCAGGCTGGTCGGTTCCGGACCACGCCTCGCTGAAGTTGCCGCCGATGTCGTGGCACACTTTGAGAAACGCAATGCAGCGGTTGAAGGCAAGGCGATGTTTGTCGGCATGAGTCGCCAAATCTGCGTTGACCTGTTCGCCGAGATCATTGAACGGCGTCCCGAATGGGCAGGGACAAAGATCACAAACGACGAAGGGAAAGAGGTCGGTTACAACCATGAAGATGGAGCCATCCGCATTATCATGACCGGTTCGGCGACCGATGAAGCGGATATCCAGCAACACGTTTTCACAAAGAGACAGAAGAAGCGGCTCGAAAAGCGATTCAAGGACCCCGACGATCCGCTCAAGATCGTGATCGTTC
>TARA_R110000850_G_scaffold184440_1_pt1 | contig 27921 bp, 18 predicted proteins | sample TARA_R110000850 | Tara Oceans TARA_R110000850 (sample SAMEA4397586) | marine metagenome | biome: Polar Biome; feature: [SRF] surface water layer (ENVO:00010504); material: water (ENVO:00002006), including particulate matter (ENVO:01000060) such as... | depth 5 m | reverse complement strand
ATTATTCGGAAGTAAACACCACTTTGCTCAAAAAAATCAACTTCTAGCATTATCTCTACCTTATATATTATTAGTTGAATGGAAAAATTAAGAATTATACTAGGACTAACTTAGACCTCAGTAGAAAATCATTTCTACATATTCATATGAATTAGCTTAAATGTCGATAATCTTCAATGGAATTTTTCTTGCCATAAGCGTCTCTTGAGGTACAGCTAAATATTTATCACGAATATGCTCAAAGTAGGGTGTCAAGCTGGGTAAACTTGTTTGAATAGACGACTGTTTCTTACGATTCTCTTTAACGCTCATCTCGATATATTTTTCAGTCTGCATCCAAGGTTTGTTAGGTAGTATATATCCGTGAGCTTTGAGGGTTTTTGACATCGATTCAGCTATTTTCAGACCAGCCAAGTCATAGTCAGCGAAGATATAGCGTTTACAGTCTTTTTGAGCTAAAGCTTTCAATATAGAAGTTATATTTTTATTGTTATGACCTCGATAGGCAAGCACAGTTACTGCGCCAGTCAACCCTTTTACTAGCTTGGCATGCTGCTCATTAAATCTACAAAATGCGTTAAAATTCTCTATGATTATAATGTTATCGATATTCCAATCAATGAGGTCGTTAATTTCCACACCTAAATAGGCATTCTCTTGAGTTTGCTTATGCGTGTAGTTGTTTGATACATTAATAATATGTTCTTCACTACCTAGTAGACGACACTCAAGAAAGCCTTTGGTAGGTGCTTTACTTAATAATTTATCGTTAGTTGTGATGGCTGTGTTATCTACACGGTCTTTACTTTTTAGCTCATTTAAATTGTGTCTGAGTAGGTCTATCCCTGTTTGAGCTTTTACGATCTCTCTAATACGGCCCCAGCCACCCATATTAATGATCACTTTTCCATTTTCTGTGTAGCCAATACTGGGGTCAAAAGATACCAATAATACAAGGATATTATCAGGGCTTCGATAGGTAGCGAATTTCACCCCCAGTATCATCTTCTCCTTCAAGTAATCAAGTTTACCCGCTTTATTCAAGGATTTTTCTAGGTCTACTTCCATATCTGGTCCTTTGATGGCGACTCTTCGTTTCTATTAAACTTTATATATTTAGCATCGATGACATAGCGTGTGTCACAAGTATAAGAAAGGTTTAGTGATTTTAAATAAACTTTATAGTTAAATTGACCTTTAGATTTGATAATCTTGTCGTTGATAAAATCACTCTTTGCTACTTTTAAGAACAAGGCTAAAAAGGCTTTGTAACGTATCTTGCGCTTCAAACCTGCCAAATCCCAGTACTCCCTGACAGATAAGGCCTTAGTAAAAGGCATGTCGCAATTATCTGCCATATACTGCATAACAAGCAATTTTTCAGGGGAGGGTAGTGGTTTCTTATGTTCTCGGTCAAACTCCTCATACTCACCCTTGTATAAATTATCACTCTTGCGTTTGGGCTTTCTAGCGCTAATTTTACTTACCACAGAGAAAAGAAATTCGCTGTCATCTAAAGTTTCAATATTGTGCAAAGTACCAGCCAAAGTCATACCACCAAAAGCTAAGCCTTTATCCACAATATCGTTATACTCAATATCTATCTTTTCAGGAACAAGTTGATTGTTTCTTAAAGCCTTGCGTAATAGCCAAAGCCTCCTGCCTTTCTTATCTTGCTCTTTTTTTAACTTATCAATTAATATCAGTATTTTTTGTAAGTGAACGCCCATTTCAATATTGAATCTAGAAATAGAGTCTGCTAAATACTCATTAAGTATAGCTGCCGCTGGCGTATACTCGCCGTGTAGTTTGCGGAGTTCATCGCGACTTAATATCTCTATTTTTTCGAGTTGAAGTTTGATCTTTTTATTTAAACCCTCGAGAATCTGTCTCTTTACCTTAACGTTTGATGTGTTGTTTAGATCAGAGTTGATGACATACTCAATATCAGCCATCTCACGCCCAAGATATTCAGCGATGGAGATGCAGATATCTCGTATATTAGCCAAATGCAGCATTTCTTCACTTTCATCTTCAAACGAATCTGACTGTATTTGTGCTAAGGCAACCTCATTACTGATCTGATGTTTAGACAGTTCAATATCAGGAGCAATATTTGCATTACGAGACTTTCTATCCAGATTCTTTAAGATTGCTGTAAAGTTTGAGCCTAGGGTAATGTTATTAGGATTGATACTGATAACACCACTGTCTTGTAATATCTGATACTGTTTATGTTTATCGTTGACCAACTCATAGCAGCCATTAGGGGAGTAGGCTTGATAAATCAAATCAGCTTTATCAGTTATAGCCCTACCAAGTGTTCTGATTATTTCTTCCGATAACCTGAGGCTGACTTTACTCATAACTTAAGCCCTTGCTGCTCAGCAAAGATCTCTTCAGTGGGCTCATCTAATATATTGTCAGCAATATAATCAAATACATCATATATATAGCCGATTTTTCCTGTTGCTCGATAAATCTTTTTATTGGGCTCAACCAACTTCAGTATTTCGTGCTTCTGGAGTCTTTCTAAAAGAGCGGCTACCTTTTCGTCATTGGGCTTTTTAGAAGCGCCTGTGATCTCAGAAACCTCGTTTAGCATACTTGCAAAATGCTTGTTATTATTTGCTTCTAAAACCAGCTCTGTTTGGTTTAGATTTTCACCAACAGTTAATACATTGCCCTCATCGGCTGTTGATAGGCAAGCAATCATTTCTACTATAGGCGCTATGTCATGATAAATTTCATTAAACTGTTTAACCACGGCTCTTCTGTCAGAGTCACTAGGTATATTATTTAAACCAGCATAAACCTCTCCATCACTGAAGGTGACTAGACTGACCCCAAATGGTTGTAGCTGAGACACCATACGATCATAGGCTACTTTATTATCTCTTAGATGCCTATACGCCTCTGGATAACTCACAGAGCATATAAATTTATTGTTCATTAACAATCTGAGTATTTCATGCTCTTTCATTAGGAAAACACTCCAAATTCCTCAAGTTCTGAATCCTGAGTCAACATATACATATCATCCGTTTGAGAGATTGAGTACATATTTCTGGTTTTATTGTGATGGCAGGCAATATTATTAGCGAATAATGGGACAACCTCGTCATCTGGATTCTCAGGAGCAGCGCACATTGCTGATATACCAAGTTTTTGTAGCAAGTTTAATAACTCACGAGTATTTTGCGGATCTAACACGCCAATTTCATCAATAAAGAATTTCAGCTCGACCTCATCGCTCGATGTGGTTGATATAACTGAGAGCAAAGAGATATAAATGATTAGCTGAGCAATACGCATGGTGCCGTTTGACCCCATATCTTTAAATACCTTTGCTCTTTTGGTTTCCTTGATTTCACCGCCGACCTGTTTGATTCTTAGACTGAAACTAAACTGCTCTGACAGTTTGATGTTCATCTGGTTTTGACCAATATAGTCTTGCACGAGTTGTAATTTGGACAGCAGTTCCTGATTAGGCATACGCGTTGTGTCATGGATGTCCTCATTAGCCCATCTTTGATGTGCATCAGTGAAGTCAGCCAAGGTGGAATACCATCTATTTTCTTTGATTCCCGAACTTATAGCTATATGAAGCTCCTCAATGGCTAAAGCTTCTAGTTTTTCACAAACCTCTTTGCATTTAGTATTAATACGCTTCGAAAAATTACTCAAGCTATTATGAGCATCATCTAGCTTTGATTTAAATTCTCTAACTTGGTGAGCGGTGACTCGATACTGGCCAATGAGTGTATCTTTTTTAATTTCATGCTCATTGTGTAGGTAGTCGCTAAACTTTTTAGCTTGTATGTACCAGTTTTCCTGATCAGGTATACTGAGTAAGATACTGTCAGACATTAAGCTCTCAAACATAGACCCATTGGCGGTAAAGGGCTTTCTTATGGCCTTTAGTGCATAAATACCTTTTTCCATATTCTTTTTAGTGTCGCGAACCAAAGATTTGGCATCGTTCAAGACTGCTAAGCTTGCATTATGCAAGTCTTGCAAAGAATGTCCCGTATATTTAGGCTGCAAGGTATGATCCACAACCAAAGCTTTATCAAAAGCGTTATTGGCATTGCCTAGACTTTCTTTAATGCTTATTAGGTCGATTTGTGCTCTATCAATTCGACCATTAATATCCTTGGCTCTCTCATCAAGGGATTTGACATCTTCCTGCTTAGATATCAGAGCTTTATCAAAAGCCGCTTGTTTATCTACTAGCTCAATTGATAGACCATTGCGTTTTTCAAACAGCATAGGTAAATCTCGATATTCTTCATCAATAAACTCGTAATAGTGCTTAACGCGTATTTTGGCTTTTTCAGCAACATCTAACTTTGTGGATAGGTGCTGCACTTTGGCTATAGTTTGGGCTATAACGTTATCATCGTAGCCATTTTCATCAATAGCCCTATCATGACGCTCTTGAGACTGATCAGCTTCAAGCTTCAAGCCTTCAATTTCTTCAACGTATTGTTGCTCTACCACCTGTTCTCTTTTTTTCTTATCTTCTTCTAGTTGTTCAATAGCCAATTTGTGATGGCTTACTATCTCCTGCTCAGAGATGTTCATCTGGGTATCAACAGTTTCGGAAGCTGATATTTGGTTATTAATTTGGTTATTAATTTCGTTTAATTGGTTCTCAATCTTACTCTTAGCTTCTTCAATTTCGTTTTCAGCTCTTATTTCTAGCTGTTTTTGCGTCGCTTGTTTATTTTCGATATCTTTTTCAGTGTTAACCACATTGGTATTTGCCTTATAGACATCCTCATTGGCTTTTTTCTTAGTAATCTTGGCTTGATGAATTGTTTTTTCGAGTGATGAGATATTAGTTCTACGTTCTAATATCTCATCCTCTAACACAAGTCTGTGCTCAGTAATACTTTCAAGGGTAAGTAGTTTTTTAGGATTATTAGTAGTGTCTATTTTTGATGTATCAAGATACAGCCCATACAGAGTCTCGTTGTCTAATTCTTTAGGTGCAAGCCACTGTGGTGATAGGTCAGAGCGGTTGAATAGGGATGGGTCGATACTTTTTCGTATCTGATTTATCAAAGGCGAAAGTACTTCATCGGCTTCATTTCTCAATAGGAAACTGAGTAATGTGTCATCTTTGAGCAAAGCATATAGATCATCAATATCAGAGGTCTTATCAGCGATATCGTTTAATAAGCGTTCATGCTCTCTTTGTAGTTTTTCATACTCCTTACTGGTCTCATCTAGATATTTTTCAGCTGTTCTTTGATTTTTTATGTCCTGATTAAGTTGAGTTTTAGCATTGTCTAAATTGAGCTTTAAGCTCTCCATTTCCTTGGCAAGCTCGAGGCTACATTTAATATTTTTTAACTCTGATTCCAGGTTATTCTTATCGATAATAAGCTGGGTATGTTTTTCCTTGATGGCACTAGACTTGATTTCGTACTCTTTTTTAATAAGGCTAAGCTTAGCAGCCTTATCATCACCTAGGTTTGAAAGAGACTCGTAGTAACCCGTTTTAATCTGCTGTAGCATTAACGCTTGTTGAGAAACTAAACCATTTTTTTTAGACTCTATTTGCTTTAAGTCTTTAGCAAGTTGCTCTTTGATGTTTTCGATGATTTTAGTAGCATCCATCTCGTCTTTGCGTAGAGTTTTGAGTCGCTCATTCTCGTGCTTTATTTGCTCTTCAAGTGACGGGATCTCTCTAATCATATTTTGTAATATGGCCAATGGTTGATGATGCCCAGGTACACCCTCTTCAAAATCTCGTTTCGCTCTTTTAAGCTTTATTATCTTAGAGCTCAGATCATCTACTTCATTCTGCAATTGGCCTTTTTCTTTATCCCAAGCAATTTTAATCTGGGTAATTGCTTGCTCTATAGCTTCAACTTTTAATTTGAGATCATCTTCAATGGTTTTATTTTCTACAATCTTTATATCAAAGGCTTTGACTAAGCCTCTGAGCGTCTTAACTGTTATCGATAGGGTGTTTTGATTAGAAGCATTTTGCTCAACATATTGGCCTAGTTCGTTAAACTTACTTCTAAGTTGCTCAACCTCATTCCATGAGTTACGATCTGAAAGCCACTTATTGGTATCAACCCCTTGTGAGTCTATAGAAATCTCATTATTCTGAACTTTATTTTCTGTCTTCATTGCTTCAACCAAAAACTCACATATTTGATCAAACTCAATTTTACTTTTTAGAATATTGCTAGCGATTAAGGAAAACCCGTAGAAACTACATCTACCGACAGCCAGTGAGTAATCAGGACGAAGCTCATTGATGGTTTGTAGAGCCTTGGATGAACGAATAGAGGCTTTTAAGCGCCTATTAGGACAATTAGATATGATGGCCTCGTAAGCCAGTTGCTTGATATTATTTGAGACGTTAAAACCTTGAGATTCGATTGTGCTTTTAACTTCTTCAAACTGCCTAAACCTTCGCTGATTGGTAGCATCTTTTGTGACAAACCAGGTTTCATTGTATCCAGCATTGATAAAGTTGAAAATTTGTTGCCCCTCACTGCTCCGCCTGAGGATCACGCATTTTTTTTCGCCCTGTCTTCTGTATTCATAAACCAAGTAGCTGTCATCATAAGGAATATAAAAGTCAATAAAGCTTTTAACCGCTTCATTCTTTTTAGAAACCTCACTCAATCTAGTGCCAAAAAAAGGAATGACTGCTCCCATCAGGGTGGTTTTGCCTGCGCTATTGCGCCCCGTAATGATTGTGTTATCACCAACTTCAATGAGGTGGCTTTGACCTTTAGGGTAACTGTTGATTAATGCGACACGTAGAAGCTTATTGATATCTTTTATAACTGGTTTCGTATTGTCTTCGTTTGCTATGCCTAAGGCTTCATCCGTTTTCAGCATCTTTAATCCTTTCTATGATATATAAAACCAAGTTTTAAATTCTTGAGTTATTTCAGTCTACTTCATTTCACTTTTATTATGAGTGACCATAATCATATCAATATTATCGTATTATTAAGTGCTTTAGGCATCAGCTCTTATTAATAACTCAACAATATACGACAGCTGTTGTCGCCTTACTTTCTAGTTTATTATTAGAGTTATTAAAAAAGCCAAATACACTTAGTATTTGGCCTTAGTATAAGTTCCTCATACTAGATTTGGTTCTTTGTGTTTTACACTACTTCAAATCATTGATTGTGATTGAGTAGTTAGTACTTTGAGCGCTTCCTAGAGTGGCATAACCCACTTGTTCAATAGCCTGCTGCGGTTTGTAAGGGTTAAACAGCTCATCGAGAGTGTAATGAAAACCACAATCCTCTATCCCAAACACGTAATCAAAAAATACCTTTGCCATAGCAGACTGGGGGTGACTAGCGTCACGATAAGACTTGTTAGGATACCAACTACCACTAGATATCTTACTGAAAACCCGTTCGATATTACCTGAAATAGAGTTTGATGCATGCTTTCTAGTAATATTCGGTTTTTGCACGAAGGCAGCAGCACTTTCAACCGCTTTATAGATTATATAGTGCATAACAGATACAGAACATTCAGCTAAACAAACTCTAAGTAAGCTTACGAGCTTGTCACCAATAGACGGTGCCAAGTCATTTATCTTTGACCTAGTAATTAAGTAGCTCAAACATTCTCCTAGCTGTATTTGCTGGCACCAACTTTCAAACTGAGGATTAGCTACTAAGGAACTGATATTCTTCTTAGATTTAGCATCCAACATTGCTTTAGTGAGATCGTCATTACCATAAGCAAACTCAAAATTTACCTGATGATAATCAATTTCTAGTGCTCGTTTACTATTAACATTAACGTAGTCATAGCTCTCTTCAGGAGCTAATAGGAGTAGGTTCAATTTGAAAAGATGATGGAGTATATGTTCATCCAACCCAAAGAATGGTGACAAAGCTAATGATAGATTATTACGTAGAGAGATCGTTGTTTTTAGATTTTCTGTTCCTAGGCTGTCTATAGTGGCAGCAAGTAAAAGCCTATCTACTTCATTAAGATCAGTTACTGACGGGACCTCAGCTAATTGAATGCCTCTATAGTTATTAATATGTTCGAGAGTTGCTTGTCTTTGCTCTTCTTTTAAACGCTCTTGCTCAAGACAGTACTTTAGATGTTCTTGCTCTCTTCTTTCTAGAAAAACGTTCCAACACTCGTCACATTGCCAACTATCAGGTTTTAAGTGAACCAGCTGTGAACGAGTATGGCAAACCTTAGGTTTACCGCAGTCTACACACTGGCAATCTAGTACGATTAGGTGAGCATTTGCCTTAACGATATTAGGTATATCTTGATGCTTAGAGCCAAACTCTTGACCTATCTCTCTACAGGTATATATAAAACCACTTCTTTTACCGCCTTCTCTCAGCCAGTACCTCTCACAGATAAGCTTATTAGTTTCTGTAATATCTGACTGATACTCTAATTTAGTTTTCATACTTATCTCTCAATACCGACTATATCCCGTGGATATTATAGCTGACCACTGTGAGTATTGCTATTTTTAGCAGTGGTTAATGAGATGACGACAGATGAGCGCATGATAGCTTTTGGAAAGCGTGTTCGTGAGGTACGAAGAAATAAAGGAATATCTCAGGAAAAACTAGCTGAACTAGCAGGAATCGATAGAAGCTATATGGGAAATATTGAGCGTGGTGAGAAGAACATCACGCTCAAAAAGGTCTATGAGATCTGTGAGGCTTTAGGAGTTGACATAAATGATCTAGTTTAATAGTCCGAGATCATCCTAGTTATCGTCATTTTCAACATTATTTACTAACTGCTGCCAATCATCGGTAATTTGCTTCCAATCAACATCTCTTTGTATCTCTTCACCTTTAGAATTTTTACCTGTCCATACGTCCCAATAATCTGGATCATTTGATTTTGGGCGATGACCTTCTGGTAAATGATTCATTTCAACTAAAACTGGTAGCTCAGAAGCCCATCCTAGCAAAAACGCATTTCTTGAAGGCAACCCTGGTAAATCTCGCAACAAACCTCTTAAGTTATCAGGAACAAGCTTGTGTACCAATTCTTGATCTCTTTCATTACTTATTCGGTGTAAGAGAAAACTATTACATTGAGATAATACAGTAGGGGATAGTTCGCTTGGTCTCTGTGATGACAAAACCATGCCTAGCCCAAACTTTCGTCCCTCACGAGCGATCTTTTCAAACACCTTGCAACATACTTCCGCAGAGCCATGATACTCATTATCATCTTTGTAACGTTTGACGAATGTATGCGCCTCTTCCATGACTAACACTGTCGGTAGTGTTTTTCCGTCATTTAGTTTGCGATATCTCTGTAAAGACTCTAACGTTATCCGAGCAATAACAGCCGTTAAAACATGAATAATATCAGCAGGCACTAAGGATAAGTCTATAACCGTCACTGAACCGTTTGAGGCTTTGTTATCTCCGATGTATTTCTCTAGCCATTCATGCAGTTCTATATTCGAATCGCTCGAAATAGACTTCATTCGAGTATCCGAAAGAATTGAACGTACTCTCATTAGTAGAGTCTCAACATGATCTGTTACTTTCAAAAGCTCAGCATTTGCCTCAAGACTTTTGATAAGCTGATTACCCTCAAACTTTCTAGGGATATCCGCATCTATTGGTAAAACGTCAGTATCTTGTCCTCCAAAGCTTGAATGTGCTTTTTTTAGAAACCCATAAAACTCAATTATTTCGGGTCTAGTAAACTGCCATATTGGATAATTTCCACTTCTAGATTGCTCAAAACTATTAATTTTAATAATTACTTCATTTAAAGACTCACTTTGCTCTTCACTAAATTCATTAAGAGGGCTTAAGCCGTCCCTCCATTTCTTGATCATCTCAAGAAAATTCTTTGGATATGGAAACTTTGTATAAGGTCCACTAGAGTGCATCTCTATATGTGTGATATTTAACAAAATCTTTAAATGTCTACGCATTTCCTGACTAGTAGTTAAACCTTCTTGGAAAACACCCTCTCGGACATTTCGTAGGGATTGTATTAAAGTTGGACGCTGTGTCTTTGCACTCGCTTGAGTAAATGCACACCATTCGGCACTATTCCAGAACCACAATGGTACTTCTAAAGCCTCTGACGTATTTTCTTCTATGCTGCTTTCAGTAGAGTCTGATATAGAAGCGTCAACTTTAAAAATCTTAGCTGTGGTCAAGTCCTCGAAGGTTTTTGCATACTCACCATTAGGATCTAATACAATAAACCTTGCATTAGGTTCACCACCGTCAGTCCTAGCCTTTTTAGCAGCATCAAGTGACCAGCGAATTAAACCAGCTACAGAACAAGACTTACCACTGCCTGTATTACCTAACACCGCTAAATGTCTACCAAACAATCTATCAGGATCAATCATTACTTTCGCATCATTAGCTAGAGGGCTTGTACCTATCAAAACTCGTCTATTTGCTCCTGATTCAATGATGTCTCTGAGCTGGCTTTTGGTAGGCAGCAGTACAGGCACACCAACACTTGGATAACCTTTTACACCACGTACGAATTTATAATGTTCATTACCACAACTATCTGTTTCGTCAAAAATCAAACATCCTAAAGGGTTTAAACTCATTTTTCTTAGAGGATAAGGTAAGTCTATAAGACCAAAATCCTGCAGCCCCCGTCTCTTGGGGTATTGTGAGCGTTCAATTGTTATCCATTCTACTTGACCTACAAGATAGCCTGAATCACTTGGAATAAGCAGATACCCGTTAACTCTTGGAAATGGGCGAGGCGTACCAGTATTCAAAGCTGTTCCATCTGGAGCGTCAATATCAATAAGTACCTTGATTTGATCTGGAGATACAAAATCAACAGTACCAACCCTTAATGACTCTGCGTAAGCAACTGGAGATATTGACATTACGAAATCCCTATAACTGGTCCAATTGAATCTAACTCAATGTCTGAAGGCTTTTCTTCTTTTACATTTGGCAACCGTTGTTTAAGAAGTTCTGTCATGCGAGAAGTAGTTTTATCAATGGCTGCTTTTGGTAGATAATACTGAGTTAAATTTGTTATATCAGCTAGTTCGGGACCTATTAGCAAACTAATTTGTGAGTGACGACCCCATTCATCATATAGCTTCATGATTCGGCCTAAAGGATCATTAAATGAAATAATAACGAGATGAGTGGATGGTATAGTTAACATATCTCTCATTACACGATTTATATGTTCGTCCCCAAAGCTATAACCATATGTCACTAATGTGCTATTCGGACGACAAACGGCTGATGCTAAATCACGAAATAGTTCAATATATGGATAATTTGCAGTTTCCTGATCTTTTGCTGCATTAGGAAAGACCATCATTTTATGCGCTGTTGTATCGGGATACCCAGCTACATCAAGATACGGCGTTAAAGACGAGGCTCCAAACGGAAGCCCCACTCTTCTGATATCATCACCATATTGTAGCCAGTCAATAGAACCATGTAGCTTTGAAAATCTCACTACTCCTTCTAAATATCTCGGTTCACCACGTATTCCAGGCGGATTATAATGTAAATCTATATCTAATCTAGATGATCTAAATATAGGAGATATATTGCCAATAAAACGATCGATTAAATGAATACCAGCAATTTCTGCTCCAGTCTCAATCAATCGGTCATAATTAGTGGTAAATATATTTAAACGGTCGCGAACCCCAGTTCTACTCGCAAAACTCATTAAGAAAGTGACAAGAGTATTAAATGCTAATTCCCGATTTTTTTCACTAGACTTGGCTATATTTCGTTCGCTGGTTAATATTGCTTCAGCAAATTCTTTTAACCCAGACTCAAGCTCACTTCTTAACAATGAAGCTTCGGGTTTGTTAAGTATTTCTAAACCTCTAAGTAACTCATTAGCCACACGTAACTGGTCTTCAATATTACCTTCTCTACGCCCAGCAGCTTTAGATGACTCACTAGCCGTTTCATCAATTTCTTTACCATGCGTATTTAAATCTAATTTAACCATTCCTGCCGCAAGTTCATCAGCTGCAATATAGTGAATAGCATGAGTAATACCTGCACCTGCAAGCAATGAAAGATGTTCAGATTGAAATAAAGCAGTAAGCCAAGGTTCTATACGAGATCTTAGGTCTCGATGACTAAAGCTTTCAGAGCCGTTTAACCAAGTAGGGTTTGAATTTGGGTCAGACGTGAACTTCATTTCTTTATTATTTTTAATATCGGGATCATCTTCCGTAATACTAGTTACTCCAAAAAACGTAGGTTCATGATCATCTCTTACTTTAATTATATTTGGGTAATTAGACATAAAAATCCTTTTTGCTTAAATTGGTAACACTGAAGATATGAAATCACATAATATCTAATGCCATTATCCATAAAGAGCGATTCAAGCTACAATATCCTTAAATGCTATTGTTATGCTATGAAGACCTATCATTCTCTAACGCCTTATTAACAATATCTTTTACCAGGTCATCTTGAAACTGGGTACTAAAACTCACACTAAGCCCGTCTGCTTCCATCTGATTAAACAACTTCTCGGCATGCTTTATCTTACGGCTTTCCTCTGCTCTCAGATTATCAGATGAGCTGGTATCTTTAGTCTCAATAATTAAATTTAGCGTTTGACCTTTATCAGTCTCAACAACATAAGCAAAGTCAGGTGAGTAAGTGCCGCCCCCAGCTATTGGTATTCTGATTGAATTTCGGGGAATCTTACTAAATACCGTCACATGCTTTATTTCCTCTTTTATATTCTGCTTTTCTAAAGGCGAATCATAGAAGACATCTTCGAAAAGATAAGCATCATCGGGCTTACCATTATCATAATGAATACCTAGCTGACCTGATTTTAACTCGAGTAAAGGTGAGCCAGTTGAATCTGTATAGCTGGTAGGATGAACTTGATTAGATATGATGTTATAGCCTATTTCAAACTTCTGCATAGCATTTTGGAACAAATAGAGTTTTATCCCGTCAGTAAACTTACGGATAGTTTGGATGTTCAAGTAGTCATTAATATCTAGACCCTGTTCACCTTTGTCTTTTAGATGCTTGAGCGTAACGAACGCTTTATGTAAGGTGGGCAGTTTTATATATGTCTTTTCAGATAACTGACGTAAGAAACTGCCGTAACTCATTGTGCTGATTTTTGCGAAGTCTTCCTCATCGTCATATATACTCTGATAACCAGCTTGGTTATTGTAGATATGAAGCTTCGATACCTTTGTTACGAGTCCAGTCTTACTGAAGTTATTAGCGGTAATTTCTTGCTTGAGATAGTCCATAAGTAGCTTTTCATAAAAATTACCCTCATCTTCAAACTGATATTCTAAAATAGCGCGCTGGTTAATCAGCTCCCATAGCTCCTTAAGTTCTTCATACTTACCGAGTCTAACTTTGGTTTTAGATTTAGTGTCCTCTTTAGACTTATTCTCAATTTTGCCTTTTTTAAGTGCTTTACCAAAGGCATCAGGATAGAGGTCTTTAAGGGCTTGATAACCACCCTCCAAGAATTTCTCATCATCATCAATTAAATTTTGGTCATAAAGTTGATTACTGAGCTCTCTTTTACTCACTTCATAATGATTTTTGATTTGCTCAACTAACTCATTGCTTAGCTCCTCTGGCACTACTTCTGAAGCAGAGGTCTGATTAATCTCTTGGGTCAGCTCCTCTACAAAATCCTTTTCCGTAAAGTCGACATAATAGTTTAAGCGAAAATCATCAGTCTTCTCTCTCGCCATGTGTTCATTGACAGGGAGACGTAGCCCTCGACCAACTTCCTGTAATTTAGAGGTCGTACTACCACTTGAACGGAGCTTACAAATTTGAAAGACGTTTGGATTATCCCACCCCTCACGCAACGTCCATTTAGAGAAAATAAAGCGTCTTGGATTATCCATTGACAATAAACTTTCTTTGTCATGCAAAATTTCGTTAATCTCAGCTTCAATTTTCTCGTCGTTACCCGTGTTATCTTTTGAAAAATAGCCTCCATGGGTTAGACTGATGTCTTCAATAGTACGCTGTAAATACTGTTTATAAAATGGATCTGTTTCTTTGGTAAGAGAGGACTTAGCTATTGCCAGTACCCAAGTCTCAAATTGTGTTTTTAAACTGCCAGCGAGCTCATTACCGTCTCTATAACCCTCAATATCATCAATAAAGAACAAAGTTAATGGTTTAATACGAGGACTACGAGTAAGCAGCTCCCGCTCCAGTTTAAAGTGCTCTTTGATAGCCTTTTGAATCATACTGTCTTGAAGCGACTCATGATAAGAGTAAGGATTAATACTCTCGTCCTTTTTAAGCTCAATACCGTTACTAAGAACCAAAGTCGTTTTGTTTAGTTTTTCGATATTTAAACTATGTATCGCTGAATGGATACTTGAAAGTGAGTCATTATTGCCAAGTATATGGCGAGTCTTGGTACCATTCTCGCTAAGCTCAAACTCAGCTTCTTTACCATCTAATGACTTTAAAGTGAGTTTAGCGTTGTCATTACCTGATAAGGTTTCAACATAGGCGGTAACTCCTTTGACTAGGTCTTGGTTAAAGGCATCAACAGCAGTTAGATGGTAAATGAGATTTTTATATTCATCGTTGAAAGTTGCCCCATAGCGTAGCGTAAACTGCGCTTCTAAGTTTGATATGCTTTTCCAAGTTTTGCCAGTCTGTGGAAACTTATGCGGCTCGTCTATGATAACGACAGGGTTGATACCTGCTAAAGCATCGATTGCTCTATCGTATTTCTCTCCAAGCAGTGCTCGATCAAACCTTTCCTCTTGGATAGTAGGCGAGTTAATCATGCCTTGGTTAATCACTAAAACGTGAATTTTACTTTTATCACCGTGACTGGCATTGACAAACTGAGTCACAGACTCAGGCATATAGGATCTTTTGCCTTTCTTACTTTTTTTGCTTTCAACCACGTAAGTGACAATTTGCTTATCATGATATTCACCTTGAAAATCATGGCGAAAGTGCTCACGCAAAGCGTCACTCTTTAGGAAGTTTACCGTACCAGCTTTAATAGAAAGGGTCGGTACTACGACAATAAACTTAAACAGTCCATAGATTTTATTGAGCTCATACATGGTTTTGGTATAGGTATAGGTCTTACCTGTACCCGTTTCCATTGATATATCAAATATAGGGTCGTCACTGCGTTTATCTGTGCCAAATATACCGTTATCTTTTTGCACTTGCTCAATATCAGTGGCTAGCGCTGTAGCTTTAAAACTGATCTTAGGGTTGACATATTGATTGATGGTATAGTCGCTTGAAGAATGAAACTCTACATTTGCAAACGACTTTATTAACGCAATAATTGCCTTTTCTTGGTGAGGTAGATTTGGTTCAAAGTTAAAGCCTGCCATGGTCACTCTCGTCTATGAAGTTGAAAAAGAAAATAGCTATCAAAAATTTAGTATCTAACAATAATATTGATAGCAATCTTCTTTTTGTTTTGATAGCTTCTGATGGCTTCGTTTAATTCCATTTGAATGGCGGTATCGAAGTTGTAGCCGTTAACTATGATTCTATCTGGCGCAAAACTTTTATCCTCATCTAACTTATCTAACAAGCACTTCAAATTTTGAGTGCCAAAGTCAGAGGCGATTAGATATAGGTTCTTATTCACCAGCTCAGCGTTATAGCCCTGCAAGTCTATACTTGTAATGTCTGCAGTTAGCTCATTGTTATCGTAAAGCATCCATGTCGTTAGCAGTGCTTGATACTGTTCGTCACTTAATACCATATCATCAAACAGGCTCTCATTAATCACTTGCAACTCATCATCTATCTTTGGGCGAAAGTCATCAGTAGCCTCATAGATCTTAAAACCTAGATCGCCTTGGTAACCAGGGTTTTCTTTGGCAATTTTTTGGGCAGCTTTTGTTATACGAGCCTTAGTTATTTCGAAAATTGACTCATAGCCAGCATTTAGAGCTTCTTCAGAATTCTTCTTAGCCCTTTTTTCACCTGTTTTGGATTCAAATTCATAAGTTAACTCATCTAATTGAACGCAAAGGAACTGCCTCTTTGCATTATCATCTAAATTTATTTGCATAACAGCATGAGCAGATGTACCACTACCTGAGAAAAAATCTAAAACTATATCTTCACTATCAGTACCTAGCTGAATAGCCCTATGAATAGTTCCTACTGGTTTAGGACTCTTAAATACTCCTTTGCTAAAGCCTAAATCACTAACAAAAATATCGGTGCCTCTTTCACTGTTAACATCTTTAAAGCTCCATACACTAGTAGATTTAATCAGCTCTGCTACATTTAAATAGTCCTTTTCAAACACTGACCATTGATTTTTTACTGGCATATATCTAGCATAAAGTGATTCAATATTATTCTTTGCATTCTCTTTCCCCCATCTCCAACAACCTTTTTCTATCTTATTTTTCATTGGGTAAATTTCTATGGAATCTGCCGTCTTGTCTACACTTAGTTCATTTTTTTCTTCATCCCAGTAAAAGGGGTAATACATATTAGGTCTATCAATAGCTCTGTCGTTACTTCCCGTTTTTCTTAAATCTATTTCACGCCACTTACCTTTATCATTTTCCTTATTGTATCTTTTAGTAATATGTTCGCCTGCTTCGAAACCTCTTAATTGAGTTTTCGTTGATTTTGCATAAATTAAAAGAGATTCGTGTGCTGTCGCAATATTAACCTGATCACTTCGCCCTTTAGGGTTGTTCACAACTGTAATATCTGAAATAAAATTTTCTTCACCAAAAATCTCATCACATAGCAGCTTTAGCTGTGCATGTTCGTTATCATCTATACTGATAAAAATAACACCATCTTCTTTCAATATTTCACGAGCGATATATAGCCTTGGATACATAAAGGTTAACCAAGCACTGTGACTATTCGAACCCTTAGCATTAAAGCTTAAAATACGCTCCGCCTCAGCCTTATCAATACCAGCTAAGCGACTTAAATCATCCACTGAAAATTTAAAGCTATCTTGGTACACAAACCCATCTGATCCCGTATTGTAAGGAGGATCAATATATATCATTTTAATTTTTTCACGGTAGCCATTGACCAAATGCTTCAATACTTCAAGATTATCGCCTTTAATCAGTACATTACCGCTATCACTGTTCTCTGAGCTCTCGTTATGGGCTGTATCAGGCTTTAGTAGCTTTTGTGGCGGTAAGTTGGTTAACAGCCTAGCATAGGCTTTACCAAGCCAATTTAAGCTATATGATTCCTTGACCATATCTACTTCGTTGGCTTTTACGACCTCCATCATCTTTTCAGGCTGAAAGTGACCATCCTTGTCAAAACATTGAGGAAAATGCTTTTTCAAAATAGCAATTTGTTTGCTATTTGCCGTTTCAGTTTCATCAAAGAGGGTTTCGGTAGACAGGTTGGTCATGATACTTCCTAAGGTGTAAGGTAAAAGGAGCACTTATAAAACTGCTTTGGCATTATGACAAAGTCATTCTATCCAAACAATGAGCCAAATATTTCAAACGACACATATTGTCGCATATGCTCGGCTAATGTGAATTGTTAATCAGCTAACCTGCTATTATAACTTTATAAAATTCGATAGTCATGAAATAGGAGTAGATAAGATGTTTGAGATAAAAGGGCTGGATCAACTGAACAAGACATTAAGTGAGTTGGGCAAAGTGACCGATGAGCTTGAAGGTGAATTAGGAACCATACAGTTCGATGCTGAAAGTGCTGAAAGCATTGAGTTAGCTATCGTTGAAATGGAAAATATGATTGATAAAAAGTTCGAAAATTACGCTTCAAATCCTTTGGCTATCGAAATGGCTGACGGTATCAAGGCAGAATATAGGCAAATGATTATAGATAAAGCAAGTGAAGCAAGAATACAGGCTGATAGTGAGGAGAATGAAAATGGCCGTTGATCTATTCAAAAAAATCGATAATACCGTGTTAGACCTCCAAGCATCACAGAACCAAACTTATGAAGGCTTGCTTGAAAAGCTAGCTCAGCTGTTGCGCCATGATGACTTGCAGCCTTTTAATGAAATACTTACTAAAAATATTGATTTAGAACAATTTCTAGAGGCGAGCTATGCTACTCAGCAGGGAATGGTTGGTACTAGCAAACTACAGTGGACTGGTAATGATGAACAAGACCTGGGACTAAAGTATGCATTAATCCAAAAACTAGGTAATGATACAAGTTATGCGTCAAATTTTGCATATGAGTTTTTTAGTAGCCGCGACAATAAAATAATCTCCTCTATTCACAACTTAGTTAGAGGGCTAATAATTCCCTTTGTGCGCGACTATAAAGAATATGTTGCTTCAAATAGCAAAATAGAGCCTGAGCTTAAGACACATAATGCTAACGCTGTAGCTCAATTTAATAGAAAAATATTTGTCGTTCATGGGCATGACGATCATGCAAAAGAAATGATGGCGCGTTTTCTAGAAAAAAATGATTTTGAAGCTATTGTTCTTCATGAACAGGCAAGTGGTAATAAAACGATTATTGAAAAAATTGAGCATTATGCGGATGTAGGGTTTGCAATTATATTACTGACTCCAGATGATATGGGTAAATCGAAAGATGCAGATAATTACCAACCTCGAGCCCGTCAAAATGTGATTCTAGAGTTAGGTTATTTTATGGGGAAGCTCGGCCGGCACAAGGTATGTGCATTCAAATCAGGTGACTTAGACATTCCGACAGATTTTAGCGGTGTTATTTGGAACCAGTTAGATAATGCTGGTGCTTGGAAACAGGTACTATCAAAAGAGCTCAGTGAAGCAGGCTATAATTTAGATAGTAACAAGCTTCTGAAGTCTTTAGGATAGATATTTCATCTCAAAAAATAGGCTATCTAGTTCCACGTTCTGGGACTGGCAGCTTATACAGTTTGCTACAGCTGAATACCGAAAGCTATTGAAGGCTTTGCAATTGTCATGGATATTCATTAACAGGGAGTAACGTAGTGAAAAGTATGGGTCACCATATAGCATACGAAGCATCTCTATCGATTTCTGATGGTTATATAGGATTACATAATAGAGACGAGTATAACGCTGCTATTATGCATATCTTTGATTTGATAAAAGCTTCATATACCTTATTAATGGCTGACAGTGCAGCACCTTCGCTATTTTTATCTATTACTGTATTCGAGGAAATTGCTAAAGTTCACGCTGGGCACATGCGCTCAAGAGGAGAGCTAGAAACGAAGCAAAGAGTAAAGCGATCGAAAGACCCTCTCTTTAATCATGGCAAAAAGCATAGGATCTCTATCGACCCTTTATTTTTATTTTCTGAACGCGTATATAACAGTATTGGTAAAGAGAGAGTTGAAGAGATAATAATGAACTATGAAACAGGGAAATACTCAGCTCTTAGAGAAAAGTCGTTGTATTTTAGTCGAACTAATGAAGGTTTGCATATACCCTCTAAATTCATAAGCATTAATTTATCAGCTGAACACCTACTGATAGCTATTGAGCTATTTGGTGAATTATTTTGGGGTATGACGGCTGTTGCTTCTATAGCAAGTGATGAAACTGATGAGATTTTTTTAAGAGTGACAAAAATACTCAGTCAATGAAAATCATATAATTATGCTAGTTTTTTATATTAAGCATCCGCAATCATTCAGCCAAACCTAAAAATTTATCCAATCGCTTTTGCCATCGTATAAAATCGTCACTACTTTCAGTAAGTTCGAGCATACCTTTAGGATGGTTCAAGGTGTGCACATCGTCAAACTTTTTTAAATAACTGGCCTTAGGCCAACGCAGCGATCTCTTAACAACTAAGCTTAGAAACTCATCCATATGATCGTTCCAGTAATCTAAATCATTGGTTTTTATTATTAAGGTCGATATTGGCTTAGAGTTGTCAGTAGTATCTATCTCCAAAATGACGAAATGAGAAGTATCAGTTTTGACTCTTACTTCAAGTAAAGACCGTCTATTGCCGTCCATCGTTCTATGTAGCCTAGAACGCCCAACAGCAGGTAAAAAATGTAGTTTTTCAGTACAGTCAGTTTTAGGTCGTTCTGATAACAGCTTGATGAGTAGCTTAAAGGCTTCAAATCTTTGCATATAAAGCTCTAAAACGTCGCTGTCATCATCAAGACCTGTAAAGTCCGCCTGGCATGCTGTGCCGTCAATTGTGGCCTCATCTGCACCAAGATCTAGTTCTACTAACTCTTCATAATCTTCAGTCTCTGCTCCTTGTGCGCCTGGAACTCTTTTTTTGACAACCTTTCGAGTTTCTATTGGAGTTGCAAAGCTAAAAGATGTTGTTGGCACCTCTATCGTTTTCGGTTTAGAGTCAATATCTGCTTCTTGCTGATCATCAATAGTATCACTACTTACTGTACCATTTGGCTTAGCTACATTACTTGTACCGCCGCTTCTCGTACCAGCTTTGAATTTCTCACTATAAAATGGCACTTTTTTAGGCAAAGAGGAAGAAATATTACTGATACCTAGAATTTCATGAATATAGTAATTACCAGTGTCCTTATCCAACCGGCCTCTAGTCTCTAGCGAAATGTTATCAAGCCGTGGCGGACTAAATTTAAAGCGCCATGTTTTTTTGTCTTCAGTTTCCTGAACTTCTTCAATAAAATTTTTTGCAATACTTTCATAGGAAGAACGGGCGTTCTCATCTATTAGTATCCAGGCCAGTAAGCGTCTTTGGCCTTCATGATCAAAAATTTTTAAAGGTAGAGAGCTTATAGGCAAAACATTTACCAATACCGAATCATCTTGCATGTCTTTAATCCAAAACTCTCTACTGAGTAATCCGTGATCAATACAGTTTCGAGCAAGATAAGCATTATGGAAAAATAAAACTCGTGCAAATTCAATCTGAGGTATATGGACCGTTACTGTTGAATCATCTGCTCTGATATAGTCAAATATAAAGGTATTACCACCCCCTTCTGAGTCGATACCTACTTGCCAATTAGCAGTAGAGATATTACTTAAAAAAAACGAATAACCACCCTTACGAGACTGCCCATCTGGAGGGTTTATGACCCTTCTTTTTGCGAGAGCTGGTAGATTTGATAGCCTGGTATATAATACCTGTTTTTGTCTATCGCTTCTTACACATAGCTCAAGGTTCCATGTCTTCAAATGTTTAAATTTGAAGACATTAGCAACATACATTATTTTCGAGTCTACAGGAAAACCTTTAACTATCATATGCTTACCTTATTAATCGCATATCTGCTATATTATGCGCCTGTTCTAGGAATCGACTAGACTCAGGAGTAATGCGCTCATCACTCAATTTAGCCAGTCGTAATATCTCCCAGCGCTGTAGAGCCTGGTTGTTTAATATACTATCAATCAACACATGGCTTAACCGTCTTATTTGATAGTTACTAACGTCTTCGCTATATCTGTTCAAAAATGCTGAGACTAAAGGTAGCTTATCTTGATTTTTTTCAATCATTGAGATTGAATCAGTTTGATTCATCCACCACTTTTTTGATTTACGAGGTAATGTTAAGTCGAAACATGTGTGATCGTTTATTTTGATCAAAGACCTCGCGAACTCTCTATCTCGCCTTTGCCAATCTACAGTGAATCCTTTAGGTATGTGACGTTGATGGTGGTTTTTGTTTGTATTAATAAACCATGTCTTATCGTTACGATATAGCCATGCATAAAGAGCTTGATTGATTTTTCTAGCACCTTTGATCGATTGGTTTTCTTTAATCAGTCCCATCCAGATGTTTCGATTAGCTTCTATCAGTTCACTGTCAGGCTTTACGTTACTTTTTGCTTGTGTAATTTTGCTTGGTAATGAAGTTGTCTGGCTTTTCACCTGCACCATTATTTCTTCAAAAGACCATTCTTGCTCTAATAAAGACTCAATAGCAACAATATGCTCAAGATAACTGAACGATTTACGATGTTTACGAAAAATACCGCGAAGCCAACCTGTTTCACTGTTAAGTCTATGAAGGTTGTTCGTTTCCAATAACTCTAATGACCATCTGTTTTTTACCTTTTCTAGTATACGAAGGTGGTCAATATGTTTAGAACCTCTTATACAATTACTAGATCGAGCTAAACCGTGGTAAAAAGTAGTCCACTGCGCAAAAGTCGGAGAAGATTGTTCGGCTAAGGAGAAAAGCTCAATTGTTTTAGAGATGAGAAACGTATCATCTTTACTGATGCTTTCTTGTTGCATTAAAATACAGTTATGGGGAGTAGGGGCAATAAAATTATGACGGGAGTTGGGGCGATATTCAACTGAAGAATCCGCTAATGTTCCATGCTTGCTACAACAAGTTATGCCTGGGATTTGCCACATACGTGACCAATACCACTCACCATATGCTTTAAACTGCTCATTAAAACATTGTGGGCAGTAACGGATATATTTTACAGAGGGCAGTCTTGATGCATTACTCCCTATTGCTAAGTGAATAGCGCCTTGTGAATGACTAGCCATCCATTGCAAACATTCTTGTCGCCTAGACTCAGGGATAAAAGGAGCATACAAAGGAAAAAGCGTATGCTGGTATGCAATATAATTTAGATTAAAACGGTTATGAGGATAGTGATTCGTTATTTTAGATAAATGGCATGGCAAATCAACGGTTGCAACCACACCTCTGTCTTCAAAAATATCATCTAATAACTGCTTTGGACTAATCAACCCAGCTCTAATCTTATACCTAGCAACTGTGCTATAAATTAGCTCTTCGTCATACGGAATAGGGAGATTGATCATATCAACTCACCTTAGGTAGCCAATCATTGATATCAAATATTAGCGATGTAGAATCTTTTAAGTGTTCATAAAATGAATCATCCCTTTCCTTTTGAGTGAACTGATAGCGTAAATCTTCAGAGTCAAGCGTATGCCAATCCTTTGGTTTGATATAATTCGATTTTTTGGTAAGATCAATCGTTTGAGAGTCATCTTTTAAATCTCTGTTTCCAACTTTAACCTCTTTCAACCATTTTAAAATGGTAGGTATCAAATCAGCCATAGATGCCTCAGGTAGCTCAGAAACTGCTTGTTTAACCGTCGGTATTAGTAGAGGAGAGTCTTGCCCCATATCGACTAACATACGATGTAATCTGATGCTTAGTTCGCACCCCTGATATTCTGATACCTCATCGAACTCAGACTTCTTTTGATGTAGCTTACTTTGAAGCTGCAGTAACTTTTTATCAATGTCGGGTACTACTAGATCTGAAAACTCGGCAATTTTGTCTGCTCTACCAGATTGCAAGGCTTCTATCATAGGATGTATAGGTCTTAGATCTTCATCATAAGTGGTCTGCAGTAGTTTAACCGTAATACGCTCTATCCCTGAATCTATGGCTCTGAGTTGAGCTAGTACAAAAAGCTTAACTACGATATCTAAAATGCCTTGTGACAGATCATACCAACGACTTCTTACATCATCAGATAAGATAATATCTGCTTTTTTCAACCATTGATACTTCCACAAATTATCTGTAAACCTGTTCCATTCAGATTTATATATTTTACCATCTGCTAAAACTATATTTGGTTCTTGTGCCATCTGCTCCCAAAAAACCGAGCCAAAACCTGCTCCACGTCGAGCTGATCTTAAGTCTCCTTCAAATATAAATCTAGCTTTTGGTGTTCCAACCATAACGACAGGAAGACCTACCGTATTTACTAGCGTCACAAAAAAATTCAACATTTTCTCAGCACCGCCAGACTTATTAACACTGAGATGTTGTATTTCATCTATTACTAACAGTCCGATAGCATGATGATTAGAAATCTGACGCATCAAATTCAATAAAGTTTCAATACTGTGTCGTTTTAGCGCATACTTTTTTTCATAATTAGAATCTAAAGCTTGGTCAATTGCTCTAAAAAAGTGAAGGCATAAGCTTTTAAGTGAACCATCGTGCGGACAATCTACTCTTAAGTAAACAATTTGAGTAAAGTTTAATTCTGAATGATAAATAACTTGAGGGTAAGTCGATAGAATTTTATTAAGGGTGGTCGTCTTGCCGCTACCTGAGCAACCTATAAATGCCAAGCTACGAGCTGTAGAGGTCACAGTAGGAAATCTAACCATATCGTTCTTACCAGACATTAAACGCTCATAGCCATTTTGAAGATGAGTATTTAAAGAGCCGTCTTTAGGATTACGTCCAACATACCCTTCACGAATCATTATTGATAACTTCTTCTCAAGATCAATATGACGGTTGATAGGCTGAAAAAACAGTCCCATCATTTGAGATATCAAATGTGCTCGAATAGAAGAGGAAGCCTGACAGTCAGAATGATTGAGCTTTATATTACCTTTAAGTTTTTTAACCACTTGTTCTGGTTCTAGGATGTCAGGCAGTGCTTCAATGAAGGGATTCCCTTTATAAGAACCAAAGCTTTCTTTATAAACTGCATTAATCATTACTGTCTCCAACATTCTATAATCAGTCATCTTCAGATAAAATATCATGATAAATTGAGAACTTAAGCGCTAGCTCTTCATCATCAAATTCAGTTTGACTTTTCGTGATTTTTTTGGTCGTAGGCAGTTGAATTAACTCACCTTTTTTAAATTTATTTCTCTGCCTGTCCTGTCGCTCCTTATCTTTAGCTAACCTTTTGTTATCATTAATATTAGCTAACTGAGCTGACTTGCTTTTAAATGCTGTTCGTTTGGCCTTAATAGCTTCTTTTATGATTTTTTCATTTTCTCGTTCAAGGGTTTCTAATGCGAAACTACTTTTAAGCTCCTGATTAGCAGCTGTTTTTTTCTGCTCTTCTTGTATTTGCCACACTTCCCAAAAACTACAGCCCTTAAACTCTCTTGATCTATCGGATAAATGGGCTTTCCAATAATGGAGGCTATCTTGTTCATAAAAGATAAAAATTGTATTCGCATCTAAAGGATCGTAAGCAACTTTAATAGACTTAGGTCTATTGATTGTATTTTTCCGATGAAGCCAGCCTTTTTCTCTTATTTCAGCACAAATATAGTAATTACCAAAAAGCTTGACACCTAAATCTGAAATGGTGGCTTTTTTTCGAGGTAATAGCGCTATGTATAAAGCATCCGCTGAGACAGCACGAAGCCTACCTGTTCGATGTTGTAATCCCCAATTCCATAATTCAATAGGAACTAAAGGTAAGTCAGACGGCATATCACTATCTCTATCATAGTGACTTAATTGATGAGCATTGTTATGCATCAAAATTGAATTAATAATAATTTTTTTGAAATCTGAAATTGTCAAAGCGGCGTCTAGTCGATAGTCTTTGCCACCTTTTTTCTTCTCTTTAACCCCTGTGACTACTCCTGGCGCAAATGGTTTGAACTTTGCCTGCATCGTTTTAAAGTAACGCTCCACAATAGGTTTTAAGTCGCCACGATAAGGAGGTGTATTCTCTACTCGAACTGAAAAGCTTTTTTCCAAGGTCTCAATTTGATGACCTAGTAACTCTCCACGATCTGCGAGAATTGCATCTGGCAAGCCTATACATGGCCAATCATCAGCTGTGATATTAATGCCATAATTTTTACAGTGACTTTGTTTATCCGCTACCGCCATCTCTAAGGCTTGAACACTCGTGGCATAGGAAGGATTTTCAAATCCAATATAAAAACCTGCTACCATGCGGCTAAACACATCTGTAACGAAATAAATAACTGGACGACCTACAATACTCTGTCTATCTGAATCAGATACTAGATAAATATCTGCAATAGTAGCGTCGATCTCATAGCGTGAGCCAGGTCCAAGAACTTGAGTATTAACAGTCGATCTTAACTGTCTCACATCTTTGTTATAACTAATTTTGTTATGTCTCGCTTTGAGTTTTTGAACGGAAGTAAAGTTCTTGTCATAAAAGTATTTAAACTGCCAGATACTAGGAAAGTCTTCTTCTTTAACATCTGGATTTAAAGAGCGATAGATTGTTTTAAACTTTCGGTAAGCATAGACGACTGTATACTTGCTATCGTTTAATAAGTACTTATTTATAGTAATTGAGAAGAGCCTTTCTACATCTTCGTTAATAACGGCAGCAACGCCTTCCTTATAAAGCCTAGGCCTACCTAGCTCTTTATCTTTAGCAATACGCTTTTTTCCTTTCGCTCCAGAATTCTTATAGTTCGGAAGTAGAGCATTAGGTACTTGGCCTTTTTGCCAATACCTACGAAGTAACCGATATAGCGTTTGTTTTGTACTTCTTTTAGAGTCAACAATCTCATTAATGAACTTTGCACGTTCCTCTGGAAGGTAATATAAAGGGTGACTTACAATAGGCTTAATAAGCTCATAACTTTCATCTCGTTTTAAATGAGCTTTACTGCCATCTTTTGGATTTTGTAACAGTAAACTCTGATGAGGGTCGTCAGTGATATAACACACATCCTCTTCAATCAGATTTACTAGATCCTTAATAAGTACAAGTTCAGGCAATGCGGATGTACGATCAATCTCAATCCAAACAACTTGCTCTGGTAAAAGGCTTAGTATTCTATACGTTGAACCTTGATTACTATAAACATCATTGATTCGCAACATATCCAAGCTCCTCAGTCATCAAGTCCCAATAATGAGAGTTACTTATTTGAATGTCGCTACACTTTAGCTTTCTGAAGTCTATGCGAAGGTCGAATGTGAAGAACCTTAGCCCTAATAATGTTCTCAACTCATTAAGCGAATTGCCTACCTCACTGAAATATGCAGTATCAATATCTTTGCACACAGCAATAATGCTTTTTTCAGGATATTTGGTAAATTCCTTAGCGTAAAAATTCAGACTGTCTTGAGTATCAATTGACCTATTTAGAGTAGTTTCTGGATATAGCCATTTAATGTTGTTTTGAATGGCTATAGGTATGTCTTTTTCAGTGATTATCTGCCACGAAATACCTTTAGAGTGCCAGTATCGACGCTCTATCTCTAGTTTCTCTATAGTTCTGGGCTTCATTAGGTCTTTTGAATATTTTGCCTGCAAAACAAATTGGCTAAGCTCTTTATCAGAGCTCACAACATAAAAGTCTGATGTCATAACATGAGTATTGCCTCTAATAGCAGGGTGCTTTACTTGCATATTCTCTGCAATCTGAAGAGTTTCATCAAACTTAAGAGGAAATTGCTCTCGAATATCTATGATTTCTTGACTCCATTCAAGAAATAGAAATGTTGCTAGCTCTAAATCAGACATTAAATGATGAGTACGTCTTGTTTTGTGACCGAAAATTCTATGGGAGCGACCTGACGACGATATATCAGATATTTTTATCCAAGGTTTGTAATCGGCAAACTCCCCCTGACCTCTACCTTCTTTAAGCCACTTTTCTTGTTTTTTTGAAAGCATAAAAAACCCCTGCTAAAGTTATATAAACTTTAGCAGGGGGTAATAGCGGAGTCAACAGTATGATACTTTATTACTCAGTATGAATCTTTATTACTCAGTATGACACTTTATTACTCGCGTACATCAGAGCTGTCGTAGAGTAATTCTTCTTATTCTACCGTGACTGATTTTGCCAAATTGCGCGGTTGATCGACGTCTGTGCCACGCATTACTGCTACATGGTATGACAACAGCTGCACAGGCACGCTGTAGACGATAGGGGCGAGCGTCTCGCAAACATCAGGTACATATACTAAGTGCAGTCTATCTTCTGCGACCATTTGACTGGCTTCGCTAGCGAAAACAAATAGCTCGCCATGACGCGCATGCACTTCTTGCATGTTGGCTTTTAATTTATCAAACATACTGTCTTTGGGCGCTAGTACGACGATGGGCATGTCTTTATCGACCAATGCTAATGGACCGTGTTTAAGCTCGCCTGCCGCATAACCTTCTGCATGAATGTAGGAAATTTCTTTTAGCTTTAACGCACCTTCTAGCGCAATCGGGAACTGTAGACCGCGACCTAAGAATAGACAGCTTTTCTTATCTTCAAAGCTTTCA
>TARA_R110000850_G_scaffold154656_9_pt1 | contig 27957 bp, 26 predicted proteins | sample TARA_R110000850 | Tara Oceans TARA_R110000850 (sample SAMEA4397586) | marine metagenome | biome: Polar Biome; feature: [SRF] surface water layer (ENVO:00010504); material: water (ENVO:00002006), including particulate matter (ENVO:01000060) such as... | depth 5 m | reverse complement strand
CTTCCACCAGTACCTGCGCCCACCATGCGTGACTCATATTGCCTAGCGGCGCGCCCAAGCCGGCAGCTATGCCGATAAAGTCACCGGTGCTGCCTGGCGCTGCACAGCCTCCCCAGATTTTTCCACGGAGAAAGCTATCTGCCATTGCGGGGTTGTGAGTGAATCCGCCGCTGGCAAATACGACTGCCTTGCGTGCCCGAAAACGTTGCGGTGCGCCTTCTCCGGTATCTACCACGACACCATTGACTTCACCCGCCGCATTCTTGGTGACGGCCTGAACCGTATGCTCAAGAAGCAGCTTGATCGGCCTCTTGTCAAACCCCTGCTGCAGCATCCAAAGCAGGGACTCGCCACTCCCGCCGCCACCGGCCCAGAAATGTCTTTCTGGAATGTCTCTCACGTCCGGCACCAGTGAGCGCCCCTGCGCAACCTTGTTCTCCGGAATATGTCCGTAGTAGTCAGGCCACACCGAATCCGGTGCAAACATCCAGGGCATGATCTTGAGACCGGTTTCCTCGATCAAGGTCTCCAGCACCGGGCTGGCGCGATCCACGAAGGTTTCAAGCAGTGCAAAGGTGTCCGCTGGCAAACCCAACGTTGGATCGTCTCCACGATACAGATGCGGATATCCCAGACGGGCCATATATCGAAGGCTGTCCAAACGCTCGTCACTGACGCCCATTTCCCGCAAGTAAGTGTTATTCGGAATCCAGAAAACGCCAGCCGATTTGATCGTAGTGCCGCCCTTGAACGGCATCTTTTCCAACATGATGACGGAGCCACCCTTGCGCGTCACAGCGATTGCAGCGGCAGTTGCCGCAACTCCACTGCCCACGATGATGACGTCGGCCTCGTCGCGCCAGACCGTCTGCTGATCCGCCAGATCGGCGGCAACGGCTAATGATGGCACCGACACTGCGGCAGATGCGCCGGCCAAGCCCTTGAGAAAAGCCCGGCGCTGCTGCCCCATGGCGTTCGCCGCTTCTTTGTTTTTGTTCATCCTGTTTTCTCCTCCATTTTTTATTTTGCGGTCACTTCGGCCGACTACATGGCAGTGTATCCACCGTCGACAACAAACTCTGAACCCGTCATCCAAGCTGACGCTTCTGAGGCCAGATAGAGCGCGGCGCTGGCAATATCTTGAGGCTCGCCAAATCGACCGATGGGGTGCGATGCCCTGAACAGGGATTCCGCGGTTTCAGCATCTGGCGCGATGCCAACGTCGACCATCTGCTGAGGCAAGGCCTTGCCCATGTCGGTCCACACCACGCCGGGATGGATAGAGTTCACCCGGATATTGTTCTTCAGGGCTGCACACTCCACTGCGATCGATTTAGTCATCAGTGAGACAGCGCCCTTGGATGCGCAATAGGCGGCAACGGCAGGAATCCCGACCTTCCCGGCTATGGACGACAGGTTGATGATGGAACCTCCATGACCCGACTTGCCGCCGGGTGACATCACGCGAACCGCGTGTTTGCAGCCTAGAAAAACGCCAGACACGTTGACCTTCATGATCTGTTCAAAATCTTCGAGCGTCTGCTCACTCGTCAAAACCATGCGTTCGATTCCGGCGTTATTGACCAGAATGTCAAGACGCCCTGCAAGCGCCACTGTTGCTTCCATCGCCTTTTCCCAATCACGCTCGACGGTCACATCCTGATGGATGAAGTGCGCCTTTGCTCCTGATTTCGAGATCTCAGAAACCGTTTTCTCACCCAGATCATTCATGACATCGGTGACAAACACGGTTGCACCCGCGTCTGCATAAACCTGGGCCATCTTGGCCCCAAGGCCTCGGGCAGCTCCGGTAATCAGAGCAACTTTTCCGTCCAGTCGATAAAGCGTCGTATCAAAAGCCATCGCGGTCTCCTCGTTATAAATGCATTCTTTTCTGATCAGCTCACTGCGTCATCATTCACATCCAGGCTGCACGTGCGACGACACAAGCTTAGGTCAATGCGAGGCCAGCCCTGTGCAATACAAACTTTTGCGTTCGTGTCCCTGTTGGTCAGCATACAGACAGCCTGTCGTCCACCACATTGGGATACCGGAAGCGTCTCGAGTCCCATGCCATCTGACCGGGAACTCGGCCACACCCAACGGTCGCAGTCCCAGCTTGACCGTGCCAATCATTTTTTGCCACAGCCTGCTGCGAGTTTCTCACCCTGCGATTGGCCCGTATCGGTGATGCCCAAGTTGTCATTGCGGCATTCGCGAATGCGATCTGGCGGTCGATCATCGGCTGCGGCGGAGCATCCGTCACTTTCAGTGACGTCTTGGCAAAGTACTCTGCCGCGCCACTCCAACTATTCCACCCACGGCTCACGGCAGTCAGCTCTCGCTTGAATCGCCCGGAGCCGCGCCCGCCTGTCAAAGCAACATGCCTGCGGACTTCTGTTTGCAGGGTGTCAACAGATAGGACACAACGTCATTATTAACGCCGCCCATCAACAGTTGACGCTAACAGAACATAGATCGGCTCCGGAAAAGGCAATGGCGCGATCAAAGGGCGTATTTTTTCAATCTCCGCTGCAGCCACCGCTCGGTTTCCCAAGCTTTCTGATCTTGCGTTTTGCCATCAAGATCTTAGGGCCGCGCCTTGCGCCGGCACCTCCGCGAACCAGTCTGGCCAACCAGTCGCAAGATTCTGTGCACGCGCCAACTCCCGCTCCTCAGCCGTTGCGAATTCCAGATCCCAGCGTTTGAGTGCCGGCATGATGATGCCGCGATGCCACAAAGGTGGAATCAGCGAAGCGATGAAGCACATGAACACGCTCGGCATCCTGATGGCACTCAGATCGGGCTTGTTATCGTGGTAAGGCGCGTAGGAGTTCAGATGGTGGTCTGCGTGATTGGTGATCTCGAATGTCATCGCACGCGTCAGCATGCCCAGATGGTTCCAGACATGCCGCCGACAGATCGGTGCGCCTTCCACTCGCACCTGGCCGTAATGCTGGAAGTAGTTGAACGCTTCCAGCAGGAAGCGCGACATGGTGGCAGCTGCGAGTGTCGCCCCCATCGCGGGCCAGCCTCCGATGAAATACATCATCAACTGGAAAATCATCAATCCTGCAATGGCCTTCCACAGTCGATGTTCGATAGACCACCGTGCCTTGCCCTTTTTCAGCAAAGCTTCGTTCTCCAAACGCTGCACCTCGATGAAATTTCCAATGGCGGCTCGCCACATAAAGCTATACAGCGTCTCGCCTCGCCTCGCCGTGTCGCAATCCTTGGGGGTAGCCACATGAATGTGATGGGACGTCACATGGCCGATGTCTCGCGTCCCGTCCAGCAGCAGGACCTGCATGCATAAGCTGAAATTGCGGATCAGCGGATTCCGACGATGCAGCAGCTCGTGATAGGACGGCAGACCTACAATCGTACCGATCCAGCCAGTCGACAAAATTGCGCCAATGAGATTGATCGTCGACAGTTCACCGCGACCGGCCTGCCACGCGAGCAGAACGAAAGATGCCGCCCACAGGACGCAGGACAGAAACACGGGAACTAACGCCAACCCATGATTCCGAATATGACGTGTGGCGAGATCGCGCGGCAAAAGGGCATCCCCGATCGCGAGAATCGGCAGGCTGGCGAGGCTGATCCAGACATAGGCGCCACCGAGGTACAGCCCGTAAACCGATGCCGCGAGTATGAGCGGGGACAGGTAGTAGCGCAGGTAATCGGACATCTTTCTTTCTCCTTGCCGCCTTTCGCGGCGGGGCCTGACCATCCCATCTGTCAGGGCCTCCGTTTCTCCTGAACGCACACTAACATGTCAGCATGTTGACGACAACGAAAGTGCCGACCCTCAAAGCTCCAAGGCCGGGGCAGAAGAATCGCGCGCCGCACGCCACCGAAACCATTCCGAAACCGAAGTTGGATCGGGCCCAGCCGCTGATGTCGTAATCCTCATGCGCTACCCTCGGATTGAATTGCTGTTCTAAAGCGTTCGGGCAACGATTTCTCGCATGATCTCATTAGCACCCAAATAGATGCGGCTGGCCCGCGCATCGCAGTAAGCACGTGCAATTGGATATTCCAGCATGTACCCATAGCCGCCGTGCAGTTGCACACACTCATCTACCACTCGGCAATACAACTCTGAAACCCAGTATTTGGCCGTCGCGGATGCTTCTCCAGTCAGTTTGTGCTGGAGTGAAAGTTCAATGCAGCGATCGACAAATACCTGTGCTATCGCAATTTCGGATTTCATTTCTGCCAGCTTGAAACGGGCATTCTGATACGAGGACACAGACTTGCCGAACACCTTGCGATTATTGGTGTACTCGATCGTGAGCTCCAGCGCAGAACGTGCCGCCTGGACGCTCTGAATGGCAACCGTCAAGCGCTCGAACGCCAGCTCCTGCATGAGTTGCTTGAAGCCTTGCCCTTCCTTGCCGCCCAAAAGATTGGATTGCGGGACGCGCATGTTGTCGAAGAATAATTCGACGGTATCCTGGCCCTTGAGGCCGATCTTCTTCAGTGGCTTGCCCTTCGACAGGCCCGGGCGATCACCCTCGACCAGGATCAGCGAAATATCATTCTTACCTTCGCGCGTATCTCCGGTCTGTACCGCCAGCACAATGACATCAGCGTGCCAGCCATTGCTGATGAAAATCTTGGTGCCATTGATGATGTAGTCATCGCCATCCTTCACCGCGCGGGTCTTGATCGCCTGCAAGTCCGAGCCGCCGCTGGGCTCTGTCATTGCCAGTGAACCTACTGCCTCGCCAGTTGCCATCTTGGGCAACCAATGGCGTTTTTGTTCTTCTGTACCGAAATGCTGAATGTAGCCTCCGACGATATCTGAGTGCACTTCAAAGTTGGTGGATGTCGAACGCGAGTGCGCCTTTTCTTCCATCAAAACGATACCGAACAATTTGTCCGCACCCAATCCGCCGTATTCCTCCGGAACTCCCATGCACAGAAATCCGAGCTCACCTGCGCGATTCCACAGTTCGCGCGGGACCATTCCCTGCTCTTCCCAATGCTCCTGATTTGGGGTGACTTCCTCGTCAAAAAAGCGACGAATGGTTCTGCGGAAATCTTCGTGTTCAGAACTGAACAGCGTTCGCGGCAACATCACCCAATACTCTCCAATAGACTATCGAGAGCAGCACGAACCAGCAGCACTGCTCCTTTTTATTTCAACTTGTTTTGCTGCTGCCGGTACTTGCGTGTCTTGCTTTTGAAGTTGGCAATCGACAGCGGAATGATCATTCGATACAGGTATCTCAGAAGCCAGCCGGGAAACCAGCGGCCACGCTCTTCGTAGGCAACCCGGCCTCGCGGGTGATCCATGAAGCGGGGATACGGGAATGGGAATCGATAGTTGCGGCCATCTCGCCAGAACTCGATTCGCACAATGTGCTTCACGTTCTTGTAGCCGTAATGGGCAGGCGCAACCAGGCGCAGCGGGGCACCGTGCTCAATGCCCAAACGTTCACCGTTTAATTGGTCTGCCAGAAGCACACCATCGGCCATCAAATCCTGCAGAGGCAAACTGCTGCAGTAGCCGTCTTCGCCGCGAAAAACCACCAGTTCTGCGCCTGGCTCCGGCCGCGCCTGCTGCAACACCACCTTGTCGAAGAACTCGGAGAAAGCCACCCCACCCCATTTCTGGCCGCGCGCCGACCACGTCGTGACGCAGTGGAAGTCCTCGGTCCGCTCCTGCCTTGACAGGCCCTCAAACGGGCCTTCCAGAATCAGGGTTTTCTCGACGTCCCCGACAATTTCAAAGCGGATCTGGTCCGGGTTGGCTGGAAACTTTGGGGCAAATCGGGACAGGCCAAACCTCGGAAACTCCTTGAGCTCAAACTGTCCGGCGGGAAGTCTCTTCTCCATTGCTTGGTCTCCTTCTGATCTGCTCATAGGCGGTCCGGCGAGCCGCTCGAATCCGATTCATGCTTCTGCGTGTCCGTGCAATCAGGGCCAAAGGCAAATGCATGGGTCTGGTCGCTCGTAAATTCGATCCGAAGCGGAAGCTTCGATTTGAAATAAGCACGAACTAAGCCGATTCCTCATGAAACCCTTTTCCAGCGGCCAGGCAAGCCGCGTTGAGAATCGCGTTGCGCAACATCGAGCAGTCTGCCCGGCCGGTTCCGGCGAGATCATAGGCGACGCCATGCGCTACGGTCGTATGCGGATACGCTGGTCCCAGAAAAACGACGTTGTTGCCTGAAAAACCCCAGGTCTTGATCGCGATGTGTCCCTGATCGTGATACATGGCGATCACTGCTTCATAACGGCCCTCAATGCAATGCCGGAATATAGAGTCCGGACTGATCGGCCCTTCCACGTTGATGCCTTCTGTCTGGGCTTTGACGACTGCGGGCTTGATCGCCTGGTCTTCCTCATCGCCGGTTGCATGAGGATTGAATCCCGCAACGCCAATCCGTGGATTTGGTAGCCCCCATTGCACCAGAGAATCGCTGAGCTTGCTGATCAGACGATGCACGGCAGCAGGTGTGATGGCGGCTGAAACCTCGCGCAGGGAGATGTGATCTGTCAGATGTGCAATCACCAGCGGACCGGAGCGCAATAGCAGATAGGCCGGATCTGTTGGGTGGTGACTGGCGATGTCGTGCAGCGTTCCAGCCATGTCCATGGATTTGGCACTGATGGGCCCCATGACCGTTGCCTGCAAAATTCCTTCGCAGGCAAGGCGATCAGCCTCCCTGAGCCACTGTCCGCTGACAAGGCCCGCGTCGGCCATATCCTGCCCGCGCCGCACAGAGGACACAGCAAATGGTGCGGCTTGTATGAGGTCGAGTACCGATGCATTTGAACTCAGCGCCTCAGACAATGACTGATCCGCCTGACACAGTTGAATCTTCAGTTCTGAGCCCAGCATGCTGATGGCATCCTGCATGATCATGGCATCGCCAATGACCACGGGCCTGCAGACGGCGTGAAGCTTACCGTCCATCCATGCCTTGATCAGGATCTCAGGGCCGATTCCGTTCGGGTCGCCGGGCACGATGCCGACGATGGGGAGAGATGAGGCGCTCACCCCAATCAGACGTTGTAGAAATCGAGCACTTCGTGCACTCGATCGTTCAGCAGAACGGTTGTCTTGGACTGGATCTGCAAAGCGCCTTCATGATTCCTGCTCAACTCGTACAGAGCGTATCCAAAACAGGTGGCAACACGCTCTTCATAGGAGGAATGTACGGTCCAGTTCGCACGTACTTTCAAGCCACCATCTTCCCTCTCTTGCACATCAACTGGATTGATCATGTGAACCGTACGTGGCAGCACCAAGGCCGATGCGGCCCGCCCGGTCCTGACTCGATAGACACGGCCTTCGAGTCCGGCGCGACTACTGTAGTAGATCAGCGAGATCTCGGCCTTGGGGTCTTCGACCAAGGTCCCGTCGCTGCGCCAGGCGGGTAGCCAGTAGGTGCATGTCGGAGAATAGAGTGAAAGCCAGCGGTCCCAATCCTGAGTATCGAGGGAAAGCGCTTCCATGCCGACAAAACGGGTGACAGCCTGCCAGGTTTGCTCAGAGACACTCATGCTTCGGCTTGCTCCAATTCGCGCTGAACAGCTCTAGTCATGCGTTTACGCCATTGATCAATAATACCGACGTAAATGCCTTCGTCTGTTGTCTGTGAACTGCTGAGGATCGGATTCAGATCAAATCTCCGGGCCGTTTCATTGGGCCCTTCAACCCAGCGTTGCTGCCCCCGTGACAAATCGCTGAACGGGACTTGCGTTGCCCGGTAACCCACCTGGCAGTTGTGAAACTCAGCCATGTCGTCGGGGGTGGCCATGCCGGTGGCGTTGAAAAAATCCTCGTACTGGCGAATGCGACGTTCACGCAGTTCAGCCGGCTCGTCCTTCGGCGCAATGCACCAGGTCACTACCTCTGTCATGTCCACTGAAATGGGGCGCACCAGACGAATCTGCGAGCTCATCTGGTCCATCAGCAAGACGTTGGGCATGACCAGCAAATTGCGAAAGCGCTTGACCATCCAGTCGGCGTGCTCAGGACTCAGCGTTGTAGCGTAATGCTCGTAATTGACGAAGTTGGGCCGGTCTTCAAAATTGAAATACGGACCATAAAGCAGTGCGTGTCCGTTCTCGAAAGCCATGAACCCAGCCTCGCCCTGCCCCCAGTTGCTGATGTCAAAGGTCTTGGTCTGCTGCCCCTGTGATTCGGCAACCACTCTGGCGCGCTCGGCAACCGTCATCAGGTAGTTCTGATGCACCGTGGGGACGTGATAACCATCCACGCCGTTCTCTGTGGCCAGTTTCCAGTTACCCGAATAGGTATAGCTGGTTTCCCCTCGGAGCACTTCGAGCTCACCGGTTGGCGACTGGTCTACCAACAAATCAATAAATTTTCCTGCGTCACCCAGATAGTCCTTGAGCGCTGTCACCTCATCGCTCAGGGAGACAAATATGAAACCGCGATAGCTCTCGATCCGCGGGATGGGAACCAGACCGAAGTCGCCCCGATCAAAGTTTGGCGGATAGGCGCCTTCCTTCTCCCCGGTCACGCTCAGCAACTTGCCCTGACCGCTGTAGACCCATCCATGGAACCGACACACATGGCTCTTTCGATTGCCGGTCTTTTCGCGGCACACCCGTGCGCCGCGATGCAGACAGGCATTGAAAAAGCCGTGGAGCTCGCCCTTGGCATCGCGTGTGAGAAGGATCGGCTGGCGACCAATGTTCATGGTCAGAAAATCGTTGGGCTTGGCCATCTGACTTTCGTGCGCCGCGAGGAGCCATCCTCCCTCGAACAGATGCTTGATCTCAAGTTCAAACAAATCCGGGTCGGTATAGATGTTTCGTGCGCCCAGATGAATGCCGCCATCCGTCTTGACCAGCGCCTGTCCGACAAGATCGTCTCGCAGTCTCTGCAGGGCAAGGTTTGACAATCCTGAGCGCTGGAGCTCGGACAGCGGTATGGCGTGGGCATTTCTCTGATCATCAGGCATCGCAGTTCTCCTCAATTGCCCATCACTAGATGCAAATCCACAAAATCGAACAATCGCCATTTGTGGCATGCCAACATGTTACTAGCGGCTTGGCGCTGTATCAAGCGCGTGCGAACTCCAGCCACTTGGCATACGTCATATTTCATCGCCTTCCTTTAAGATGCATCCGGTCGCGAAGGCGAGCATCCAATTTTCAGGGTTCCAAAATCCACCAGAATGACCAGATGAATAGCCCCATCAAAGCCAAGCCCCCTGGAGGGCGCACCGATTCGGGAATCGGCATCTCTCGCAGCAAAATGCCCGAACCTACCGGCAAAGCCGGCCAACTGGTGAGCCTGCTCGAACAGAGACTGACTTTGGGCTATTACGCACCCGGCGAGATGCTTTCGTTCAATACACTGGCCGAAGAGTTTGGCGTCAGCCGCCAACCCGTCAGTGCGGCCATTCTTCACCTGCGTGCAGCCGGATTCGTTGAAGTGATTCCGCACGTCGGTTGCCGCGTCGTCGTTCCTTCGCCGCTGGAGGTGCATGACTTCTTTTTCATATCCAGCAAGATCGAATCTGCTGTGGTGACACTTGCCGCAGAACGATATGAAGATAGTGAAGGAAAGGAATTGCTCGCCATCAAGCCCCCGGAAGATGTCTCGGCCCTGGACGCACAGGACAAGCGCCTGGCCTACGTCGCCTATCTTGATCATTACCATGCCCAGATCTGGAAGATGGCACGCGCACCGCTTCTGGAAGGCAAGATCAGCGGCATTCGACGCCTGTCCAACTTTTATCTCTGGCAGGGTATCCCTACCCTTGCACCGAGCGCCGCGCAGAAGTTAAACCGCGAGCGCACGGCCATTGCCAAGGCCATCGTGGCGCGTGATGCACAAACGGCAGCAAACTTGATGGAGGCTCACATCCGTCACAAGCCCGCACTCTGCGGCATTACCGCAGAGTAATTAGAGCATCCAGGCCTGAGCCGCCGTCTCCCCGACCCTGGCACGATCGAGGCAAGCGGCCACTGCCTGACCTGTTTAGCGCGCGGAGGCCGCGGCCTGCATACCGGAGGCCTCGTGTTCAGCCAGCCAGTCCTCCCAACCCGCCTTACGATTGGCCTCACGCGCAAGCTCGCGCTCCTCAGGCGAAGCATGACGGATATCCCATTCCTTCAGCGCCGGCTTGATGATCAGCTGGTGCCATACGGGCGGGATCAATGCAGACATGAAGCATATGAAGACGCTCGGCAACATCACCGCATCACGGTCCGGCTTGAGCTCATAGAACGGAGCGTAGGAATTCAGATGGTGCCCGGAGTGATTGGTGATCTCGAAGGTCATTGAACGGCTCAGCATCCCGAAATGGTTCCAGACGTGATGCTTGCACACCGGAGAACCGATCACCCGAACCTGACCGTAGTGCTGGAAATAATTAAAGCTCTCCAGAAGAAACCGAGCCAGCATGGTCGCAGCAAAGCACCCTGCCGCTGCCGCCCAGCCACCGCCAGCAGCTGCCCACTCGCCAATGACAAACATGATGGCAATGAAAAGAATACTTCCGGCAAGCGCTCGCCAGATTCGGTGACGGATCGACCAGCGGTGAAGGCCACGCTTCTGCATCGCCTCACATTCCATTTTGAGACCTGTGCTGAAGCTGCCCCATGCCGCCCTGAAACCGAAGGTATAAAGCGTCTCCCCTCTCCGCGCGGTGTCCGAATCTTCAACCGTATCAACGTCGATATGGTGACCGACCAGATGAGCTATCTCCCGCGATCCGTCTCCGTACATGACCTGCAGAATCAGGCCCATGTTGCGCAGGAAGGGTTCGCGCCGGTGGAACAATTCGTGAAAAGCGGGAATGCCCACAATGGTGCCAATCCAGCCGGTTGATACGACAGCACCGATCACGTTGTACCAGGACAGCATGCCTGATCCGAGCTGCCAGGCCAGCAAGGAGTAACTGACGAATGCCAATGCACATGACATCAGTACCGGAATGAAGGCGTAGCCCATTTTCATCTTGCCGCGTTCGGCGAGATCCTTGGGCAGAATCGTGTCACCAATCGCCAATATCGGCAGCGTCGCCAACCCTAACCAGACCCAGTTGCCACCGAGATAGAGACCGGCAACGCCAAACAACAACGTGGCCGGTGACAAGTAGTAACGGATGTAATCAAACATGACACTTCTCCTCAAAACGCTTTGCCATTTCCAGCTCGATGCTCAAAGTTCTACGTCGAGTCCCATGCCAGTGGCTTCAGGACCGTGACCAAACACATCAAGCAGGTGGTACTGCTGGTTATCACTGGATTTCGCGGCGCCCCATCCCAACTCCATCAGCCATCCGGATGGCGTCGCTGAGTAGAAGGTCAAGGCCTTGTCATTGGAATGCTTGCCGAGCTGCAGAGCCACTGGGATGTCACGCTTGCGCACGATGTCGTGAGACAGTCCGAGATCATCCAATTCCTGATACTCAATCATCATGTGATTGAGCTTCTTGTCACTTGGAATACCGAATGCAATGGAATGCTGGCGATCATTGCAGTGCATGAAGATCGGCTTGGCCAGCCCCATCGGCGTCTGCAGGTGGTACTCGACTGCCCCTTTCAGGCCCAGCAAGCTATAAAACTTGTAAGACGCCGCAGGGTCCGCGGACTGCACCAGGATATGTCCCAGGCCCTGGGAACCCGTGACGAACTTGCCGTGCATGCGTCGACCTGGATGAAACGGGAGATGCTGATCCACCTGTGGCGCATAAAAGATTTCAGTCGCGATTCCCGAAGGGTCCTGCAACTTGAGCAGTCCCAGCACGCGACGCTCGGCACATTCTTCTGGCGTCCCCGGCCTGCAGTCGATGCCAGCGTCCTTAAGTATTGTCTGCGCCCGCTCCAGCGCCGCCGCATCAGGCACACGCCAACCCATATAGAGCATGTCGTCACTCGGGCCGGTATGAACGACGAAGCGGTGGTGCCAGTTATCCATGCGCAGATAGAAGCGATCGGCTTCCTGCTCGTCGAAAGCCTCCATCCCGACACATTGCGTGGCGTAATCTTTCCAGGCTTGGGGGTCGGATACTTCCAGCCCCAGATAACCCAATTCACTAACTCCGATCATTCTTCCTCCAGGATTACCGCTTTCAGTTTGGTAGGCGTCTAAATCGCCATATGCTTGGACGAATCAATGCCAAGGTCTTCCATGATCTTCATTGCCGTAGCGCGGCCGCCACCGGTAATGGCGCCACCCGGATGCATGAAGGGTCCCGCCAGATAAAGTCCCTGTGCGCCGGGCACCGCGTACTGGGCAAGTCGAGGTGTGGGTCTACGTCCCATCAGCTGATGCTGGAACATACCGATACCCATGAAGTCGCCGCCTTGAAACGAAGGCGACCAATGGTTCTGGTCTTCTGGCGACTCCGCCATGCCGGCCAGAATGTTGTCGTCATCCATGTTGGTCGTGTACTTGCGCAACTCCTGCATCATCCAGTCTTTGGCACGATCCCGCGCTTCATCATTCCAGCCGCCATTGAGTTTGCGCGGCGCAAAGTTGAAGAAGTACAAGGTGTGTTTGCCGTCCGGGGCACGCGTTGAATCATGCACCGACATCTGCGCAAGAATGGCGGCCAGACGGCTAGGCATACGCCCTGCCCCCACGTCATCAAAGACCTGTTTCAGGTCAGCCAGACGGGAGGGAACTGCCTGAACCAGTAGCGCATCATTGACTTCGGCACACCGATAGTTGGGCGTTTCATTGAGCGCCCAGTGCGTCATCACCCCGCTGTGGCTGGAGAGTTCGCAGCGACGCGCCTCGTCCACCATGTCTGAATCCAGCCCCGGAATCACATCACCCAGCAGATGCGGATGAATGCTGCCAATCACCGCCTTCTTCGCAGTAATGATTTCCCCATCTGCTAGTTCAACACCGGTCGCCTTGCCCCCGGATACATGGATCTTCTTGACCAGGGTATTGGTTCGGATTTCGCCGCCGTGACTCTTGATACAAGCTGAGAGCGCATCTGAAAAGGCCTGCACCCCACCGATCACGCCCGATTCTTCCTGCGTATGGGCGACTGCTGTCGCCGAGTAGAACATCAGGCCGGTGCCGCGCTCATCCGGGTGAAGCAGAAAAATGCCCATCCACTTCATGAAGTGAGCCTTGACCTTGTCGCTCTCGAACAACTCGTCAAACAAGGCGGAACAACTCATCATCATTCCACGCAACAGTTCCTGTCCGATCGGGCTCTGGTCGAGCATCATGGCGAACTGGCCGTATGGAATGGGTGGTTTGAACATGGCCGATTTCAGCAGCGGTGCCATCTGAATCACCCGCGTGACAAAACGACGATAGCTCTCCGCGTCCTTCTCTGAAAACTTGGCGATGGCTGCACAGGTTTCATCTAGCGACACACAGGTGCTCATCCAGGTGTCGTCGTCGTAGACCGTGGCGATCGTCTTCTTGGGTGTAAAGAACTTGAGTCCAAACTTTGATTTGAGGCCCAGTTCATCATTGGCAATCATCGGATTGGCCATGACGATGATCAGTCCTGTTGCATGAGGCTCATGCTGAAAGCCCGGCAAGGTCAACTCGCGGTTGACCAGACCTCCGCCCACCACCTCGTTCTTCTCCAGAACACAGACGCTCATGCCGGACTTGGCCAGATAGGCAGCAGCAGACAAAGCGTTGGAACCACCACCGGCAATGACGACGTCGTAGGACTTGCTCATGAATCTCCTCCCAGAGAATGCTTTTTTTAGCCGTAGACTCGTGGCGCGATCAGCCCCGGCGAAACAGGAAGGTCAATAGAAACCACCACATTGAAGGCGAGCCGATCAGTTTGATGACACCACGCGCCTGTTCTGGCGTGAGTCGTCCCTTGACCGGCATTGCGCCCATGACGGTGCCCTTGAACTCCAGATTCGAACCATTGCGCTCTAGCGTCTGAACTTCCATCAGGATGGAGCCATCAGTGTTGTAAATCTTCATCCAGCCGCTCCAGAAACGAGTCAATCCCCAAACGTGGACGAGGCGTCAAAATGACCCCTCAGCGTTCCGACATGCTGACATGTTAGTTAATGCCTGACAAGGCTGCTTACGCCGAATCACGCCGCTCCTTGCTGGGCCGTGACATCTACATCAGCGTGATTCCAGCGCCAGCCCCGATCTGTTAACAGCCTGTCGTCGCTGCCCGCCCGACGCCCTCACCGGCCTCGCCAACCCAATCAGGCCAGCCCGCTCGCCGATTCTGCTCGCGTGCCAGTTCCCGCTCTTCCTGCGTGGCGTACTCCAGATCCCAGCGCTTGAGCGCGGGCATGATGATCTTGCGATGCCATAAGGCCGGAATCAGGGCCACAAAAAAGCAGGTAAACAGGCTCGGCATCGGAATCTGCTCCTGGTGCGGAACGAGCTTCTGATAGGGCATGTAGGAATCTTGGTGATGACCGGCATGGTTGGTAATCTCGAACGAAACAATGCGAGACAGCTCGCTCATGTGATTCCAGACGTGACGATTGCCGATTTTTGAGCCCGGGACGCGGATCAAACCGTAGTGCTGAAAATAATTGAAAGACTCAATCCACAGGCGCGCCGCGAGCATGCCAGTCACGGTGAGCGCGACCCCAGCCCAACCGCCCACCATGAAAATTGCCGCCTGAAACAGGAGCTGCACACCCAGCCAGGACCACACCCTGTTACGCCAGTTCCCGAAGCTCAGCCCACGCTGCTTAAGCGACCGGTTTTCTAACCTGAATCCGATGCTGAAACTCACATACAGCTCGTGCAAGGCGAACCAGTAAAGTGTCTGGCCGCGTGGCGCCGTGTCGCCATCCTCAGGCGTGCACACCTCAATATGGTGGCCGACAACATGCCCGATATCGCGGATCCCGTCGAACATGCAAATTTGAGTCACCTGACCCAGTACGCGTGAGGGCCTGTGCCGGCGATGCCATAACTCGTGTGCTGCCGGGCCGCCAGGCACCACTGAGATCCACATCAGTGAAGCAACGCTCCCGACAATCTGCGAGGCAGTAAGGTCCCCCTGAGCGATACGCCATGCAGCGAAGAAATAGATCAGAAGGGACCCGATGGCCGCCATCCACACCGGCGCGGTCGACAGGAAGCTGTTGGGCATGTGTCGCGGACGCATGTTTCGCGGCAAAAGGCTGTCGACCAATGCCAGTACGGGAAACGTTGCAATTCCCAGCCAGACCCAGTCGCCGCCCAACACGAAGCCAGCGATGCCGACAGCCACAATGCCGTTCGGAATCAGCCAGAACTTCAGATAATCGCTCATTGGGAATTCTCCTCCCCGCAGGCCTCGCTTATATGGCGGGATGTGCCTGCACGCTCTCGTACTTGGCGTAGCCCTTTCCGACGCCGTACTCCATGATGCCGTAGCCGACCTCGTCGCCAACGCGCACCTCAATCACCTGATCGGCCAAGGTACGCACCAACTTGCGGGTTGCCGGGTCATCAAGATTCCACTTCTCATACTCAATGTGCAGCTTTCCCTTGTCATCGCCATGAAACCAGCCATTGAGACCGCCATAGAGGCCGCCCTTGAGGAAATAGCGCGCTGGCAATGTCTTGATCTCCAGCAGATGCGCGGTGCCGTCATCCAGCTTCATTTCAAACTTTGCAGAGGCAACAGACTGCCCATGCGGGTCATCAACCCACTGCACTTCGTGTGTTGCAGCTGCCATGCGTTTGGAGCGGTCCGGCCGGTGACCTAGCGGCAATACTTCCTCGCCAGAGACGTAAATGAAGTCTCCCGGAGCGCGCTCCTTGAAGAAGACATGCAAACCGCGATTGGCGAACTGCACCGTTGTCCATGCGTAGAAGAACGGCGGATAGAACGTGACCGGTGGATGGCTCTCATCCGTTCGCATTTCCGCGCGAATGCCCCATGAATGATCACGTTGCCCCAGCCATGTGTCCGGCTCGATCTGGTAGCGCTTTCCGTCTACCTCCAGCCAGCCGCGATATGCGCCCAACTGTTGGCCGCGGGCCATGTGTTCGGTCACACGGCCACTTCGGCGACGAAAATGTGGCTCTTCTTCGTGCGCGTTCATTGTTCCGATGAACTCAATGTCAAAGCTGAGTCCAGAGTCATTGGGTTCAAGCGATAGCCGGTGCCGCTTCAGACCTTCTAGCACCTCGATCTTCAGCGGGCCCACTGCGGTTTCCAGGGGATTGGGTCGCAAACGACGCGAGGCTCGAAAGTTGTACTGTGTCTTCCCGATGGTCACGCCAGCGAAGACATCCATGACATTTCGATTGGGGTGATATCCCAGACCAATGTCAAAAATAACCTTGCCCTTGTCCGTCCCCGAAACCGGGTGTCCGGTGTACCAGAGACGCTCCATCCAGGCAGGATCGCTGTTGCCAACGTGATCAAACGTGGTTGGCAGCTGGTGTCCAATCAGATCATCTTGTGCGGTGAGCATGGATATTCCTTAAACAATGGTGTGACAGCGCCGCTCTCTAGCTGATGAATTTCTAGCGGCACGGTCCAGATGGAGTGAAAACGCTTGCGGCAGTGAGACGGGATTTCCGGCCTATTGATTGCCCAGGGCTGGCGAGACGAACACTCAAGCTCTTAGTCAGCGCCTGAAGAGATTTCTGCGAACATCGGCTTGGCTGAGGTTTTCAGTTCATGCTTCATCTGCTTGTCCATGAATGTTCTGAGTTCTCGTTCCAATCCTGCCCACTTCTCAGCGCCGAGCGCACTGCTTGCATTCCCGTGCCATTCAATCAGGGCGCAAATGCGCTGATCGTTGTGATCACGCTGGGCCTGCAGCTCTGCGACGCTCGCATCCGGTGCCGCTGCTTCAGGCAACTTCGGTGCTTCTACGCCTTTGAGATAGGCCTTGGCCTGATCAGCGAGTTCGAGTTGCTCCGACAATTGCTTGCCAATGAATTCAGGAGACCACTCGGCACGAAGCTGCAGACTCTTGAGCATATAGATCACGCCAAACGCCTGGCCGCGGGCAAATTCGGTGTCAATGTGAGGAATCACTTCCTGTCGAAGTGTCGACACCATGCCGTCGATCAGGCGGTTTAATGAATTATCCATGAGCAAGCATCTTCGAAATCTGGCGCAAGACCGGGGTGATCTGGGTGCCCATTGCGGGCATGCGCATGTCGTTGAAGCGACCATCCTCAAAGCAGCGGACGGCAGCAATATGGGTCAGGGCCAGCTTGACCAGTGAAAAGACCAGGTAGAACTGTAGAGAAGCCTCTTGCACCTTGAAGCCAGCTTCGCGTTCGTACTGCGCAATGAATTCTTCCTTGCTCAGCAGCCTGCAGACCAGACCTGATCCTCCGGTGTACTGCGGCAAAAAGGCCCAGCCCAGATCTTCATGTGGATCACCCAGGTGAACCAGCTCCCAATCCAGAATGGCGGTGATCCGATCTTCGTGTTCCAGAAAATTGCCCAGTCGATAATCTCCGTGGATCAGACTCACCCGCGGAGCCACCGGAAGATTCTGGCGCAACCAGCGAAACGCCCAGGTCAGCATCGGGTAGGACTTGAGTGCCCATCGCGTGTAGTTGCGCTCCCATTCGTCTACCTGGCGGACCGCCGCGTTTTCAACAGTGATCCCATCATCCGGGAAGCCTTCTTTCCCACGCCATTGGGTTTTGTGCAGGCCGGCAATGGCAGAGACGAACTGCGCGCCAATGTTCTTGCGATAAGACTCATCAAAACCGGAGTCATTGCCACTGACCCAAGGCACGGGCGCTGTTCCCTGAACGCGTTCGCTGATAAAGAAAGGTGCGCCCAGAATGGAGGCATCGTCGCTCCACCAGAATGAGCGCGGTGCCGGAACATCACTACTCTCCAGAATCTTCAGCGCTGCATGCTGGGGCAAGGCACTGTAGGGCGCGAACAAACCATACGGCGGCCCCAGACGAAGGATCAGGCCCTGCTCAGAATCCGAACCTTCCTGCTTCGCGCTGAAGCCGTAGGTGATCCAGGAGAAGCCGACCGCATAGCGGGTAAATGGCCCCAACGTCCAACGACGCTGGGTCTGCTGCTGCAAATAATCAGCAAGGCGTGAATGAATTGCCGACTCATCGGACAAAAGCTCAGCTGCTTCCACTTCGACAACCGACATGGCTTTATGCCTTCTTGGCGCGAGTGGAATGCTTCTTCGGGCCCTCGACAAGCACCTTCGGCGGAGCCTCCAGATGAAAGCCGTCGAAAGCTTCTGAATTGCACTCCTGACGCAACGGCCCCCAACAGATGCGGGCATTGGGCGAGCCACCATCAATACGGATGCAAGCGCCGGTAATGTAGGCCGCTCCGGGTGAGAGCAAGTACACGATGGCGCTGGAAATCTCAGAGGAATTTCCCCATCGCTGCAGCGGAATCGACTTCGGGATATCGCGGAAAAACTGCTGCGCTTCGGGCTCGTAGGTATCAAGGCCACTGCTGGCGATGCAGCCCGGGGCCACTGCATTGATCCTGACGCCATCGCTTGCCCATTCTGATGCGACGCTCTCGGTCAATGTCCACATGCCACCGCGCGCTGCGGCGGAGTGCGAGTAGTTTGGCCAGCCATGCCAGATGTCGGCAATCATGTTGACGATGGCACCGCCGTTAGCCTTCATCCAGCGCTTGTAAGTCTCGCGCATGAAAATGAATCCGCCAACAAGGTTATTGCGAACCACGGCTTCAAAACCCTTGGTGCTGATGTCCTCAGCAGGCATGCGGTACTGACCACCCGCATTATTGACCAGACCGTCGATCTTGCCGTGCAAAGCCAGAACGGCATCGATGGTGGCAATGACACTTTCCTCTTCACGTATGTCACAGACGTGGACCGAGACTTTGCCACCCGTGGCTTCGATCTCGGCCTTCACGGCTTCGAGCTTCTCCAGCTTGCGGCCAACAATGGCTACCGTTGCGCCCACGCTCGCAAGTTCATGCGCCGTACAGCGGCCAATGCCGCTACCACCGCCGGTCACAATCACAATCTGGCCTTCAAACAGATCAGAACGGTAAATCGATTTATAGCTCATATATGAATATTTCCCGGTTTAGAGCGAGCTGGATGTTTCGCCGGCGCGACCCTTGTCAGTCTTTTCAAAAAATTGTTGCGAGCGTTCCATGACGGTCTGATTGCCGCCACACAAGGCATACCCCCACATGGCCTCGACTCGCAGCTGGTCATGTAGCGGGCGTCCAATGCACTCCAGAAGTGTTTCCTTGGCTGATTCCGTCGCTGCTCGATCACAACGCAGAATCCTGGCAACCATTTCCTCGGTTGCTTCCATGAGATCGTCATGGGGCACCACCTTGTTCACCATGTTTGCCATCAATGCACGCTCGGCACTGAAAGGCTCTCCCGTGAGGATCATCTCCATCGTCAGCCCGACGCCGCAGCTATTGAGCATGCGCACGATGCCGCCATCAGCGGAATGCATTCCGCGGCGCACCTCAAAGGTGCCGAACTGCGCTCTCTCGGAGGCAACGCGGATATCGCAAGCCATGGACAGCTCAATGCCGTGCCCCAGGCACCAGCCGTTGATGGCGGCCACAATGGGTTTGGTGATACGTGACAAAGGCCCACGCGTAATACCTGACAGCCCGTCTTCGATACGCTCCCGCCCGACCATTGGACCTACTTTCTGCCACTCCGGCGCGTGTGTCTTGAGATCTGCCCCGGCCGTGAACGCATCGCCGGTTCCGGTCAGGATTGCGACGCGCACATCCGCGTCATCACGAAATTCTTTCCACGCATCGCAGAGCAATAGATGGGTTTCATAGTCCACCGCGTTCTTGCACTCAGGACGATTAAGCGTGACGTAGGCGACCTCCCCCTTCTTCTCATAGATCACTTTCTTGCTGGTCATCTGCATTCCCTTTTCACTAGATTGGCCTGATCTCTACGCCGGTCAAACCATTGCGCCCAACGGTCTCGGGCTCTTGTCCAGAGAGATGATCAGCTTATGCAGCAAGCGACTGAGTTGTTCGAATTCGTCTGCGCTCAAATCTGAAAATGCTCTCTCAATGGGCTCGCGCAACTGCGGAGCCGTCTCCTGTGCCTTGTCACGACCGGGCTGGGTAATGGTGATCACGTGGCGGCGTGCATCGCGAGGATCGATGCTGCGCTCGACGAAACCCGTGCCAATCAAATCTTCAAGTAGTCGCGTCATGTTGGCGCGGCTGGTCCCGACCATTTCACTGAGAACACCCGGTGATGCAGAACCGCTCTCGCTGGCTTCCAGCAGACAGAGAATATGAAAGGTGTTCTCGGTCAGCCCCATGCTGCGAAAGACGGGTTCGAAGAAATTGTGCAATCCGAATTCGGTGATGCGCAGGAGCCGCACCATCACCGTTCCCGGCATGGAAAGCTCCGGCATGGCACTCCCCATCAACGGCGTGCTTGCGGCAACCTGCGCCAGGCGATCAGAACCCTTCATATTTGTTACTGTTGTCGTTTATCGCTGAACTATATAATCATGAACGCGCAGTGTTGAGCAAGACCGTCTGTCGGCAGTACCAGACCAACTTCCTTGGCCTGCTACCTCTGCAACTGATGCTTTGCCGGCGCTTTCCGGCGGTCGCTTCCGACGGTTCCTCACGAGAACGTCCAAAACACTTGTCCCCGGCCTGCTCTCATGCCACGATAGTTTAGTGACTAACTATTGGAGTACCACCCGATGAGAGGAAGCCAGCGCCTCCGCCATGTGGAAAGCAGCACCCCGCGCATGGAACGTGCCCTCCCCGACCTGCCGATGGCCAGCACCGTCATGGTCCGCCTGCTACGTATTGGCGTGTTTGGCATGAGTGATTTTTTTGAACCCGTGTTCCGCGCTGTAGGGCTCACCGACAACTCATTTCACGTGCTGTGCCTGCTCGTTGCGGCGCCCAAAGGCACGAACTCGCCGAGTGAACTCAGTGAGATGGTCGGCACCAGCCGCGCCAATATGACCCGAATCCTGAATGAGCTGGAAGAGGATGGTTTCGTGGCAAGAGCCACCGCGCCTCGCGACGGCCGTCGCCAGATCATCAGCATCACAAGTGAGGGTAGAAAAAAGGTGCGAGACACCGTGCCCGAGATTTCCGGACCGCTGCAAATTGCTTTCTCCGAACTCTCCGATGAAGAAATGGCAGTACTCGATACCTTGATGCGCAAGCTCATCGTTTCCTTTGACAAGAGCGCTCTTGCCATGCGCGCCGCCGCCTGACCCGACACCAGCATCCCCGACCTCATGATTCCGAACGAAGACCAATTAGCGCTACAGGAAGCCGCCAGACGATTCTCGCGTGAACGACTGCTGCCCAACTATCAGCAACGCGAACGCGACGGCAAAATGGACCGGGAATTGCTGCGCGAGATGGGCGAACTCGGCCTGCTCGGGGCAGACGTGGCAAGCGAGTACGGCGGACTCGGTGTTGATGGCGTGACCACCGGCATGATTGTTGAAGAGCTCGCTTACGGTGACTTCAATATCGCAGCCGTGATTCTGGTGATGTCCCTGTGCGGCGCCATCATCGCGCGCAACGCCTCAGCGGCTGTCGCCTCAGAATGGCTTCCGAAAATTCCGCAAGGAAATGCCATCCTCGCCTTGTCCATCACAGAACCGCACTGTGGTTCGGATGCCGGCGCTCTGCAACTCAAAGCCCGTCTCCATGGTGACACTTACATTCTAAATGGAGAAAAGACCTCCACCACCTACTGCGACAGTGCGGACGCCTTCATCGTCTTTGCCCGCACCGGCACGGTCGAGAGCGGTGCACGCGGTGTCACCGCATTTCTGGTTCCCTCGGATACACCGGGACTGCAGGTGAATTGCTTCGAAGACCTCGGGAGCCACTGCTCCGGACGAGGCTCTGTTTTTTTTGACGATGTACGCATTCCTGCTGACCATCGCATCGGCGACGAGAACAAAGGCTTCACCCAGGTCATGGCGGGCTTTGACTACAGCCGCGCGCTGATTGCGTTGCAATGTCTGGGCGCGGCCCAGGCTTCACTTGATGAGGCTTGGGCCTACGTCAAGGAACGCGAAGCCTTCGGCGGACCTATCGCCCGTTTCCAAGGCGTGAGTTTCCCTCTGGTAGAAGGCGAAACACTGGTCGCAGCCGCACGACAACTCTCTTACCACGCGCTAGCGCTCCGTGATGCGGGACAGCCACATACGGTGGAGGCAGCACAGGTCAAATGGCTAGCGCCTAAAACTGCATTCGATGTCACGCATCAATGTGCGCTGACCCTGGGGCATTACGGCTGGTCCATGGATCTACCCCATCAGCAACGCATGCGCGACGTCATGGGGCTGGAAATCGGTGACGGCACTGCAGGCATCATGAAGCTGATCGTGGCACGTGCTCGCGCCGGTCGCGAAGCAACAGAAGAACGCGGGACAGCGCCAACCTAGCGGATCGTTTCACAAACAGGCTACAGATTGATCTATCGGCATTGGAGGAGAAACATGCTCGATTATTTGAAGTACTGGACAGGCGTCGGCGTTCTCGCTGTCGCCTATGCTGGCGTGCTCGCCGGTGGCGACTGGGTGTGGGCAGGCTTCATCATGTTCCCCCTACTGACGCTGATCGACTCCTTCATGCCGCGGGACTATGCGCCGCGCCGTATGAAGATCGAATGGCTCGCCGATGTGCCACTGATCATTTGCGCCGTCGGCCCCCTGCTGCTTTATCTCATATTCGCGTGGCGTTATTCGCAGGGTGCCTATACCACGGGCTTCCAGATCACCGGAGCCGTGCTGAGTCTGGCCTGGACCTCCATCGTGCCACTCGCACCAGCCGCGCATGAGCTCTATCACAAGCGATCGGCTTTCAGCCGCACCTTGGGACGCTACGCACAACTTTGCCAATTTGACCCTACGCGTGACATTGCACACGTCGTCGGACATCACATCGATGTCGCCACGGTGAAGGACGGAGACACTGCACCCAGAGGCACCACGCTCTACGGCTTCATTTTCAAGGCGGTCTGGGAACAAACCCTGTGGGACATTTCGACGGAATCGAAAGCCCTGCGCATGCGCGGCCTTTCTTCCTGGAACTGGCGCCACCGCATCTGGCGCGGAATGGCGGCACAGCTCGCTTTTCAGGCTGTCGTCTGGCTTATTGGCGGATGGATAGCGGCTGCAATCACGACCGGCGCAATGTTGCTCACCCGGGTTTGGGCCGAATCATTCAACTACTTCCAACACTACGGTCTGGTCCGCGCGGTCGGCGCGCCGATTGGCCGCAGACACCTCTGGAATCATCTGAGATGGCTGTCGCGGGTGTTGTCATTTGACATCACCAACCACGCAGACCATCACCTCAACTCTTACAAGCGCTACTACGAACTGGTTCCGCACAAGGAATCCATTCCAATGCCCAGCCTGTTCATGTGCTTCTTCGCCTCGCTGATCCCGCCCATCTGGCACGAGCTAATTGCAAAGCCAGCGCTTAAGCGCTGGGATCTGGAATACGCCACGCCAGAAGAACAGGAACTGGCGCGTGAACAGAACCGCGCCGCCGGTTGGGAAGACTGGCTGGGCGAAGCACACCAAGACACGACCCGCGAACGACCTGCCACTGTCGGTTGCTGAACCGTCCGAATAAACAACCACCGAGACCCGTTATGTCCAGCAGCAAAATTCTGTACGAAAAAAACGACAATATCGCCACGATCACCTTCAACCGTCCCGAGCGCAAGAACGCCATCGACCTGGAGATGCATAACCGTCTGGGCGAGATCTGGCGCGACTTCCGCGACGATCCCGATCTGCGTATCGCCATCATCACCGGCACCGGCGACGCCTTCTGCGCCGGCGCAGACCTCAAGACACATGTCCCCGAATGGGACGGCGTTGGGCCGAGCCTGGGGCGCGACAAACTTTCCGACGGTTTTGCCGGCGGCATCACGCGCGGTGTGCATCGCATCTACAAGCCGATCATCGCCGCCTGCAATGGCTGGGTCCTGGGCGGCGGCCTTGAACTGGCAATGGCCTGCGATATCCGCATTGCTTCCGAGCATGCGCAGTTCGGGTCATTCGAGTTGCGTCGCGGCATGCACCCTGCAGATGGCGGCATCGTGCGCATCGTCAACACCTGCGGCACTGGCATCGCACTTGAGATGGAACTCACTGGCGAGCCGATTGACGCGCAGCGCGCGTTCCACGCCAACATGGTCTCCAAAGTCGTGCCGCATGATCAGCTGATGGCAACCGCGCACGACTACGCAAAAAAGATCCTGCGTAATGATCGGCGTGCAGTCGAGAGCGCGAAGGAAACCATTTTCGAGGTCGTTGGCCGGACGCTCGACGAACAGCTCAAGGTTGAGTGTCTGTACGGCTACGCCTTGTGCGGCGGCAACCCGGAACTGGTGCGCCGTTCGCAGGAATTCCTGGACAAGAAGGACAAAGGCCGCGTCGGCGTCAATTCAAGCCCGCTCTGATGACGGCCGGGTCTGATCAGCTGTCCGACCCTTGTTTTCAGTCGCGAGACGTTTATCCGCAATGGGTGCAAGAGCACGTTCGCTGGTCGGACACTGATTGCATCGGCCATGCCAATAACCTTGCGTTCGCAGCATTTTCAGAAACCGGCCGCGCGCTGTTACTGCGCCGTTTCATGGAGCCCGATGCTGATCCGCGTTCGGTGCTGGTCATGGCTGAGCAGCGTTTGAAGTTTCTTGGCGAGATGCACTGGCCAGCACTGATCGATGTCGGAACAGCGGTGACCGGTATCAAAAACCGGTCATGCACGATGGTACAAGCGCTGTTCGATGGTGAGCGCTGTACCGGTCTGGTTGAAACCCAGCTGGTCCTGATTGACGAAGCCACCCGCAGGTCCCGTCCAATTCCAGACTCGGTTCGAAACATCCTGCAGCAATCGGCCCTCTTACGCGCCAACTGATGCCACACACTTTATATAGAAAGGCAAATTCATGAGCAGCAAACCCATATCAGAATGTGGCGTCGTCCTTCTCGGCGGCACTGCCGGAGTCGGGCACGAAGCGGCGTGTCAATTTGCAGAGCAAGGTGCCCGGGTTCTGCTTCTCGGAAGAAACGATGAACGCGGAGCACTGGCATGCACAAAACTAAGAGATCGCGTTCCGAAAGCCGACGTCGGATTTGTCAAAGTCGACGCCTGCGATGCGGCTGACGCGGTTCGGGCCGAAGCCGAATGTCGCGCACGGCTAGGTGCCATTGATGTCATCGTAACCAGCACCGGACCCAGCGAGCCACCGCGCCTGATGCATAACATCCCGATCGAGAATGTTCGCCTTCGCATCGAGGAAATCATGCTGCCGCCCCTACACCTGATCCACGCAGCCCTGCCCGCAATGCGTCAGCAGAAGAGCGGATCGATCGTGGTGGTCGCCTCCGACGCAGGCAAGATTCCCACGCCAGGTGAGACCCTGGTGGGCTCAGCCATGGGCGCCATCATGATGTACTGCAAGGCAGCGGCACTGGAGGTCAAGCGGGAGAATGTACGCATCAACCTGCTCACGCCATCACTGATTGCAGGGACGCCCGGTGCAGAATTGATTTTCAACGAGGCCTTCAGCGCCAAGATGTTCGAGAAAGCCTCTGCCATGGCGCACCTGGGCGTCGCAGACTGCGCAGACCAGGCCGCAATGATTCTGTATCTGGCCGGCCCGGCAGCCAAGCGCATGACCGGTCAGGCAATCAGCATCAACGGTGGTATTTCAGTCGATTGATGATGGCGCGCAAGCGGAGGCAAGCAGCATGAGTTACGAGACTTTCGAACTGACGGTCGAAGATGGTCTTGCGCGTCTGAATTTGAATCAGCCGGATCTCGGCAACCCTTTCAACGAAACGGCTTGCCGCGAGTTTGTCGATGTGGCCAGTGATCTCGGCGCCCGCAAGCATGTGCGAGCCGTGCTGCTGAGCGGCCGCGGTCGCTTCTTCAGCGTCGGCGGTGACTTGTCGATGTTCTCGGATGATCCCGATGCAATCGCAGAGACCGTGCTTCGCCAGACCGCACAGTTGCACATGGGCATGGCCAGACTCATGCGCCTTGATGCGCCCATCGTCGCGTGCGTGCATGGCGCGGCCATGGGCGGTGCCATGTCCGTGGTTGCCAACTGCGATCTGGTTTACGCAGGGCGGAGCGCAAAGATCGGCGCTGCATACGCGCACATCGGGTTCACATGTGATCTAGGTGCCACCTTTGGTCTTGCATCACGCATGGGTATAGCCCGCGCGCGACGTTTCCTGCTACTTGGCGAAACGCTCGGTGCAGAAGCGGCTCAGCGTACTGGCCTGGTTGATGAAATCTTTGACGACGAGGACGTCGTCGCGCAAGCCGAACAAATGGCATTGAAACTCAGCCGCGGCCCGACACGCGCCTACGGAGCGGTACGCCGACTCATGGCCCGTTCTCTGGCCACGCCCTTTGAAAGCCAACTAGAAGACGAAGCACAAGCCCTCGCCCACGTCGCTGCCTTACACGATGCACGCGAAGGCATCATGGCATTTACAAACAAGCGCAAGCCCAATTTCACCGGTCAGTAAGCGCTGGATAAATTGCATATATAAGGAGTGAGAACTATGTGGTTGTTTTCCGAGATCCGCACGATTGGTGATATTCCAAAGCATTACGCGCGCGTCACGCCAGACAAGGCTGCGCTGATCGACGCTTCGGGCACGATGAGCTTTGCGCAGCTCCATGCAAATTCCACCAAAGTCGCGAACGCCCTCTCAGGCCTGGGCGTGAAACCACTGGATCGCGTCGCAATCCTGTCGAAAAATACGCCGCGATATTATGAAGTTCTCTTTGGCGCCAATCGCATTGACGCCGCGATGTTGCCACTGAACTGGCGTCTGGCAGCTCCGGAGCTATCCTCGATCATTGAAGACGCTGGCCCGACAGTGCTGGTGGCTGATAGCGAGTACGCGCTAACAGCCAGCAAAGCGGTTGCGGGCAGCGGCCAGAACTGCCGCATCGTTCTGTTTGATTCAACCGACGCAAGCGCTCAGACCGAATGGAAATCACTTTGCGATCAGGCAAGCGATTCCGACCCTGACATTGAAGTTAACCCGCTGCACACATCAATCCTGATGTACACATCAGGCACCACGGGCAAACCCAAGGGCGTGCAGTTCTCTCATCAGGGGCAACTGTTCTTGCGACTCTGCGAGCACCTCGAGCCGTCTTTCCGCTACCAGCAGGACGACGTGATGCTGACCGTCATGCCCCTGTTCCACGCCATGGGTATCAGTCTGTCGACCCAGGCGCTGTACAGCGGTGTCGCGGTGGCGGTGTACCCGATGCCGGAACCGGGCGATCTGATCAAGCTGATTGCACGTGAGCGACCAACAGTCATGCCGCTGGTGCCTACGGTGATTCAGATGCTGTTGGATCATCCGGACGCAGCAAGTGCGGACTACTCGTCCGTGCGGGCATTGATCTACGCAGGATCCGGCATCGGAAAGCATCTGCTGAGCCGGGCAATGCAGACGATCAGCTGTGATTTCATCCAATTCTACGGTGCAACTGAGACCGCCTGCGGCGTGACCTTTCTGCGGCCCGCAGATCACAAACTTGATGACGAGGCCGCTCTGGCCTCCTGCGGCAGTCCCCTGCCCCTGATCGACATCAAGGTGATGGATGCCGACGGCCAAGAAGTGCCAGACGGAACTGTGGGCGAATTCTGGATTCGCTCACCCTCGCTCAGCACCGGCTACTTCAGGCAGCCCGAACTCACCGCTACCGCATTCAAGGATGGCTGGTATCGCTCTGGAGACGCGGGCTTTCGGGATTCGCGAGGACTGCTCACCATTGTTGATCGCGTTAAGGACATGATCATCAGCGGTGGCGAGAACGTGTATTCCACTGAAGTGGAACAGGCTCTTCAGAAGCTCAATGGCGTCCAGATGTGCGCCGCCGTGGGACTGCCCGACCCCAAATGGGGCGAACGTGTTGTAGCGGCCATCGTCGCAGACCCGGCTGCCGGCCTCACCGCGGAACGCGTCATTGAACACTGCCGCGAGCTGATCGCAGGATACAAGGTGCCCAAGCAGGTGGAGTTTGT
>TARA_R110000850_G_scaffold270071_1_pt1 | contig 28337 bp, 21 predicted proteins | sample TARA_R110000850 | Tara Oceans TARA_R110000850 (sample SAMEA4397586) | marine metagenome | biome: Polar Biome; feature: [SRF] surface water layer (ENVO:00010504); material: water (ENVO:00002006), including particulate matter (ENVO:01000060) such as... | depth 5 m | reverse complement strand
AGGGTGCTCAGCAGCGCGTCGGAGACGATCACGCCGCGTGCGTTGCAGTGCTCAATCATGTAGGCGTAGTCATCTGCGCTGAGCAGGGTATTGACCGCGACTGGCACTACGCCTGCATACAGGCAGCCGAGAAATGCGATGGGCCAGTCAGTGGTGTCGTGCGCGCACAGCAGAACCCGTTCTTCTCGGCGAATACCCTGATCGATCAATCTGGCCGCGAAACGGCGGACATGCAGGTCAAGGTCTGCATAGCTCAGCGAGCCTGCGTCATCGATGTAAGCGAGTTTCTCACCGCGGTCGGCATTGAGCGCGAGCAGGTGAGCAGCGAAATTGAGTTGGGCGGGTGCCTGCACGACGGGCTTGGATTTCATTTTGAGCTTGCTTCCCCTGAGTTCATTATTCTAGTGATACCCCTGATGGCTGATGGTGGCCAAGGTGGCCGATCAACCGGACTGGATTCCGTTTGAGGGTCAGCCAATTCAGGGTGCGTAATTTTTGCCATTGTCCGTGATTGCGCCGAGTCCGTCGCTTTCAATTTGGATGGCACTGCGTTGATGGTAGAACTGAAGTCCCCGCAGGCCGCCCAATTCTTCGCCACCTCCGGCGCGTCCGGGCCCGCCGTGGATTGAGCTGGGCATGACGTTGCCATGGCCGCTGTGGCTGGTGCTGACCGCTGGTGTGATGACGTGAAGCCGTCCGTGTACGTGCGCCAGCTCAAGAGATGCGCGCGCACCGAATTCCGGATTGGACGCGTAAACCGAGCACACCAGAGATCCCTGGCCAGCTTCGATGAATTCAAAGGCCTGTTCCACATTGTCGTAGCCGATAAGCGTGCATACCGGGCCAAAGACCTCGAGTTCGTGCGTTTCGCGGGCGCGCGCGCCGGTGTTGATGCCCAGCAGGTAGGGTGCGACACAGGCGCTGATGTCCGGGTCCGCGTCCACCAGGGCGCTACGGCTGCCGTCAAAAAGCAGTTCGGCTTCTTCGCGCAGTTCTGAAATGCCGCGCAGAACATCGCGTTTCTGCGCGGTGCTCACCAGTGACCCCATGCGGACGTTCTCGTTACGCGGGTTTCCGACAGTGATCTTGCCCAGCGCCGCGCAAAGCGCATCGCGACAGGACTCGTAGTTTTCTCTGGGCACAAAGATGCGCCGGGGTGCCGTGCAGCGTTGTCCGGACTTGATGCTCAGTTCGCGGGCCATTTCCTTGGCAAATTGCCCGAAGTGATCCGAGCCCGGTGCGACATTCGGGTCCAGCAGCACGCTGTTCAGGCTGTCAGCTTCGACATTGGTGCGCACGCTGCGCGCAGCAACGGCTGGATGTGCGCGCAGCATGGCCGCGGTTTGCGCAGAGCCAGTGAAGGAGAGCCGGTCCATGGGTTCAAGGGCGTCCAGAAGGCCGTCGCCAGAGCCGCAAATAACCGACAAAGCGCCCTTGGGTAGGACATTGGCTTCGATCGCGTCGGCCACCATGGCCTGTGTGAGCCAGCAGGTGGCGGTTGCCGGCTTGGCAATCACCGGAACACCGCTGAGTAAGGCCGGGGCGGCCTTCTCCCACAGGCCCCATGCCGGGAAATTGAATGCATTGATCAGCAATGCCAGACCGCGTGAGGGCACCATCACGTGCTGCGCAATGAAGCTGCCATCACGGTCCAGCTCCGTTGCTTCGCCATCCACCAGGTAGCGTGCGTCGCCCAGTTCCGTGGCCAGTCGCGCGTAGTAACCCAGGGTGAAGATGGCACCGTCAACATCCGGGCTCGAATGAGCGGCTGTTGTGCCCGAGTTTTCCATCGAGATCTGCAGGTAGCGGGCGCGATGGGTCTTGAATACATCCACCAGCTTCCGCAGGGCCTTGCCGCGTTCTGCGTAGCTCATTGCGCGCAAGCCCTTGCCGCCCTGTTCACGCGCAAAGGCATAGCCCGATGCCAGATCAAGGCCGGCCGCAGAAGCGCGCGCCAGCTCGGTGCCCAGCACCGGGTCGAGCAAGGCAGTGCCTTCGCCAGCGCCGGCAATCCACTTTCCGCCAAGGTAGTTTTTCAGGGTGATGCTCATGCAAAGGGTTCCGTTGGCTGAATGTTGGGCAGGGTCCGTTCCTGCGTTGTTCTGGTTGCGGGCGGATGCAAGCCGCCTGCCGAATGGGCTCCAGTGCCCGGCTGGCCGGGGAGGCCCCGCAGCGACGGCCGAGCGTTTCTTGAGGTGGCGCGGCAAAAAATGCATCATAGTGCATTGAAAGTCAAAGCACCCCGTGCAGGGCCTTACCCCATGTCTCCATCTGCGGTCCCGAGCAAGCACAACGCCCCTGGCGATACCGTGGCGGAGCAGGACCGTGATCCGCTGCAGACTGCGATGGGTGCGCGCGTGCGCCGGCTGCGTGCGCGGCGCGGCATCACACGCAAAGTGCTGGCGCAGATTGCAAATGTCTCGGAGCGTCATCTGGCGAATCTTGAAGCCGGCATCGGTAATCCTTCGATTCTGATCCTGCGCCAGATCGCACAGGCGCTGGATTGCTCGCTGGCCGAACTGCTGGGCGACGAAACCACCGATTCCCCGGACTGGCTGCTGATTCGGGATTTGCTGCACGGGCGTTCGCCTGAGCAGTTGGAGATGGCGCGCACCGCGCTGAGCCGTCTCTTTGGTGCACCGGAGGCACGTGACCATCGGCTGGACCGCATTGCCCTGATTGGCCTGCGCGGCGCAGGAAAATCCACGCTGGGTCGTGGCCTGGCGGAATATCTTCGTCGGCCTTTCATTGATCTGCACCGCGAAATCGAGCGGGTAGCAGGTTGCAGGCCTGATCAGATTCATTCGCTCTACGGGCCTGCGGCTTATCGCCGCTACGAGCGCCGCGCGCTGGAAGAAGTGTTGGCCGATCCCACGCCGGTCGTCATCGACACGCCGGGTGGCATCGTCACCGAGGCGGCCACCTTCAACCTGCTGCTGTCCCGTTGCTACACGGTCTGGCTGACCGCCTCACCCGAAGAGCACATGAACCGGGTCATTGCCCAGGGTGATATGCGCCCCATGGCCGGCAACAAGCAGGCGATGGAAGACCTGCGCATGATTCTGGAAGAGCGTTCACCCTTCTACGCCAAGGCCGATCTGTTGTTCGACACCAGTGGCAAGCCGCCCTCGGCCTGCCTGGAATCGGTATCCACGGCCATTCAGCGGGCCATCGCCACTCGCGACTGATCCGTTCGGGGCGGATTCCTGAAGCCGTGGGTAGCGGGCGTCGAAGGGTTCGCCTGCTTTCCTGACCATGGGCGCGTTCATTCGCACCTTGACATGCAAAATAATGCATGCAAAATAGTGCATATCAATTCATGCGCTCAGGAGATGACATGCAGGCTTCAACGCTCAGGGTGGACTACCAGACAGACCCCTCCCGGTATCGCCATTGGAGCCTGAGCTTCGACGGTGCCATTGCAACGCTGGCCATGGATGTGTCCGAAGACGCCGGTATCCGCGAGGGCTACAAGCTCAAGCTCAATTCCTACGATCTGGGTGTGGATATCGAGCTTCACGATGCATTGCAGCGCATCCGGTTTGAGCACCCGGAAGTGCGCACCGTGGTGATCAGCAGCCTGAAAGATCGCATCTTCTGTTCCGGCGCCAACATTTTCATGTTGGGAACTTCCAGTCACGCCTGGAAGGTGAATTTCTGCAAATTCACCAATGAAACGCGAAACGGCATTGAAGACTCCAGCCGACATTCCGGCCTGAAGTTCCTGGCCGCGGTCAACGGCGCCTGCGCTGGCGGTGGTTACGAAATGGCGCTGGCCTGTGACGAAATCTATCTCGTGGACGATCGCAGTTCTGCAGTTTCGCTGCCGGAGGTGCCCTTGCTGGGTGTGTTGCCGGGAACCGGCGGCCTGACCCGCATCACCGACAAGCGCAAGGTACGCCACGACCGTGCGGATATTTTCTGCATCACCACCGAAGGCGTGCGCGGGCAGCGTGCCAAAGACTGGAAGCTGGTTGATGAAATTGCCAAGCCTGCCGTTTTCGATGAAGTGGTTGCCCAGCGTGCAGCAGAACTCGCTGCGCAGAGCGACCGCCCCTCAGCTGCAAAAGGCGTGGCCCTGACACCGCTTGATCGGACCATCACTGACGACGGCATCGAGTATGGATTCGTATCGGTAAAGTGCGATCGGGCAGGGCGTCTGGCACACCTCACGGTCCGCGCACCGGATGCCCCGCAACCGACAGACATCGAAGGTATTCTCGAAGCAGGTGCCAATTGGTGGCCGCTGCGCATGGCGCGCGAACTGGATGACGCCATCCTGTCCTTGCGAACCAATGAATTGGAGCTTGGCACCTGGCTGCTGCGCTGCGAAGGCGATGCGCAGGCCGTGCTCGATTGCGATGCGGTGCTGGAGGCGCATAAGGATCACTGGTTTGTACGAGAAAGCATTGGCATGTTGCGTCGCTGTCTGGCGCGATTGGACGTCTCGTCGCGCACCCTGTTTGCGTTGATCGAACAAGGCTCCTGTTTTGCGGGCACTTTGCTGGAAATCGCGCTCGCCGCAGATCGCAGTTACATGCTGGACCTGCCGGACGAGCCGGAGAAGGCGCCGAAACTGCAGGTCTCCGCGCTCAACTTCGGCACCTATCCGATGGTCAATGGCAAGGACCGCATTGCGCAGCGTTACTACGACGATGCCGGTGAAATTGCCGCCGTGCGTGAACAGATCGGCAAGGCGATTGAACCGGCGCAGGCCATCGAACTGGGCCTGATCACCGAGGCGCCCGATGACATCGACTGGGAAGATGAAATCCGCATTGCGCTGGAAGAGCGCGCCAGCCTGTCGCCGGATGCACTGACCGGGTTGGAAGCGAATCTGCGATTCGGCATCACCGAGACCATGGAGACGCGCGTCTTTGGCCGTCTGTCAGCGTGGCAGAACTGGATCTTCACGCGGCCCAATGCCGTGGGTGAGAAGGGCGCGCTCAAGGTGTACGGAAAAGGCGAGAAGGCCGACTTCAACATGGAACGCGTTTGAATCTGCACTAACCGCGAAAGCCCGTTGTGATCGGGCTGCAAGACTCAATAACTGACGGAGCCACACATGGGCAGCATCGACTACAGCCAGAAAATCCCCAACAACGTGAACCTCAACAGTGACCGCAAGCTGCAGCGCGCACTGGAAAACTGGCAGCCCAATTTTCTGGACTGGTGGGGTGACATGGGACCGGAAGGCGCGCAGATGAATGACGTGTACCTGCGCACGGCGATCTCAACCGAGCCCTCCGGCTGGGCCAACTTTGGCTACGTGAAAATGCCGGATTACCGCTGGGGTATCTTCATGGCGGATCAGGTGCAGGATCGCCGCATTCACTTTGGCGAGCACAAGGGCAAGGAGGTTTGGCAGGACGTTCCCGGCGAACACCGGGCCAATCTGCGTCGCATCATCGTCACCCAGGGTGACACCGAGCCAGCTTCGGTTGAGCAACAGCGCTTGCTGGGCCTGACTGCACCATCGCTGTATGACCTGCGTAATCTGTTCCAGATCAATGTGGAAGAAGGGCGTCACCTCTGGGCCATGGTCTACCTGCTGCACCGCTACTTCGGGCGCGATGGTCGCGAAGAAGCCGATGCCCTGCTCGAACGCCGCTCCGGCCAGGTTGATAACCCGCGCATTCTGGGGGCCTTCAACGAGCAGACGCCGGACTGGCTGGCGTTTTTCATGTTCACCTACTTCACGGATCGTGACGGCAAGTTCCAGTTGAACGCGCTGGCAGAATCCAGCTTTGATCCGCTGTCGCGCACCACGCGATTCATGCTGACCGAAGAAACCCATCATATGTTCGTGGGTGAAACCGGCGTGTCGCGCATCATCCAGCGCACTTGCGAGATGATGAAGAAGCACAACGTCGAGGCGCCGGATCAGGTCCGCAAACTCGGTGTGATCGATCTGCAGACCATCCAGCGCTATCTGAATTTCCATTACAGCGTGACGCTGGATCTGTTTGGTGCCGACCAGTCATCCAATGCGGCGATGTTCTACAGCTCCGGGCTCAAGGGTCGCTACAAGGAAGGCATGCGCAAGGACGACCACGAGCTCAAGGATCAGTCCTACAAGATCCTCGACGTGCAGGACGGCAAACTCGTAGAGAAGGAAGTGCCGATGCTCAACGCCCTGAACGAAGTGCTGCGCAACGACTTCATCGTGGATTCCGAAGGCGGTATCGGACGCTGGAACAAGGTCATCGAAGCCGCAGGTCTGCCCTTCCGTCTGACCCTGCCGCACAAGGCCTTCAATCGCCAGATCGGTACCTTGTCTGGCGTGCACCTGTCTCCCGAAGGCAAGCCGGTGAGCGAATCCGAGTGGAACGCCAGCGTTGGCGAGTGGATGCCGACCGCAGAAGATCGCGAATACGTGGTTTCACTGATGAAGGCGGTCACGGAACCCGGAAAATTTGCCAACTGGATCTCGCCGCCGCGCGTGGGCATCAACAAACAGCCGATTGACGCCGAGTACGTGCGTTTCAACTGATGGGCAATGCGGCACGGCGCTTGCAAGCGGTTTGCAAAGCGCCGGTTTCTTGAATTCGAGCGGGGCCGGGGCATACTTGCGTCGCAACAGGCAGGAGGCAATGCGCATGACCTTGGATCAGATCAGCAAGCGGACGATTGTGGCGCGCCAGCGCTATGGGCAGTATCGCGCCCATGTGGAGCGGTGCGAGCAGGTGATTCAACACGCCCATGACCTGGGCTGGAAAGTCACGCGCATGCTCCATGATGAGCGCAGCATCCGTGGCGCAGAATCCCTGTTCGGTGTCGTCATCCGCTCCGATTTTCCGGAACGCACTCCTCTGTCGAAACTCATCTACAGCATCTGATCCGCGCAGTGGGGCGGGTGCGCGGCTGCCTGGAAAGAGACTGAGGTCTACAGAAAGCCGGGTTCAGGCCTGCGCTTAGCCGTCGGCCCTGCTGAGCAGCTGAAGCGAAAAGAGCTGCTCCGCATCGGTCCAGCTGTTTACGACCTTCAGGCCCGCCTTGCCGGCCATGCCGGCGAAGTCTTGCGGCGAATACTTGCAGCTATATTCGACGAGCATTCTTTCTCCGGCTGCAAACTGGGCAATCTGCGAGCCACCCATGGCAATGGTCTGATCACGGCGGCTGCGGATATGCGTTTCGATGCGCCCCGGAAGCGGGTTGTAGCGAGCGCAGTGCTCGAACTGACTCACATTGAAATTGGTGTCCGCTTCGCGATTCAGGTGATGGAGCATGTTCAGCGTGAATGCCGCAGTCACGCCTGCGCTGTCGTTGTAGGCCGCCTCAATCACGGCAGCGTCCTTCTTCAGGTCAATGCCAATCAGCGCCAGCCCTTGCGCGTCCATTTGCGAGCGCATGACCGAGAGCAGGCGGATGGCATCGCTGTACTCGAAATTGCCGATGGTCGAGCCCGGGAAGAAAATCAGGCGGCGCGCCGGCTTGCGTTGCGTGGGTCTCGGCAGGCTAAGCGGCCGCGTGAAATCGCCGCACATGGGCAGCATTTCAATGTCGGGGAAACGAGTGCCGAGCTCCTCAAGGCTGCCATTGAGTGCGCTTTCGGAAATCTCGATGGGGACGTAAGCCACCGGCGACTGAAGTGCATCGAGCAACAGTCCGGTCTTGGTGCCGCTGCCGCTGCCGTATTCGACAACCATTGCATCATCGCCAACCGCATTCGCGATATCAGGGCCCTGTTCGCGCAGGATCGAGAGTTCGGTCCGCGTGAGGTAGTACTCCGGAAGATCGCAAATCTGCTCGAACAATTCAGAGCCCCGCGCGTCGTAGAAATATTTCGACGACAGCTTCTTGGGCCGCGCCGACAGGCCGCGCCGGACCTCCTGACGCATGAGTTCCGCAGCATCTTCTGCGGTTTCGATGTGAAGCGCTGCGCTGGCTTGTTTCACGATTCAAGGTCCTTGGCGATGCGGATGCCCATGAATTGCCAGCGGTCCGCGGGATAGAAGAAGTTGCGATAACTTGCACGGATGTGCCGATCGGGCGTCACGCAGGAGCCCCCGCGCAATACCTGCTGGCCGCACATGAACTTGCCGTTGTATTCGCCCAGCGAACCGTCGGCAGGTTTGAAACCGGGATAGCTGACGTAGGGACTGGCTGTCCACTCCCAGACATCACCGAACATCTGTTGGAGGCCTTCGCCGCCGCTTGGCGGCATGGGGTGCAGAGCGCCGCTGCCGACAAAGTTGCCGGTGACATCGAGTGGTGCTGCGGCGGATTCCCATTCCGTTTCAGTAGGCAGACGCGCACCGGCCCATCGGGCGTAGGCATCGGCTTCAAAGTAACTGACGTGACTCACCGGAGCGTTCGGATCAATCGGCTGCGGGCCGTACAGGGTGAACTCGGTTTGCAGATCGTCCGACCAATACAGCGGATGTGCCCAGCCCTCGCGCTGCACGGTATTCCAGCCTTCGGATAACCACAGCGTCGCCTCGCGATAGCCTCCGTCGCGGATGAAGGCCAGATACTCGGCATTGCTCACACATCGGTTGGCAAGGGCATGCGGGTGCAAGAGCGCGGTATGTCGGGGTGTTTCGCAATCAAACGCAAAGCCATCTTGTTGGTGACCGATTTCCACGAGACCCTGCGCGCCTTGCAGGAACTGCAGTGGCAATGCGTGTATTGCAGTTTCGCTTGCAGGCCTCGTTGCAGGGTCACGATAGGCCGGCTGCAAAGGATTGCAGGACAGCAGATGCTTGATATCGGTCAGCAATAACTCCTGATGTTGCTGTTCGTGGTGCAGGCCAAGTTCGATCAGGTCTTTTGCCGCCTGATCAAGACCGGCATTCATCAGATCCTGCACGCGTGCATCGATGACATCTCGATACTCTAGGATCTCTGCCAATCCGGGACGTGACAGTAGTCCGCGATGTGGCCGCGAATGCATGGGGCCCACGCTTTGATAATAGGAGTTGAACAGGAAGTCCCAGCGCGGGTGATGCACCTTGTAGCCGGCATCGCGCCCCAGAAGGAACTGCTCAAAGAACCATGTGGTATGGGCCAAGTGCCACTTCGCCGGACTGGTGTCCGCCATGGACTGCAAAGCCGTATCTTCAGCGGAAAGCTCGCGGATCAGTGAAGCACTTTGCTTGCGAACCTGCGTGAACTGCGCGGCCAGGTCCGTAGATGAATCCTGATCAGCCCGAACATCGTCGGTTGTGGGTATTCGATCCAGCATCTCGCTCCATGTTTCTGTTCTTTCGTGCGACGCCGGCAGTCTGCACGCGCAAAGAGTATTTATAGTGACACCATGACAGTGACGAGACAGATCATCAACTACGACAGCGCGCAGTTATTTGATGTGCCGAAGGATGTCATCTACCTCAATACCGCGGGGCTAGCGCCACGTTTGCATAGTGTGACGCGCGCGGCTGAAGAGGGACTGTATGCGAGTGCGCGGCCCTGGGAAGCAGGGGCGGACGATTGGATCGTTCAAACCGAGCAGTTGCGAGCGCTTGCTGCTGAGCTTCTGAACACATCTGTCGATGCGCTGGCCTTCACGCCATCAGTGAGCTATGCGATGGCGGTGGCAGCGCGCAACTGTCCTGTCCATGCAGGCCAGAATCTGATTGTGCTGGACGCAGAGTACCCGTCGAATCGCGGCATCTGGCAGCAACAGGCCGAGGCATGCGGAGCGCACATGCGCCATGCCGTTCGTGAGGCCGGTCAGGACTGGACATCGGCCGTTCTGGCGCAGATGGATGCGTCAACGGCGGTGCTGAGTATTCCGCATTGTCACTGGGCTGACGGCAGCCTGCTGAATCTCGAACAGATTGCGGCAGAAGCGCATCGCCTGGGCGCCGCCTTGGTGATTGATGCAAGCCAGTCGATAGGTGTCATGGCCTTGGACTTGGAAACCATCGCGCCTGATTTTGTGGTGGTGCCCGGCCACAAATGGTTGCTGGGTGCCTACGGTCTGGGCTGGTTGTGGGCGGCGCCAAAGCATTGTGAACGTGGCGAGCCGATTGAGCAGACAGTTCTTGCGCGCGAGGCCAGTTGCGACTTCGCGTCGATGGGTCGGACGCTTCCCGCCTATCGTTCTGGCGCGCGACGATTTGATTTTGGACCGTTCCCTCATCCGCTGTCCGTGCCGATGTCGATGGCGGCGCTCCAGCAGATGCAGGCATGGGGCATTAGCCATATTGAAAAGCGCCTGAATGAACTGAGCACACACTTTCGCGATGCCCTGGTTGCCAAAGGCTTGGGGCAGGGGCTGAGCGCGGAGCCTGTTGCACCGCATGTGATCGCGTGGCGGCCTGAAGATCAATGCAGCCCTGAAAGGCTCAGCGCTGCTCTGCGAGGGCAAGGCATATTCGCAGTGCCGCGTGGCGGCGCATTGCGATTTTCGCCGCATCTGCATATCAGTGAGCTGGCGCTGGATCGGGTTGTCGATGTGATGTGTGCAGCGCTGACCTGAATAAGCGAATTGCCTGTCTGCTGTAAATCCTGGGGATGCGTTTATGCGGCGGATTGTTGTTCAAGCCGCAGCAACGGGCGCAGTGCAAGCAGGCCTAGCAAAGGACCAAGCGCCAGCCACGGCAGCAGGCGTGACAGCGCGATCGTCTCTGACAACATCACAAACAGCTGAATGCTGACGATGGAAATGCCAAAGCCGATGCAGTTGCTCAGGGTCAGGATGCTGCCGACCCATTCCGGCGGCGAATTGTTGGCCGTTAATGCAGAAAACTGAGGTGAGTCCCCCGAGACAGTGGTTCCCCAGACTAGCATCCAAAGCAGGAACAGCGGCAACGCAGATTCCAGCATCCACGGGGAGATCAGGCAGCACAGTCCGCTGATCGAAAGCTGGATGCCCGCAACCCTGGCGCCGCCAATGCGCCGCGCCCACTGTCCGCCAATGACGCAGCCCAGAACGCCCGCGCCGAGCACCACGAAAGCGGTCCATGACAAGACCGTGTCGGACAGGCGGGTCAGCAGGATCATCGGTGCCAATACCCATAGCGAATACATCTCCCACATGTGGCCAAAGTAGCCGAACATGGACGCGCGCACTTTGGCGTTGGACATGGCGGTCCAGAGTGCGCGGAACTGCAGGCCAACGATTCTGCTCGCCCGAATGGGCGGCTCCGGAATCAGCGTGTGCAGAAGCAGTCCGGCGAACAGGGCTGCGAGCGCAACGCCATAGAAAACCGATTCCCAGGGCCAGCCCGCCGACATCGCGCGCAAGGCATGTGGGCTGGCGCTGCCCAGTACCAGCGCACCGACCAGAAATCCCAGCGCGGCTCCCAGACCTTGCGGAAACCACTGTGCGGCGATCTTCATGCCCACGGGGTAGATGCCGGCCAGGAAAAAACCGGTCAGGCCGCGCCACAGGCACAGCAGTACGAATGACTCCGCGCAGTACACCGCAGCCAGCGTGCAGAGCGCTTGTGCAATCGAGCAGAGCAGGAAAACCCGCCGCGCTGAGAATCGATCTGCGATGGACAACAGGGCGAAGACCAGCGCGCCAAGGATGAAGCCCAACTGCACGGCCGATGTCAGGGTGCCGATGTCACGCGCGGGCCATCCAAAGGCGGATTGCAGGTCCGGCATCACTGCGTTGACGGCAAACCAGGTCGAGGTGCCAATCAGCTGCGCCAGAACCAGCACTGGCAGTACACGCGCAGGCGCTTTCGTCATTCTGGAAATGCTTCGTCCATGCGCAGAATTGTTCCGGAGTTCATGGCGTCGTAGCCGGGCAGGGCGTTGATCACCGCGCGAAACTCCGCACTTTGTAGTTCATCCAGCACCGGGCGCATGGTGGGCGATTCGAGGAAGCCGGCCTTGCAGGCAAAGAAGTAGCGTTCCGATACCAGCGGGACAAAGTTCAGCCCGAATCTCTGTGCGGGCGTCTCCACCCCGAACCCCACGTCCGCCATGCCGCTGGCGATGTACGCGGCAACTGCAGCATGCGTGAGTTCGTGTACGTCATATCCCGACAGTGTTTTTGCATCGACGCCAGCGGCTTGCAGCATCAGGTCAAACAGCAGCCGGGTGCCGGATCCGGGCTGGCGATTGACCATGTGCAAATTGTTCTGGCTCAGATCTGACAAGGTGTGAATCCGAAGAGGATTGCCCTTCACCGTCATCAGGCCGAGCCTGCGGGTGGCCAGCAGAATCAGGCGGATATCCTTTGCCCGCAAATGACTGGCGTAGTGGGCCAGCGAGGCGCCCTGGAATTCTCCGATGGGCACGTGAAAACCGGCCATGTCGCACCCGCCGCGTGCCAGGGTGGCGACGGCTTCAAGGCTCGTGCAGTACTTCAGGTCCAGTGGAATCTGCTGCTCGTGAAAGCGCCTGCGCAGAGACTCCACCGCGAATCCATGACTCGCATGCAGACGCATGATGCCCTTGGCATGGGTGAGCACGCGCTCGATCTCGGCTTCGAGTTCCGAGGCCAGCGAGTCGAAGACCGGGGTCAGGCGCGCTGCAATGCGGCGGTCTGCCCAGACCAGACGCTCGCCCAGCGGGCTGAGCAGGGCGCCGCGACCGCGGCGACTGATGACCAGCGGCATGTCGAAGGCGCGAGCGCCTTCGCGCAGCATTCCCCAGGCGTAGCGATAAGACATGCCCATGCGCTGGCAGGCCTCGCGCAGGGTGCCGCATTCGTCAATGAGCACCAGCAGCTCGATCAGGCGCGGCAGCTCCGGCGCACCTGCGCCCCGGTCGAGTTGCCACTGGGGCCGGATGGAGACCTGAAACATGGAGGCATCATATATGCAAATAAAAACATAAAGTACCGGCGCGCTTGAGCCTATTGTTGGCGTCTCAAACTCAGAAGAATATTATTTATCAACAGGTTTGCGCTGGGTATGCGGCCCACTGCAAATAGGCTTTTATTAATCCTATAGTGATCGCTCACGGTGTCAGGCCCGATGAAAAAGCGCAGTACAGGAAAGCTCATTCCCATCCGGCTGGAGCCGGGTGCGCGCCTGTTGCCTGCGCAGCGCGAAGCCGTGAAGGATGCCATCAGTGCTTGTGGGCATCTGCAGGGGGCTCTGCTGCCGGTATTGCACGCGGTGCAGGAACGTCTGGATTTCATCCCCGCTGAGGCCGTCGAGCTGATTGCGTTCGAGCTGAATCTGACCCGGGCAGAGGTCCACGGCGTGATCAGTTTCTATCCGGACTTTCGGACCCAGGCGCCGGGACGTCATGTCCTGCGCATCTGTCGCGCCGAGGCCTGTCAGGCGGTGGGCGCAACGCAGCTTGAGGCGCATGCGCGCAGCGCGCTGGACATTGAATTTCATGGCACGACCGAAGACGGCGCACTGACTCTGGAGCCGGTCTACTGTCTGGGCAATTGCGCGCTGGGTCCTTCGGTCATGGTGGACGATCAGCTCTGTGGCCGGGTGTCGAATGCCCGGCTCGACCAGATCATTGCGGATGCCCGGTCATGAGTGCGCCGGTCAAGGTGTTTGTGCCTTGTGATGCAGCTGCGCTGAGTGTCGGCGCGGATGAAATTGCACACGCCATTGCCGCCGCAACTCGCCCGCTCAAAGACAAGGTGCAGCTGGTCCGTAACGGAAGTCGTGGCCTGCTGTGGTTGGAGCCAATGGTGGAGGTGCAGACACCGGCAGGTCGGGTGGCTTACGGCCCGGTGCGTCTGTCGGACGTGCCCGGCCTGATGGCGGCAGATTTTCTGAATGGCGGCGAGCATCCGCTCCGTCTGGGCCTGACCGAAGAACTGCCGTGGATGAAGCAACAGCAGCGGCTTTGCTTTGCGCGTTGCGGCCTGACCGATCCGCGCTGTCTTGAGGATTACCTTGCCCATCAGGGTTTTGCGGGCCTGCGCCGAGCGCTGCAGCAAACGCCCGAATCAATTGTTGAGGCAATCAATGATTCCGGGCTTCGTGGCCGCGGCGGCGCTGCGTTTCCGGCGGGCATCAAATGGAACACGGTGCAGCAGGCGTCGGCTGCGCAGAAGTACATCGTCTGCAACGCGGACGAGGGCGATTCCGGCACCTTCTCTGATCGCATGCTGATGGAAGGCGACCCCTATCTGCTGATCGAGGGCATGATCATCGCGGGTCTGGCCTGTGGTGCGAGCCGGGGCTTAATCTATCTTCGCTCCGAGTATCCGCATGCGCGGCGCACGCTCGAATACGCATTGGCGACAGCGCGAGACCGCGGCTACCTCGGTGACAGCGTGTGTGAGTCTGGGGTGGTCTTCGATATCGAATTGCGGATCGGCGGCGGCGCCTACATCTGCGGCGAGGAAACATCCCTGCTGGAGTCGCTGGAAGGCCGGCGCGGAGAAGTCCGCTTCAAGCCGCCACTGCCTGCGTTGGAAGGCCTGTTTGGCAAACCAACCCTGATTCACAACGTCATCACGCTCGCCTCGGTGCCGATCATTCTGGACAAGGGTGCAGCGTTCTACCGGGACTTCGGCATGGGGCGTTCACGCGGCAGCCTGCCGATTCAACTCGCCGGCAACATCCGCCACGGCGGACTCATCGAGCTGGCTTTCGGCATGAGTCTGCGAGAACTCCTGTACGACTTTGGTGGTGGTTCGCTCAGCGGACGACCGATCCGCGCGGTGCAGATTGGCGGCCCGCTCGGTGCCTATCTGCCGGAATCCCAGTTTGATATCCGGCTCGACTACGAAGCATTTGCTGCTGCCGGCGCCATGCTCGGCCATGGCGGAATCGTGGTCTTTGACGACACGGTGGATATGGCCGCGCAGGCGCGCTATGCCATGGAATTCTGCAGCATTGAATCCTGCGGAAAATGTACGCCCTGCCGAATCGGATCGACCCGAGGCGTGGAAGTGATTGATCGTCTGGTGGCAGGCAAGGCAGATGAGGCACAGGCGGCACAGACAGTACTGCTTCGCGATCTCTGTCAGACCATGAAAGATGGCTCGCTCTGCGCCATGGGCGGCCTGACACCGTATCCGGTGTTGTCCGCCCTGGATTATTTTCCGGAAGATTTTGGCGTACAGGCGAGGCCTGTCGGTGCAGGAGCAACATCATGAGATCAATCGCAGAAGCTGATCTGGGAACTCCAGAAGTAAAGGCCGAAACGGCTGTCACGCTGAACATCGATGGCCATGACATCACGGTGCCTGAAGGCACCTCCGTGATGCGTGCTGCAGCACTGGCCGATCTGAAGATTCCCAAGCTGTGCGCGACCGATCAGTTGGATGCGTTTGGTTCCTGCCGCCTGTGCCTGGTGCAGATCGAGGGCGTCAAGGGTTATCCCGCCTCCTGTACCACGCAGGTGCGCGAGGGCATGAAGGTCACCACGCAGAACAGCAAACTCGCCGCGCTGCGTCGCGGCGTGATGGAGCTTTATATTTCAGATCATCCGCTGGATTGCCTGACCTGTCCGGCCAATGGCCACTGCGAGTTGCAGGACATGGCGGGCGCCGTAGGTCTGCGAGATGTACGCTATGGCGATCAGGGCGACAACCACGTGCATCGCTATGTGCCGGGCAAGGGCACGGTGAATCCCCGGTTTGTCGAAAAAGACGAGAGCAATCCCTATTTCAGCTTCGATCCGAGTAAATGCATTGTTTGTTCGCGCTGCGTGCGTGCCTGCGACGAGCAACAGGGCACGCTGGCGCTGACCGTTCAGGGCCGCGGTTTCGACTCGAAAATTGCAGCAAGCATGAACGAGTCCTTCATGGACTCCGAATGTGTTTCCTGCGGCGCCTGCGTGCAGGCCTGCCCAACGGCGACGCTGACAGAAAAAACCGTGATCGAGAAAGGCCAGGCGGATCACAGCGTGGTGACCACCTGTGCCTATTGCGGCGTCGGCTGTTCCTTCCGCGCGGAAATGCAGGGCGCTGAGCTGCTGCGCATGGTGCCCAACAAGGATGGCCATGCCAATCATGGTCATTCCTGTGTGAAAGGACGTTTCGCATTCGGCTACGCAACACATCCGGATCGCATCACCACGCCGATGATCCGCGCCAGCATTCAGGACCCGTGGCGGCCGGTGAGCTGGGATGAGGCCATTGCCCACGCCGCCAGTGAATTCAAACGCATTCAGGCCGAACACGGCCGCGATGCCATTGGCGCCATCACGTCCTCTCGCTGCACCAACGAGGAGGTCTATATTGTTCAGAAGCTGGTCCGTGCCGGATTCGGAAACAACAACGTGGACACCTGCGCACGTGTCTGCCACTCACCGACCGGTTACGGCCTGAAGCAGACGCTTGGCGAATCGGCTGGCACGCAAACTTTTGACTCGGTGATGAAGGCGGATGTGATTGTCGTCATCGGGGCCAACCCAACCGATGGGCACCCGGTATTTGCTTCGCAGATGAAGCGTCGTCTGCGTCAGGGTGCAAAGCTGATTGTGGCCGACCCGCGTCGGGTTGATCTGGTCCGGACGCCGCACATCGAGGCAGCTCATTATCTGGGGCTGCGACCGGGGACCAATGTTGCGCTGATCAACGCGCTGGCACACGTTATCGTGAATGAAGGCCTGGTGAAGGAGGATTTTGTTCGTCAGCGCTGCGACATGGAATCTTTCGAGAATTGGCGCGCTTTCGTTGGACGGGAGAGCAACTCTCCCGAGAACATGGAAGCAGTCACTGGTGTCTCCGCGCAGGAGGTGCGCAGCGCCGCACGCCTCTACGCGAGCGTCGACAATGCGGCCATCTATTACGGTCTGGGCGTCACCGAGCACTCGCAGGGATCGACCATGGTGATGGGCATTGCCAACCTCGCGATGGCGACCGGGAATATCGGACGTGAAGGTGTTGGCGTGAATCCCCTGCGCGGGCAGAACAATGTGCAGGGTTCCTGCGACATGGGTTCTTTCCCCCACGAATTCCCCGGTTATCGCCATGTCTCGGACGACGCGACGCGACAGGCCTTTGAGCAGGAATGGCAACAGACGCTGTCACCGGTTCAGGGGCTGCGTATTCCGAACATGTTTGAGGCGGCCCTAGACGGCGAGTTTCTTGGACTCTATGTCCAGGGTGAAGATATCGCGCAAAGTGATCCCAACACGCAGCACGTGACGGCAGCACTGTCTGCCATGCAGTGCATCGTGGTGCAGGATCTGTTTCTCAATGAAACAGCAAAGTTTGCGCATGTGTTCCTGCCGGGCTCTTCCTTCCTCGAAAAAGACGGCACCTTCACCAATGCCGAACGCCGCATTTCCCGTGTTCGCAAAGTCATGGCACCCAAGTCGGGCGTTGGCGAGTGGGAGGCCACGCAGAAGCTGGCCAATGCCATGGGGTATCCGATGCAGTACACGCATCCATCGCAGATCATGGATGAGATTGCGCGCCTCACACCCACCTTCCAGGGCGTGAGTTTTGCGCGGATTGATGCACTGGGCAGCATCCAGTGGCCTTGCAATGATGCTGCGCCGCAGGGCACGCCGACCATGCATGTCGACAGCTTCGTGCGCGGCAAGGGCAAGTTTCTGGTGACCGAGTACGTGCCGACCTCAGAGAAGATCACCGCTAAATTCCCGCTGATTCTGACCACCGGACGAATCCTGTCGCAGTACAACGTCGGCGCGCAGACAAGACGTACCCACAACGTCAGTTGGCACAGCGAAGACCGAATTGAGATCCATCCCCATGACGCCGAGTCGCGCGGCATCGCCGAGGGTGACTGGGTGGGCGTCAGCAGTCGTGCAGGTGAAACGGTACTGCGTGCGAGCCTGACCGCTCGGGTGCAGCCGGGTGTGGTCTACACCACGTTTCATCATCCCTTCTCCGGTGCCAATGTCATCACCACGGAAAATTCCGACTGGGCTACCAACTGCCCGGAGTACAAGGTGACCGCGGTGGAACTGACCCGGGTCAGTCAGCCCTCGCAGTGGCAGAGCCGTTACCGGGCCTTCAGTGCGCAGCAAGAGCAGCTGCTTGCCGAGGCATCCAGGTGATTGCGTCGGCTCACAGCACCAGCCAGGTCTGGCGCGATGGCGCCAGTGCGCCCGATCATTTGGCAGAAGAAGTGCCGGTTTCCCTGCGCTACAACGGACAAGCCTACGTGGTGATGATGTGCTCCCCGCAGGATCTGGAAGATTTTGCGCGCGGCTTCAGCGTGACCGAAGGTCTGGTGGGATCGGTGCGCGATATTCTGGATATCAAGGTCCTTGCTGCGTCAGGAGACGACGCAGTGCAGATTGATATTCGCGTTACGCCAGATTGTGCCCAGGTGCTTGCATCGCGCGAGCGCAATCTTCAGGGGCGCACCGGATGCGGCATGTGCGGGGAAAAAACACTGGATGCGGCAATGCGGCCCGCGCCGCGGGTGCCGGCAGGAGTGGCCATCACCGCTTCAGCCTTGCGCAGAGCGCTGGAAGCTATCAAGCGGCATCAACCCGTGAATGGGCTGACCGGTGCAACGCATGCTGCCGCCTGGGTGAGCACCGACGGCTTGATCCTCGCAGCTTGTGAGGATGTCGGTCGACATAATGCACTCGACAAACTCATCGGCCGTTTGCTGGCGCAAGGCGCAGACCTGTCACGGGGCTTCTGCGTGATTACCAGTCGCGCCAGTTACGAAATGGTGCACAAAGCGGCGGTTGCAGGAATGCCGCTACTGGCCGCCATCTCTGCGCCAACCGCGCTGGCCGTTCGCGTGGCACAAGGCGCCGGACTGACCCTGATTGGCTTTGCGCGCCGCAATCAGCATGTCATCTACAGTTGCCCGTCTCGATTGCTTGAAGCCTCATGAAAGTTGAGCACCTTGTCATCATGGCCAACGATATCGGTCGCTTCTTCGGCAGCGAACCCGAGCCTGCAGATGCGGTCGCAGGCGTTCTCAATCATTTGCAGAAATTCTGGGACCCACGCATGCAGCGTCAGATCGTTGAGCACCTGCAGACGGGCGGGGCCGGCCTGCAGGAACCTGCACGTTCAGCCGTGAGCGCGCTCGAAGAGGCGCTGGCCTCATGAGCGCCGCGAATTGCATGATCCAGATGCTGATGACAGATGAGCAAGCGTGCTGCCAGATATGAGCGAGCTTCAGATTGAAACCTTGCGCGGCATACAAGTCAGCGCGCACCTGGCGCCGCTGGCCCAGTTGCGCATCGAAGTGTTTCGCGACTGGCCGTATCTGTATCAGGGCTCTCTGGAATACGAGCGCAACTATCTCAAGACCTATGCGCAATGTGAGCGCAGCCTGATTGTTTTGGTGCGAGAGGGTGAGCGTTGCGTTGGGGCATCAACGGCATTGCCCTTGTCTGATGCAGAACCCGCCATGCAGGCGCCGTTTCTGGAAAGCGGCATGCCGGTGGCTGACATCAGCTATTTCGGCGAATCACTAGTTCTGCCCGCCTGGCGTGGTCGCGGCCTTGGAGTGAAGTTTTTCGAATTGCGCGAAGCCCATGCGCTGAGCCTGGGTCTGTCGCTCTGTACTTTCTGCGCTGTCAGCAGGCCGGACGATCACCCGATGCGTCCTGCCGGGTACGTGCCCAACGATGCGTTCTGGCAGCGACGTGGTTACAGCCCGGTCCCCGATATGCAGGCGCATTACGAATGGACTGATCTGGACCAGCAGCAGGCGACATCAAAGCCCATGCAGTTCTGGAGCAGGCGACTTTCTTTATCATGACGTGCCTGTGTCGCCGTCGCTCCGCTGATTGCAGCGCGAGCGGGCCAGACATCATCAACAGATCATTTTTATTTCTTTCAATTCACCCGATCACTACGTTCTGGAGTTTGCAAAATGGATGTTCGCGCTGCCGTTGCATTTGAGGCTGGAAAGCCGCTCGAAATTGAAACCGTACAGCTAGACGGCCCCAAGGCGGGCGAGGTGCTGGTTGAGATCAAGGCAACCGGCCTGTGCCACACCGATAAATACACCTTGTCTGGCGCAGATCCGGAAGGCTTGTTCCCAAGCATTCTTGGACACGAAGGCGCTGGCATCGTTGTTGATGTGGGGCCAGGCGTCACGACCCTGAAGAAAGGCGATCACGTGATTCCGCTGTACACCCCGGAATGCCGTCACTGCAAAAGCTGCACTTCACACAAAACCAATCTCTGCACAGCCATTCGCGCAACGCAGGGCAAGGGTGTGATGCCGGATGGCAAGAGCCGTTTTTCGTACAAGGGCAAGCCGGTCTCGCATTACATGGGCTGTTCCACCTTCGCCAACTACACGGTGATGCCTGAGATTGCGCTGGCCAAGGTCCGCGAGGACGCACCTTTCGACAAGATTTGCTACATCGGCTGCGGCGTTACTACCGGTATTGGTGCCGTGCTGTACACGGCCAAGGTGGAAGCCGGTGCCAACGTTGTGGTGTTTGGGCTCGGAGGCATTGGCCTGAACGTCATCCAGGGCGCAAAGATGGTCGGCGCCAACATGATCATTGGTGTGGACATCAATCCGGAACGCGAAAAGATGGCGCGTGAATTCGGCATGACCCACTTCGTCAATCCCAAGGAAATCGAGGGTGATGTCGTTGCGCATCTGGTAGAACTGACAGACGGCGGTGCCGACTACAGTTTTGAATGTGTTGGCAATACAGATCTTATGCGACAGGCGCTTGAGTGCTGCCATCGAGGCTGGGGTGTTTCCACCATCATTGGCGTTGCGGCGGCTGGCCAGGAGATTTCCACGCGGCCCTTCCAACTGGTGACCGGACGTCGCTGGCAGGGCACGGCATTCGGCGGTGCCCGAGGGCGCACCCACGTTCCACAGATTGTGGACTGGTACATGGATGGCAAGATCAATATTGATGATCTGATCACGCACACCATGCCGCTGGAAAAAATAAACGAAGGTTTTGATCTGATGACACGCGGTGAGTCAATCCGGGGTGTTGTCGTGTTCTAGGGCATGTAGCACCGGCGTTCCGCCGGCTCTGCTGTGATGCAACAAAAGGCCGCTCCTCGGGGAGCGGCTTTTTTGTTGCGTGCGTACCCGCCGGGGACACCACCCCCTTTTTAAGGGACCGTCCTAATTGTTGGTCAGTAGACACGATTCCATAGTGGGTCTGCGGGGGAGAAAAGCGGTACACCCGCCCATTCCTTAAAACTCCAGAAGAAGAGGCGGACGTCCTATGTCCATGCTGATCAGTATCGATAACGGTGGCACGCTCACCGATGCCTGCGTCATTTACGGTGCCAAGGTGTTTCGTGCCAAGACCCTGACCACACCACATGACCTGACCCAGTGTTTTGTGCAGGTACTCAAGGATGTTTCCGAGCGGATCTATGGCGAGCCGCGCATGGACAGCCTCCTTGAGGAAGTAGATTACATTCGCTATTCCACTACTCAGGGCACAAATGCTGTTGTGCAGCGTAAAGGTCCGCGTCTTGGTTTGATCCTGCGCAAGGGGCAGAAGGTGAAGGCCCTTGTACGCAACAAGGATGAAGGTGATTTGCTTGAAGCGATGGTGGGCGAGCGCGTTGCTTTCGTTGATCCTTCACAGTCGGAAGAAAAGCTCGAGACCAGCCTGACGCAGGTCATCAACGATCTGATGGCTGCGGGCGCCAATCGCCTTGTGGTCAGTCTGGGCGGCGACACCCTGGTTGCCGACGAAGGCAAGATCAAGCGCGTCGCGCTGGTGCGCTATCCGCGTCATCTTCTGGGCGCGGTTCCGATGCTGTACTCGCATCAGCTTTCTGATGATGGCGATGATGCGCGACGTACCTGGAGCAGTCTGATCAATGCCTTCCTGCATCCGGCGATGGAGCGTTTCCTGTACAACGCCGAAAACGTGCTACGCGAAGCGCGCGCGAGAAACCCGCTGCTGATTTTCTGCAATGACGGCACCTCGTCTCGCGTTGCCAAGACAGTGGCGCTGAAGACCTGGGGTTCAGGGCCACGCGGTGGCATGGAAGGGGCCCGCACGCTGGCCCAGCATTACAACAAGACCACGGTACTGACCATGGATATCGGCGGGACGACCACCGACATCGGCATGGTCGATCGAGGCAGCGTCCGTGAGCAGCGCTGGGGTTCTCTGGAAGATATCCAGATATCGTTCCCGCTGTGCGAAATTGACAGCCTCGGCGTCGGCGGCAGCTCCATCTTCAAGGTGGTCAAGGGCAAATTGCAGGTCGGGCCCGAGAGCGTTGGCGGCGCACCCGGCCCCGCTTGCTTCGGTTACGGCGGCAAGGAAGCCACCATCACGGACGTGAACCTGTTGCTCGGCATTCTGGATGGCGACTCCTACTTTGGCGGAACCATCAAGCTCGATCCAGCACGCGCCAAGGCCGCCATTGAAGAGAATGTGGCCAAGCCTCTGAAGATCAGCCTTGATGAAGCCCTGGTGCGAATGGAGGCGGCTTACATCGAAAAGATCAGCAACGCGATGGCAAGCATGGGGGCTGATGTTTCGAGCGCTGCGCTACTGGCCTACGGCGGCGCCGGTCCAATGACCGCGTGCAAGGTGGCGGAGAAGCTGGGCATCAAGGAGATCATTGTTCCGCGCATGGCGGCGGTGTTCAGCGCTTTCGGCATCGGCTTTTCTGATATCGCGCATAACTACGATGCCGCACTGACCCAGGCTGATGAGGGCGGATTGCGCGATGTGATCGCACGACTGAGCAAGCGTGCCGAACGCGACATGTTTGCAGAAGGTTTTGATCTGTCGGAGTGCAGCATCGACAAGACGCTGACATTCACCCAGAACGGCGAACAGGCCGCTCGCCGGCTCAATGGCGACCTCAGTGTTCCGGATGGCATCAAGCAGGCGCAGGACGTTCGTGTGCAGCTGCGGGCAACGCGGGCCATTCCGCATTTCGCCCTGAAACAGAACGATACCAAGGGCGGAAAGTCTGCCAGCACCAAGCAGAAACGCTCGGTTCGACTCTTGGAGGGCAAGACCTTGGCGCCTGCCAAGGCACTGCCGCTGTACCTGCACAGCGAACTTGTACCTGGCAACTCTGGTTCCGGCCCCGCAGTGGTTGAAGAGGAGTACTTCACCTGCGTGGTTCCTGATGGCTGGAGCTTCAGTGTCAACGAGAACTACGACCTCGTTCTGACCCAATCAAACTGAGAGAGACCATGAAAATTGCAATGACCGAGTACCTCCAGATCGATCTGGAAACGGAAAAATGGCACTGCCGCGTTTGCGATCACGATGTGGGTCCTGCACGCGAGAACTACAAGGAAGGACTGCTGGTGCATGCGCGTGATCCGCGCGAAGTGCACAAGCCTATTCTCGACGAGTCCTACGAGTTCACTTTTGCTCCTGATCCGAAGTGGGTCCAGATCGTCGAGTACTACTGCCCGAGCTGCGGCACCCAGATGGAGGTTGAGTATCTGACTCCGGGCCACCCGCCGCTTTACGACATGGAATTCGATATCGACGCGCTCAAAAAGCAATGGAAGAAGCGCGGCGCTCAGGATGTGTCCAAGCTTGCCGGGCCTGAGCCCGCCGGCGTGGACTATCACTCTCACAAGTCGGCTGGCCACGGAGGACGCTGAAAATGAAACGAGTTGCCGTCGATATAGGTGGAACATTCACCGACTGTTTCATGGTCTGGAACGAACACACCATTCAATCCAAGGCCCTGACCACGCATCACAACTTGGCGCTCGGATTTCGTGAAGCGCTGCAGGCCGGATGCACCAAGCTAGATCTCGACATGCAGGACGTGCTGTCGCAGGTCGATTCGGTTCGCTATGCAACCACGCTGGGCACCAATGCTTTGATTCAGCGCAAAGGGCCCAAGGTTGCACTGCTGATTACAGCGGGCTACGAATCCTCAGTGCCGCTGTCTCGCGGACGCGGATATGGAGAAGGTCTGGATTTCCGGGCGCAGCAGGATCTTCCGGGCGCATGCCGTCCGGAGGCCCTGGTGCCTATTCCGATGATCCAGGGGGTGAGAGAACGTCTGGACGCCGTTGGCAACGTACTGATGGCACTTGACGAAGATCATCTGCGGGAAACCATTCGAAACCTAGTGGATCGCGGTGCGCAGTCCTTCGTGGTTTCACTGGTCAATGCAGTGGCAAACCCCGTGCACGAGCGGCGCGTGCAGGAAATTCTTCTCGAAGAGTATCCAGAGCACATGCTCGGCGCGATGCCCATTGTCATGTCACACAAGGTCGCCGGCAGAAAGGGCGAGTATGTGCGCACCTCGTCGGCGATCATGGACGCATTCCTGCACGACGTCATGTATCACGGACTGTCATCGCTGGAATTGAATCTGCGTGATTCGAGCTACAGCAAACCGATGCTGGTGATTCACAACTCGGGTGGCATGGCCCAGCTCAACTCAACCGACGCGCTACAGACTATTCACTCGGGTCCGGTGGCGGGCGTATCGGCTTCGGAACATCTTGCCGCCGAAGCAGATCTTGGCAACGTGATCTGCACCGATATGGGGGGCACCAGCTTTGATATCGGTCTGGTCGTGAAAGGCGGCGTGAAGCACTACGACTTCAATCCGGTGATCGAGCGCTGGATGGTGTCGGTGCCGATGATTCATCTGGTCACGCTCGGCGCTGGCGGCGGCTCGATCTGTCGCTACGATCGCATGTACAACACGGTGCAGGTCGGCCCGGAGTCAGCGGGTTCCGATCCCGGCCCGGCGAGTTATGACCGCGGTGGTCTCAAGCCAACGGTGGCAGATGCCGATTTGCTGCTCGGTTATCTGGACCCGGCCAACTATGCAGGCGGACAGATCAAGCTCAAGGCCAACCGTGCGAAGCAGGCGATGGAAGATGCCATTTGTGATGAGCTGGATTGCTCGGTGGCGGAGGCCGCGCTGATGGTCAAGCGCAAGGTGGACGCCAACATGGCCAACGGCATCGCGACCGAACTGCGTGCACGTGGCTATGACCCGACGGAGTTCACCTTGCTGGCCTACGGCGGAAACGGTCCCTTGCACGGGTGCGGCATTGCCAACCAGCTCGGCATTGACAAGATTCTGGTGCCACCTTTCTGCTCGGTATTCTCCGCCGTGGGTGCGGGCAACATGCATCAGCTGCATATCCACGAGAAGTCACTTTTCATGTGGATCTACGACAGCAACACCCAGCAGCTGTATCGGGACTACAAAGCATTCAACAAGCTGGTCGAGGAGCTTGAGGATGCGGGGCGGCAGGATTTGCTGCGCCAGGGCATGAAGGCCAAGGACATCAGGCACAAGCTGGAACTGGACATGCGTTTCGGCAATCAGCTGGCGCAAACCACGGTCGTCTCCCACAAGCTTCGTCTGGAGACCATCGATGACGTTATGAAACTCATTGAGCAGTTCTCCCTGGACTACGGAAACCGTTTTGGAAAAGGCAGTGAAGCACCAGAGGCCGGAATTCGCATCAACACGATCCGGGTGCAGAGCTATGTGGAACTCGAAACCGTTGATCTTGGCAATCTGCGCGCCAAGAAGACCAAGCCTGCTGGCAAGCCGGTGGCAAAACGCAAGTGCTATTTCGTGGGTCACAAGGGCGAGGTGGAGACCGCGGTCTACAAGCATGAAGACCTGTCTCCAGGTGAGGTTGTGAGCGGACCTGCGGTCATCGTGTCGGCGACCACGACCTATCTCATCGAACCAGACTGGACCGTTGAGATTGGCGAGCATGGTGCGGCCTGGTTTACGCGGGGCAAGGCGGCAATTGGTGGCAAGGCGGGCAAAAGCTCGGCGAAGTCCAAAGCGCTTCCCAAATCCAAGGCCAAGGCCTGATTCAAAACCAAATACTGGAGTCACCCATGGGCAAGAATGAAACCCTGAGCTACACAGAAAAAGAAAAGAGCATTGTCGATCAGTTCCTGGCCAACAATGTTCTCTTCCTGGGCCCTGATCCGGAGATCATGGAAGAACATGATATTGCTCCGGAAACCGCAGTCGAAAAGGCCGCCAAGAAAAAAGCGACAGACCCGGCGATGCTCGCCCTGGTGCGTGACCGTTTGCAGGCGGGCACAAATGAATCCTTCGAAATGCTTGAGCAGATGGGAGCCGCGCCTGGTGCCAAGTGGGGCGATCTGATCACAGGCGTGTTCACCAAGAGCGGCGACCTTGCCGTATCCAGCGCCGGCGGTGTGCTGATCTTTGCCGCTGTGGTGCATCACCCGATCAAGTTCATCATGAAGAATTGGGTGAATGACAAGACCGTTGGCGTCAAGGAGGGCGACGGTTTTATCCATAACGATGCTCGCTACGGCAACATCCACAACACGGACCAGAGCCTGATGCTCCCGGTGTACTGGAAAGGCGAGATGGTTTGCTGGGCCAGCGCGACGGTTCATGAAGGTGAGAACGGCGCCATCGAACCAGGCGGCATGCCTTCACTGGCAGAGTCGGTTTATGAAGAGGGGCTCAAGATGTCGCCCTTCAAGGTTGCCGAAAACTATGAGTTGAAGAAGGACTTGGTGACCTTCCTGCAGAACTCGGTGCGCGAGCCCAAGCTGCAGTTCGAGGACATGAAGACCAAGCTGTATGCATGCCGACGCATGGAGCAGCGCATTCATGCCTGTATCGAGGAATTTGGTTTGGATTACGTGATTGCTGCACTGCGTACCGGGCTGGAAGATTGCAAGGAGGAAACCAAGCGACGCATCGCGGAATGGCCAGATGGAAAGGTCCGCGCCTGCGTCATGGCCGATTCCACCTTGCGCGAGAACGCCTTGATCAAGGTTCAATGCGAGGTCAGCGTCAAGGGCAATGAATTGATCTGTGACTTCCGAGGATCCAGTCCGGAGTTTGCCAACCGCTGCAACAATACCTTGCTGTCATCGCTGAAGGGCATGTTGGCGCAGTTGTTCCTCGTGTTCGTATGGCCGGATCTGCCACGAAACCAGGGCGTTTTTGCGCCCATCCGCGTCATCACGGATCCGAAGTCGGCTTTGAACTCGTCGTATACGACCCCCAACGCACAGTCGATGATGACCTTCTTCCCGTCATTCTCATGTGTGCAGTTGGCGGTGGCCAAGTTCATCTACAGCACGCCGCAGAAATATTCGAAGGTTATTGCTCCGTGGCACAACATGATTCGCACCTTTATCTGGGGCGGCATCACGCAGCACAATGAGATGGTCGGTAATCTCTGTGCTGACCTCAACGGCATGGGCGGCGGTGCGCGTGCGGACCGTGATGGTGAGCATGCAATTGCGCCGATCTTTGCGCCGATGGCCGATCTTGGCGAGCAGGAACTCAACGAAGAGGAAATCCCGTTCATCCAGATTGTCAGCAAGAAGATCATGAAAGATAACGTCGCCTTCGGTAAGTTCCGTGGCGGCCAGGGTTATCAGATGATCGCGTCGAGCATCGGCAGCCCGCTGTGGGGATTCATGACCTGCTGCATCGGCTCCAAGGTCGGTTGTGTGCCAGGTGTGTTTGGTGGCTATGGCGCGCCAACGTATCCGCTTTGCAAGGTGAAGAACATCGATGTGTTCGAGATCATGAAGGACGATCCGGGCAAGTTTGAGTTCGACATCGTCGAGATCATGAACAACAAGCCGTTCGAAGGTGCGAGTTACACCACGCATCACACGGGCCTGCAGTTTGAGCTTGCCCAGCGCGGTGAGCTGTACATGATCACGCAGGGCTCTGGAGGTGGGTACGGTGACGTGCTGCAACGCGATCCGGATCTGGTCATCCGCGATATTGAGGAGGGGCTATTGTCTCACGAGACCGCGCAGCGCATGTACAAGCTGGTCTACAACCCCGAGACACTGGTGCTGGATCGGGAGGGAACAGAGAAGGCGCGGCAAGCCGAGCGTGATGCACGAAAGAAGCGCGGTCTTCCGTTCAAGGAGTTCGTCAAGAAGTGGGTCAAGAAAGAGCCGCCCGCAGACGTGCCTTATTACGGTTGCTGGGGCACTGACCGCGAGACGATCTACGCCGGTCCTCATGGCGGCGTGCCGCGCACGACCATGAGCGCCTCTGATATCCAGCCCATTTACATGCCCAATCCGCGCGATGTAAAAATTGCTGAGCTCGAGGCCAAAATCAAGGAGTTGGAGAAAAATAGCTAGAAAGGATTCATCCTTCGGTCGTTTGTTGAACCGATTCCAATACCGCGCCCTTTGGCGCGGTTTTTTTTTGGGTGGCGTTCCGGACTTCGTTTCCTGATCCGGGCTCCGGATCGCTATTGGATCTGTCTGCGGTGGCCAATAAGGGTGCTTACTAGCGGTGATTCACTGACGTGGATTTGCCGAAGGTTTTGCCCATCTGATGTCGAACAATGGGTAGGCGTATATCTATATGCGAGCCTTTGCAGAGACAGGAGAGGGCGTCGCTACGGCATGGCTCGGTACACAGCGCCGCGACCAAAAAACAGGCGCACATACATCGCAATGGAGAAGATCTGATGAGAATCAGAAAGTACGACTTTGACTATAGCCGCCGCAGTTTTCTTGAGAAGGTGGCAACGGGTGCGGGCGCCGGTGTTCTGGCACCACTCTGGCCCACGATTGCTCATTCGGCAGACGATATCAGCAAGGCCTATCCGGACGAATTG
>TARA_R110000850_G_scaffold229171_2_pt1 | contig 28413 bp, 30 predicted proteins | sample TARA_R110000850 | Tara Oceans TARA_R110000850 (sample SAMEA4397586) | marine metagenome | biome: Polar Biome; feature: [SRF] surface water layer (ENVO:00010504); material: water (ENVO:00002006), including particulate matter (ENVO:01000060) such as... | depth 5 m | reverse complement strand
AATGGCCCGTCCGCCACCTGCCTCCTCCGGGTTATATGCGCGGGGGCGGCGCGAATCGCAAGGGCAGGAATGAGTCGCGTTCAGGTATCCCGGAGAATCGCGCATTCCTCTGGCGAGAAGGCACGGGCCCGCGAGAGGAAGCGCTGCTCGCGCCCATTGTCGAGCGAAAACATTCCGCCGCGGCCCGGCACGACATCCAGTATCAGCTGAGTGTGTTTCCAGGCATCGAACTGGCTGGACGAGATGTAGACGGGCACGCCGTCGACCTCGCCCAGGCAGATGTCGACATCGCCGAGGCGGAACTCGCCCGCCGGGTAGCACATCGGGCTCGACCCGTCGCAGCAGCCGCCAGACTGGTGGAAGATGATGTCGGGATGGTCCTTGCGGATCTCCGCGATCAGACCGAGCGCAGCCGGGGTGGCGGTGACGCGCGGGGGGATGATGCAGGCTCTGGTCATGCGGCCTCCGATTTCTGGCAACACGTAAAGCTGGGGCGCATTCCGGCGCGCAGTCGGGAGGGGCGCGCGCCGGAACCGCCTATCGGCCTGAAGCGAGGGCTTCAGGCGATCAGAAGAAGCCGAGTTTCTGCGGCGCATAGCTGACAAGCATGTTCTTGGTCTGCTGGTAATGGTCCAGCATTTTCGAGTGATTCTCACGGCCGATGCCGGACTGCTTGTACCCGCCGAAGGCCGCATGGGCCGGATAGGCATGGTAGCAATTGGTCCAGACCCGGCCGGCCTGGATGGCGCGGCCGAAACGATAGCAGGTGTTCGCGTCGCGGCTCCAGACACCGGCGCCCAGGCCGTAGAGCGTGTCATTGGCAATGGCGAGGGCGTCGGCATCGTCCCTGAAGGTGGTGACGGAGACGACGGGCCCGAAGATTTCCTCCTGGAAGACGCGCATCTTGTTGTGGCCCTTCAGGACCGTGGGCTGAATATAGTAGCCGCCAGCGAGGTCGCCGCCATGGTCGGCAGCTGCGCCGCCGATGAGGACTTCGGCACCTTCCTGCCGGCCGATGTCAAAATAGGAGAGGATCTTCTCCTTCTGCTCCGATGAGGCCTGCGCGCCGACCATGGTGGACGGATCGAGCGGATTGCCGAGCCTGATCGCGGCGACGCGCTTCAGGGCGCGTTCCATGAAGCGGTCATAGATCGACTCGTGGATGAGCGCGCGAGACGGACAGGTGCAGACCTCGCCCTGGTTGAGGGCGAACATGACGAAGCCTTCGATCGCCTTGTCGAGATAATCATCATCCTCGCGCATCACGTCGGCAAAGAAGATGTTCGGCGACTTGCCGCCGAGCTCCAGCGTGACCGGAATGATGTTTTCCGCCGCATACTGCATGATGAGGCGCCCCGTCGTCGTCTCGCCGGTGAAGGCGATCTTGGCGATACGCTTGCTGGTGGCGAGCGGCTTGCCCGCTTCAAGGCCGAAGCCGTTGACGATATTGAGCACGCCGGGCGGCAGGAGATCGCCGACCAGTTCGGCAAACACCATGATTGATGCAGGTGTCTGCTCGGCGGGCTTCAGGACGACGCAATTACCGGCCGCGAGCGCGGGTGCGAGTTTCCAGATCGCCATGAGGAGGGGGAAGTTCCACGGGATGATCTGCCCCACCACGCCGAGCGGCTCGTGGAAGTGGTAGGCGACCGTGTCATTGTCGATCTCGCTGATGCCGCCTTCCTGGGCGCGGATGCAGCCGGCGAAATAGCGGAAATGGTCGATGGCAAGCGGCAGGTCGGCGGCCATGGTCTCGCGGATCGGTTTGCCATTGTCCCATGTCTCGCAGGTGGCGAGCAGTTCGAGGTTTTCTTCCATCCGGTCGGCGATCCGGTTGAGGATCAATGCGCGCTCTGCAACCGAGGTCTTGCCCCAGGCGTCCTTCGCGGCATGAGCGGCGTCGAGGGCGAGTTCGATGTCGGCGGCATCCGACCGCGCGATGGCGCAGATCGTCTTGCCCGTGATGGGTGACGGATTGTCGAAATAGCGTCCGGCCTTCGGGGCAACGAACCTGCCACCGATGAAATTGTCGTACCGGTCCCTGAACGGGGAAGTCATTGTCGATGAATCGAGAAACTGGGTGTCGGCCATGTGATGTATCCTCCGTTGGCTTCTTCGTCGTGACGCGAAGACTGGAGGAGAGCATCGTCCCGAACCCGGGACCTGTCAGGAGGGGGCAGCCTGCCAAACGCGGCAAGTGTCTCAGAACTGAGACAGGTTACCGGAGAAACGTCAGCCGGGGCTGATGCCGAGGCGGTCCATGCGGCGATAGAGGGTGGCCCGGCTGATGCCGAGGGCGCGTGCGGCGGCGGCCATGTTGCCTTCGGCGCGGGCAATGGCGCGTTTCAGCTCGCGCCGCTCGGCACCGTCGAGGCCGATGCCGCGCCGCTCTGAATCGCCGAACACATCGCCTGCAGGACGCGGCGTTGCAAACGCGCCATTCCCCAGATTGTAGGCCTGCCGGGCCGCACGTGTGGCGCCGATGACGAGATCGTCCCCATCGACCGCGAACAGGACGGCCCCGCGCTGGCCATCGCCCTGCCCCCGCACGATGCGCTGGCCGGCAAAGGCGCTCTGGAAATGGTCGGCCTCGATCTGGCGCGCGGCATCGGCCACGGTCTGGGCGATCAGTGTGGCGAAGGGCTGGGTAAGGTCTGAGCGGCAGGAGGAGACATCCAGCACGGCGGCAAGCTCGCCATGCTCGTCGAACAGGGGCGCGCCCATGCAGGTCATGACCGTGTTGCTGTCGTGGAAATGCTGGTCGCGATAGATCGTGACGACGCGTTCCTCGGCGATACAGGTGCCGATGCCATTGGTGCCTTGCGTCGCTTCCGACCAGTCGGCGCCCTGCCAGAGGCCGGCGGAGCGGAACGTGCCCTCGTCTGCGCCCGGCGTGCGCTGGTCGAGCACGATGCCACCGGTGTCGCACAGGAGGATGCTGCACCCGGCAAGCCCGAGGCTGGCATGCAGGCGGTCCATGACGGGATTGGAGATGGCCAGCATGCGGCCGAGCATGTCCCGGCGTTCAGCAAGGGCGGCCTCGTCGATACGGACATGCTTGTGCGGGGCATCCGGGGTGAGGCCGTGGGTCGTGAGCGAGCGGGCCCAGGAGGCGGCAATGGCCGAGCGGGCCGCAGCGCTGCGCGACAGGGCAATCTCGCGCACACGATCCGCATGCGCCCCTGCGGGCACGGATGCGGGCAGGTCAGGCTTTCTATCCATGAGCGCAGCCTAGCACGCGGCCTGGCGGCCTCAAAGCGGGCAAGGCATGCCCCGCATTTCAGTTGTCCGGGGCAAGGCCTGCTGGTAGGTCTGCCGCACGCGAAAAACCAGAAGGGGGAAGCAATGACATTCCGGCATATCTTGATGGCAGGCGCCTGCGCGCTGCTGGCAGCGGGCGCGGCTTCGGCGAAGGAGAACGAGGCCCCGTCCAAGCGGTTCACGGCGGACCGGGTGTTCGACATGGAATATGCGACGGACCCGCAGGTCTCGCCGGATGGCAAGACGGTCGCCTATGTGCGCCATTCCATGGACCGCATGACCGACAGGGATACGGGCCGGATCTGGATCCTGAATCTTGCTGACGGCAGCAACCGGCCATTGGTGACCGGCGGATCCGGCGCCTCGTCCCCGCGCTGGTCGCCCGATGGCAGCCGGATGGTCTTTGCCACGGAGACGGAGGGCAAACCGGAAATACGGGTCCTCTACATGGACAGCGGCCGCAGTTTTCCACTGGCCCAGTTCCTGGAAGGCCCGTCCGAAGCGACCTGGTCGCCTGACGGCAGGCATGTCGCGTTCAGCATGTTCGTGAAGGGCGAGGCGCCAAGCTTCGCCAAGGCGCCGACCCCGCCGGAAGGCGCGGAATGGAACGAGAGCGTCAAGGTGATCGACACGCTGACCTTCCGCTTCGACGGCGCGGGCTATCTGGAGAACGGCGCGACGCAGGTTTTCGTGCTGCCGGTGGATGGCGGGACGCCGCGGCAGGTGACGTTCGGCGATGCGGACATGCAAAGCCCGGAATGGCTCGACAATGACACCCTGCTGGTCTCGGGCAACGCTGCCGAAGACCGCGACATGGACCCTGTCGAAAGCGAGATCTATGCGGTGGAACTGGCGGACCTGTCGATCAAGCCGCTGACAACGCGCGACGGCCCTGACACATCCCCGGTGGTTTCGCCGGACGGCAAGACGATTGCCTATCGCGGCTTTGACGACAAGACGCTGTCCTATCAGCAGGCCGATCTCTACCTGATGAATGCAGACGGCACGAATGTGCGCGCGCTGGCCGCCGACTTTCCGGGTGATATCGGTCAGACGCAATGGACACCAGACGGCAAGAGCCTGCTGGTGCTTTCGGAAGACCATGGTGTTCTGAGCCTGTTCCGCATCGACCTGAACGGCAGGGTCACGCAAGTGATGACCGGCATTGGAGGCGGGTCGATTGGCCGTCCCTATGCTGAGGGCAGCTTCAGCGTCAGCGGCGGGCGCAAGCCGGTCATCTCCTACATGGCGGGCTTCACCGACCGGCCAGCCGAGATTGGTACTGTCGGCCTCGACGGCAAGAACGCGAAAGTGCTGACGGACCTCAACGCCGATGTCCTGCCCTATCTGGAGATGGCACGCGTGGAAGAGGTGAAGGTTGCCTCCAGCCATGACGGCAGGGAGATCGAGGCCTGGGTCGCGTTCCCGCCGGACTTCAAGGCCGATGGCAGCTTCCCGATGATCCTGGAAATCCATGGAGGGCCCTTTGCCATGTACGGACCCTATTTCGGGAGCGAGATACAGCGCTATGCGGCGGAAGGCTATGTCACTGTCTGGTCCAATCCACGCGGATCAACGGGCTATGGCGAAGACTTCGCGCTGGAGATCGACCTTGCCTATCCGGGTAATGATTATGACGACCTGATGAGCGTGGTCGATGAGATGGTGGCGCGCAAATATGTCGATCCCGAGCGCCTGTTCGTCACCGGCGGATCGGGCGGCGGCATCCTGACCGCGTGGATCGTGACGCAGACCGACCGGTTCGCGGCGGCTGCCTCGATCAAGCCGGTGATCAACTGGATGACCATGGCGCTCGCCGGTGACATCGCGCAGGTCGTGCGGCGCCACTGGATACGCGCCGAGCCCTGGTCGGACCCGGAAGCCTTCCTCAAGCATTCGCCGATCCGCTACATGGACAGGGTCGTTACGCCGACACTTGTCATGGTAGGCGAGGAAGACTGGCGCACGCCGCCATGGGAGGCCGAGCAGTTCTACACCGCGCTGAAGATGAATGGTGTTGATACCGCCTATATCCGCATACCCGGCTCGCCGCACTATATCGCCTCACGCCCGAGCCGCCTGATCGCCAAGACGGACAATATCATGGGCTGGTTCGCCAGGTATGATCCGGCGAAGAAGGACGAGAAGGAAGACGACGCTGAGGAGTAGAGCGACATGAAGGGGTGCGACCTGATCCTCAGCAGCCTGGACACTTTCGCCACGCGCGAGGGTGATCCGGCGCCGGGGATTTATGCGCGCCTGTTCGCGGCGCATCCGGAGCTGGAAGCCCTGTTCCTGATGGATACCGATGGCGGTGTGCGCGGGTCGATGCTGCAACAGGCGTTCGAATGCCTGATCGATGTAGCCGAAGGCGGGCGCATGGCCGGGGTCGTGCTCGGCGCCGAGCGCGTGAACCATGAAAGCTATGGCGTGCCGGACAATCTGTTCGACGCCTTCTTCCTGGCGATCCGCGACAGCGTGAAAGCGTCTCTTGCGGATGACTGGACGGCAGAGACCAGTGCGGCCTGGACGCGCCTTCTGGCGCGGGCAGGTCAGGCCAGCTATCGGTAAAGGCATTCGATCACGTCCGACACAGGTGTTGCGCTCACTGTCGCCGCGCGCGTGCGTCGATGATCGAACGACAGGAGACACACAATGCCCTTTGAAAAAAGGCGCTCCCGCCGCCACCTGGCGAATCGGGAGCGCTGGCCCGCCCGGGGGGGAAATGGCGGGAAGTTCAGGCTGAAGCTGCTGACGGCGCAGTACCGGCGTCTTTCCAGTGACGGTGCAGGAGGGGAACAAGTTCATCGGGCCGCTCGCGCGGAAAGAACAGCTTGGCCCCGGGCAGGTGCACAGTGGGCCGCGCGCCGGGAATGGTGTCTTCCAGCCACGCCGCGCATTCCGGCCCGAAGAACACATCCGCAGTTCCCCAGACGATCAGGGTAGGCGCATGGAGCCGGCGCAACCTGTCCTCCACCGCCACTGTGTCGGCCGGGTTCATCGAGGCGAAGAAGCGGGTCATGAGCCCTGCCCTTTCCGGCGAGGCCGAAAGGGGGCCGAGATAGGCGGCCAGCTCTTCCTCACCCAGAATGCCGGGATCCTCGAAGCCGACCGCGAACGCCTCCCGCGCGGTGGCGGGATCCTTGCCCAGTTCGCCTGCGACGGCGGCGAAGCCCTGCTGCGCGATCATCTGTTTCATCGGCTTGATCGGCTCTGGCGGCCACATGTCATGCACATCGCAATTGGTCAGAACCAGGCTGTCGATACGCTCGGGGTGATTGGCCGCGAAAATCTGCGCGATGCCGCCGCCGCTGTCATTGGCGACGAGGCGACAGGACCCGATGCCAAGTGCGGCGCAGAATTCTTCCAGCATACGGGCATTGGCGGCGAAAGAGACATCCTGATCCGCCGGGGTTTCGGTTGCGCCATGGCAGAGGATGTCCAGTGCAATGCAGCGATACTCCCCTGCCAGCCGCTCCATGACAGGGCGCCAGAGCAGCCCGTTGAGGAAGACCCCGTGAACGAACAGGACGACCGGCCCCTCCCCCATCTCCACATAGGCAATCCGGCCTGAGGGCGTTTCGACATATCTGCGGTGGTCCAGAAATGTGGCAATATGCATTTGCGATTCTCCCATTGCCCCGCCCAGAACACTTCTGCAGCGGGAATGTTGATCTTGCCGACCAATAGTCTGTAACTTACAGACCAATGGTCGGTTACACAAGAGGTTTCATGCCGCCTGAAAAAACCACGCAAAAAGCCCGGAGCGACAGCGCCCGCGCCAGCCTGCTGAAGGCGGGACGGGCGCTGTTCGGAAGGGACGGCTTCATTTCAACGGCAGTGAACGACATTTCCGCCGCCGCAGGCATGTCGAAAAGCGGCCTGCTGCATCACTTCCCGTCGAAAGCAGCACTGTTCGAAGCCGTGTTCGAGGAAGAGGAAATGCGGCTCGTGGCGCGCGTCGCCGCCGAAGCGGGCGGCGCGCCGAATGCACGCGAGCGCATGCGACAAGGCGCGCGGGCGCTGCTCGACGCACTGAATGACGCGATGTCACGTCAGATCGTGCTGATCGATGGACCGGCCGTGCTCGGCTGGGCCGTCTGGCGCCGGATCGAGGGAGACCACGGGATCGCCCTGATCGAGGCAACGCTGAGAGAGGCACAGGCAGAAGGCAGCCTCGCCCGCCTGCCCGGCAGCGCCTTTTCCCGCATGTTCCTCAGCGCGCTGCATGAAGGCGCCTTCAGCATCATCGAGGATGAAACGCAGCGACCCGCCGTGGAGATCATGCTCGATCAGATGATCGAGGGCCTGTTTGACCGGGGCTGATGGCGTGCGCAGGGGGACGTGACGCTGTAGAGCCGCGAGCCCAGGGGCCAGCGCCTAGCGGGGGCGATGCTCCGTGCCCTGCCCGGCCGTGATGAAGACGGCGGTCGCGCTTTCCGGCACGTCGGCGATGTGCCAGACACCGGGCGGGTTGATGGCATACTCGCCGGGCGACAGGGTGACGGATTGCGTGCGCCCGTCCGGGTATTCCTGGTGCAGGGTCATGTTGCCGGCGGTGCAAAGCACGATCTCGGCGCCATGCGGGTGGACTTCCCAGCCGGCCCAGTCCCCGGTGAACGTGTGCATGGACACCAGACGTCCCTCGATGCCGTCATTCGGATGCAACTCGCCATAGCGCTCATACCATTCCATGCCGCCCGTCATTTCCGGCAGGATGTGCGCCGAGGCCCCGAGGCCAAGATGGACGGGGTACTTGCTGAGCTGTCTGGGCGTGGTCATGCGGGCCTCCTTATGGAAGCAGACTAGCATTGCCGACCGGGCAATCAACTTTTCCAGACCGCCCTGAATGACGTCACCTGGACGTCAGGCCTTTGCGACCTGCCCGGGACGCAGGCCCGTCCAGCGATGGAAGGCGCGGGAGAATGACGAGGGATCAGAGAAACCGATGAGATAGGCTGTCTCGTTGACCGAGACTTTCTCGCCGGAAAGGTAATGCAGCGCCATCGTATGGCGCAGGGAATCGAGCAATGCGTCAAAGCTGGTGCCTTCGGCCTTGAGCTGGCGGTAGAGGGTCTGACGGCTGATGCCCATGCGCGCGGCAACGCTGTCCATCGTCACGTCACCGGTGTGAAGGACCGGCAGGATGATCGCCTCGACGCGCGCGGCCACGCCCTGCGCCGCATCGAGCGATTTCATCAGTTCGTCGGCCCGCGCGCTGAGCGAACCAAAGACGTAGCGCGGCGTCTTCGACAGGCGCCGCGTGAAGAAGGCCTCCGTGATCTCCATGGCATTGCGACTGGCGCCAAAGGTGACTGGCACGCCGAGCATGCGCTCATAGTGATCGGCATGGGCCGGAGCGGCATGGGTGACTTCGGCAGAGCAATAGAGCGGTGTGTTCGGAAAATAGTACCGGGTGCCACGGATGAAGCGGCCAAGAGTCGACTCGGTGAGTTCCGGAAATTCGTTCGGGTTCCTGCGCGTGTCGATGATGAACGCGCGGCTGCCTTCCCGCGAAATCACGAACCGGTCGCCATCCGATGGCGCTGTCGTGTCAATGACAAGACGTCCGTAGCGGTTCATCTGGCGAAATGCTTCCGGCATGTCTGACGCCGCGTGACTGATCAGCCCGACAATCGTGAGATCATCGAAGCGTATGGTCGAGCCGAACAGGAGCCCCAGCGTGGGTTCGCCGGACAATTCCTTTCCGGCGCGCATCAGGGTCTTGAAGGCGGTCAGCGCAATGCGTTTATCCGGATCGGCGAGGTCTGCGCCAGTGATGCCGGCACGCGCCAGCAGGGTCTCGCGCGGCGCACCGTGCGAGACGGCAAGATCAAGCAGGCCCGAGGCATAGCCGGCAGACACCGTGGCCCTGGCCGTCATCGGAAAGCCGCCTGATTGTTACTGTGCGTCATGATAATGTCGCCAAGTGTCATGGGGGCAGCCTCGCCCGTCCGGTAAGTTGTCGCAAGACCTATACCAGCCGGAGTGAACACGAAATGACCGATAGCGCCGCCACGACGCGTTCGCGCCCCCTGATTGATCCACGCAAGGCATTGTCCTTTGCGGGCGCCCTGTGGTTCGTATCGGCCGCGATCGGCCAGCTGGCCTTCGTGATCCATATCGCTGCGCAGTATTACGTCTCGACGTTTCGGGGTGACTTCGAACGGATGGACGAAGGCGTGATCTACGGCTTCATCAGCGGCGATTTGCTCGGCAATGCCCTGTTCCTGTCGCATGTGCTTCTGGCCTTCTGGATTACCGCGAGCGGGCCGTTGCAATTCATCCCGCAGGTGCGCAACCGGTTCCGGACCTTCCATCGCTGGAACGGACGCTTCTACCTGACCGTCGCGCTGCTCACCAGTTCCGGCGCCCTGATCCTCTCCTATCTTCGCCCGCATTTCGGGTCGCTTGCCCTGCTGTTCGTCAATACAGCCGATGGCGTGCTGATCATTGCGTTCGGATGCCTGGCCCTGAGGGCTGCACTGAAGCGGCGTTTTGAGGACCATAAGCGATGGGCGCTGCGCCTGTTCATCGTGGTCAGCGGCGTGTGGTTTTTCCGGCTTGGGTACGGGTTCTATTTCTTCATCACGGCAGGAGAGATGCCCGGATCGCACAATCTGTCCGGCCCTGCGGACATTGCGGTCGCCAGCACCTGGATTGTCGCGCTGGCCGGACTGGAACTCTACCTGTCTGCCCAGAGACGCCCATCAGGCGGCCTGAAGATGGCAGCCGCCGCAATGACCATCGCGGCGGCTGGAGCTGTTCTGGTGAGCAGTTATTTCGCTGCCCATATGTTCTGGCTGCCAACACCGGCCGCCTAGGCGCTGCGCTTACGCCCGCGCCGGGACCCTAGTAATCCGGGTTCGACTTGGCGTGGCGTTTGCGCTCGTGCGTGTCGAGATAGATCTTGCGCAGCCGGATATTGCTGGGCGTGACTTCGACCAGCTCGTCGTCGGCGATATAGGCCAGCGACTTTTCCAGCGTCATCTGGATCGGCGGCGTGAGGCGGACGGCCTCGTCGCTGCCCGATGCGCGCATGTTGGTGAGCTTCTTGCCCTTCAGGACGTTCACTTCCAGATCATTGTCGCGCGTGTGCTGGCCAATGATCATGCCGGCATAGACCTTGTCGCCCGGATTGATAATCATCGGACCACGGTCTTCCAGGTTCCACAGCGCGAACGCCACGGCCTCACCCTGCTCCATCGCGATCAGCACGCCTGTGTGGCGGCCCTGGATGCGACCCTTGTGCGGGGCGTATTCGTGGAACACGCGGTTCATGATGGCGGTGCCGCGCGTGTCGGACAGGAGTTCGCCCTGGTAGCCGATCAGGCCGCGTGTCGGCGCGTGGAACACCATGCGCGTACGTCCAACGCCGGACGGGCGCATGTCGAGCATATCGGCTTTGCGTTCCGACAGTTTCTGCACGACGATACCGGAATGCTCGTCATCAACGTCGATCACGACTTCCTCGATTGGCTCGAGTTTCTCGCCGTTCGGGCCTTCCTGCATGACGACCTGTGGGCGCGACACGCCGAGTTCAAAGCCTTCGCGGCGCATTGTCTCGATCAGGACGGCGAGCTGGAGTTCACCGCGACCTGACACGGTGAAGGCTTCGGCGTCAGTGGCGCGGTCGACTTTGAGCGCGACATTGCCTTCGGCTTCCTTGACGAGGCGGTCCCAGATGATGCGGGAGGTCACTTTCGTGCCCTCTGTGCCGGCATAGGGGCTGTCATTGACGCGGAACGTCATGGAAATGGTCGGCGGATCGATCGGCTGGGCTTCGATCGGCGTCGACACGGCCGGATCGCAGAACGTGTCGGCGACGTTGGCCTTGGTCATGCCGGCGAGCGAGACGATGTCGCCTGCGACGCCTTCGTCGACCGGAATGCGCTCGAGTCCGCGGAAGGCGAGGACTTTCGAAATGCGTCCCTGCTCGACGAGCGAACCGTCACGGGCAAGCACCTTGACCTGCTGGTTCGGCTTGACCGTGCCGGACGTGATGCGGCCGGTCAGGATGCGGCCGAGGAACGGGTCGGACGAGATCGTGGTGGCGAGCAGGCGGAAGGGGCCTTCCTCGACTTTCGGTGTCGGCACATGATCGACAACCATCTGGAACAGCGCGTCCATGTTGGTAGTCGGGTTTTCGTATTCGGTGTTCATCCAGCCCTGCTTGGCCGAACCGAAAAGGATCGGGAATTCGAGCTGCTCCTCGCTGGCATCCAGATTGGCGAACAGGTCAAAGACTTCATTGATGACCTCGTCCGGGCGGCGTTCGGGCTTGTCGATCTTGTTGACGGCCACGATGGGACGCAGGCCGACTTTCAGGGCCTTGGAGACCACGAACTTGGTTTGCGGCATCGGGCCTTCCGAGGCGTCGACAAGAACGATGGCACCATCAACCATCTGGAGGATACGTTCGACCTCGCCGCCAAAGTCGGCGTGCCCGGGCGTATCAACGATGTTGATGCGGTAGCCATTCCATTCGACCGAAGTTGTCTTGGCGAGGATGGTGATGCCGCGCTCGCGCTCGATATCGTTGGAATCCATTGCGCGCTCGACGGTTTTTTCGTTCTCGCGATAGGTGCCGGACTGTTTGAGCAGTTCGTCCACGAGCGTGGTCTTGCCGTGGTCGACGTGGGCGATAATCGCGATATTGCGCATTTTCTCGATGGACTGGGACATAGGAATGATAGGCTTTCGGGAGGAGGAATCGGGTGTCTGGAGCGCGCCCTACCCGAATATGCGGGTTTTGACTATGGGGGATGGGCAGGATCGCTTGTGGCGGGTAAGCAATTCCCATCTCTCATCAACCCGGTAGTGTCCTGAACCATGACAAATTCAAACGATATGCCGCTGGCGGCAAAGCCTCTCGACCGCGCCGCGCATCGCCGCACAGACGAAGCCTGGCTCGAGACCGCCAAGCAGCAGGACGATGTCCTTTTCTTCCTGATGCGCAAGGGCGAACCCTTTGTCGAAAAGCGCGGCCTGTTCTGGATGGGACCGGAAGCGCGCAAGCTGTCGCCGGCTTCCCCCACCGTGTTCATGGGTGAAGACAAGCAGGGCACGCCAGTGTTTGCTCTGAACCTGCCCGATGCATTCGACCTGGATGGCTCGCTGATTGCGGGGGCCGGCACGTTCACCGAATTCCGCATGGCCGCCGGCGCGCTGGCCGATATGGAAGCCAATCTTGTTTCGACTGCGCGCAGCGTGTTCCTGTGGCATGCAAGCCATGGCCACTGCGCCAAATGTGGCGGACGGGTCGGCATTGTCGATGCCGGGTGGAAAACCCAGTGCCCGGAATGCGGCACCGAACATTTCCCGCGAACGGATCCCGTTGCGATCATGCTGGCCGTGAAGGATGGCAAATGCCTGATCGGGCGACAGGCGATGTGGCCGGCGGGATTCATGTCGTGTCTGGCAGGGTTTTGCGAACCCGGCGAAACGATCGAGCAGGCAGCGGCGCGCGAACTGTTCGAGGAGGCGGGCATCACGTGCGATCCGGCGAGTGCGGAATACGTGGCATGCCAACCCTGGCCCTTCCCGTCTTCGCTCATGGTCGGTCTGATTCTTGAAGCTGAAAATTTCGAAATTACGCTCGACAAAAACGAGATCGACGAGGCAAGATGGATCACACGTGCCGAAGCACGCGAAATAATTTCCGGACAACATGCCGAACTTTTCTGCCCGCCAAAGATGGCAATTGCGCATCATATATTGAAGACTTGGGCACTTCGGGACGACTAGTCGTATACGGATCGCTTTTTCCGCTCGCGTCTCAGGTGAGAATCAAGAGTTGATTTCCCGCGAATCACAATATTATTGGCTTGCCACTGACAGGAGATCGGAAATGGCAATTGCAAAAAAACCTGCCGCAAAAAAACCGGCAGCAAAAAAACCAGCCGCGAAGCCAGCAGCGAAAAAGCCTGCTGCCAAACCGGCAACAAAGACTGCTACCAAGACCGCTGCGAAACCAGCTGCAAAGAAGCCGGCCGTCAAAAAGCCCGCTGCCAAAGCTGCTGCAAAGCCAGCCGTGAAAAAAGCCGCTGCAAAGCCAGCCGCGAAAAAGCCTGCTGCAAAGAAGCCGGCCGCCAAAAAGAAATAAGTCTGCGGACAAGTTTTGAAGAACGGGCGAGCATGTCTCGCCCGTTTTTTTATGGAAAATCAGGGAATTGAAGCTGTTTGATGGAACCCCCGCGCCCGCGACGAGCGCGGGGGCCATCCTGCCGGGCAGTCAATTCAAGGGCTGCCTGCCCGACCGGACCCGTACTGGCCGACCTAGAATTTCAGGACGTAGGCAACGTCGATCACATCGACCGAGTCATCATAGTCGAGATGGGTATAGCCAAGGCGGAATCCCTGGTTGGGGGCAAAGTAGTAATTGCCACCCAGGCCAAGAGCCGCAGCATCATCGTCGGCTGAGGCGGACACGCCGCCCGCCGATGCCTTGATCTCGGTGCTTACGTAACCGACCCGGCCGAACACATCAGCCTTTTCGGAAAACGGAATGCGACCCACGGCATAGGCACCGTAGGAGTTTTCCAGTTCAACGTTCGCACTGACACCGGCAATCGTCGTGGACTCGTCGGCAATGCCGATGGCCCCTTCGACTTCGGCGCCGAGGAATTCGCTGAAGTTGTAGCCGCCACGCAGCTGGACGGCACCGAGGTCGGCATCGTCCGCACTATAGTTGCCGTAACCGATCGTGCCGTAAAAGCCGGTGTCCTGAGCAAAGGCAGGCGCAGCAGCAAATGCAGCGAGAGTCATGGCCGTGGTGATTGCAAGTTTCATGGGAGGTATTCCTTTTGTTATCCCGTCTCCGGGAAACCGGAATCTAGCGATTGATTGTGGCAAGTTGGGTGAATTCGGATTCATGTTTGCTGACGGATGAAATGTGTGGCGGCCGTGCAACGGTGGCCCTTCCGGGTCTTGAGAATTCACGGAAAAAGCAGGCGGCCCACCGCAAAAACGCGGCAGGCCGTCGGCGATTGTCGATTCAGATATGTGGCGACACCTGCCTTAATGGTTAAGCGCAGACCATTCGGTATCGGCCCGGGAGATGAAACCCGGAATGTCCGCGTTCCATTTATCCTGGATGTTGGAATTGTAATTCAGGTAGAGCTTGCCATCGACAATCTTCCAGTGGCGCGCATCGCCTTTGGCATGCTTGCCCTCGGCCATCGCCCAGGCGCAGTAGCCACCATATTGCGGCGCGTAGGCGTCCGGGTCTGCCAGGAAGGCGTCACGGTTTGCAGCGCTTGAGAACAGGAAGGTTGCGCCCTCGTAATCTGCGCTGAGATTCCTGTCGCCCTTCTCCGGCGAGGCATTCCGGAAATAGGCGACGGGATCATATCCCTGCAGCGCCGTGCTGGAAAACCGCCCTGTATAGATTGCAGGCTCTGCCGATGCGGCTGGTGCAAACGCGATGGCAGGTGAGACGGCCAGCAGGGCCGCAAGAAGCAGGGCGCGAGGTTTCATGATGGTCTTCACTTTCTGTCTCGTGGAAGAAAAAGGGAAGTCGCCGGGACCTGGGAGGGAAGCTTCGAGGGGTGGGTGGGGACGCGCTCGAAGGGTGGTCCCGGCGACAGGGCAACAACTCAGACGGGGTGGATCCGGGTTGTCGCGTTCGGGGTGGCGGATGGCGCGTCAGGCAGAATGGCCGCGCGCAATCCGCCAAGAATGGACAGCAGCGTCTTGCGCCGTGCGATGAGCAGAATGAACGATCCGGTCCAGACCGTGACAGCCATGGCAAACAGGCCGCCACCATCATTGTTCGGATCGATGCCAAGTGGCGTGAACAGGTGGAAACTGACGGCCCCGCTCATCACAGCCACCGCAATCAGCGCGCCGAGTGTCTGCAGGCGGCGAAAGGCCGGGAACACGCCCAGAAGGAGCAGCGCCGAGGCCACGAGTTCAGCCGAACCGATGACATACTGGCTGAACAGTCCGGTCTGGGCGAACAGGCCACCTGCGCCGAAACTGTCTGCCCAGGCATCAAGCCGGCCAAAGATGACCTGTGTCTCCGGCGCGTTTGTGAACTTGTAGCGCAGGCTGTCCAGGAAGACCGCCGAGGCGATCAGGCTGAAAATGTGCGGTGCGTAGGTCCTGATCCTGATCAACATTGAAAACGTCCCTCACCTATTGAAGGCCTGTCCTCTCACGAACAGGCCCTTTCCGGCAAAACAAACGCCTGTGAGCACGGCCCACGATTACGTGAGCAGGCATCAGCAACTGCCCCCGCCGCAGGCGCGGGTGCACGGCGCCCAGGCAAATGGCCTGTAGGCCGGGTTCAGCGGCGTTTCGGCGACATGGTTGGTATAATTGGAGATGGTTTTCAGCGCGACGCCAAGGATGACTCCCAGAATGGCGCTTTTGTCCCATCCGGCCCTGAGGAAGACTGTGACATCGGCGTCCGACACAAAACCGCGCTGGCGCACGATGCGGCGGGTGAACAGGCGCAGGCCTTCAAGACGCGGGTCGGCCAGCGGCTGGTTGTTGCGGACGGCTTCAATGACCGTCATGTCCAGACCGGCTGCCGCAGACGCAGCCGAATGTGCCGCGACGCAGAAATGACAGGTATTTTCGATGCTCACCGTCAAAAGCACGACCTGCCGCTCCAATGGCGTGAAGCCGGCCGTATCAAAGAAGCGCGACAGGCTGAGACAGGCCTCCAGGGCCGCCGGGTTTTCGGCCAGCACGGCCAACATGTTGGGGATCATGCCATGGTCGGCCCTGACCGATTCCAGTACCGGACGCGCGGCAGCTGGCGCGGAGGCTTCGTCGTGAATGTTCAGCTTGCTCATGGTCGCATCATTTCTCGGTCTGGGACGGACGGGATTGGCGTTTCGTCCTCGTGAGGTGCTATTTAGACCCAATCCCCCTTCGCAGAACGCGGACAGTCCCCATATGCTTCATTCGAAATACGCATAGGAGACACCGGGGTGGACCGTATTGATGCCATGCGCCTGTTCATTCGCGTTGCGGATGCAGGCAGTTTTTCCAAGGCGGCGAGCGATCTCGGCCTCGGCCAGCCAACCGTTTCGCGGCGCATACAGGAACTTGAGGCCAGCCTCGACGCGGCACTTTTCCTGCGCACGACGCGCTCACTGAGCCTGACCGAAGCCGGCGACCGGTTCTACAAACGCGCCCATGACATTCTCGCGGAATATGAGGACGCTGAAGCCGAGGCGCGGGGGCTCGATCACGAGCCGGTCGGATTGCTGCGGATTTCCTGTGTGTCCTCGATGGCCCGGCTGGTGATCGGCCCGCGGATCGCCAGCTTCATGAAAATGTATCCGCATATCCGTGTCGATGTTCTGACGGACGACACCTACACTGACCTTGTCGGCGAAGGCGTGGACCTCGCGTTCAGGATCGGCACGCTGGTTGATTCAAGCCTGATGGCGAAAAAGGTGGGCGAGTCGCCGCGATCGCTCTGGGCCTCCCCGGATTACCTTGCCGCGCGAGGGACACCGCGGCATCCGCGCGACCTGGCTGAACATGACGCAGTCCTGTTCCGGCAGACGGCGACAAATGAATGGGTGCTCAGCCGCGATGGCGAGACTGTCAGCGTCAGGGTGGACGGCCGGTTCAAGGCGTCGTCGGGTGACCTGTTGCTGCAGGCGGCCCAGTCGGGTCTGGGCCTGTTCCTGGCGGCGAGCTGGCTCGTGTCTGACTGCGTGAATGATGGCAGCCTGGTGCGCGTGATGCCGGAATGGACGGCTACGCCGAGCCCGGTCCATTGCGTGTGGACGTCCGGCAAGCTGCGCGGCAAGGCGAAACTGTTCGCCGACCATATTGCCGATGCGCTGCGGTTCGAGACCCAGACCTGCTAGAAGCCTGTGGTTGGCTTGGCCGGGAACACGCCCAGAATCTTGAGTGACTGCGAAAAGAAGCCCAGTTCTTCCAGCGCGATCTGGACCGGACGCTCGTCGGGGTGACCGTCAATCTCGGCATAGAACTGGGTCGCGGTGAATGAACCGTCTATCTGATAGCTTTCGAGCTTGGTCATGTTGATGCCATTCGTCGCAAAGCCGCCCATGACCTTGTAGAGCGCTGCAGGAATGTTGCGCACCTCGAACAGAAAGGCGGTCTTGGTCGGCCCGTCTCCGGCCTCGATCTCAGAGGGCTCGCGCGCCATGATGATGAACCGCGTCGTGTTATGGGATGCATCCTCGATATCTTCGGCCAGGATATCGAGACCATAGACCTTGGCCGCCAGACGCGGGGCGATGGCCGCGACCGACCGGTTGCCGCCTTCCGCCACTTCACGCGCCGCACCCGCCGTGTCAGCGGCGGTCACGGGCTCGATATCGTGCGCCTTGAGGAATTTGCGGCACTGGCCAAGCCCCATGATGTGGGAGCGGGCCCGGGTGATCTCCTCCAGCTTCACGCCCGGCAGGCCCATCAGCTGGAACCGAATCGGCAGATAGTGCTCGGCAACGATCTGAAGGCTTGTGGTTGGCAGCAGGTAATGAATGTCACCGACCCGGCCTGCGATCGTATTTTCGACCGGAATCATGGCGAGTTCGGCCTCGCCCTTCTCGACGGCAGTGAAACAATCCTCAAATGTGCGGCAGGGGAGCGGCGACAGGCGCGGATAGGCCTCGTTGCAGGCAATATGCGAATTTGCCCCTGGTTCGCCCTGATACGCGATGTGATTGGCCATTCAGCGTCCTTTTTCTGTCTCCAACATGCGTCGGATCGCCGCGAAGAAAGGAGAAGCGCCCCTTCCTCGCAGCCTTTATGTTGTCTGTATTCCGTTAGCGTGCCAAAAGGCGCGCGCCAAGACACATGACAAGATAGATTCGAAGGATTGCCCCAATGGGAGAACTCGGTGTCAACAAGATTCTCGGCGCGTTGCTAGCCACCGCGCTCGGCCTGATGGGCCTGCACCAGCTTTCAGCTATCGTATTCAGCCACGGTAGCGGCGCAGAACATCATGGCGACGAGCACGCGGAAGCGACCTCGATGAGCGAACAGATGTGCGCGAAGTACGCCTATTGCGTCGAAGTTGCCGGCAGCGGGGGCGGTAGCGAAGTCGTTGAAGTCGTGTTTGACCTCGGCGCAGCAATGGCCAGCGCGGATGCCGCAAGAGGCGAGCGCGCGTTCAAGGCCCAGTGTGCGACCTGCCACACCATTAACGAAGGCGGCGCCAACGGAACCGGCCCGAACCTTTACGGCGTTGTTGGCGCGGCCAAGGCAGCCCATGCCGGATTTGCCTATTCGGCAGCACTTTCCGGTATGAGCGGCGACTGGTCCTATGAGAACCTGAACGCCTGGCTGGAAAACCCCTCCGCCTATGCCCGTGGCACGTCGATGTCTTTCGCCGGCCTGCGCCGCGATCCGGACCGGGTCAATGTGATTGCCTACCTGGCCGCCAACTCCCCGAACGCCCCGGCAGCGCCTGCGCCACTGCCCGCGTCTGATGAAGACCCTGCTGCGGAAGGCGAAGCTGCACCGGCCGAAGGTGAAGCTGACGCACCCGCAGATGCGGCGGAAACGGAAGCTGTTGAAGGTGAAGCCCCTGCTGAAGAGGCCGCTGAGGCACCTGCAGCCGAGGCGGAAGCTGAGGCCGCGCCCGCTGAGGCACCTGCAACCGAAACACCGCAAGACTAGGCGACGGGTTCAGCCATCCAGTGGGGCACCTGCCCGGCGAACTGTTCACGATCAATGCGCCGGGCCCCGACGGGCTCGGCGTATTGCGTTTTGATCCTGACAATTGCCTGATCCAGGGGTTCGCGGGCCACGGCCATATGCCAGGCATTGGCGTGCAGAAGGTGATGGGCATCCGTCATGATTCCGACATGGCCTTTCCAGAACACGAGGTCGCCCCGCCTGAGGGCGCCTGAGACCTTCCAGTCGGCAATGTCATCGCCTGCCCAGGAAAATTGCATGTCGCTGTCACGCGGCAGGAGCGTGCCTGTGGCCTCGAACGCCTGCTGGGTCAGGCCCGTGCAGTCGAGGCCGAGACTGTCACGTCCGCCCCAGAGGTAGGGGGTATGAAGGTAGCGTTCAGCAACAGCAACCGCGTCGGTTTCCAGCGTGTCCAGCGGTGCCAGGTGGCGCGCATGAACCCAGCCAACCTGTTCAGAGCGGGCATAGTCACCGTCCTGCCCCGTGATCGTGAGCTGGGCACCAAGGCTGAGCGTGGCATTTACGGGCGACTTGAGGTCCGGAGCGGCATAGGCAAACGTCCGAAGGGCCGAGACCTTGTGGGTCGGCGTCGTGATCGCGGGCGACAGCGAATCAGTGGTCACCCAGCCGACATAATGGTCGCGCCGGCACCTGACCCGCGACCAGGCGCCGTTCGTGTCGAAAACATCGAGGATCTCGCCGAGCAGGGCCTGCGTCGCGAGCCGCGCTGACGGATCAGGCGCCTCGCGGATAGCGGCAGAGGCCACCACAACCTGCGCAGGCCTCGCTGCCCCTGAAGGGCGCGCCAGTCGGCTGTCAGTCAATTCAGGCATGCGCATCGCCCCGGCAGGAAGGCGCCTAAGCGGCTGCGGAGGACTTTCCGCCGCGCCGTGGCGTCAGATCTTCTTCACTTTCACCTGAAGCTGCGGCCAGAACAAGGCCGGCAAAGGCCCGAAGATAGGTCATTCCGGCGGGCGTCCGCTCGATGAAGATGTTGCGCAGGTCGTTGTCATCCTTGACGCGGCGGATGAAATCCAGCCTGGACAGGGTGTCCAGGGCGCGCGTGACGGCGGGTTTTGCGATGTCGAGATGGTCTGCCAGGCCGCGCACGGTGTGCGGGCCGGGCGAGAGCGCGATCGTCATCAGAATGGCCTGCTGGCGCGCCGTCAGATCCGGCGCGTCTGAACGCACCGAAGCGGTGACCGCCCGACGCCAGAGTTCCAGTCCGCCGCGTTCCGACAATTCCATCCATCATTCCTCTCGATTCGCCTCAGAAACGAATCTCGGGTGATTTGCATGACCCGTCTAGGCCGGAAACGGGCGTTAACTGCTTGCCCCTTCACATTCGGTGCAAAACACACGACATTGCCCTCATGGCCAATGCGCATACCCATGATCACGTTCACGCCAACACGCCCTGCAGTCCGCAGGATGTGGAGACGTTCCTCAACGACGCCGAGGCGCTGGTGATGCGCCAGGGCGCGCGGATGACCCGTATCCGCCGCAAGGTTTTGCGGCTGCTGCTGGAGAGCGCCGAGCCGGCCAAGGCGTATGACCTTCTGGCGAACCTCGACGGAGAAGGATCGGCCAAGCCGCCGACCGTGTACCGCGCGCTCGATTTCCTCCAGGAGTCGGGCCTTGCCCACAAGATCGAGAGTCTGAATGCGTATGTCGCGTGCGGCCATACGAGCCACAGCCATTCGGCAGTGTTCCTGATCTGTGACACATGCGGCGGCGCAGAGGAATTGCACGCCGTCGCAACCAATGAGGCATTGCAGGCCGAGACGATAGCAGCCGGATTCAAAATGACACGCGCAGTCGTCGAAGTGCGTGGCTCCTGCCGGGACTGTAACGCGTGATCACAGTCTGGCGGGGAAGTTGCAACCAGTGGGATTGCGACGAGATGGGGCACATGAATGTGCGCCTCTATGTCGAAAAGCAGATGGAAGGGCTTGCCGCGTTCAGCCATGAACTGGCCATGCCGCATGCTTTCCAGGAAGATGCACCATCGACCCTCGTACCGGTGGATCAGCATGTGCGCTTTATCCGCGAAGTGCTGCCCGGACGCCCGATCAGCATGAATGGCTGTGTGGTGAGCGTGGGAACGAATGACGCTGTCTTCTATCAGGAACTGCGCCACCATGATGGCGCCCTGTCAGCCTCCTTCCTGACGCGTGTGGTGCATATCGACACCAAGGGACGCGAAGCCTTTCCCTGGAGCACACGGGCCCGCCTTGCCCTGGAAGCCCATGTCGATACGCCGCCCGCCGAAGCAGCGCCACGCTCATTCGATCCTGATGCGCCCGCGCTTGCGACCGAAGACATCCGTATCGAGACACCGCGTGAACTGGGCATCCCGCTGATCGGAAAAGGCGTGGTTCCGCTGCATCATATCGACGTCAACGGGCGGATGGCGCCGGGCTGGATCATCGGGCGGATTTCCGACAGCGTTCCGAACCTTCTCTATGACTGGCGCAAGCAGGTAGCCGAGGCCGCTGGCGGACGCCGGATGGGCGCGGCTGTGCTGGAAAACCGGCTGCGCTACCATCGCTGGCCAAAAGCTGGTGACGCGTTCGAAATCCATACGTCGCTGGGTGGGACAGCCGAGAAGACGCACTCGCTGGTCCACTGGATGATGGACCCGGAGACCGGCCTGCCGTGGGCAACAAGCCAGGTTGTGGCGATCACGCTGGACCTGGACGCGCGCAAGGCGATCCCCTCGCCACCGCAAATGCTGGAAGACCTTGAACGGCTCGCACCGCGCGGCCTGTCGCTTTAAAGATACTCAGCCATGATGTCCGCGATGCGGGGAATGTCGGCCTGGCGCAGGCCAGCAATGTTGATGCGGCCGGATGCCGGCAGGTAGAGGCCGTGCTTTTCGCGCATGTCCTGCGCTGCGTCTGGCGTGACCGGGATCTGGCTGAACATGCCATTCTGCTCGGCCAGCGCCGCCAGACGGTTCGAACCGGTTTTCGCCACAAGGGCGTCTGACAATGCCTTGCGAAGGGCGATCATGCGCTCACGCATTTGCGTCAGTTCCGCTTCCCACTCGGCGCGCAGGGCCGGGTCGCCGAGAATCGTGGCGACAATGGCTGCGCCATGGGCCGGCGGCATGGAATAGCTGGTGCGCGAAATGTCGGCCACATGCGTCATGACGGCGTCAGCGGCCCGCTTGGTATAGGCCTGGCCAAGGAAGCACCCGGTGCGTTCGCGATAGAGGCCGAAATTCTTCGAGCAGGAATAGGAGACCATCGAGTCTTCGGCGATCTTGAGGAAAAGGCGCGCGCCTTCCATGTCGCTCTCAAGGCCGCCGGCAAAGCCGTGATAGGCAATATCGAGCATGGGAATGACGCCGCGCTCGACGGTCAGCATGGCCAGATCGATCCATTGCTGAACGCTGAGGTCGATGCCGGTGGGATTGTGGCATGGCCCCTGAATGATGATGCCGTCACCGCGCCGTGTGCCGGCCAGGCTGGCCATCAGGCTTTCGAAATCAACGCGTCCCGTTTCGGCGTCTGCATAGTCATATTCGGCAACGTCGAGGCCTGTATTCCTGACGAGGTTGGAATGGTTCGGCCAGGTCGGGCGGCTGAGCCAGACGGTTTTCACGCCGAGCCGCTTCATCAGGCCAACGCCAAGATAGAGCGCACCACAACCGCCGGGCGTTGTCATGGAAACCAGGCGCCCCTTCTCGATGAGATGCGAGCTGTCGCCGAACACGAAGCGTTCAATGGCGTCGCAGAATTCCGGATTGCCGCGCGGACCTTCATACACTTTCGTGGTCTGCTGCTTCAGGATGATCGCCTCGGCCTTGGCGACGGCGGACATGACCGGCGTGTGACCCATATCGTCCTTGTAGACACCGACGCCAAGATCGAACTTCTCCGCGCGCCTGTCTTCGCGATAGGCTGTCATGAGGCCGAGCAGCGCGTCAGAAGGCAGCGCGTTGAGGGATTCGAATGCGGGGTTCATGGCATGTCCTAAGGGATGGATAGTTTCAAACGCAACCAATAGAGCCTGACACACACTCAGGCAACATGGCGCGGACGTATTGCGTGGGCACTCTTGCACACAATCCTGATGTGCCCGATGCAATGGCCCAGCCGAAAACACTTATCAATGGGAGTTCGACCATGCCTGCCTATGTCATCCTGATCAGAGAGCGCATGCGCGATGAAGACGCCATGGCCCGCTATGCCGAAGCTGCCAGGGCTGCGCGCGGCGATCACCAGATCACGCCACTGGCCTTCTATGGCGCACATGAGGTGCGTGAAGGTGCCGACGCGGACGGCGTGGTGATCCTGAGCTTTCCGGACATGGACGCCGCAAAAGCCTGGTATGACAGCCCGGAATATGCAGCAGCACGGGAACACCGGCATCAGGCCGCCGATTACCGGGTGATTTTCGTCGAAGGTGTCTAGCGCCCTCAGTCGACGAGCGTTGCTTCCGTCCTGGACTTCACCTCGTCCATGGTCACGCCCGGTGCCAGTTCGATCACCTTGAGGCCGCCGGGCACGACGTCCATGACGCAGAGATCGGTAATGATGCGGTCAACGACATTCTTGCCTGTGAGCGGCAGGGTGCACGTTTTCAGCACCTTGGTCTCGCCCTTCTTGTTGGCATGGTCCATGACGACGACGATGCGCTGCACGCCGGCCACGAGGTCCATGGCGCCGCCCATGCCCTTGACCAGCTTGCCGGGGATCATCCAGTTGGCAAGGTCGCCATTCTCGGCCACTTCCATCGCGCCAAGGATGGCGAGGTTGATGTGGCCGCCGCGGATCATGGCGAAGCTCATGGCGCTGTCGAAGAAGCTGGAGCGCGGCAGCGTGGTGATCGTCTGCTTGCCGGCGTTGATGAGATCGGCGTCTTCCTCGCCCTCGTAAGGGAACGGGCCCATGCCGAGCATGCCGTTTTCCGACTGGAGCGTGACGTCGACTCCGTCGGGAATGTGGTTCGCCACCATGGTGGGGATGCCGATGCCGAGGTTCACATAGTAACCATCGTGGAGTTCTTTCGCGGCGCGCGCCGCCATGTCATCGCGTGTCCAGGGCATCAGATGCTCTCCCGCTTGCGCACGGTGCGCTGTTCAATCCGCTTTTCGAAGCTGCCTTTGATGAGGCGCTGCACGAAGATGCCCGGCAGGTGGATTTCGTCTGGGTCGAGATCGCCCGCAGGGACGATTTCCTCGACTTCGGCAATCGTCACCCTGCCCGCCATGGCCATGTTCGGATTGAAGTTGCGCGCCGTCTTGTTGAAGATCAGGTTGCCTTGCGTGTCGGCCTTTTCGGCCTTCACGAGCGAGACATCCGCCACGAGGCCGGTTTCGAGAATATAGGTCTCGCCGCCAAACTCGCGGTGTTCCTTGCCCTCGGCGACCAGCGTGCCGACGCCGGTTTTGGTGTAGAAGCCGGGAATGCCTGCGCCCCCTGCCCGGCAACGCTCGGCCAGCGTGCCCTGGGGGTTGAATTCAAGCTCAAGCTCGCCCGAGAGATACTGGCGCTCGAATTCCTTGTTCTCGCCGACATAGGATGAGATCATCTTCCTGATCTGGCGGGTTTCGAGCAGCAGGCCGAGTCCGAAGCCGTCAACGCCGGCATTGTTCGAGATCGCGGTGATCTCCTTCACGCCACTGTCGCGCAGGGCCGCGATCAGGTTCTCCGGAATGCCGCAAAGGCCAAAGCCGCCGCACATAACCGTCATGCCGTCAAACGTGAGGCCCGCAAGGGCTTCAGTTGCGTTCTTGTAGACCTTGCTTGCCATCAGGCCGGTATCACTTTCTGCTCGATTGCTCCGAAAATCGAATGGCCCTGGCCATCCAGCATTTCGATGCGTACCACATCGCCCGGCGACATGAAGGGGGTCAGGTCAGATTTTTTCAACAATTGTTGAATCATGCGGATTTCCGCAATGCAGGAATAGCCGCGACCGCCCTCACTGACTGGCTTGCCGGCGCCGCCATCGGCATCCTTGTTGGACACGGTGCCTGAGCCGATGATCGTTCCGGCGCTGAGCGGGCGGGTTTTCGCCGCATGGGAGACAAGGCGCGCGAGGCTGAACGTGGCGTCCTGCGCGGCTTCGGCGCGGCCGAAGGGCTCGCCATTGTAATCCACGCGCAGCGGGAGGTGGACGAGGCTGTCCTTCCAGGCATCGCCGAGTTCGTCAGGCGTGACGGCTACCGGACTGAAGGCGCTCGGCGGCTTGGACTGGAAAAAGCCGAAGCCCTTGGCGAGTTCGCCTGGAATGAGGCCACGCAGGGACACATCATTGCAGAGGAGGATGAGCTTGATATGGCTGGCTGCATCCTTCTCCGACACGCCTGCGGACACGTCATCGGTGATGACGGCGATCTCGCCTTCCATGTCGCAGCCCCAGCTCTGGTCGGCGAGCGGGATATCATCGCGCGGGCCGAGGAAGGCATCCGAGCCGCCCTGGTACATCAGCGGATCATCGTAGAAGCTTTCCGGCACTTCGGCGCCGCGCGCGGCGCGGACGAGTTCGACATGGTTGATATAGGCCGAGCCATCCGCCCACTGGTAGGCACGCGGCAGCGGGCTTTCGCAATCATGCTCGTGGAAGCGGAACGTGGGGACAGAACCGATCTCGACCTGCCCGGCCAGTTCGGCGAGCTTCGGCGCATAGACGGCCCAGTTATCGAGCGCAGCCTGCAGCGTGGGCACGATGCGCGCGGCATCTGTGCATTTCGTGAGGTCTTTGGAAACGACGACAAGGCGGCCATCGCGGGCGCCGTTCTTGAGGGTGGCGAGTTTCATTCTGCATCTCCGCTGCGTATCAGGAAAAAGAGTGTGTTCGAGGCATCCGAATTGGCAAAGCCGATATCGGGCAGGCTGTCGCCATTCAGATCCCCCACTGCGAGATCGTAAGTGTCTTCGTTGCCGGGTAACAGGGTTCGCTGCGGCAGGCCGTCGGTATTGATCACGACCGCGTTTTGTCCCTCATTGGCGAAGATGGCATCCGGGCGGCCATCACTGTTGAGATCGGCCACGCGTACACCCTGTGACACCTCTTCCTCCGGACCTATCAAGACCGCTTTCGTGAACTTGCCGCCCTCGTTCAGGAACACCCGGTTCGCGCCGGACAGGATCGCGGTGACGAGATCAAGGTCACCATCGCAATCCCAGTCGGCAAGTGCCACGGAACGGGACTCCCACGCTGCATCGCCGACCAGAACCGGAGCGGCGAAACCGTCGCCCTCGCCGAGGAGGACCGCGAGCGTTGCGCCGCCGCGCAAGGCCAGCACAATGTCTGCCTCATCGTCGCTGTTCAGGTCACCGCTGGTGATACCAACCGCTGGCAGGCCCGGTAGCGGAAGCGTCCTTGCGTCCGGTCCGAGCGGTCCGAAGGCAATGAAGGAGCCACCCTTGCGGTCTGCGATGATGAGATCAGCAGCTCCGTCCCTGTTCAGGTCTGCAGTCGCACAGCCGCGCGCCGCGCCAGCCTCTCCAATCTCGCCGGTTGCCGTCAAATTCCCTGCACCACCATTTCGGAATACGGCGACGGGCAACCAGTCGCGCGGAACGAGCAGGTCCATGTCGCCATCATCGTCGATATCAGCCGGGCAACCGCCATAGCCTGTCGTGCGCCAGTCGCCGATCTCGGCGGCCATCGGGAAGCGGCCTTTTCCATCATTGAGCAGCAGCATGTCCGCAACGGGCCAGTGACGGCCATTCACTGACACAATATCAAGATCCCCGTCACCGTCGAAATCGGCAAAGCTGATACCGGCACTGAAATCATCTTCCCCACCGAACCAGTTGAACTCCTCAATATGGGTCAGGCTGTCAGTGTCTGTGAGAGGTATGACCAGCCGGTCAGCGTGCGCGGGGGGCGATGCAAGCGCAGCGAACAGAACTGAAACACCCAAGGCGGTGCCATACTTCAGCGTGGCGGGTTTCATGCGCTCTCCTGTTGCCTCAAACGTCCTCGCTCTCAGTGAAGGATGAGGGCGGGGCTCCCTGAACCCTGTTCTATGGCACAATGCCTGCCGCGCGTCCTTCGACTTCGCCCGGGATGAGCGGCTTGTGGGACTTAATGGCTCTCAGTTTCGATCTTCTCGTGCAGCCAGGCGGCGTGGCGCGGGGCTTTCTTCGTCCGGCTCCATTCTTCCAGCATCTCCGGCGCAACACGCTTCAACTCGGCCATTTGTTCAGGTGTGCCGGTATTGCAGGCCAGTTCCAGACGGTGGCCATTGGGATCGAAGAAATAGATCGAGCGGAAAATGCCGTGATTGGTTGGGCCGATGACGTCGAGCCCGTGTTCCTCGGCGCGCGCCCTGGCGGCATGGAGATCGTCCATCGTGGCGACCTTGAAGGCGATATGCTGGACCCATTGGGGCGTGTTCTCGTCGCGGCCCATGTCCGGCTGTTCCGGCAATTCAAAGAACGCGAGCACATTGCCATTCCCGGCATCAAGGAAGATGTGCATGTAGGGGTCATAGGCGCCGGTTGAGGGCACATGGTCTTCCGCGATGGCGAGCTGGAAATCCATGCCGAGGACGTCCCGGTAGAATTCGACCGTTTCCTTGGCATCCCTGCAGCGATAGGCGACGTGGTGGACGCCCTGGAGGCTGGGCGCATCCATCAGACCTTCTCCTCGACCTTCAGCACACCGCGCTCAACCTGATCGCGTTCCATGCTTTCGAACAGGGCCTTGAAATTACCTTCGCCGAAGCCTTCCTTGTAGTCTCCCTTGCGCTGGATGAATTCGAAGAAGACCGGGCCGACCTGCGCCTGGGCAAAGATCTGCAGGAGGAGGCGCGGCTCGCCGCCCTCGGTTGTGCCATCGAGCAGGATGCCGCGCATCTGCAGTTCGTCGACCGGTTCGCCATGGCCTGGCAGGCGTTCGTCGAGCATGTCGTAATAGGCGGCTGGCGGCGCGGTCATGAAGGGCACGCCAAGCTTCCTGAGCCGGTCCCAGCAGGCAATGAGATCGTCGCAGATGAGCGCGATGTGCTGGATGCCTTCGCCATTGAACTCGCGCAGGAATTCCTCGATCTGTCCCTTGCCGCCTTCGCCCTCCTCGTTGAGGGGGATACGGATCTTTCCATCCGGCGCCGTGAGCGCCTTGGAGGTGAGGCCGGTATATTCGCCCTTGATATCGAAATAGCGGATCTCGCGGAAGTTGAAGAGCTTCTCGTAAAAGTCCGCCCAGTATTTCATCCGCCCGCCATAGACATTGTGGGTGAGGTGATCGATCAGCTTGAAGCCCGCGCCGACGGGATTGCGGTCAACGCCCGGCAGGTAGTCGAAGTCGATGTCATAGATCGACAGCTCGTTCTGGCCGGTGTCATAGCGGTCGATGAGATAGATGATCGAATTGCCGATGCCGCGAATGCCGGGGATGTGAAGCTCCATCGGGCCGGTACGCATTTCGACCGGCTCGCCGCCCTGTTTCAGCAGGTGGTCATAAGCCTTGCGGGCATCGCGCACACGGAAGCCCATGCCACAGGCTGACGGGCCGTGCTCGCGGCTGAAATACCAGGCCGGGGATTTTGGC
>TARA_R110000850_G_scaffold77674_1_pt1 | contig 28606 bp, 18 predicted proteins | sample TARA_R110000850 | Tara Oceans TARA_R110000850 (sample SAMEA4397586) | marine metagenome | biome: Polar Biome; feature: [SRF] surface water layer (ENVO:00010504); material: water (ENVO:00002006), including particulate matter (ENVO:01000060) such as... | depth 5 m | reverse complement strand
GTTCAGTTTCGTTGCCCGCAGGGCGAAGCCCTCGGCGCCAACGGTCTCAGTGGTTGGCAGGTCCGCCTCATCGATCACGTCGGCGCAGTCCGCACTGGCGAGCACGAGTGTCCGGCTACGCAGCCTGTCCGTGGATTGGAGGGAATTTCCCAGCAGGGACTCCGTGGCCCGCTCGATTTCCGCAAGCGCGGCCTGAAGCGTCTCCGACGGCTCAGCGCAGGCGGCCATCACATGGCGCGGCGCGTCGGCGGGTCTGGCCTCAAGCTGTTCGTACCGAAGCCAGAGTTCGTAGCCATCCTCTGCAACAGCCGGCAACACGCCGAAACCAATTGAAATCGAAATGAACAGACTAGCGACGCGCTTCAGCAAATTCTTCACAACCCTTGACCCGTTTATATATCGGGAGGCGACAACCATACGGCCACCGCCCCCGAATGTTTGCGTTATCATTACCTAGCGCGACAGGCAGGGTGTGTCACCGCCCCTCTTTGTCAGAGGAGCGGCACCAGATCAGGGGGCGTCGTTCATCACCTCGCTCATGTCATCAAACCCGGCGGCCACTTTCGGCTTCACCGAGCGGCCAATCACACTGACAAGATAGGCCGCGAGGCCTGACAGCAGGAAGCCGGGGATCATGGCATAGACAAGAGTTTCGAGCGGCACCGCACCGCCCTCAGCTGGCAGGAGCGGTACGTAGAGCCAGACCAGAACCGTAACCGCGCCAACAATCATACCAGCCAGCGCCCCATCACGCGTCAGATGGCGCCAAAACAGGCTAAGCAAAATGATCGGGCCAAAGGCCGAACCGAACCCGGCCCACGCATTTGATACAAGATCAAGAATGTTGCTGTTGGGATCGAAGGCGAGCGCGATGGCCACGAGGCTGACCACAACCGTCGCAATCCGGCCGATCATCACCAGCTCCGACTGCGAAGCCTCGCGCCGGAAAAAGGTCTTGTAGACATCTTCGGTGATCGAGCTGGAAGACACGAGCAGCTGCGAAGAGATCGTGCTCATGATCGCCGCGAGGATCGCCGCGAGCAGGAAGCCGGCGACGAGCGGATGGAAGATGATTTGCGACAGCAGGATGAAGATGGCTTCAGAGTCGGTCAGCTGCGCGCCGAGGTCATGTTGCTGGACATAAGCGACGCCCACGGCGCCGACAAAGACGGCTCCGATGACCGTAACGAGCATCCAACTCATGCCGATAATGCGAGCGGTCTTGATGTCCTTGAGTGACCGGATGGCCATGAAGCGCACAATGATGTGCGGCTGGCCGAAATAGCCAAGCCCCCAAGCGAGGAGGGAGACGAGGCCCACTACGGTCATACTCTCGGGCCACATGTCGAAAAACTGACTACGCGCCGGACCTACAGCTCCACTGTCAGCATCCACATACGAAGGCGCGCTTGTGATCGCACTTTCCATGCCGCTCCACCCACCAATCACGAAGTATGCGATAACGGGCACGAGGATGAGCGCGATGAACATGATGCAGCCTTGCACGAAGTCCGTCAGGCTGACCGCCAGAAAGCCCCCAACGACCGTATAGGCAAGCACGACGCCAGCGGTGACAAACAAGCCGAGCTGGTAGTTCAGGCCAAAGGCGGATTCAAAGAGCTTGCCGCCCGCGACGATGCCGGAAGAAGTATAGACGGTGAAGAAAACAATGATCACCAGCGCAGAGATGGTGCGCAAGGCGTGCGAGGAATCGTGAAAGCGCTTCTCGAAGAAGTCGGGAATGGTAATCGAGTCATCCGCCATTTCTGTATAGATACGCAAGCGTGGCGCGACAAATCGATAGTTGAGATACGCCCCGATTACCAAACCAACGGCAATCCAGGCTGCAGAAAAGCCGCTCACATAGATCGCACCGGGCAACCCCATCAACATCCAGCCACTCATATCAGAGGCCCCGGCAGACAAGGCACCGACAGCTGGGTGAAGATTGCGGCCGCCAAGCATGTATTCGGACACGTCGCTGGTAGACGTTTTGTAGGCATAAAGTCCGATGGCCATCATCAGGACGAAATACGTCCCAAGCGATATCAATTCGGGAACGCTGATTGTCATATATTTCTCGCTGTCCTCGTAAAATTACGGAAAAGCGCGCCCCCCGTGGCCGCGCGTATCATTTAGATCAAGGCCGGGTCTGGCCGTTGCCATGTACCAGATATTTGAAACTGGTCAGTTGCTCCAACCCCACCGGCCCACGCGCGTGCATCTTGCCCGTCGCAATGCCAATCTCGGCACCCATGCCAAACTCCCCGCCATCGGAGAATTGGGTTGAAGCATTGTGCATTACGACGGCGCTGTCGATGGAGGTCATGAAACGGCGGGCTGCATCGGCATTTTCGGTCAGGATGGCATCCGTGTGACCGGAGGAGTGCTCGCTCACAAAGTTGATCGCTTCCTGAAGTCCACCGACGATCTTCACCGATGCAATAGGGTCGAGATATTCGGTCGACCAATCTTCGTCGGTCGCTTCGACAAGATTGGGCGAAATACGACGTGCCTCAGTATCCCCGCGCAATTCGCAGCCTTCCATGATTTTGACCAAGCGCGGAATAACGATTTCGGCGATCGCCCGATCCACCACAATGCTCTCTGTCGCACCGCAGACGCCGGTGCGGCGCAGCTTGGCATTGCGAACAACGTCGAGGGACTTCTCGATATCCGCATCGGCATGGATGTAGCTGTGGCAGTTGCCATCAAGATGGAGCAGTGTCGGCACCTTGGCTTCGTCACGCACCAGCTCCACCAGACCGCGGCCGCCGCGCGGAATGACGAGATCTACATAGTCGACAGCATGCAGCAGCGCGGTTACGGCATTCCGGTCGGTGGTCTCAACCGTCTGAACGGCGCCTTTCGGCAGGCCAGCAGCTTCGAGCCCAGCCTGCATGCAGGCTACAATCTCGCGCGTTGAATTCTTGCTTTCCGAGCCGCCGCGCAGGATCACGGCATTGCCGGATTTCAGGCACAGCGCACTGGCATCGGCGCCGACGTTTGGACGAGATTCGTAGATCATCCCGATCACGCCAATTGGCACGGCCACGCGTTCAATGGTCAGGCCGTTGGGGCGCTCAGTGGTCGAGAGCAACCGCCCGACCGGGTCCGGCAACTCCGCAATCTGTTCCAGGGCGCTTGCCATCGCCTCGACCCGTTCGTCGGTAAGACGCAGTCGGTCGATGAAGGAGTCCGGTCGGCTGTCGCCGACACTGTCGACATCTTCCTTATTGGCGGCAAGAAGGTCCGCTTTTGCCTCACGCAATGCCTTGGCGGATGCGCGGAGAGCGTCATTTTTCTGCTCGGTCGTCGCCGTCAGCAATGCCTTTGCAGCGTCGCGGGCATTCTGGCCCAGACCGGAAATATATGCGTTCAAACGGGAATCCAATGTGGTCACGTTTCGTCCTTCATGGTTCTTGTTCAGGTGCCTAGCGCAGCTCGATTGCGCGCTTGTAGGCCGACTCGGTGGTGGCTTTCAGGAGATCTGACAACTTTCCGTCTCCATTCAGGGCCTTCAGGCCCGCTTCGGTCGTGCCATTCTTGCTGGTGACGGAATTGCGGAGATTTTCCGGATTGTCGCCGGTTTCAAGGATCATGCGGATCGAGCCATCCAGCGTGCCGAGCACAAGATCGCTGGCCTGTTCGTCACTGAAGCCTAGTTCCTTGGCCGCCTCGATATAGGCGCGGGCGATCTCGAAGACATATCCCGGACCGCTGCCAGCGACGGCGGTTACCCGGTCAATCTGGTCTTCATCATCTACCCAGACAGCCGTCCCGGCAGCCTGCATGAGGGTTTCGACAGTATCCCTTTGGTCGGCACTTGCCGCGCTGCTGGCGTAAAGGCCCGCAACGCCCGCCCCGATGGCAGATGGAAGGTTCGGCATGATCCGTATAACCGGATAGCCCGGCAGCGCAGTCTGCAGGCGCTGCACCGAACACCCCGCAGCGATCGACGCAACGGCCCCATCCGGATTGAGCACGTCCTTATAGGCCGGCAGTATCTCATCAACCATTTGCGGCTTGATCGCGACGATCAACAGATCAAACTTCTCGTCTCCAAGGGCGTTGATATCCTTGAATAGACGGGCACCTTCCACAGGTTGGTCCAAGAAAGGATCGACAATGGTGAATTCATCCTCCACCGCGCGCATCCACTGCGTCAGAAGCGCGCCGCCCATCTTTCCGCATCCAACGAGAAGTACCTTCATGCTATACTAGTCCTTTGCTCACCTGACCCGCGAGATAATGATATTTGTTTAGAATTCAAACCATCTATTACAGAAACTCAAGCTTTCGGCGGATGCCGCAAAATAGTCGAATTTCCCTGATTCGTGACTTTTCAGACTAGGTATTGAGACCTTGAAGAAAGTCTGAAGGTATTTTGTAAGCTAATTATTTGCATCGTAACCCAAACCTTCTTATGTCCGCCCCTAAGCAACCACCGGAGCCTAATTTGCCTTCCAAGAAACGCATCGTCGTGAAAATCGGATCGAGCCTACTTGCCAATCCAGACCTTCTCACACCGCGCTGGGCATTCATGCAACGGCTATTGGAAGACATCACCAAATTACGGAATGACGGCTACGAAGTTGTCCTGTGTTCGTCAGGTGCCGTGGCGCTCGGTTTGAACATGTTGAACGAGAAGCCGGAAACCGCCGGGCTGCGCGACAAACAGGCCGCTGCTGCGTGTGGCATGCCCCTGCTGCTGAACGCCTACAAACAAGTTGCCCATGAGTTTGGATTCGATATCGCACAGGTGCTCGTTACCCTTCAGGACATGGAAGAGCGCAAGCGCTTCTTGAACACCAAGAACACTGTTCACCGCCTGTTGCAGGGCGATATTCTGCCAATCGTGAACGAAAATGACTCGATCACGACCGAAGAAATCCGTGTGGGCGACAATGACCGCCTCGCCGCAAAAGTCGCCCAGATGATCCAGGCGGACCATCTGGTGATCCTCACCTGCATCGATGGCCTCTACGACAAGAACCCTGAAGAGCCAGGCGCCCAACTGGTCGAAGAAGTCCATGATGTCAGCGAGTATATCGCGGTTACGGAAGGCACCAGCAGTCTCGGTAGCGGCGGCATGCTCACCAAGATGCAGGCCGCAAACATGGCGCAGAATGCCGGATGCACGACCCTCATCGCGAATGGGGAACATGACGCGCCCGTGTCTTCAGTTCTCTATAATGAACGACCGCACACCAAATGCATCGCGCACACCAAGCCAGCTTCAGCTTGGGCGACGTGGCTGACTGATCGCCTTCAGATTGCCGGCAGTATCGTGATCCGTGACGAGTTGGCAAACACGCTGGCCGATAGCCCAGAACATGTCCTGCATGAAGACATCAAGTCAATTCAGGGTCAGTACCTCAAGGGTGACGTGATTCACGTTTATGACGAAAGCGGCGCGGAGATCGCGCGCGGCATGACCAACTTCTCGTCAGAAGAAACCATGGTACTCGCGCGTCATCCGGAAATTTCACCGAAAGAACTGCTCGGCTACCAAACTGGTGGCACGGTCATCAGTCGCGAAAATCTGATTGTCCTGGAAGATCGCCACCTCCTCTGGGACAAACCGGAAGAGGAAACAATGGTGGAAGTCTCCGAGAGCTGATCAGCCCTCTTTCTGCAAATCTCCAACCTCCAGGATCGGCGCCGCATCAAGGCTTCCCGCATTCATCATGGCAGCCAGCCGCTGCACCGATGAGATGAGCAGACTCTGCTCCCACAACTCCAGAGAGTCAAAACGCTTCAAGAACCCTTCCTGAAGCGCTTCCGGCGCATCTTCGAGGCTTCTGCGACCAGTCTCCGTAATCGAGACATCTACGGCGCGGCGGTCGGTTTCGTTCTTCTGCCGCTCGACGAGGCCCGCCGCCTCCAATCGATCCACGATGGAAGTGATCGTCGCTTGGGACAAATGCACTTCGCGGGCGATCTCCGATGGCTTGACCGATCCGGCACCGGACAAGGTCTGCAATACAATGAGTTGTGGCGCCGTGAGGCCGGTCGTTTTCGCCAATTGCTTGGAATTCAGATCGATCGCACGCGTAATCTGTCGAATTGCGGTCAGGAGGTCTTTGCGGTGGGCCATGCCCGCACCTAAAGAGACACTCGGCGCTGCGTCAATTCCCACAACTGTTCAGAAGGCCGGCTCGGGGTGGCCGAACAGCCAACGCTCGCATACAGAAATTGTGCAACAAGACTTATCTGAAGGATTAGAGCATGACTTCCCAACGCATCCGCATCGAGGTCAGTAATGGAATTGGCGAACTGATCCTGAACAAGCCCGAACGCCGCAACGCTCTGTCGAGTGATATGTGGGCAGCAATCCCCGGTATGGTGAAGCAGCTGGAGGCAGATCCCGAAGTGAAATGCGTCATCATTCATGGCGGAACAGCAGGCGCATTCGCGGCGGGCGCAGATATTTCGGAGTTCGAAACGATCTATGCCACGCCCGAAAGCGCAGAGCATTCGGCAAACCTGATTTCCGATGCGGTTACATGTCTCGCCCAATGCCCGAAGCCGATCATCGCTGCGATCACCGGCGCTTGCGTGGGTGGCGGCGTCGCACTTGCTCTGACGGCAGACATTCGCATCGCCAGCCCCGAAGCCAGGTTCGGCGTACCTCCGGCGAAGCTGGGGCTTGTGTATCCAGTGAACGATACACGGCGCTTGATAGAAACCGTTGGTATTCCTGCCGCCAAGGACATCTTGCTGACAGGTCGTTTGTTTGATTGCGACGAGGCCTATCGTATCGGTCTGGTTACACATATGGCAGAGTCCGCATCAGCCTTGGAATTGGCGCGAGAAACGGCGCGTCTGGTTTCAGCCAATTCACTCTGGTCACATAGCGCGATGAAGCGCACCTTCGATGCGATCAAGATGGGCTGGCGAGACGATAGTCCTGAAGCGAAAGCCCTGTTCCTGGAAAGCTTCGAGAATGAGGACTTCCAGGAAGGTTACAGGGCCTTCCTCGCAAAGCGCCCGGCCAAATTCAGCTGGCGCTGAGGGGGTTAGAACCCGCCCCCCACTGCGACGTAGAGATCAATGGCCGCAGCCAACCGGTCCCGACGCGCCTCGAGGGCACTTTGCGTTGCAGAATAATAGTTCTGTTGTGCAGACAAGAGACTCGTCAAATCGTCCGTGCCGACACGATATCGCAGTTCAGCGGAATCCAGTGCGCGGCGACTGGCAACGAGTGCAATCTGGAGCTGTTCTTCACGTTGGGCGCTGGTATTGATGGCAGACAGCGCAACATCAACATCGCGTAACGCGCTGAGAATGGCCTGCTCATAATTCGACAGCAACGCCTCCCTTCGCGCTTTGGCACTGTCGAGCTGAGCCTCCAGCGCTCCCCCAGAAAACACAGTCTGCGCAAGTGACGCCGAAAGACTGGCGGTCGGATCAGACATAGAGGTCAGGAGTGTCGTCACACCCGCGCCAAGATCGACACTTGGCAGCATGGCTGCTCTCGCAATCTGAACATTGGCCTGCGCCGCCCGCAAATCAGCCTCGGCCTGCAACAAGTCCGGGCGCCGCCCCAGAAGCTGAGATGGTAGGCCTGCTTCCGGTACTGGCAAGCCAGTCTCGTAAAGGTCTACGTCCGGCACTTCGAAATTTTGCGGCACCTGCCCGATAAGGATCGCAATCGCCGTCCGCAGAGAGAGTATCTGCTGCTCGATCTGCGGGAGTTGCGCACGCGAATTGGCCAATGCAGCTTCCTGGCTGGCAAAATCAAATCCGGAAATCTCGCCCGCATCGTACCTTACCCGCACGATTTCAAAGATACGCTCGGCAATTTCCAGATTGTCTTGCGCGACTTCAAACTGCTTACGCGCGACCTGAAGGTCAAAATAGTTCGCTGCCAGATCAGATGTAACACTCAGCTCAAGCGCTCTTTGCGCGAACTCAGCCGATTCGAGATTGGCCCCTGCCGCATCACGTGACGCTGCAACACTGCCAAACAGATCCAGCTGATAGCTAGCCGACAGGCGGGCACTGCGAGAAAAATCACTGAAGTCGGAATCACTGTCGGTGGAAACTGACGCCCCTGCTGAAACAGATGGCAAGGCGCTGGAATCGGCAACACGCAACGCAGCGCGTGCGGAGGTAACATTGGCAAGTCCAGCTTCAAGCGACTTGTTCCGCGTGAGTGCGGTGCTGACCAATGCGTTCAAGGATTCATCGCCGAAGGTTGACCACCAGAGCCCTGTGGCCGGCAATTCTGTTTCCGCTTGCATTGAGGTTTCATAGGACGCCGGAAGCTCAACCGAGGACAAAGGCGTATCGGACGATTGCGTTGCGGTACATCCTGCAAGGACGACAAGCAGACTGAGAGGAAGAAGAGGAATTCTGGTCATGATTACTCCGCCGCAAGGGCCCGGACCGGATCAAGCCGCGAGGCATTGCGCGCCGGCAGGAAGCCGAACACGAACCCGGTCAGGAAAGCTGTTGAAAAGGCGAGGATCGCGGGCATGGGCGTTACGGCAATGCTGGTGCCGAGATTGGCGAGAATTGCACAGATCGCGAAGCCCGTAAGAATACCGATCACACCGCCCAGCGCGCAGACCACGACGGCCTCCACAATGAATTGGACAAGAATATCAGACCGACGCGCCCCCGTTGCCATGCGCACACCGATCTCGCGCGTACGTTCTGATACGCTGACAAGCATGATGTTCATCACACCGATACCGCCGACGAGCAATGAGATAGAGGCAACCGCGCCTAGCAGGATCGAGAACGAATTCTGTGTCTCCTGAACGGACTCCAGGATCGATGCCGTATTCCGTATCCGAAAATCTTGTGTTCCGTGTCGTTGAAGCAGCAGCTCGTTTGCTTCAGTCTCCGTCGTCGAGATTACGTCCGTGTCTTCCACAGCGATGGTTATACTCGACAGGTAGGAACTGCCGAACACGCGCATCATCCCGGTTGTGATGGGAATAAGCGCGATATCATCCTGGTCACGGCCGAACGAGCTGGCGCCTTCCTCTTCAAGCACGCCGGCGACCTCAAATGGTGCGCCCGCAAGAAAGACATACTCACCGACGGCTTCCGAGACATTGGCAAACAATTCCCCCGCGGTCGTTGTGCCCAGCACAACCACACCTACGCGTCGGTCGACATCTTCTGCCGTGAAGAAAGAGCCGTATTCAATATTGCGGGTGTTGGCGAGCAACCAGTCTTCCGAAACACCCTCCACGGAGCCACGATGGTCATTGCTTCCTCGCCGCAATGTTGCAGATCCGGACCGCGATGGCACCGCAGCCAGGACATTGTTCAATTCGCCCAATCTCTCAGCATCTTCGAGTGAAAGGGTTGCAATGGCGTCACCGCGCATTCGCGCGCCCCGGTCACCCCCCGGCTGAACGAAGAGCAGGTTCGCACCCATGTCCTCGAACCGGGCCATAACCTCGCGCTGGCTACCTTGCCCGACCGCCAGCATTGCGACCACCGCCGCAACGCCGATCACCACGCCCAGCAAGGTCAGTGCGGTGCGAAACAGGTTCGCGCGCAATGACCGGAAGGCCGTCTTGATGGATTCCGTAAGCTGAAGAAAGAAGGAGGGGGAGGATTTCACGGCGCGTTGCTCAAACGACTCCAGAGACCGTTCTACTGAACCGGAATCGGAAATGATTTTGCCGTCGCGAATTTCAATCGTGCGGTCTGCGCGTTCAGCGACTTCCTGGTCATGGGTAATCAGGATGACTGTGCGGCCGGAGCGATGCAGCTCTTCCAGCAATTCCAGAAGTTCTTCACTCGTGCCGGAATCGAGCGCTCCCGTCGGCTCATCCGCAAGGATGACTTCGGCATCATTCATCAGAGCTCGGGCAACAGCCACACGTTGCTGCTGTCCCCCGGACAATTGACCGGGGCGACTTTTCTCGCGCCCGCCAAGGCCAAGCCTACCGAGCAATTCCTGTGCGCGGGCCTTCCGTTCCGATTGGCGAACCCCGGCATAGACCGCAGGTATCTCCACGTTCTCCGATGCGCTGACATTGGCGAGGAGATTATAGCGCTGAAACACAAAGCCGAATGTCCGCCTGCGCAAGGAGGCCAGTGCATCGGCGTCCATCTCGGACACATCCTGCCCATGAATGCGGTAGGTTCCGGAAGTCGGGTGGTCGAGACAACCAAGCAAGTTCATCAAAGTCGACTTACCGGAACCCGACTGTCCGACAATTGCAACGAACTCGCCTTCGCGAATGGTCAGGTCGACGCCATCAAGGGCGCGGACCTCTGCGTCACCCCGTCCGTAGACGCGCTTTATGTCCTGCAAATGCAGCAAGGGTTCTGACATGATCTGGCGTCCTAAACCGGGGGTGGACCCATAGGGCGTGGCCGGTCATTTCCGGCACGCTCGGTCGCCTGTTTCGGACGAATGCTCACTTGCCCGGTCACGACCTCATCACCCTCAGACAAGCCGAACAATATCTCGGCACTTGTACGCGTCTGAAGACCAACCAAAACAGGCTGAGGGACAGCTTCGCCATTCGCATCCATTTTCAGAACCATACCCATTTCTGCGTCGGGATATTGCGCGCGTGCCTCACGAATAGCCTGGCCTCTGCCGTCGCCAACACGATCACCCTGGGCGGCTCCGCGTTCAGGTTGCGCAGGACGCCTGGCTTGTGCGCTCTCCGGGCGCTCGGGACGTGACTGCAAGGCCGTTACCGGGATCAGGACGGCATCTTCGGCCTGCCCCAGAATGAAGAAGACCTGAGCGGTCATATCACTTCGCAAAATTCCGTCGGGGTTCTCAATATCGAGCAGCGCCTTGTAGAGCACGACGTCATTGACAACTTCGGGCGTGGGAAGGACCTGACGAACTTCGGTTTGCCACTTGTGATCAGAATCGCCCAGCGTGGTGAACCAGGCTTGCTGCCCCTTTGATACGCGCAACACATCTGCTTCGGAGACATCGGCCTCCACCGTCATTATACCGAGATCCGCAATGGTCATGATGACGGGTGCGGTCTGGTTCGCATTGAGGGTCTGGCCCTCGGATGCACTGAGCGAGACGACTGTACCAGCCATCGGAGCGTAAATCTTTGTAAATTCCAGATTGGCTTCATCGGCACGGAGGCTGGAGGTCTGCTGCGCGATCTGCGCATTGATGGCGTCGAGCTTCCCTTCCGCGATCTCCAATTCCGATACCGTGGCCTCATAGTCAGCGCGCGCAATGGCATCGGCCTCAAACAGCATATGGGCGCGTTCAGCTTCGGCCCTTGCAAGTTTCAAAGAAGCCGCCTGTTGACGTTTCGAGGCATATAGCGAGTTTAACTGAGCTTGTTGGGCTTCGACCGTGTTCTGTGCAATCGTGGCATCGATCCGCGCGAGGAGTTGGCCCTTCTCGACCTCGTCGCCGACATCAACGAACAACTCTTCCAATTGACCCGAGACCTGTGCGCCAACCTCAACCATCTCCTTTGGCACAAGAGTACCTGCTGCCGAGATCGTAACTTCAATATCACCCGTGCGTGCGGCCGATGTTTCATAAGTCGGCGTTGTGGAGTTCGCCAAGTTTGACTTCGCAAACCATACGGCACCGCCTGCTGCCAATACGACAATAATCGCGATGATCCAACGGGATCGTTTCCCAAAAACTCTCATTCTTGTCTCTTTCCAGCAATTCTGGCTGTGAACATGTTCCCGGGTTAAACGACCCAAGTTTCAAATTCCGTCGCGAAGACCGGCATTTTATTGCACTTTCCAGCAAACCCGGCTCAAGCCCGCTCCTTCACCACAGCTTTGTCACCAGAATGTTGCAGATCATTTGCTTGCGCATGAATCCTGAAAGCGGAAGACGACAGCAATGTCCCGCCAATTATGTCAGGCTGACACACTCTCGCTGACAAGCCGCACATTTCGGCAAAGTTCAGACAAGACGCTCCCGTAACGCATTGGGACAGGACGATCTGGAGCGCGCCAACATGAACATTTTTTCATTAAATAACAATCATTTAAGGATGCACGCTTCCGGTCCACAGGCATCCGCTCCTGAGGTGGTTGCACGTGGACTGATTATTGTTCTGGGTATGGCTACGGCCCTCCCTGCATGGGCCGTCGAAATCGAGGAATCCACCGTCGTCCCCGTCGAGACCTCCACCGCGAATGACGGACAGCCCGACGACATTACAATCACTGAAGATGGGGAAATTGATCTCAGCGACCTGCCAGGTACCACCGCGATTACGGTCGACTCCGACAATACCATCACCAATGATGGCGAAATTCTCGCAGAAGACACCGACTACGTCACCGCTATTGCTGTCCGAACGGGTACGACGACAGGCATCACCCACACGGGTTCCATCGAATTGTCGGAAGACTATGACCGGGAAGACGAAGACGATGATGACGATGTGGACGGGCCACTCGCCATCGGGACGAACCGCGTGGGCATCGACGTCGAGAATGGTGGCACGATCACAGGTAATATCCTGCTCGATCATGGCTCCACGCTATACATAGAAGGCAATGATTCAGCGGGCGTACGCATCGGGTCCGCGCTCGATGGCGATTACACGCAACAGGGCACAATTTCGGTTATCGGCGACAACGCCCTGGGTCTGAGCCTCGAAGATGACGTCGCCAGTGATGTATTGATCAGCGGCGCCATTACGGTTCAGGGTGAGAATGCGTCAGCTGTCACGATTGATGGGGATGTCTCCGGCAATGTGACGATTGAGAGTTCAATCAGCTCGACCGGCTTCACCAGCACCAGTTCTTCCAACTATATCGCGCCTGTCTATATCGATGACGATACTGAAGCGGTGGAGGATCGCCGCGATGCCGACGACCTTTACGACAATGCGAACGGCGTCCGCATCACGGGCAGTCTCGGACAAGGCCTGTTGATCAATGGCGCGGTCGACGACTTCACATCCGAAGAGGATGAGGATGACGAAACAAAGGATACGATCGACGATTTCGATGAGAATCGAACTGCTGGAAGAATCTACAGTTATGGTTCAGCCCCGGCGCTCGCCATCGAAGCCATCGCTGGCGAAAACGTAGTCTTCTCGAGCGTCGTAGAAACCGTTCGCGATACCACCGATGATGATGATGACGATGACGTAGATGAAGTACTCGCCACGTTTTCTTTTGATCAGGGCCTCATCAATCGTGGGACGATTTATGCCAGTGGCGTGAATATCGGATTCGATGCGACGGCGCTCTCCATATCCGGATCAGAAGACGGAACCGGAACGGTTACAATTGATGGCGGCATCCTGAATTCCGGCACAATTCAAGGAACCGCCTACGAGGCTTCCGCCGTAGGCCTTCTGCTCGGCAACGGCACAGCAATCGGCACTCTCGAAAACTCCGGAACCATCGCCGCAACGACCTATACGTTAACGGACGACACCGCCAAAGCGTTGTTCATTTCCAATGGAAGTACGCTGGAAGCGATCCTGAATAGTGGATCCATCACCGCTTCATCAAATGGCTATGGTGGCGCAGCAACGGCGATCACCGATGAAAGTGATACGCTAAGATACATAACCAATACCGGCGCGATATCAGGCCTACTCATTTCAGACGGACGGGAAGATTCGGAAACAGGATCGTCCATCGCCATTGACCTGTCCGCTCAAACGGCCGGCGCAACCATTATCCAGTATCAGGAAACTCCCACTGAAGATGTGAACGGCGATGACGAAATCGATGAAGACGATGTGACCGAACCTACAATCTATGGCGACGTCCGGTTCGGAACCGGCGATGACATACTGCAAATTCTGGACGGGGGTCTGGCAGGCGACATCTACTTTGGTGCCGGCGCCGCAACTTTCGACCTATCGGATGCCGAGTTTCTGGGAGACACCTATTTCGAGGGCGACACACTCAGCCTGTATATCGAGGAGAGTGAGATCGAGGGAGATTTCGACTTCGGCTCTGCGAGTGGAACGATCGACTTCCTGTCTTCAACGTTGCTCACGGGTAATCTGACGAGCGATGCTTACAGACTGGCCGCGACAATTTCAGATTCTGAAATTGTTCTGCTTGAAGACACGTCCTTGCAGCTTGCCTCCCTCTCCGTCACGGTTGGCTCAACGCTTGAATTCGAAATTGATCCTCAGAACCTGCGGACCACAGCCTTTCTGTCAGTTTCGGGAACCGCAGCACTGGGCAGCGATACTCTGGTACGCCCAACACTTACGTCATTCATCGACGGTGATTTTGCCGTCACACTGATCGAAGCGGGTACACTGATATACGACGAGGAAACCGCTGAGTTATCGACCGAAAACATACCGTGGATATACAACGTATCACTGGAGACAGAGACGTCTGATACAGACAAACTCAATCTCGACTTTCGCCTCAAGACTGCCGAGGAACTCAGTCTCGACACGAACCAGTCCCGCGCCCTCTCCGCTATACTCAATGTTGCCACAAGTGACGATGATGTCGGATCTGCCATCACGCAGCTTTCGACCGAACATGACTTTCTAGAGGCCTACAATTTGCTGCTGCCTCAGCGCACTGATGCCGCAACGCGCTATCTGGAATCCCAGTCGAATGCCGCTTTTGGCGCGTTGAGAAGCCATCTGGAGTTCACCCGTAGCTCCAGTGAATCCGGAAATGGTGCATGGGTGCAGGAAACCTATTCCCATGTCAGCTATGATGGGTCTGACGATGGGCCGGGATATGACGGCCGCGGCCTTGGCATCGCTCTGGGGTATGATCGCTCGCTGCTAGGCATAGATGCAATCGGCATCATGGGTACAATGAGCGACGGCAAGTTTGAGGAAAAAACTGGCGGCGAAAATCCTGTGACCATGAAAAGTCTGGGTGTCGGGGTGTATGCGACGGAGCAGATCGGGCGCGTAAACCTTCAGGCCGTTGGCCAGATCGCGAAGGTCGACCATTCCAGCTATAGAGAAATCGAGTTCGACGAGTATGTTTCAGAGGTCAGCGGCACATGGGACGGGATGACCACCGCGGCTTCACTCCTGGCATCAACCGAATTCGGGTCCGGGGCGTTCAGGATGACGCCATCAATTGGTCTGGACTACTTCAAACTTGATCAGGACGGATATTCAGAAACGGCATCAAACGGATTGAACCTATGGGTCAGCGACGCCAGCACAGACCGTGTCACCGCTGATGCCGGAATTGGCTTTGCCTATGTCTGGCGGGAAGGCGCAGACTCGTCTCGCAGGGGTCCGGCCTATACCAGTTACAACAACTCCAATCGCTACCGTCCCATGGTTCGGGCTGGATTGGATATTGGCTATCGCTCCACGTTGTCTTCGACACCTTACGAAGTCGACGCTGGATTTGTCGGCTATGAGGACCGTTTTACACTCAGCGCCACCGAGGTGTTTGAAGATGCCGCCACGGTGGGACTCTCGCTACTGGCGGGGTCCGAACTCCTGAAAATTCGGTTTGGCGTGGATGGTGAGTTTTCAACCGACTCAACCGCCCTGACGGCCAACGCCGCCGTCAAACTCCGCTTCTGATCTCTCAGACACCATTTCTCTCTTCTGGATGCCGACTTCATGAGCCACAAAAACAAAACACTCGCGCTCTCCCTGATCCTCTCTGCGCTCGCCGCTTCGCTGCAACCGACGGCGCTTGCGCAGGTGGGCGCAGAAGACAGCACAGGAAACATCGAAGCCATCATTATCAATGGCAACCAGCGGATCGAAGACCGAACCGTGATGTCCTACCTTCTAGTCGAACCTGGCTCACCTTTTGACGCGAACCGTATCGACCTTTCCCTCAAATCTCTCTTCGCAACCGGCCTCTTTGCTGATGCAAACTTTGACCGGGTCGGGAACCAGCTCATCATTACATTGGTCGAAAACCCAATCGTAAATCGGGTCATGATTGAAGGCAGCAAATCGCTCGGGGAAGAAAAGATCCGCGAAGAAATCCAGATATCGCCGCGCGGCGTATTCACCGCGGCTCGCGTGCAGGCAGACGTACAGCGCGTGATGGAACTCTACCGCCAATCCGGCCGGTTCGCGGCGAAAGTCACGCCCGAATATGTGCCGCTCGATCAGAACCGTGTGGATGTGGTCTTCTCGATTACAGAGGGACCTGTGTCTGGTGTACGAGCGATCAACTTCCTGGGAAATGAAACGTATTCAGACGACCGTCTTCGGTCGGAGATTGTCACCCGTCAATCACGTTGGTGGCAGTTCTTCTCATCAAACGACAATTATGACCCAGGTCGCTTGGAATATGACCGCGAATTGCTTCGTCAGTTTTACCAGAACAAGGGGTATTACGACTTCCGCGTAGAGTCAGCCGTGGCAGAACTAACGCCTGATCAGAAGGATTTCTACATTACCTATACAATCGACGAGGGCGAAATTTATCGCTTCGGCGAGATCAATGTCGAAACCGAGCTGGAAAAGCTCAACACGGACGCCTTGAAAGCGTCACTGGTAGCGCGATCCGGTGACCTGTTCCGAGGCGACACAATTGAAAACTCAATTGATGGCCTGACCTATGTCGCCGGGATCGGAGGTTATGCCTTTATTGATGTGCGCCCTGAAATCTCCGCCGATCTCGAAACGCATACGGTCAACGTGACCTTTCATGTCAATGAAGGTCCGCGTGTTTACATCAACCGCATCAATATTGTCGGTAATACCCAAACGCTCGATCGCGTGATCCGGCGGGAATTGCGCGTGACTGAAGGTGATGCCTTCAACCGCATCTTGCTGGATCGCTCGCGCAACCGCACACGAGCCCTTGGCTACTTCAAAGACGTCGAAGTTACTGAGGTTCCCACCGCGGACCCTGACCAAATTGACGTGAATGTAAAAGTCACTGAGCAGCCCACTGGCGAGATGAGTTTCTCAGCTGGCTTCTCATCCTCAGAATCTTTCCTCGTAGATGTCAGCGTGGCACAGCGTAATGTGCTCGGGCGCGGGCAATCCGCGTCTGCTCGCCTGTCCACATCCAGCCTGCAGCAAATTGTAGACTTGCAGTATACGGAGCCACGTTTCCTAGACCGTGACATGTCCGCAGGTGTGAGTGCGTTTGCTACCCGCCTCGATTATTCTGACACCGATCTTGGCGGCTATACGACTGAATCTGTAGGTGTCAGCGGGCAGCTAGGTTTCCCCTTGTCAGACCGGCTGCAACTTGGCTTGAAATATACGTTGCAAAACGACAAAATCGACGTCGTCGATCAGAGCATCGTGATTGACTCGGACAGCGGCGAACGCCTGACAACCGAATACACTGTAGATGACAATGACACCCCGGGAGACACAAGCGATGATGTCGTGGGTGTCGCCTTTCTCACCGCTGATGACGTGCCATTGCCTGATGGCTCGCTGATCGTGGATGTATGCGATGCGCGCTATCTCAACAGATACTCGCTGTGCTCAAGTGAACGATCAGAAATCTCCTCGATCGTCGGGTACAATCTCCTCCTGGACATGAAGAATGACCCTATTGACCCCACTGGCGGGTTCGACCTGCTGTTTGGTCAAGACGTTGCTGGCCTGGGCGGGGACGTGAATTTCATTCGCACCAACGCATCGATGAATATCTATCAAGGCATCACGAAGGGCATAACGGCCAGTTTGCGTCTTTCGGGTGGATACATCGAACCCTATGGCACGAGCGACGCGGAATCCGAATACGGACAAACCACTCCTCAAGGCGTACGTATCAATAATCGCTTTTTCAAGGGCGGCAACAGCTTCCGCGGGTTTGATACGGCAGGTCTCGGGCCGCGCATTGTGCAAATCATCCAAAATGATGACGGCACAGAAACAGTGAAGCGTCTCAACGCCCTGGGCGGCAACGCGTTCTACCAATCCAGCCTCGACATCTCGATGCCAAACTATCTGCCGGAAGAATACGGCATCAAGACGGGGCTGTTTCTGGAAGCCGGCGCGGTTGGCTTGTTGAGCGACATAGACAAGAGCGACCCGGTCGAGTTCACGGATACTTTTGGCCGTGATGCCGTCCAGTTGATTGAAGACGACTTGTCCTTGCGCGCATCTACAGGCCTCAGCGTCTATTGGACATCCCCTTTCGGCCCAATCCGCTTCGACTTCAGCCATATCCTCAAGAGCGAAGAGTACGACCGCACGGAGTCCTTCCGTTTCAGCACTTCCACCCGGTTCTGATAGCGTGTCAGCCAGCGGCCTTCAGAGGCAAGGTCACCGTTACGAGCAGCCCCCCGTTTGGTGGGTTCGACAAATCGATGTGCCCACTATGGGCTTCAATCAGATTCTTCGCGATATGAAGTCCGAGCCCATGCCCGCCGGTCTCGCGATTGCGTGACTGTTCCAATCGAACAAGGGGTTCGAACACACGCTCCAGAGCATCTTCCGGGATTCCCGGACCTGTGTCCTGGATCGTCACAATAGCCTTGCCGGCTTGTTCACTGAGACAAACGTGCGCCATGTCTCCATAACGCACCGCATTTTCAATCAAGTTGCGCAAGGCGCGTGTCAGTTCATCTGATCGACCCATGACAATCGGGCGTACATCGATTTCATTGAACGAGACAGAGAGGCCCAGATCCCGCAAGTCTTCGATAAGGCTGTCGACCAACGAATACATGTCCAGCGGCTGGAAAGGCTCATCTGACTGACCAGCCGTCGCCGCAGCAAGTGCGGCTTCTGTGATACGCTCCAACTCTGCCAGAGCACGACTCATCCGCTCGCGCTCACTCGCATCTGATAGCATCTCAACCTTCAGTTTCAATGAGGTAATGGGTGTCCGCAAATCATGACCAATTGCTGCGAGCAGCTGGCGTTGGCCAGCCACTGTGGTCTCGAGGCGGCGGCCCATGCGATTGAAAGCACGCAGCGATTCGCGCACGTCATACGGACCTTGCTCGACCAGCGGCTCATGCTTGTAGTCGGACGCCAGCGTATTCGCGGCCTTCGCCATTTGCCTCAATGGATTGATCGCATTCAGGGCGGCCCATATGCCGATGCCAACCATCAGCACGATGAGCATGACGGCCGCCAGGAGAGGTGGACGCGGCTCTTTCACACTGATGTTCTCGGTTCTTATGTTTATCCAATTGCCATTCGCGATCTCGAGCGACACTCTTGCGCGCTGCTGGCTGGCAGATCTCCCACGCTCTGACGGCGGAGGCCTCAAACTCATTGGCCCGGGACGGCCCGGTTCTTCATCCATGAACCTGTCCGGCCGACCGGGAGGACCTGCGAGCCTGTCCCGATCACCCCACCCACTCAGGGAAATACCAATCGGCGTATCCTGCGCTAGCCCAAGATTTTCAAGAACACGTTCGGCTAGCCCCCAGGAGAAAGGCTCAATATAGGGATATTCTGACAGCGAGTAATCGGTTATTTGAAGACGCTCCAGCTCTTTGTCGGAGAGTGAATCGGGCCAATCCTTCGCCTGCAAATCCTCCAAGGCGACCGTCGCAACATGCAGCGCCGTACGTGGCTGGAGCCGTTGCGATGAAATGCTGAATTCCACAATGAAATACGCCAGTAGAAATGTAGACAGCAGAGCGGCTGTCACCAGGATTACAATCCGTGTAAGAAGCGTATCAAGCCTTGCCAGCATCACAGTTTCTTCACATCAGCTGCAAAGACATACCCCCCGCCCCAGACGGTCTGGACGATATCCGGATTCTTGGGGTCGCGTTCGACCTTTTTCCGAAATCGACTCACCTGACTGTCGACACTGCGGTCGAACACGTCTGCGCCTTCGGCATGAGACAGTTCCACGATCCGTTCACGCGACAGCACGATCTGTGGTCGGGCTACAAAGATCATCAATAATTGGAATTCGCCAGTGCTCAGGGAGACGATCACGCCATCATCGCGGGTCATTGTGCGTTTCGCCGTGTCCAGCGTCCAACGGTCAAACTCAAAATAGCGCGTTTTCTCAGGCGTCATTTCTCTTTCGCGACCATTCGCGCGCCGCAGGACCGACCGCACACGCGCAAGCAGTTCCCGCGGGTTGAATGGCTTGCACACATAATCATCTGCCCCGACTTCCAAGCCGACAATCCGGTCGATCTCATCAGTTCTCGCGCTGATGAAAACGATCGGAATTGCGGTGAGCCGAACGATCGAGCGACAAAGACTAATCCCGTCCTCGCCCGGCATCATGACGTCCAACAGGATGAGGTCTGGCTCTTCAGAATGAATCGCCCGGCGCGCAGCGGGTGCATTTTCAGCCGTCGACACGCGATAGCCGTTTTCCGTGAGATAGGATTTCAAATCTTCCCGAATTTCGCGGTCATCATCGATGACGAGAATGTGTTCGGGCGTCGTGGTCTCTGGATCAGGCATCTCCGCAGTCTCCTGAATATGTATCGTCGATCTGATGATTACAAATAGGATAAACTTGTTGCCAAGGTGTGTCGTGACTGCAGTTAAACTGCGCTTCGAACCCCACCGCTCCGGATCATCCCGAATTGCTGGTGTCGCCACCGAAAACCCATACCTTTCGAGTCGGTAATGTCATGTTGCAGACTGCCATATATTGCCATCACTTTCGTCCTAACCGGCATATCCTCTCAACATGGCTGAGGCATCTTGTTCTCATCGACGCAGGGAAACTTCCCCGCACTTTGTCCCCAGAGACTGCATCAAGAGCACTCAATATGCCTAGTTCCACCCCCTATTCCGGTCGCTCTGAAGAGAAAGTCTCGATCTCAATCACCGAAATCATCGCATCCACCAGGACAGTCCCCGTCCGCTCCTTGAACACCGAGCCTCCCTTTGGGTGCCAAGACCGATGCGATGAGAGGGAGGTGTCACACCCCCCCTACGTCTCACCCTGTGACACCTCCCTCGCCCCCTTCTCTTCCCGTTGCAAACGACTGTCAGGAGCAATGAAAGTCACAGTCCTGATGATTGCTGGACTGTCCTTGGTGGCCGCATGCACATCCTCCCCGCGCAAGGGGCCAGGAGCCAGCGGTCGCGATGGCGGAGACCGCGCACGCCCGACTCGGTCGCAAGGCCTGTCTGCCCCACCAGTGGCACTGCTTTTCGTCAGCATGGACAGTAATCACGATCACTTCGTATCGCGCGAAGAAGTTGATAATGGTATTGATCTCGAATGGCGCGCCTTGGCGGGGCCTGATCGGGTACATCAATCTGCGGTGCAGATGTCAAATTGGGCAGCTGAGACCCTTGGCGACCTGAATGCACTCCCCAGCCCTATTGCCTTCGACAGCAATCTGGATGGAACCATCACGGCCTCGGAATTCCGAATACGGCTTATCGATATATTCGGTCGGATCGATAAAAACCGAGATGGGCTTCTATCACGCGCAGAATTTCTGACAGCGCCGCGCGCAGTCGATTCCAACGAACCCACCATGCCGCAGGATAGCCAGCGCCGCGGACCTCCTCCCGGACGACGGCAATAGATTCCGGTGTCTATCCCGAAATCCTCCGCGCTTGTCCGAGCACCAGTTTTCCCGCCAGCGGCCAACAAGCCCGAAGCGTATCCGAAAGAGCCAGTGTTCCAGCCTGGCCCCAGCCTGGCAAGTCTGTGGGCCAGCGCAGGTCTTATCCGAACCGACATAACACGGGGTTTCAATGGCTTGTCAGGAGCGGCCGATGGCGCGCCTCTCGACTTGCACTTGCGCCTGCTATCTCTATTCACAGATCAACAGCCGCTTTCCCGTTATGCGGTGTATGTCTGGCACGCCGACGCAGCTGGCAAGTACTCTGTCTTCAATCGCCTGGATACAAACTATCTACGTGGTATAGGAATCACAGACCAACGAGGACGCGTAAACTTTCGGACCGTGTACCCAGGCACTTATCGGGGACGTCCGCCACATATCCATTTCGAGGTCTATCGCAGCCTGGATACTCTGGGGTTGGGAGTGGCGCCACTGATACGGTCCAGCATCCTGTTTCCCGACATGGTTTCCCGATCCGTCTATACTCGGAACCCGGCCTATGCCGATAGCTTGGACAAGTATGCGGCGCTAAGATTCCAGCTCCCGGTGCTGAACCCAACCGGTGACAAGCGCGCCGTGCAGCTGGCGAGTACGAGTGCCTCCAGCAACTCCACTCTCAGAGCCAGCTTGGACATATTCATCAATGCGGAAGAATGAACCGCGATATCGTTGTGGTTTCGCTCTACTCGACAGGAAGGTCATCACTTGCAAGAATCTTCGTGATGATCGGCTTCATCATTTCGATAAATTGCGGACGTTCATGCTCGGGATGCCTCAGCGTGCGGGCCGGAATGCCGCCAAACAAGGTAAACAACATCTCCGTCCGCAAAACAGGCGTTGTAATTCCGGCATTCTCCAGGACGCCACAAAACTCTTCCCGTATTTCACGATCATAGTTCTGCAAGATCTCGGCAACCGACGGATTTCTCTGCGCCTCGGCAAGAATCTCGAAATTCAAAACCGTTCGGAACGGGTCCTGATGCTTGATAATAATGTCGATGACGAGTGGAGCGATTTGATCTCGGATTTCAGTGCCGCTCAGATTACGGAAGTCTTCCATTCTGTCTTTTTGGCGCAACAATTCGCGCTCCACCACAGCCTCTATCAACAAATCCTTGGACGCAAAGTAATGATACAGATGGCCAACACTGATGCCACATTCTTTGGCGATCCCGGAAATGCCCGCGCCATGGAATCCCTTCTCAACGAAGTGAATCTCAGCGCAGTCCAGAATTTCAGCAACGCGACTCTCACGTTTCGCGGCCGTCTTCGATTTGCTCATAACTGTCATGCAGAAAAACACCTAAATTCCACTATGCCCTCTCCTTGACATGCTGCACCGCAACACTAGATAGAGCGTTCACTCTAGAATTGTTATATTGAAGCCATTCGGCTCGTCAAGGAATCCTCATGGAAGTTCTAAGAAAAAGTATTTCGGCCGCGACCTTGTCCGTCGCCTTCCTGCTGACGGCCTGTGGTAACGAAGGCAGTACAGTAGAGGTTCCGCAACAGCCAGCTCCAGTTGTAAAGACTCTCACGACCGAACTCGTATCGGTCCCCAACGCCGTTGAGTTGACTGGACGCGCGCGGGCCCACGCCGAAGCGGAGATCCGCCCGCAGGTCACCGGCATTATCAAGGAGCGGCTGTTCAAGGAAGGCGACCTCGTCTCGCGTGGACAAGCGCTCTACCAGATTGATGCAGCCGAGTATGCCGCCGATGTGCGAAGTGCCGAGGCCGCATTGGCGCGTGCCCAGGCTTCTGCAAATGTCGCAAAGGAAACCGCCAAGCGGTTCGCCGACCTCGCAAAGATCAACGCTGTCAGCCAGCAGGAATATGATCAGGCCGCGGCTACGGCCCAGGAAGCAGAAGCCGATATTGCGCTTCAAAAGGCTGCTCTGGACCGCGCACGCATCGATCTTGCCCGCACCAGGATTTCTTCCCCCATCGCCGGACGCATTGGTCGATCATCGGTCACACAAGGCGCGCTCGTCACTCAAAACCAGACTGAAACACTCGCCAACGTGCTTCAAATCGATCCGATCTATGTGGACCTTACCGTTTCCAGCAATCGCGTCCTCAACATGCGCCGCCAGATTGCGTCCGGGCGGGTTGCCTCCAAGGGAATCGACACGGTGCCAGTGAACATCATCCTCAGCGACGATACGACGTATCCCCTGCAAGGTGAGCTCGAATTCAGCGAAATCAATGTCGACGAAAGTGCCGGTACAGTAGCGGTACGTGCGCTCGTACCAAACCCTGATGGTATTATCCTGCCGGGCATGTTCGTCCGCGCAAACTTCGTTGCCGGCATGTACGAAAATGTCATTACGCTGCCGCAATCGGTCGTCTCGCGGACCCCAACGGGCGAAGCCTCCGTCATGGTCGTCAAAGATGACAACACAATTGAGCAGCGCGCTATCCACGTCGAGCAATACAACGACAATTCATGGATTGTGCTGGACGGCTTGGAGGAAGGCGAAAGAGTCGCCGTTTCAAATCTTCAAAACCTGCGTGCAGGTGTGATAGTTGATCCGATTTCCAGCGCAGCACAAATATCCGCCGCCCGCGACTCGCGCAGCGAACTGAACTAGCGAACCCTGGACACTCGACATGGCTAAATTCTTTATCGACCGCCCGGTGTTTGCCTGGGTGATTGCAATCATCATCATGCTTGCGGGCGGTATGGCGCTGCGTGCGCTTCCAATCGCTCAGTATCCGGATATCGCGCCCACAACGGTCAGCATTTCAGCGAACTATCCGGGGGCATCCGCCAAAGCAGTCGAGAATGCGGTGACGCAAGTCATCGAACAGCAACTCACCGGCCTTGATGGACTCGACTATATATCGTCGTCCTCGAATTCCAACGGTTCAATGTCGATTACGTTATCCTTTGAGCCCGGCACAGATGCCGATATTGCCCAGGTTCAAACCCAAAACAAAATCTCGCTCGCGACACCGCTTCTGCCGGAAGAAGTGCAGCGTCAGGGCGTGACCGTGAGCAAGGCAAGCGGCAGCTTCCTGCTGGTAACAGCATTTTATTCTCCAAACAGCACACTCAACCAGATCGACATCGGCGACTTTGTTCGCTCCACCGTCTATGACACAATCAGCCGCATCGACGGTGTCGGTAGCGTTCAGGTGTTCGGATCGCAGTACGCAATGCGTATCTGGCTAGAGCCTGAAAAGCTGGCGCAATACCAACTTACTCCGTCTGACGTCACGCAAGCTATCCAGGCCCAGAACGCACAGGTCGCCACTGGCGCACTAGGCGGAACTCCTTCAGTGCCAGGCCAGGAGATCAACGTCACCGTGACGCTTCAATCCCTGTTGTCGACTCCAGAGCAATTCGAGAAGCTGCTGATCCGCACAACGCCTGCGGGTGGATCCGTCCGACTGAAAGATGTCGCACGGGTCGAACTCGGCGCCCAGGATTATTCAGCCATCGCCCGCTTCAATGGCAAGCCGGCAACGGGTGTGGCAATCTCCTTGGCGACGGGCGCAAACGCGCTCGAAACAGCCGAGCGAGTCAAGGAAGCCGTCAGGAACATGTCGCCATCCTTTCCAGCCGATCTGGAGTACCAGTTCCCCGTTGACTCGACACCCTTCATCGAAACCTCGATCCATGAAGTTCAGAAAACGCTGTATGAAGCAATTGTCCTCGTATTTGTCGTTATCCTGATCTTCCTGCAAAGCTTCCGTGCGTCGTTGATCCCGATCATTGCGGTTCCAGTTGTCTTGCTCGGCACGTTCGCCGTGCTCCTCCTGTTCGGCATGTCCATCAACACACTTACCATGTTCGCCATGGTGCTGGCCATCGGTCTCCTCGTGGACGATGCCATCGTAGTGGTGGAGAATGTTGAACGGGTCATGCATGAAGACGGCCTCTCCCCCTATGATGCCACCGTTAAATCCATGCAGCAGATCACCGGAGCCCTGGTAGGTATTGCCGTGGTCCTATCCGCTGTCTTCGTGCCTATGGCCTTTTTCCCGGGATCTGCCGGCATTATCTATCGCCAGTTTTCGGTTACGATCGTATCTGCCATGGCGCTGTCCGTGCTAATTGCGGTGGTCTTGTCACCGGCCTTGTGCGCCACACTATTAAAGCCATCCTCCGGGAACGGAAAGTCATGGTACATGACCCCGGCGCGCGCATTCAATTCCGGCTTTGACAAACTCACCAATGCATATGAAGGCGCGGTCACAAGGATCATTCGCCGCAGATGGATCATGCTTGCCACCTTCGCGGTAATCATGGCGGTCACCGGCCTATTGTTTGTACGCCTGCCCACGGCATTCCTGCCCGACGAAGACCAGGGCACATTGATGACCATTGTCCAGTTGCCTGAAAGCGCAACCCTGGAGCGGACTGCTGCCGTGATGGATGATGTGCGGAAGTATTATGCTGCGAATGAAGAAGACAATATCATGGGCCTGTTCACCGTCGCTGGCTTCAGCGTTGTCGGTCAGGGCCAGAACAATGGCATGGCCTTCGCGGCTATGAATGATTGGTCTGAACGGCCGGGTCCTGAAAACTCTGTCCAGTCTATCGCAGGCCGTGCTTTTGGCGGTCTGTCCCAAATCGACGAAGCCCGGATTTTCCCTATCGTTCCCCCGCCTATTCGGGAGATGGGCAATTCGAACGGCTTTGATCTCTACATTCAGAACACAGGCGGACTTTCCCACGCTGAATTTGTGGATGCCCGGAACCAACTTCTCGGCACGGCCTCCCAAGATCCGCGCCTGATGGGCGTCCGCCCGAATGGCAGCGAAGATGGTCCACAGTTCAAAATGAATCTCGACTACCAGAAAGCTCAAGCTCTCGGCGTGTCTGTTGCCGATGCCACAAGTGTCCTGTCCGTGGCCTTCGGGGGAAGCTATGTGAATGACTTCATCGACCGGGGCCGTATCAAGCGTGTCTATGTTCAGGGGGATGCGGAAGACCGTATGCAACCGGAAGACATTTCCAAGTGGCACGTGCGCACCTCGTCCGGCGAGATGACTCCGCTTGACGAGATCGTGTCCGGCGAATGGTCATATGGTTCTCCCCAGCTCCAGCGATTTGGCGGCGTACCCGCAATCAATATTCAGGGATCTCCGGCAGAGGGCGAAAGTTCCGGTGTAGCCATGCAGATCATGGAAGACATGGTCAGCCAATTGCCTGGCAACATCTCTCTTGAATGGAGCGGGCTCAGCCGTCAGGAGCGCCAAGCTGGCAACCAGGCAACGATGCTCTACATTCTGTCTCTTCTCTTCGTATTCCTCTGCCTAGCCGCTCTTTATGAAAGCTGGACAATTCCTGTCTCGGTCCTGCTGGTCGCCCCACTTGGCGTTACGGGCGCTGTATCTGCGGCAAACCTCTTTGGTCTCGCTAATGACGTCTTCTTCCAGGTCGGCCTCTTGATGACTGTTGGTCTCGCCTCCAAGAACGCGATCCTGGTCGTTGAGTTCGCGCGGACCCTCGAAGATCAAGGCAAGGACGTTGTCACGGCGACCATCGAAGCCGTACGACAGCGCATTCGCCCCGTCTTGATGACGTCGTTTGCTTTTGGCTTTGGTGTCTTGCCACTCGCCCTCAGTACCGGCGCAGGCTCAGAAAGCCGAAATGCAATGGGCTGGATCATGGTGGGTGGCGTTATAGCCGCCATGACCTTCAGCCTGCTATTCGCCCCTCTCTTCTATGTTCTAGTTCGCCAGGTTACGACGCGCCTGCGCGGTCAACGCCCTGCCACGTCCGGAGATCAAGCATGAGCCGTCAAAAATACCTCGCCGCCCCGCTCAGTGCGCTTGTCCTGACCGGCTGTGTCAATCTGGCACCAGACTATGAGCGCCCGATAGCGCCCGTGCCGACAGATCTTCCCGTTTCGGAGCCTTCGGTGAGTGGGGTCTCCACACTTGCATGGCAAGACATCGTTCAGTCGGATGAGTTGCGTGCACTGATCGATCTGTCGCTGGACCAGAACCGCGACCTGCGAACTGTCGCCGCCACTGTCGAAGTGGCACGTGCGAACCTCGTCACGTCTCGGTCAGGTTTCTGGCCGACCTTCACCGGGTCCGGTAGCGCGCAGATGGGCGGCACCTTTCGGGATGACGCAACATATTCGTCTTCCTTCGGTGACAGCACTTCCGCGCAAATAGGAGTCTCTGCTTGGGAACTAGATTTCTTCGGGCGTATCCGGAACGCGAACGATGCCGCCCTGCAGACCTATCTGGCGAGTGTCGAAGGCGAACGCGCCACCAAGATTTCCCTGGTGGCATCTGTCGCGGAAGCGTGGCTCCAACTCGCGGCAGACCAGGAATTGCTGAGACTGGCCGAACAGACGGCGAGCAGTCAGAATGAAAGCCTCGACCTCACACAGGCTCTGTTCGATGCGGGCACTGCCAGCGAGATCGACTTGCGTCGGGCCTCGGCGTCTGTTGCGTCAGCCCAGGCACAAGCGGCAGGGTTCCGGGCAACTGTCCGCCGAGACCTGAATACCCTGCGTTATCTGGTGGGAACAGACTTGCCACCGTCCATTGAAGCGCACGTCGAGCTGACCCCATCTCCCGTTGTGCTTGACCTGCCGGTTGGCCAGACTTCCTCAGTTCTGTTGCGCCGCCCGGATGTCATTCAGGCAGAACGCAATCTATTGGCGGCCAATGCCAATATAGGCGCTGCACGCGCTGCCTATTTCCCATCAGTCTCCCTGACCGGCGGTGCGGGCGTGGTCGGCGGCGAACTGGCGGATCTGTTCGAAGGCGACTATGCGACGGGCTGGACTTTTGCGCCGAGTGTTTCGGTGCCGATCTTCGACTTCGGCACGAAACGCGGAAATCTGGACGCAGCCCGCGCGAATGCCGACGCGGCTCTCGCAGCCTATGAAGGCACCATTCAGCAGGCCTTCCGCGAAATTGCAAACGCCCTCGCCGTATCCGAGACAATCTCCAGCAGACTGGATGCTCTGGAACAGCTTGCTGACGACACAGGCGTCACCTTCTATCTGTCGCAAGAGCGCTTCAAATCAGGCCTTGATGATTATCTGACGGTGCTGGATGCCCAGCGTGAAAACTACAATGCTCAGCAACAACTCATTCTCGCCAACCTGGATCGCGGCCTGAATAGTCTTGCCCTTTACCGCGCGCTGGCGGTCTGGGATGCTTCTCTGGATGAGGCTTCCGGGGATTAAACTCGCTCACGCCCCACGGGCACGAGAAAGATAATTCGACAA
>TARA_R110000850_G_C9995857_1_pt1 | contig 28758 bp, 37 predicted proteins | sample TARA_R110000850 | Tara Oceans TARA_R110000850 (sample SAMEA4397586) | marine metagenome | biome: Polar Biome; feature: [SRF] surface water layer (ENVO:00010504); material: water (ENVO:00002006), including particulate matter (ENVO:01000060) such as... | depth 5 m | reverse complement strand
CACCTCTTTTCCTGAGATGTTGCAACGACCACTTGAATCCACCCAATACGTCTCTATTCGCTATACAGAGCGACTCGCTGAAGCCGGCATTGAGCCCTCAGTCGGTAGTCGTGGAGACAGCTATGACAACGCCTTGGCAGAAACCATTAACGGCTTATACAAGGCCAAGGTGATTCACCGCTGCGGCCCCTGGAAAAACAAAGCATCTGTCGAACTGGCCACGCTGGAGTGGGTATCGTGGTTTAACCATCATCGCCTGTTGGCACCCATCGGGTATATTCCGCCGGCGGAGGCGGAAGAAAACTATTACCGGCAGCTGACTGAAAAGGTCGCCGTCGAGGTCTAACTTAAACCAACCGGCCTCCACGAAAACCGGGGCGCTTCAAGTGCAATAATGGTGGAAATATTACTAATGGCGAGCGTTCCTGCTTTACCAAATATAACAATTTGTAAAAATGGAAGTGCTTTAAGTAGTACCATTGTATTAGTGTTGCGTCGCCCCGTATTCCTCGTAGCTGGGCTTAAATTGAAAAAGTCAACGTCATTATCCACTTGTAAGATGTGCACGATGATGCGCTGGACTCTGCAAGTACCCAGCGTCTGCCAGCAAGAACAACCGTACTGAAAGTCTTTAACAAGCTGGATCTGGCCCAAGTTCAACTTGCGTTTTCCGAATCTGTTTGTACTGTTCAGCTAAAACAGGAGAAGGACATGAAGCACTGAGACAGCAACTGCTAGAGACGTGGGCTGGAACCCGCCCGCCGAATAATTATGGCTGACTCGCAAGCGGCACGTGATAACTGTGGGAGCTGCTGCCCAACACTTGGCCCTCGCGTGCGTGCATGTCCAGCACAACGACAGCGTGATTGACCTTTTTGGCGAAGAGGTGCGCCCCGCCCACAAGGAACTATGCCGCATTACTGGTCAGTTCACCAGCGATGACCTGCTAGAGGAGATTTTCTCGAGTTTTTGTGTTGGTAAGTGAATAGAGCAAAAAAGTTATAAAAATTCCGGTAATGATAACCCTGCAGATCCAAATCAGCCCGCCATCCAGCTGCTCAGCTCTCGCTGTAACACGTTCGCTAAATCCAGTTGCCAAGGGGCACGCAAGTCGAACCGGCTGATCATCCACAGCTCAGTGGCCACGTCAGCTTGCGAGGAGTCGACCTTTTGCAAGCCGGGATAATCCATAGCCATTACCGTTGGCATGATGGCGATACCCCGCCCGTTTTCACACAGTCGCGCCAGCATCGAAAAACTGTCGGACCACGCGATTACCTTACCGGAAAGCCCGAACTCGGTCCTGTCCAGCGAACCATAAGTAAACGTGTGATCACTGTGAGAAAACCCTAGGTTCATGCCCAGGAAATGATGTTCCACCGGCGCGCTGGCACACGTTGCCATCATCGCCTCCAGGTAGTTTTTGCTGGCATAGGCATTGATGGGTACATCACCAATTTTCTTTATTATCAACGAACCGTTGCGCTGAACCGGTCGTGCCAGCCTGATCGCAATGTCAATTTGATCCTGAATCAGGTCAACAAAGTGAGTCTCGGTGGTGATGTTCAGTACCAGTCGCGGGTATTTTTCTTGAAAACTGGCAAAGGCGTTGGCAAACCGGTGGGCAAACGCATCCAGCAGCGAAATCCGAATAATGCCCGCATCTTCCTGGACAGCACGGGAAAACCGCTTTGCGGCTTCAGCCATATCACGGGCGGCCTCGACAAGCTCTTGCAAGTCAGGGGAAACTTCCCAGCCTCTTTTGGTGCGTATGAAAACCGTGCGTCCCAGGTGTTGCTCCAGTGCCTGGATCCGACGCCGTAGCGTCGAATGATCCATCCCTTCAATCTCTGCCGCTATCGCGTAATCCCGATGACGCTCAAGTGACAGAAAGGTACGAACCAGATCCCAGGGAATCGAGGGGTCCGGCCCTGACGAATTGGAGCTCACGCTTTTGGTCGGCATAATTTGCGCATTTGCCGAAGCTTCAACTTAGGGAAACCGAACGACGATTTTTTCAACGCGCGCCCGGGCGCGGCAAGCAAGAATCCAGCCATCTTGTTCATCATTTTCGTCCAGCACCTCATTCTCAAGCATCTCAACGCTGCCTCCCACAAGCCGGCACATACAGGAAGCGCACTCACCCACACGGCAAGCATACGGCACGGGTAGCCCGGCCTCCAGCATAGCAGCGAGCAAGGTCTCATTACCTTTGACCATGATTTTATGGGTGGCACCGGCAATGGTAACTTGAAGCGGAACTTGTTTGTCAGGATCTGTACCGTCATTTTCATCATCATCGGCTGAAAAACTCTCGAGATGGATGCGCGAATTGGGTAGGCCAAAATCTTGAGCCGCAGCAACCACGGCCTGCATGAATGGCTCAGGACCGCAGATATAGGTATCGCTATTTTCAACCAGTATCTGCTTGAAGGTGTCTGCGACGGGGAGCCCGAATTCATCATCGAACCAATACTGTAGTTTCAACCGACCAGTGTACTGCCTGGAAAGTTCGTTCAGTGCGTCCGAGAGCATCAGCGTCGCACGATTCCTGTTCGCATAGAACAAAGTTATATCGGCAGTACTGCTTTCTAGGGCCTGGCGTGCCAAAGAAATTATCGGCGCGACTCCGCTACCACCGGCAAATAACTGAACGACCTGCTCGGGTTTGCGAAGTAAAAAACGCCCGGCAGGCGGCATGGCCTTGATCGAATCGCCAACACTTAGTTCATCGCAAATCCAGTTTGATACCAGGCCCCCAGGTACTCGCCTGACCAGTACGTCAATCACCCCATCGGCTTGCTGCGGGTTTGTAATAGAGTAACAGCGCCATTGCCGATGATCTTGCGGCCCACCTTCCAGTGTCAAGTACTGTCCAGGCTGGAAACTGAAGGCTTCCAGCCCGGCACTATCGGGCTTGAGGCTTAACAGGACTGCATCCGTTCCCTGCGGCGTAATGCGGTGAACGAGCAATGTATGTGCTTCTATCATCTTCTGTACCCGATTACAGGAAAAAGGAGTTATTACCCTGGGGCGAATCACAATCCAGCAAATTTACTTGCTTCACCACGATCTTCCAGACGTCCCCCGAACGGCGCAGGGCAAAGCCATACCATCCGGCCAGGGTTCGGACATGCTCCCCTTGGTGCTCGGCCATAATGAAGTTACGCCGCACACGCCATTCCTCAACTGCATCTGGACCAGACCAAATTTCCAGACCACCACACAACCGGGATGTCCGCGATACGGGCCATTGTGAATAAGCGAGTCCGGTCCCCAACCTGGCAACGCGGTCAATCAAACGTCGCCGGTCATGAAATTCAAGCGTAACCTTCTGGCGCGGGTCAGCCGCATCACGTTCTGCGGGTATCCAGTACGCACACTGTTCATCGTAAAGATCCAGCCAGCGGTCAAAGTGCTGGTCGTCCAAAAGCCGGCATTCCCGGTTAAGAAAGTGCGTGATGGCTCGCTCTGTTTCAGTGTCCACCGGCGCGGCGCACCGGTCGGTGCTGTGTCGTAAATCGTTCGAAAGCTCAACCAGCCAATCGTAAAAGTGCTGGTTGACATAGCTTGAATCGGGTTCGTATTTCATGGCAGCCTCCAGGGTCATGGTTTTGTTTTTTGGATGCTCAAAACGGGCTGTGCAGACATCAATCGCAACCACTCTTTGAAATAGGCTCGCATGTGCAGCTCAGACGTTACCGGGCCGACGGTCAGGCCGGGCGCTTCCTCTTGATCTTTACCCGTTTCATAATGTCGGCTGATATCGATCCACTCGTCATCCGGGCTGGATTCCATGCCACGCTGGCACTCTTCAAAATTGCTGGCGTCATCCATTTCGCCCATGATGGGGAAGTCCTCTTGTGTGCGCATGCGTATTGACCGCATTTCATCATCAGCATCTGCACGCTGTGTGGCGTACCAATACACCAAGACCTCATTTGCTGACACAGGTTGCAAAACCTGAATCTGATTGCCGATGAACAACAGGTTGGGAAAGATGTTTAGGTTCATACCAGCACCAACGGCACTGTCAAGCACTGCATTCACCGCGTCAGGTCTCGTCGCGTTGCGAACGTGGCGCTCAAAACTTTCGCGCCCTGGCTGAGGACGTTGCTGGTTCCATGCCGACACCTTGTGCATGTCGGGTCGTTGGTCAATGAGCGTATGACCGTTACTCAAGTCGTAAAGCCGCATGTTTGAACGGTCGGCATCGGCGAAGTAGGACATGTCACCACCGCCGTAACGATCACTCGTCATCTTCAGTAGCGATTGATGCGAAAACGGCACGTGATACCCATCACCCGCGTTGTCGTAAACCACCTTCCAGTTGCACTTGAGTTTGAATCGCTGCGCACCGGCGACCCGCAAATTCTCATGCCCTCCCTGGTGGGCCAGCCAGTCATCAATGAAACGTTTTGAGTGGCCAAGGTGCGCTTCCAGAGCAGGGGCGTCCGGGTTGAGTGTCGCAAACACCAGCCCTTTGTACGTGGCAACCTGTGCCGGGCGAGCAAGATGCATGCCTCGCTCTTTAAAGGTTTTTCCGTAAGCTTTTTTTCCCGGAACGCCGAATAACTGTCCCCGACTATCGTACTTCCATCCGTGATACGGACAGGTAAATGTAGACGCAGAGCCCTTGGGTTCACGACACACCGTGGCGGCACGGTGCGAACACCGGTTCGCAAACACAGCAACTTCGTCGTTGGCGTTACGGCTGACAACAAAATTTCGCGTGCCAATCCATACTTGCTTGAAATCATCGACCGCTGGAAGTTCGCTGAGGTGCAGCAAATAAACCCAGTTCGCCGCAAATACGCGATCCATTTCCAGTGCGAAAATGTCGGGGTCGGTGTAAACCCGTCGATGAATACGATCGTGCTGGACAAACTCAGCAAACGCCGTAGCGCTTGGCCCCGGCCTGATAGCAGTGATATTCATAATGTTATTTCCTAAATAAACGGCCGGTCAGCTCACAAGTGACCCTCTGTCAGTAAGCGTCGGATAATTGCCAGAATGCCCTCGCGTTTCACCGGTTGTCTTGATTCTTCCTCAATGGCTTCCCATTGAGTGTCGTCAAAAGCATCCCGGTGAAACGGCATAAACATTTTGCGCAGCCATGAGCCATCCGCCTCTGGGTGACCCTGAATAGCCAGGAACCGGCCTTCAGCCAAAAAGACCTCGTGGGTGGCAGACGGAGATGACGCCAGCAAAATGCTGTCTGCTGGCATTTTCAGCACACACTCACCGTGGCTTTGGACCAGTGTGATGTCTTCCGTAATTTCGGGCCACGCCAGCGTTGCCGATGACGGCAGCCATGTCAGGGCCTCAACGCCCAGACGAAACTGTCCGGTCTCGTTACGCCCGACACTGCCGCCTAACACAGCGGCCAGTGCCTGGGCACCGAAACAGATGCCAACTATTGGTGCCGCAGACGTCTCGCGCACCTCATTGATCAAAGTAAACAGGCGACGAATCAATGGGGTATCCAAATCATCAACAACGGATTTTTCGCTGCCACTGATTACGTAACCGTCATAGCCCTTCGCCTGCTCTGAAAAGTCCGCGTCGGCGGGTAACAGCACATCCCATTGCCCAGCTGCACCGGACAATTGACCCAGCATATATTCACGATAATCCAGCATAGGATTCTCGGAACACCATACCAATGCAAACTTTTGCATAGCCGTCCTTGCACGAATTGTCTTTTTCAATGGGACACCTACATCAGCTCAAAGTATTCGCGGTGTTCCCACTCGGTTACTTCATCTTGCTGCATGTCAGCGTCACCCTCAGCGGCGACGAAGCGTTGCCATTCACTACGGCGTAAATGCAACCAATAATCAATGAACTTGTCGCCAAACGCCTCGCGATAAAAACTTGAAGTCTCAAGCGTATCTAGCGCCTGCGCCAGGTTCACGGGCAGGGAGTCGACATCGGCTTCATACGGCGACTCAACGGGCTGACCCGGATCAAGCTGACGCCGGATACCATCTAGGCCGGCAAAAATCTGAGACGCAAGGTAAAGGTACGGATTTGCCGCGGGCTCACCGGCCCGATTTTCTACGCGACTGGCGTTGTCTCCTGGCGTCGAAATAACTCGCGCCATCGCAGCACGATTATCAACAGCCCATGTCACCCGATCGGGTGACAGGGAATAGGGGCGACGTCGGCGGTAACCATTGATGGTTGGCGTTGTAAAGCTGGACGCAGGCCCTGCATGCTCTAGCAAACCCGCAACATAAGCCAGGCCCGTCGGCGACAAAGCTTCTTTTCCGGTAGGCACAAACAAATTGGCGCCACTGGTTTTGTCATTGAGGGATTGATGCAGGTGCCAGCCGGACGAGTAAAAGCCGGCAATTCTAGGCTTGCACATGAAGCTGGCCAGAAAACCATTGCGGCGGCAGATCTGTTTAACGGCATTACGGAACAGCACCATCGTGTCGGCAACATCCATCCCGGACATGACATCAAACGTCGTTTCCATCTGGCTCGGTGCCCATTCATCCTCGATACTGCGCAAGGGCATACCCAGATCCAGCAAGTGATCGCGAATTGTAGACATCAATGGCTCAACTTCATCCAGATGGTTTTCGAGCAGATAGGAATATCCTTTGGCAACCGGCATGACTTTGGGTGGCGCGGCAGGGGTCCCGGGCCCGCCCAGCGTTTCTGGCTCCAGACATGGGTCAACAATACGTGTCAGATACCACTCAACCTCAAGGCCTGCCTTGAACTCATAGCCCATATCGCTTGCTTGCTTCAACGCCTTCTTGAGAATGGTACGCGGGCTTAATGCGAACGGTTGACCGCTGCGCATATACAAATCGGCCAGCATCCAGCCCGTACGGTCGGCCCAGGGCAAAATACGAAAGGTTGTTGGATCCGGCACCATCACAACGTTAGGGCTCCCCGACAACTCGGAATCGTCAAAGCCACCGCCCGCTTGGAACGGGTTGAACACGATGGCACTGGCCGTGTCAAAAAAGAAAGGCGCCATGGTAATTTCAGAGCCGCTGGAAAACGCCGACTTGAGCGCTGCGACAGACAGCATCTTGCCGCGCAGCAACCCGTACTGGTCGGGCCAAGACAGACGAATCATACGGATATCTGCCTGTTCAATCTGCCGAAGTACGTTTTGAGCAGCATCCCGATACTCCGTGGTCGATAGACCAATTCTTTCTATAAAACCAGCCATTTGTTCCTCCTGAAACCGGGTTCCCCGGCGCGATGTTTGTGGGTATTTTTTATGATGACTCGAGTTAGCTCACGAGCGAGCAAGTTCATCTTGGCAGAACGATGCAACGCGTTGAATAACACAATTGCAAAAAGGCTTTGCAGAAATGCCAATTCCTGCAGCTCGCCACAGAGACGGCGGTTCGTTCAGGTCAGGGTTAATACGAGGTGCAATAATGGCCGCAGCCACTTACCCGTCGTTGCCTAGCCAGGCCGGTTTTTCTTCGTATATTGTCTGAAGTAATCGCTTGATCAATGCCAGATATCGGGAATCATCATTGACCCGATGATTGAGAATGATGGGTGACACGGCGCGCTCGCCATCCAGTGTCCGGTACTGAATATCCTGGCGCATTTGTCGTGCAGAAACCGGAATCACGCAAACGCCTACCTCAGCGGCCACCAGCCCTAGTGCCGCCTGAATTTCGCGAACCTCGTGGACCTCTTTGGGGCGAACGCCATTAGCCTGAAATACACCCAGCACCTGATCAGCAAAACTTGGCCGCGGGGATTGTGGATACACCACAAGACGCTCACCCTGCAGATCCGACACTGGAACCAGGCTTTTGTCGGCGGCCAAGAGCGAATTGGCCGGAATGGCCACCGCTAGGCGCTCTTCACGCAGGACAATCCCCATGACATTAGGGTCATTATGGGGAATACGCCCGATACCGACATTGATACGGCCTTCATTCAAGGCCTCAACCTGCTGCACAGACGTCAGCTCAACCAACTGAATTTCGAGTTCAGGTGCATTTTTGCGCAACTGTCGCACCAGCGGCGGTACGTCGGCGTAAAGGGTGGAAGCCACGAAACCAATACTGAACACGGTACGTTGGTCCATACCCACGCGTCGCGTGGTTTCTTTCATTTGCTCTACGCGGGCCAGTATCTGCACGGCTTGCTCATAAAAGACGCGGCCGGCGTCCGTCAGGCGCACAGGCCGGTGCTTGCGCAAAAACAAGAGCACGCCCAGCTCTTCTTCCAGTAATTGTATTTGGCGGCTCAGCGGCGGCTGTGCCATGTGTAACTGATCAGCCGCACGCGTAAAGTTGCTTTCCCTGGCGACGACAACAAAATAATGTAGCTGGCGGAGATCCATGTTTACCCTAGCTTTGGACGGCGGTGATTCGGTATGTTACAGGACCAAACCCTTGATTTTTATAGTTTATCGCCCTTTGATACCTTAAAGGTATCGAATTAGATGAAAATGGTGTTGGACATTAGGGGTTGCCGGAACGACTATTTAGAGCTAATCCGTTTCATTTAACTTTCATGAACATTCCAATGTCTAGCGACTTGATTCATCCGGTCATCGAACGCGTCGAAACCCGCATCGTTGACCTGCCCACTATCCGTCCTCATAAGTTGTCGGTCGGAACTATGCATGGCCAAAGCCTTATGTTGCTGAGCATCGTCTGCAGCGACGGCGTTACCGGGATGGGCGAAGGCACCACCATCGCCGGCATGGCCTATGGGCCGGAAAGCCCTGAAACCATGAAGCAAACCGTAGACACTTACCTGGCACCGGCCATTATTGGCAAAGACCCCACCCGGATACAAGGCTTGATGACGTACGTCGGCAAACTGGTCAAGGTAAACCACTTTGCCAAAAGTGCCCTGGAAACCGCACTGCTCGACGCGCACGGCAAACGCCTCGGCGTATCACTGTCTGAGTTGTTGGGTGGGCGCCGGCGCGACCGCCTGCCTGTTGCCTGGACGCTGGCCTCGGGAAATACCGCCCAGGATATCGACGAAGCCGAGAAAATGCTGGCTCTGCGCCGCCATAACGTGTTCAAACTAAAAATCGGTGCCAAAGCTCTTAAAACCGATATTCAGCACGTGGCCGACATCAAGAAAGCCCTAGGTGACCGAGCGGCGGTACGCGTCGATATCAACATGGTCTGGAGTGAAATCCAAGCGGCCTGGGGTATTCCGGCATTGGCCGACGCCGGCTGCGAACTGGTTGAACAACCTGTTGCATCGGCTGCCGCGTTGGGTCGCTTGATGCGACGCTTCCCGGTACCACTGATGGCCGACGAGGTACTACAGGGGCCTGAAAGCGCCTTTGCTATCGCCAAAGAAAGCGGTAGTGATGTTTTTGCCGTAAAAATCGAACAAAGCGGAGGTCTTTATGCAGCACAACGTGTCGCCGCCATTGCTGACGCCGCCGGTATTGAGCTCTACGGTGGCACCATGCTCGAGGGAGCCATCAGCACCATTGCTTCGGCCCACCTGTTTGCCAGTTTTGCCAACCTGCAGTGGGGAACCGAGCTGTTCGGCCCACTCTTAATCACCGAACAAATCCTGACGCAACCGCTTGAGTACAGCGATTTTGAGTTGACGGTACCCACAGGGCCCGGTCTTGGTATTACGTTGAACGAAGCCCAGGTGCAACGGTTCACGCGCGAAGGCTCGATTCATACCGTCTCACATAGTTAGATCAGTTGTACACCGATTACCTACACAGGAGAGCCAAGCATGCTATTTCATGTGCAAATGGACGTCCAGATTCCGCAAGGCCTGAATCCTGACGTTGCCGCCCAATTGATTGCCAAAGAAAAAGCCTACGCCCAGGAATTGCAACGCAGCGGGAAATGGCGCCACATATGGCGAATTGTCGGCGAATACGCCAACTACAGTATTTTTGACGTGAAAGACAACGCAGAGTTGCATCAGTTACTCAGCAACCTGCCGCTGTATCAGTTTATGAAAATTTCAGTAACGCCGTTATGCCGTCACCCATCGTCGGTCCGCGAGGACGACAGCTAACGTGCCCAAAAAGCACAGCACTGTCATCCTCTCAACGCTCAAAAGCCAACTCTACTTAAGTAAATAAAAGGGACATAAAATGACCGTTAAAGTATTTGAAACCCAGGAAGTTCAAGACCTGTTGAAAGCCGCCGTCAACCTCGAAGGGCAAGACGGCGACGCCCGCTTCAAACAGATTCTTCATCGTCTGCTGTCTGACCTATTTAAAGCTGTCGACGACCTGAATATCACCCCTGATGAAATCTGGGCAGGTGTCAACTATTTGAACCGCCTAGGTAAAGATGGTGAAGCCGCCTTGCTTGCCGCCGGTCTAGGACTGGAAAAGTATATCGACATCCGCCTTGATGCAGAGGACCGTCAAATTGGCATCGACGGCGGCACACCCCGCACCATCGAAGGTCCTTTGTATGTTGCCGGCGCCCCTATTAAAGAAGGCGTAGCCAAACTTGACGTTGACCCGGACGAAAACGCCGGTCCACTGGTCATCCATGGTGTCGTGAAAGGCTCTGATGGCAAGCCGGTTGCCGGAGCGCTTGTCGAATGCTGGCACGCAGATTCCCGTGGTTTCTATTCCCACTTTGACCCTACCGAACAGCAAAGCGCATTCAACCTGCGCGGTGCTGTGCGTACCGGGGCTGATGGAAAGTACGAATTCCGAACCCTGATGCCCGTCGGCTACGGCTGTCCCCCGCAAGGTTCGACGCAGCAACTGTTGAATCACCTGGCACGCCACGGCAACCGTCCGGCACACGTTCACTTATTCGTAACCAGCGACGGACACCGCAAGCTGACAACACAGTTCAACATCGAGGGCGATCCGCTTATCTGGGACGACTTCGCCTACGCCACACGCGAAGAGCTGATTCCCCCGGTCACTGAAAAAACCGGCGGTGCCGCGCTAGGTCTGAAAGCCGACACCTACAAAGATATTGAATTTAATATATCGCTGACGGCTCTGGTTCATGGCAAAGACAATCAGCTTGTCAACCGTGAGCGTGCAGCGGCCTGAGCTATTTTGGCTCCAGACGTTCTACAGAATGAATGATTGAAGAAAACAACATTCCTAGCAACGCTCAAACTGCGGCAGAACGGGCCATCTTGCTCGTTCTGCCCGGGCACATCAGTCAGCTCGAAAGATTACGTGTCTTGACGACAGCGAGCCGTTTGCCCACTGTAACGGTCGTTGGAAAATACAATCACGGCAAAAGTCGTTTGCTGAACGAACTGATCGGTCAGGACCAGTACTCAGTTGCCGACAAGCGCGAAACCACCGCATTGTTGCGTCAGGAATACGACGCTGTTTATTGGCTCGATGCACCAGGCCTTGATGCTGACATCAACCTGCAAGACGATTGTCTTGCACTACGCGCCGTCTGGATTGAGTCAGATATCCGACTGTTTATACACACGGCCAAAGTGGGTGAGCTTGACGGTTGTGAACTCGCCATTTTGAAGCAGCTGTGTAATGACCAAGCACTGACACAACGGCAGAATCTGTTTGTGTTGTCCCAGATCGACCAATTGCCCGGAACCACCGAACTTGAAAATATCCTGGGTGCGCTCAGTCGGCAGGCTCCAGGCACAACGTTTCATGCCGTCTCGTCAACCCGTCATCGGCAAGGTCAAACAGAAAGCAAAAACATCTTGGTCCAGAAAAGCGGGATACCCGCTTTGAAAGAACTGATTTCCAATGCTTTGGCCCTAGTGCCACAAGCACGTGATTTCGAAACCGCGCAGCTACTCAGTCACTTCAAGGCGGAACTGCAACAACAACGGACCTTGCGCCAAAGCCAACTCGAGGCGTTATTGCAAGCACGATTTGCACAGCGTCATCAATTCGACGCGGGCCTTAGAGTCGTGCTAAATAAAGTTCAAGCTGCCTTGCTGGGCGTTATCGACGCGCCGAGCTTTGGTAACGCTCTGACACCCGATAGCGTCAGTGAGCAGTACAAACTTACTTCCGCAAAACGCGAGCGGGCACGCATTCAGGTTGCCTACTCACGCGCTTGCGTCGAAATCGACGCGTTTCTCGCCGGTCACGGGGTCACCGGATTATCGAATGACAAAAGCGCGGTCTGCGGCAGCCTTTACACCGTGATGATTGCCGTGCTTGGCGTTTCGGTAAAACATGCCGGCGATTTGCAGCGTATATTTGGTACAGTTGCCGGAACTCAACAGTTGCACGAGGCATTTACCCGGCATTTCGAATCCTCAACCGATCAGCTCATCCTGGCCCGACATATTGCCGACGCCGAACACCAGGTCGGCATCGTCCTCGACGCCATTGCGGCACTTGCCACATTTACACTTCCTGTATGAGCGCCACGAATCCGCCAGGCGGCGTTGCCCCGCAAGAGCGCTGCTTTTTATCGGCCATCAACTCAGCTTCGCGCACTCACACCGACCTGACATCAACGTTCGCATCATTGGACGAATGGCAAACTGTCATTGAGCGAACCCTCAGCTCGGTTAAATGGCCTGTTTCCGGTTTTCAACCCAACAGTAATTTTGTCCAGCAAGCTCAGACCATTAGGCAAACCCTTCAAGGGCTACCGAAGCAATGGGCAATACAGCGATCAGCCCTTGCCCACGCCAGAGACTTCGCCGGGCTTCTCGACAATAAAATTATTTTGCTGATCTTCGGCAAACTCAACGTCGGTAAAAGTGCTTTTTGCAATCTTATGGCGCAGCGTTTCTCAAGTTATGGGGAGCCTGTTCAACACTTTTACCTCGACGGTGGAAAAATAATCGAAACCGATCACACGTTTGCCGAGGGCGAAACGGAAACCACCGCCCGACTGCAAGGGGTGTTCCTTGGCCAGCAACTAGTCATACTCGACACGCCGGGGCTGCACTCCGTTACTGCGCAAAATGCCGAACTCACCAAACGCTTTATCGAAAGTGCCGATGGTTTGCTATGGCTCTCAAGCTCCGCGTCCCCCGGTCAAATCAAGGAACTGGACGAGCTAGCGACTGAACTGCGTCGTGGCAAACCTCTCCTGCCTATCTTGACACGCAGTGACGTTTTCGAAGAAGACGAAGTCGACGGCGAAATCCGGAAACTGCTTCGCAACAAGGCACCTGACAATCGGACCCTGCAAGAAAATGATGTGTACAACCGGGCCCGACTCAAGCTCGAAGCGATGGGGCTGGATGCAACCATGCTGGTGCCTCCGGTATCGGTTTCGACCTATATGGCTCGCGAGGAAGGCCTGACGCCGGCAGCTCTAGCAACTGCAGGGTTTGAAAACCTGTACGCCGCCTTACTCGAAGTCATTCAACCCGCGCTAGCTTATAAACAACGTAAGCCAGCTGAAGTTTTGCTGCATCACCACGAAGAAAGCGTTCTGGGCGCTCTGCACGAAATCGTATCACCGCAACTTAGCCAGCTGCACGCCTCGCTTGCCGCCGCACGCGATGTCCTAGCACACGTTCCCAGCCAACTCTTGAAAGCCATGTGGCGCAAAATTGCGCCCACGCTTCCTGCTTTAATGGAGCAAAACGCGCAATCCGATGACGGCCAGGCCCTTTGTGCTCAGGTAACAGAAATCGCCAATGTCGCTTTGCAACAGGTAGTGTTAGAGGCAATGCCCGATTACGTGCTTGACAACAACGATCTGCAATTACACCTTAACCTGAATAAAGACACCACCGACAATACCGACTACGAGCAACTGTACACGGCATTACAGGACGAACTTCATACGCAGATCGAAGCCGTGGCAACCGACCTTGCCAGACGATGTCAAACGGCAATACATTCACTCGAAGGATGTGTTGTCGATATACAAACGTTTATCCAGCGTCGTGAAGACGCTTTGAAACGCATAAAGGTTACGCTGAGACATGCGGGAACTGACATCTGATTTGCCTTACAGTAGTTGATATCGACCAGCAAGATGCCAGCGGCGCAGTCACCTGTCAATAACGAGACGTGCTATCCGATGAGCCTTATTCAAATCATCAGTGCCGGAGAACAAGGTCGCTGCTTTACTGATTCGGTTGAATCATAGACTTTGGCGAAATGCCATGATGAGTAATCACTACAGCTTTCTTGTTTTCTGATCTTACGGCCGCTAGCTCAATGTCCAGCCACTTTCGACTGACGTTATGGTCTTCAATGGTATGCCCTGCTGTCAGGGTTTTACTTTTACTCCCTTGCCCCGGGGTCGCATAAATATCGCTAAAGTCAGATATAGACCATTCTGCATTTTGAATGATGACAGGATCACCTCGACCCATGTCTGTCCAAAGCGTTGCACCAAGAAAAGCAACCCCATCAATATCTACACGGGCGCGATCCATGATGTGGACATTCACAATTCCCCATGATTGGGCAATTTTCAGCGCGTCAGGCCATTTCCCGTGATAGAACTCGTGATTGCCAGGAACATAGCAAACCGTCTTAAATTGACTGGCCGCCTTTTGCAAAAACGGGCGTAGCAATAAGGGCTTTGCAAATGGAGCAATGTCTCCCGCTAGAACTAAGACGGTATTCGGATCGTCGGGAAGTGGCGGGATAACGAAATCACAAAATTCAAGATGTAGATCTGAAAGTACGCGAAGCTTCATCGGGTTCGAACCTTTGTTGCGCCGGTTTCATACGTGACCATTTCAAAAGCAGCATCTCGAAGGCCAAGCCTGTTCAGAACCGACATGCAGAAGGGAAAAGAACTTTGGGGCTGACCAACCCAAGCACCCAATGGGTTGATCAGTACCAACAGAAATTGCACATCAATAAAGCCTCTCAATCATAGGGCCGCGCTTACGCGACCGAACAATAATCAGCCCCTCTCTTTTTTAAACTAATAAAAAAGGCTCAGCCACAGCGTTATCCCAGAAATTGCCGCGCCGACTCATGCTTGACTGTAAATGGCAGGCCTGACAGAACCGTTCTGTTTTTTCGCCAACGCAGAAAGAAGGGCTTCGATTTTTTGCGGCCCCATATCCTTCGGGCACGTCTTGTCATTATAAATAATAAAGCGTTTAATACAGTGCTAATAAGTCTGTTCGGTTCTACGGCTGTAATGTTTGAAGCGAATTGTGGCGACCATTTGTCCAGAAGTTTGGGAGGATGAGGTGATGTCGCTATTGCTGGCATGGGTGGGGTTTCTATGAGTGGTAATGCTCAAAACATCAAGAGGATGGGGTTATTCGCCAAGATTATTCGATACTTGCCGCCAGATTGTCACAACATTTGATGTCTGCTTTACGTTAGGCCGCACTTTTTATTGAAGTTATCGAAGGGGATTGCATGAGAACATTTAACGTCTACAAGCATCCGACCCAAGGCATTGAGGCTGTCAAGGTTGGTTTTTCTTGGCCAGCACTTTTCTTTAGTTTTTTTTGGATGCTGGTGAAAAAACTATGGGCCTTAGCTGGTGTGTGGTTTGGAGCCTATATCGTGCTTTTACTTATTGAGACAGCAACAGACCAGCCAGGTGAGGGTGGAGCACAAGCAATCGTATATCTGATTCTTTCCGCTGGGTATTTCACGATCTGGCTTGCTCCTGCTTTCAAGGGCAACAAATGGAGAAAAGACAACCTTTCCAAGCGTGGCTACAAGCACCTTACAACCGTTCAGGCTGAGACGCCTGATGCTGCTGTCGCCCAAGCCACAGAGTCGGCCTAACACTGCGCTCCTTAGCTTAAACGTCAGGCTCTGAAAGGCAAATACAGGTGAGCTTTTGATGACGTATCAGTGTTCTTTAGCTCGGAAAAAGTTCTGACGGGAACTCCCCCGCCATTCTATGTGTTGAAGAGGTGTAGCAGTGACCTGTTGAGTCCGCTGCCTCCTAAAATGGGGGATACCGAGTATTTATTCTAAAAATATCTGTTATGCAAAAGATAAATTTATACTTTCGACTCTTTGTTTTCTTGTTGATGGCGGCTATTTATGCTAGTCCGGCACAGGCGAAGTGGATCAAAGAATTTCGTGACTCGACTGCTCAATCGTGTTTCGACACCCAGAAAAGCTCCCCCTTGAATAAAGAGTTGCCAAAAAAGGTAGTTAAAATCTATTGTTTGTGTTGGGCGTACGAAATAACGGAAAATATTTCTCTTGATGATATTGCCCAGATTAATAAAATCATATTGTCATCAGAACATTCGCAAGAGCAAGATAACAAAATGCTCGCCCTTCTTTTGAAGGGTCGTAATATTGTTTCTGTCACTAATAAGTGTGCCGAGATGGCAATCGACATTAACAAATTAGACTAACTTCTCCCCGCCTTCAGTCAACGGCCCCGCCCTTGGGGCGGTAAGGACGGGGGGATTCCTCAGCCACGGACAAAATCTTTACATTTTCTAGAAAGTAGCAATTGAACTCTGACCAATGGTAAGTCGACAGACTTTTGTTCAATTTTTCTGCAAGAGCGATTGCGTGATGGGGCCACCGACAGACTTTGGATCATTTTTCAATAGTAACTTGTCGTATGAAATAATCGACAGACTTTATTTTCAATCTTCAGTATTGTTTAATTAACGCTTGATTCCGATCTAATTATCACTTTAAAAGGCGCCGGGATAAGTCCATGTGTACACTTAAATGTTGCAAGATTGGTAATTATTTAGGGTTGATTTTGCCGACACATATTGTGTCTGAAATGCAAATTAATCAGGCAAGCACGTTTAGCGCGGTCATTGTCGAGGGCGCTTTGGTAGTTCGACCGATACCAAACTATGCAAAGGACTTTTTTGATCGTTCAAAAGGACTTATGGATAATTTGGATGAGGCCCTAAAGGTTTTAAATGACAATTAGCCATAAAAAAGCACTTCTAAAGCAACACAAGTATTGTCTATCGTGGCCTAAAAGTTAAGCCCAACTAATTCCAAAATAATCCCCTCCAAATCCTTTATTCCAAACCCTGCGCTCGGTAGCATTATGCTGACTTCAATTGCAAAGGAAGGATGATGGGCTATTTTCATTCGCTTCAATTTATGGGAACGCTTAAGCCGCAAGTATCCAAATCAGAGATTGTGCAAGCGCTCAGCCCCATCAGTGAAGAGCTTCAAATTACACCAGAGGAATTGTTAAACGGGTTTGAAGACGACAATTGCTCGCTTGAATGGGAAGATAATCCACACTTATCAACCAGTACGTTTCACTTAATGACCCAAGGTGAAGTGAGCCAGAGCTTTGCCGAAATTGTAAGTCAAACCAGTCAAAACTTGGGCGCTTTGATTGAGCCGGCCAGCTTCACATTGATCAATAGTAATACTGCCGACCCAGACGATGCCGTCACAACAATATGGGTAGGACAAGGGCCTGACCTTGAGTTGGCACAACGAGAAGATGCCATTAATAAGTGCATGTCGTTACTTTGTGACACGCTGGACAATGACGAGCGCCTTGCGATTGCAGATCAAATTCGACAAGCGCCTTTGCCAAGCGACAGAGCGGCCCCTGCAGCGCGGTTTACACCGAAGCTCTAACCGGCTCTCAGGTAAAGTGCCCCCCTCTCATGAAAAAGACTACTTCAACTGAACATGCCGGCAGGACGCCGGGCAGCGGCCTTGAAAAGCTGCAAGTACCCACCCCCCGAATACTTGAGTCGCTAGTCGGTAATTTAATGATTGATTCCGAAGAGCGCGGATGGGATTTATTGGAGATTGGCCGCAGGTTTCAAGACTTAATCGACCTTGGTCATAGCCAACGATCTGTCTTGAACGCCGTTGGCGAACAAAAGCCTCGGATAAAGCGCGCACTGGTTTTGTCCAATGCGCCGTCAGAGGTGATTGATCTGTATAAATCAGGCGCGTGCAAAAACACGACTTCATTACTGTGCCTGGCCCAGGTTTATCGATACGACCCCACTCTTTTCAAGCAGCTGTGCAAAAAGGCAAAAGACGGCGCCTTATCAAGTGTTGAGGCGATGACTGCGGCTCAAGCAAGCTTGTCCTGGCATAGGGCCACCGCAAAACGCATGGATAAAGTCCCCTACAAACCCAGGGTGCAATTGTAGTTTCAACTGAAACCCACTGGCCCAAACAGGGCTAATAAATGACTGAATCGGAGATATCAAATGATCACCAATAGCAACAGAGCAACCGTTGGGCAGTTAGGTGTCGCGAATTTATCTGACATCCAATTGGCCGAGCGAATCAAGCAAATGGAAGAGGAAACGAGCCATCTTGAAGATGAGCTGACGTTTACCCAAAACGAGCTCAATACGCTTTACGCAGCCCAAGATGAGCGCAAAACGCAAAGTCCTGCCACAACCAAACTAGCGGGGGGCGCCAGTGATTAAAGTAGACAAAGTGCTTGATAGAGCGAACGGCAGTCAGGTCAAAATTGTGGCCCAAGAATGCTTTGCCCCGGATCAAACCCGCTCGGTTGACGTGTATGTGCTTGTGCGAGACAACCCTGAATCCCAGTGGCGCTCAACCAGCAATAGTCCCCATCCGGATTGGCGCAAGATGTCGGTAGACGAATACGTCGATTACGGCCGCTCGGAAATGCTCCAACTGGCCACGCCCGGCGAAATTTTGAGCGTTGTTAATGAGCTTGAGTCGTTAGCGACCGTGTTTGAGCATGATCATGACCTTGATTACGAAGCGCCTCGCTCAGCGGCCAGGCAAAAGATGGGCGGGTAATCGGGTAATGTTTCGAAATTTACGCGCTATTTTTTATAATTAACTTATCGTTAATCACGGGAATTACCATGACCAATTTTGACAAAGTTTGCCGAATGAATGAAGCTTTTGGTAATGCCAAGGGCGACCCTAAGGCGATTGACTGGGAGCGCGTTCGAGCTCAATGCACCAATATTCTGGATGAATTCATTGAGCTCAATAAGGCGTTAGGCGCAAACGATAAGGTTTTGGCGAGCCTGGCCGGCGCGCGTGAAGCGATCCAACAGGATCAATTCGATAGTCAGCCCGATCTTGAAAACGTGCGAGACGCTTTGTGTGATATCAATGTTTTCTCTTATGGGGCGCACCACCTGATGGGCATCGACGCCAACAAGGACATGCAATCGGTCGTGGGGGGCGTTATGACGCGATTCATTAAAGACGATGAGGACAAAGCACAGTCTATCGCGATGCACGCTGACGCAGGCGTGACGGATGTCGTGTTTGAAGGCGCTTATCCAACCATGATCATGCGCTCAGCCAGTGATCAGCCAGACGCCCCCAAAGGTAAATTTATTAAGTCAGCCAGCTTTAGTAAACCCGTCTTTTATGAGGTCTGAGCCTTGCCGGCGCTTTCTTTTGACACGTAATATTGGATAGAACATGACTCAAATCCGAACTCAAAACATTGACGCTCTCATGGACGAGCAATATCGCGAATCGCTCTTTTATTTGCTTGATGCATGGGAGGAAAATCTGCTCAATGCGGTTAAGCCTCATCAAGGTGATGGTAGATCAGAGATTGATTCAAAAATTGATAAAGCGTTATTAGATTTCAAAGTAAGTGTGGATCAACTTCGTCAAGCAATTGCTCAAAAAGAGGGGGAGTCGCTGCGTGAGTTATCCGACAGAATCATCGACCGTTTATATGATTTTCTACGTAAAACAGCCGAACAGTCCGGGAATGAACTTGTGCTCGAACAGCTTGACATGATGGCCCAAGGGGTGCCCATATCAGAAATTATTGAAAAGCCGGCCAAGCCAAAAGTTTTTCATTGATTCTTATATTTGTAAACTTGTGCTCTCAGATAGGTAGTCCTCATGACTAAAATATCTAACATCGCCAGGCAACCCGCCTTCAAAGCAGAGAGTAAACACGCTGCAAACGGGGCCATCGCCTGAAGGTGCTGATGTATGACGGACTGGGCGTGTGGCTGGCTGCGCTGCGCCGACTTTGTACGGCAGCTTAGGGGTGTGCGTTCTTAAGCTAAATCGTCGAATAGCAGACCGCCAGAGATGAGAGCTCTATTCAGCCAAATTCAAAGAACGAAGTAGTGCGCTCCCCTTTCATTGACTGCAGTGACTGTTTTCTGGTAGTTGACGCTGTTAGAATAGCCACGTGTACTGATGCACTCACCTTCGAGCAACGGCATCCAGCTGTTCTTAATTCGACAGAATAGACCATCCAAAAACTCGAATGTAGTCGCCCCCATATGGAGGTGGGCGCTTATAAGTTTGCCGGAGTTACCTAGAGGGAATATAAATGGCTCTAAGGAATCGTCTTTTCGGTAGCGCAGTTCCGCCCCAAATTTCAAATATATCCCATTGTTCGAATTGAAAACAAAATCTGGAACTTCTTGTCCAAATGCATATGGTCGAGCTTCATCAATTCTGTTTATCTCTTCTCGATCCTTTTCGTCCCCAACATCCGCTTCCACCGGCGAACGTTCATAGGTTGAAACATGCAAGTCCACTGCGCCCGCATAAAAGTGAATACGTTTAAAAGAAACCCCTACCCTAGACGCTTGTGAGCCGGTTTTTCTTATATGGGCATATTCCCCAGCTTTAACTCCGAACAACGTTGTCACAGAGTCCTCTAATGAGGCAGCAAATACCGTCATATATCTTGCTGCAATGGATGAAATAGGTGTATCGGTCACCTTCATTTCCTTCGTAATAGTTTCGGTAGCTGTATCAAATGCTAAGAATTGCAGACCATCGTTTGAACCGCATAGGATATTAGAATAAAAAAATCGGAGATCCGAAAAGCTGTATTGATCTGCAATTTTCGCAATTTTTTTGAATTTTCTTGGATCGATACTTACAACAGTTTCGCGAGGGGGTGGCGAAACAATATTCTTTCCTTGTCTAAAAAAGTAATCATGGAGTACAGAATCGTCAATAAGTTGCTCTGTTCGACTAACAAGCAAGTCGCCTTCATGATTTAAAAGGAAGAGCCAATTCATATAAGGATAGATTTCTAAGTAATCCCCTTCGATGAATATTTTTCCGATCATTTTCAAAGACTCCCATTTCGAATTTTCTTTATACGACTCAAACTAATTTTCTTAATCAAAAATAAGTTCTCAGCGGTTTCTTTGAGTGCACGGATACGAGCCTTAGGAGCCTTCCTCCCAAAAGAAAAAGGGTACCCATGCCAAAAGTCCTGGGGGTTTATCGGTGCGGGAAAAAAGGCGATAACCTCGCCGTCGGTACCAATCAACGTATTACCAGACTCGATATGCCATAAGCCGGGGTATAGGTCGGACTTATTCTGGTTATCGTATGCACAGTAAAAACGATGCGCTTCTTGCTCCACAGTGATCGCCCATCTACCCTTGTCTTCTTGTCGTGCTGCTGAGCGATGGTAATAAACGGCGAGGTATTGCGGAAAGTGAGAGCATGAATAGAGCAGATCGTTTTGTGGCATCCGCTGTGCTTGGAGTACGTACGAATGATTGCAACTCATAGAAAAGGGTTATTAATGTCAAAGGTGATCATATTCTAGTATTCCGAGTTCTGCCGCTCGCAAATATTGCTACTATCTGGAAAATTTACAACGAATTTCAAGACTGGTGTAGTAAACCGCCCAAGGGCAACTCGATCCCTTTGCCTAGCAGCCCCCATCATCCTCTTAGGAACTAGCTCAACAACAGTAGACGCCCTGATTTGCAAGAAAGTGTGCATGTCAAAAAAACTTGCTTGAAAATTGGTATTTAGCAGTACTTTTATATATCATTGTTACTGTCACTAATCCTCAAGTGGCAATTCCTTAAGTAGCAAATTGCAGCAGTACCCACGCCCCGCAAAGGTCGAAGTTTGCGGGGCGTTTTCTAGCCCGTCGAGGCGTCGTCGATTATCGTGGCCATACCCCAAGGGCAAGAGCCTGCCAACATGCGTTTTCTGATCGTCGATGAGCTCGAAAAATTCGCCTCTTTATTCGCCCCGAGCGTATCAAGCGCTCCAAAGCCTTAAGCCTGGGATACTGCGATCATGGTGGATATGAATAAACTAATCCCCAGGCCCTTGGTTTCGCCATGAAAAGCGGTACTACTGGGTGAGGGATGGATCCGCCAGCCTGGTCAAAGTAGGTAGCAATCCAGGCTGTTGAACTCATTCTTCAAGACCATAGGAGCGGCAGGCATAGCCCTGCTTTTTTTGCGTCTACTTCAAAGGACTATGCTGGCTTATTCTGTTTAAACATAGCCAGGCTTGCGAACTTCTCGCTCTGAACCAATGCCTCTTTAAGCTCCATCATGACATCCAAGGTGTCCTCGACGACTTGACCCAACGTCTTTTGCTTGGGTCGTTGACCGAGAAAGTCCACAGCATTGAGTTGCTCACTGATCAGCGCCATAACACGGCGCTGTTCTGGCGTTGCATCCTCAGGTAAGGACTCTTCCCAGGGGATGGCATTCATAAAGTGTGCGTAATCCCAGCCCCACCAAAACCAGTTTTCTTCCCAAGGGGTGCCTGCCTGGCCCCATTCCTGGAAGGTGATCCCACAGTGGCAGTCAAATTCCAACTCATCCAAACCGGCCATGGCATGATCTGCATGTGCCCCTACATAGGCGCAAAACGAAAAAGGTCCGCGCAAAATAAGCAAGCGCAAGCCGCTATCGGGGTCCACGTAGTCCCGCAGCACAGTTCCTATGGGGTAGTCAGATGCGAATTGAAGCAGATCAGAGGGCGACATAGGGACGATTTTCCCATAGCAAAAGCTGGATATCTATGCTTTGTGCAATGAAATTTGGCCTCAAACTTAGTTTTTATGTCTGGGATCTCTATACTCGAATTATTGGTCAAATCAGTGGCGCCGTGTTTGACAGCGATTTCACGATATTGGATTGATCGTCACTGGAACGAGTACATCGTCGATGACGCCCCAAGCGTTTTGCCCAAACCAAACTTAACCGGTCGATACACCAGAATTCAATAATCTTTAGATTCAATTTTTTTAAGGAGTCAATCATTATGTCCAGTCATCCTGATGTTTTCACTGTCGTCATGCAATTGCCCGCCGATCCGGAGCAAAGAAAAGCAGTAACCCAAGCGCTCTCGATCGGCGGTGATTTCCATGGCGCCAAAATTACCGCGGCATCTATGGAAGACGAAATATCCACGCTTGAATTTATCGAAGCAGCGCTTGAAGAGGAAGGGTTGTTTCATGTGTTGGAACAGGCGCGTGAAAAGGCAAAAGTGCTACATTTACGAAATTCAATATCGGCTTAAAAAGTTTGAACTTTATCGTCCAAATCGACAACCTAGCTGGCGCTTCCCCGTAGACGTAGATATAAAAAGCACTATAAGAAGTGAAGATTCACGCAGTCAGTCGTTCAGTCCTTACTGCCCTGGAGAAGAGCAATGGAAAACATAGAATTAAAGATAAATCTATCTTTAAATCCAGCGGATCATGGTCAATTGCCATGGATAAGCAGGTCTTTTAATTTATCTATGGCTGTAATTGAGCCATTGTCAGTGCTTGGTAAGAAATCAGGATTGGTTTTTTCTCCTACGTTATTTGAATATAAAAATTTATTGGATATTTTCTCCAAAGGAATTTATTTTGATGTAACTCCATTATCACCATTAACAATTTCCATCAATGATTATTACGTCGATCGTTCTTGGGGCGCTCTTCATCATTATTTTGAAGTCCTACCGGCATTTGATCTTTCGGTTTTCACAAACAACCTTCGTAATGGGCTACCCCTAACCCATGGTCTGTCCGCGATTTCAGAAGAGAAACATGGATACATCAGTGCTTTATGCATTCATTGGATGAAAAATTAACAGTCAAATGCAATTGATATTTACACGGAATAGGCGCCTAGATTCTTTGGCCACGCTATCAAGTGAAGTGTGATGATGCTGCAAGAAAACGCAATACACCTGGACGATAAACAGGAAGATAAATCCTTAATTTACGTATGCAGTCATAGTTTCTTCCCCCTACCTTCAAATCGCTTATTTTTCTACATCACGAATCCAATATATGACCATTGGCTTATCTACTCGCCCCCCCTTTTCGAGGGTAGAAGTTAACTCCTTTTTAACAGTGGCATGTAAGCCATCCACGTTATCCAGGGATACCAAAATATTTGGAATCTGAGCCGCATGATTTGAGCGCATGAACTTAAATATCAATGCCCTCATCACATAGATCAAGGATGTGATTGCAGTGGCAAATACAGCGACCAAATTAATCCTTACAGTCGGTTGGACCTGTTGGGGGTAAAAATATGAAATACAAGTCACAATGAGGCTGGCAATTGCAAATATTATCAGTGCACGTACTCCGAACTCCATCATGTAGATCGAACCTCCACAGAGACCGATGAAAACCATGGTCAATAACGCCAATATCATGCCGAACGTGGGTAAATAGAGAGACAGGCCAATCCATATTAAGGACAAGAGTATGTAAAAGGATGCGAAGCTAAGCTCTTCTTTGGTAGTTGAGTGATGGGCCTCGGTCATATACCCATCATATCGGCCAATGTACTTTTTAGGTAACACCCGTTTGATTAACGCCCATTGTTCATTTGCATGTTGGTCGATTCGTTCTTCTCGTTGATATGCTTCATTCATAATTGCTCCAATGCAAAGCCTAAGCTTGGTCAAACTTATTGTTTCACCGGTATCAAGGCTATTGCTATTTTCTTAAAATCTGTAGTGGCGTTGCGTAACTTGGCATCAGTGGATGCTTAGGGTTGCCGCATTTTGTATAACCTAAGTGGTAGATAGGCTTGCCTGAAGCAACAAGTTCATCTAGCAAATTGTCGAATGCAAACCGCAATTTCACTGGCACTTTACTGGTACGCCCCCAACAGGGCACAAGGATGTCAGCATCGTAGATAATCTGTTTGACGTGCACATCGATCTCTTTACCGAATGCGTCTTCAGCAGCGGCCAGCTCCACAACATCTTTAGCGCGATAGGCGAACACGTTGCCGACAATGAGACGACGCCCACCGTTTCGTTTAGTAAAACCGATCATTTTGCGTATTGTTGGGTCGTCCGAGTTTGCGTCTGCAGTTGAGGGGTTAACCCCGAAATAGGCGAAAACTTTGCCGTATTCTTGTACTTCGCGCTCAAGACGATAGCGGTATTGTCCGCACTCACTAATAATGGCACTCACTTTATTCCTTCAGTCCGGTTGGGGCTTGGTGTTCAGAAGTATATTAAATATTAATTCTATAATATCTATCTTTAATTGCGAATTTTTCTTTCGCGATTTGATGTCCTCCAGATGAAATCTCTACTGCATTGATTGATTCATTAATAGATCATATAATTGACAAAAAGCTCATTTATAGATCAATCATTATGGCAAAACCCGTTTCACGCGCGTACTCCCGTTATGCCTCAGAGGCTTGCAAGCTTCTTGGTGTCTTGATTCGTGAGTCTCGTATTGAGCAAGGCATGACCGTGGGCGAGCTAGCTGTAAGGGCCGGCGTATCTCGTGGTTTGGTTAATCGTGCTGAGTCTGGTGATATGGGGTGCTCGATCGGGGCCGTATTTGAAATGGCTGCAATTTTGAAGTTGAGCCTTTTTGATCTAAGCCCAGATGCCCTTTCAAGGTATCTGAGCATGAAACAGGACAAGCTTACCCTGCTCCCTAAAGCGGTGCGACAATCCACAGTGAACGTTCAAGATGACTTTTAATCGGTTTCCTAAAGAAGCTTATGTGTGGATTTGGCTCCCCGGAAAAGTAGAGCCTGTTCCGGCCGGGCGAATTGTTAAGCAAGGCGAGCAATACCTATTTAATTACGGCAAAAGCTATCTTAATCGGCCCGATGCTATTTCAATTTTCAAGGACGAATTACCGCTTCAGAGCGGGGTCCAATACCCTCATAAGGGCTTGAGAATGCCTGGCTGCTTGCGTGACGCAGCGCCTGATGCCTGGGGGCGGCGCGTCATCCTAAATCGACTCATGGGGTCTGCGGGCAAAGCGGCAGAAACAAATGAACTGGACGAGCTCGTGTATTGGCTTGAGTCAGGGTCCGACCGGATAGGTGCACTGGACTTTCAAGCCTCTCCCACGACTTACACGCCAAGGCAAACTAAAGCGGCCTCTTTGGATGAACTGATGCATGCCAGCGAGCTGGTTGAAAAAGGCGTGCCGCTTAGCGCCGAACTGGGGCAGGCCTTGTTTCATGGTACTACGCTGGGGGGTGCCCGGCCTAAAGCAGTCATCCAGGACAATCACCAGTCCTATATTGCTAAGTTCTCTTCTTCAACAGATACCCACAATGTAGTGAAATTCGAATACATGGCCATGCGCCTTGCTTTTGAAGCTGGGTTGAATGTCGCCCCCGTTCAATGGGTCAATACATCCGGGAAAGACGTGTTGCTGGTCAAGCGCTTTGACCGTGAATACACGGAACATGGCTGGACGCGCAAAGCGATGGTGTCAATCCTCACGTTACTAGGTCTGGATGAAATGATGGCCCGGTACGCCAGTTACGAAGACGTTACCCATCGTATCCGTCAAGAGTTCACTGAGCCCAAGAGGACATTGCACGAGCTTTTCGCTCGACTGACGTTCAATATCCTGTGCGGCAATACGGACGACCATGCGCGCAATCATGCCGCGTTCTGGGACGGCCAGGCGCTCAAGCTTACGCCGGCCTATGACGTTTGCCCACAGCCACGGGTGGGCCAAGAAGCCAGCCAGGCGATGTTGATTCAAGGTAGCGTTCGCTTAAGTCAGCTGTCTCTGTGCGTGAGCGCAGCGTCCATTTTTCAACTTACCGAATCCGAGGCCCGAGACATTATCGATGAGCAGGTAGTCTCGATTAGGCGGTCCTGGAGCGAAGTGGCCCAAGAGGTGGAACTGTCCGAGGTCGATCACAAGACGCTGATCTCACGCGCCTTTTTCAATCCTTTTGCCTTTGACGGCTATGGACCGCTGCCGCCTTCTCCGGCTTTTCGCTAGCGAACTGAAGGTTATGCAATCCCTAAGGAGTGATCATGGGCGTGAAGTTTTTTGACAGTTTCGTTTTTTTAGCGGCCCTCTATAAACTGAATTTATCGAAATTTACTTTTGGAGCCATTTATGAAACTGCTTAATCACTATCACTGCGAGGCCTGCGATATTGAATGGGAGGACGCCTGGTCCTGCGCATGTAACGATCGCTGTCCGCAATGCAATAACGAAACCGAGCCCTATCACTCAGATGACTCGGCATTGCTCTCCTATTAATAATTCTTCTTTCTTTGAGTCGGACCAATAAAAATACTGGTTTGGCTATAAATCAGGCACTATCCTCTTTTTACATTAACGCGATATAACTCGCTTGGGTAAGCTTGGATTTGTCCTTTAGAAAATCTTGTGATGAGCGGAGGTGACAAATGAAAATTAATGACAGCAACTACGTGGATTTGGTCGTTGGTCATCTTAATACCCCTTATGGGCCGGTCGTGAGCAATTCTGATTTGCTGAGCGCATTACGTACCGGTTCACTCAGTGTGGTTCAGGATGAGGCGTCCAGGGCGATTCTGTCATCACTGTTTATCGAATGCACAGTGCCATGATTGGTAGTTTATGCGCAAGAGAGGGAATTGACCTGCAAAAAGCGCATGATCTATACAAGGAAATTGTGGCTTCTGGTGAGCAACCACGGGTCTTTGCTTGGGAAGATGCTGTAAAGGAAATATTGGAATAGTTGAGACCAAATCACTGTAGATTAGAAGTTACTATGCCATTTGATAGCGAGTGCGTCGTTAATTCCGTCGTTTGGATTGCCACCCTACCTGAAAAAGAATTAGGTCCAACTAATCGAATGGTTGAAGATGTTGAGCAGTTCGCACACCAAAGTTCATTCAGTTTTTGCTATTTTGTCATCAAAAATCGAGCTGATTTAACTGCACTCCTTACCCAAATTTGCTCTTGGGCAGCAGAAAAACAATGTCGCCCTATCATCGTTTTAGACGGACACGGGAGTCGGCAAGATGGCTTAAAACTGAGTGATTCTGGAGAGACCATAACATGGGCCGAGCTCAGTGAGCATCTGCAGTGGATAAATGTCGAAACCGGCAACAATCTCTGTGTGATCGGCGCGGCATGTTACAGCCTGCAGGCAATCTCGTTAATCAAACTGAATGCCCCGACACCCTATTTCGTACTGCTTGCTCCCGAGCAGGAAGTTAACGTTGGATTCCTTGAGAAGAACCTTCCGGCGTTTTTTAAACTATTGTTCACAACGAACAGTCTCAAGGATGCTTACTGCCACTACTTAAGTTCGACTTTCACATATTTTCATTGTGAGAAGCTATTTTTTAGAACTATGGCTATTTACATCCAAAATCAATGCAAAGGGAAAGCTGCAGCGCAACGTCGAGAGAGACTAATGACGGAGTTTTTCATGGACGGGCTTCCGAATAATCCCAATACTCGTAAGCTCGTTCGAGACAAAATAAAAAAAGGACTAAAGCCAACCCAAGACATCCTAGATGGATATGCCAAGATTTTTCTTATCAATAGAAAGTGTAGCTTCACGATGGATGAGCTGTTTGATTACCTCGACAATTTTAAGTAAATCATTGATCCTATTCTAGGTGGAGTAACTCATGTTTAAAAAAAGTGATTGGTTTGATACTAATGATTCCTGCCTATTTCGGTAAGAGTTTCCCCTAGTCTAAAATACGAATTCAACAAAATGACCTTCAACTGTTGCTCAAAGATAATCGAGATTCGTAATTCGAAATCATTCTATTGCTTTCCTCACTGGGATGCTAAGGATGGACATTGGCTTTTGAATTGGCTTGGCATATTGGTCTTTGCAAGACCAAACTTAAATTTATAAGCTTTAAATTTTGATCAATTGCCCTAACTTTTCTTTAAAATTAAGGGTATACGGATTTAATGGTTGATGGGGCACCTTCACCCCATC
>TARA_R110000850_G_scaffold129845_4_pt1 | contig 28837 bp, 25 predicted proteins | sample TARA_R110000850 | Tara Oceans TARA_R110000850 (sample SAMEA4397586) | marine metagenome | biome: Polar Biome; feature: [SRF] surface water layer (ENVO:00010504); material: water (ENVO:00002006), including particulate matter (ENVO:01000060) such as... | depth 5 m | reverse complement strand
TGGCCTTGGCCGGACAGGCCTCAGCGCAGCAAAAGCGCTGAAGGCGGGCGGCGCACGCGTGCATGCGTGGGACGATAATGAGGACACGCGCAACAAGGCCGAAGCGGCGGGCGTCACACTGTCGGACATCAACAAGCGCGACTGGCAGACCTTCGCCGCGCTCGTCCTGTCGCCCGGCATTCCCTACAGGTTCCCGGCGCCGCACCGGATCGTGCGCATGGCCGAGATGACCGGCGTGCCGGTTGTCGGCGACATGGAGCTGTTTGCGCGGGCCGTGCAGTCGCTACCCGAACGCGGCCGCCCGAAGATCATCGGGATCACCGGGACGAACGGAAAATCGACCACGACGGCCCTGATCGGACACATCCTGAAACAGGCCGGTCGCGACGCGCGCATCGGCGGCAATATCGGCACCGGCGTACTGGATCTCGCCGCGCTGCATGCCAATGCAGTCTATGTGCTGGAACTGTCATCCTACCAGCTCGACCTCGTGAAAAGCCTGCACTGCGATGTTGCCGTGCTGCTCAACATGAGCCCGGACCATCTCGAGCGGCATGGCGGCATGGAAGGCTATCAGGCTGCCAAGATGCGTATCTTCCAGAACCAGCAGCCCGGTGACGTGGCGATTGTCGGCTTCGATGACGTCATCACGCAGTCCATCGCCATTGGTCTTGCCGGGCAGGGCAAGGGCCGCGTCGTCCATGCGTCCTCGACCTATTCGCTGGGGCGCGGCGTCAGCGCGATTGACGGTCGCCTGTATGACAACCAGTCCGGCAAGGCCGAACTGATCGGCAACCTGGCTGACTGCCCGTCACTGCCGGGCACGCACAATCACCAGAACGCAGCCGCGGCCTATGCCGCCTGCCGTGCCCTCGGTATCGACCAGCAGGTGATCATGGCAGGCCTGAAATCCTTTGCCGGCCTGGCGCACCGTCTTGAGACTGTGGGTGAAGTTGACGGGGTCAGGTTCGTGAATGATTCCAAGGCGACCAATGCGCAAGCCGCAGAGCAGGCGCTGAGAGCCTTCAGGAATGTCTACTGGATTGCTGGCGGCGTGCCGAAAGCGGAGGGCATTGCACCGCTGGCGCCCCTGTTCCCGAACATTGCGAAAGCCTACCTGATCGGTGATGCGGAAGACGCGTTTGCCGCCACGCTGAAGGGCAAGGTTCCCTTGCAGAAATGCGGCACGATGGAAAAAGCGGTCGAGGCCGCGCTGCGCGATGCCCGTGGCGCTGGGGATGAGCACCCGATCGTGCTGTTGTCGCCCGCCTGCGCGAGTTTCGACCAGTATCGCGATTTCGAGCATCGCGGGGATGTCTTCCGCTCAATTGTTCAGGCGATGATGCCGAATGAGATCAAGGTGATGGCTTGAACGCAGCCCCGACCGCCCTGCAGTTCGCCCGGTCCGATACGTCGTGGCTGACCGAGTGGCGTCGCACGGTTGACTGGGGGCTGATGGGCGGGGCGTTCTTCCTGATCGCGATCGGGCTTCTCATGTCGCTGGCGGCCGGCCCGACCGCCGCCAAGCGTATCGGTTACGACCATGAGTATTTCTTTGTTATCCGGCAGGCCGCTTTCGCGGTGTCCGCAGCCGTCATCCTGATCGCATTCAGCATGCTCAACCAGGCCTGGGCGCGGCGGGCGGCCACGGTGATCTTCATTGGCGCGCTGTTGCTGATGGTATGGATCCTGGTGTTTGGCTACGAGGCAAAGGGCGCACAGCGCTGGCTGCGCATTGCCGGCTTTTCCCTGCAGCCGAGCGAAATGGTCAAGCCGGCGCTGATCGTGCTGAGCGGCTGGCTGCTGGCCCAGCGCGAAGCCTATCCGAGCGGTCCGTGGGCGGTGATCGCCTTTGTGTTTTATGCGGTCACGCTGGGCCTGTTACTGCTGCAGCCCGATGTCGGGCAGGCGGCCCTTCTGACGGCGGCATTTGTCATCACGTTCTTCATCAGCGGCCTGCCCTGGAAATGGGCGGCGGCCTTTGCAGGGGGCGGGGCGGGGCTTGCCGGCCTTCTCTATGCGCTGCTGCCGCATGTGCGCGTGCGGGTGAACAGTTTCGTCAATCCGACGCAATATGACACATACCAGATCGACAAGGCGGCCGAAGCCATCGGGCGCGGGGGCCTGTTCGGTGTCGGGCCGGGGGAGGGGCTGGTCAAGGCCAGCCTGCCGGACGCACATACCGATTTCATCTTCTCGGTCATGGTCGAGGAATTCGGGCTGGTCGCGGCGATAGTGCTTCTGGCTGTTTTCTCGCTGATGGTGCTGCGCGGCTTCCGGGCAGCAGCCCGGCTTGATGATGGCTATGCCCGCGCGGCGGCGGCCGGACTGTTCTGCCTGTTCGGTCTTCAGGCGGCGATCAATATTGCCGTGAATGTGGCCTTGATCCCTCCAAAAGGCATGACTTTGCCATTTGTTTCCTATGGCGGCTCCTCGATGATCGGCACGGCATTGACACTCGGGCTGGCACTGGCACTTGTGCGCGGACAAGGTACGCGCACAAGAGGCAGGTATGGATAAGCCAAACACCGGGAAACTGGTGATCATTGCAGCAGGCGGCACGGGCGGACACATGTTCCCGGCACGCGCGTTTGCGGACGAAATGCGCGCGCGCGGATGGAAGGTGGGGTTGATCTCCGACAACAGGGGCCTGCGCTATGCGGCCGACTTTCCGGCGGAATGGAAAGAGGAGGTGAAGGCCGCATCGCCGAACTTCCGCAAGCCCTGGACACTGCCTTCGGCAGCCCTGAAGATCCGGGCGGGCATCGCCCGCGCGGGGCGCCTGATGAAGGAGACACAGCCGGCTCTGGTGGCCGGTTTCGGCGGCTATCCGGCCTATCCTGCACTGGCGGCGGCGAAAAAGCGCGGTGTGCCTATCATCATTCATGAGCAGAATGCTGTGCTTGGCCGGGTCAACAGACAATTTGCCCGGCATGCCAGGCTGGTGGCGAGCGGGTTCAACCGGCTGGACTATCTTCCGGCAGGCGCGGCCCATATGCCGATTGGCAATCCGGTGCGGGCGCCCATCGTCGCGATGCGCGATGCGCCCTATCCTGCAACCGAAGGCAAGCTGGTCCTGTTCGTAACGGGTGGCAGCCAGGGGTCGAGCGTCATCGGCGATACCGTTCCGCTGGCGATTGCGGACCATGTCCCTGAGTCGCTGCGCGGACGCCTGAAAGTGGTGCAACAGGTGCGGGCAGAGCAGATGGAGGGTGTGCGCAACATTTACCGGCGGGCCCAGGTTGACGCCGACCTTGCGCCATTCTTTGCGGACATGCCGGAACGGCTGGCAGCGGCGCATCTGGTTGTGGCCCGGTCAGGGGCGGGCACGGTGAGCGAACTGGCTGTCGTCGGACGCCCGTCGATCCTGATTCCGCTGGCGATCGCGATGGATGACCACCAGACGGCCAATGCCGAGGCGCTGACGGATGTCGAGGCGGCCGACATGCTGCTGGAAGGCAATCTCTATCCCAAGATGCTGGGCAGCCTGATCGCCGTGCGGCTGGCCCATGGCGACGACCTGCGCAAGCGCGCGGCGGCGGCCAAATCGGTCGGCAGGGTGAACGCGGCGAGCGAGCTGGCCGACATGGCCGAGCGGGTGGCTGAGCTTTAGGCGGCCGAGGGTCGGCAGCCATGCGTCTTGTGCATCCGGGCTGCGCGCAGCCAGTCCCAGCCAAAGGCGTCGTCAGTGTCGCCTTCGCGCTGACGCCGGGCGAGCCGGTCAAGGGCCTCCTCCAGCGTTGGCTGATGGCCCTCGGGCACCCACCACATGACGAAATGCATGTCGCGCATGACCTCGAACCAGGTCTCGCGGCGGTCGTAAAACTGGCGGTGGACGGTGCCCCAGACGAACCGCTCAAGGCTCTCAACGTCTTCCCACACAGTCAGGTTTGCAACGAACTGAGGGTCTCCGCCGATCCCGGCGTCCGTATTGCCTTTGCCGGGTTCGCCCGAGCCTTCCATCATCCAGACAAAGCCGGGCATCTGCTTCCCAAGTCCGTTGATCAGGTCGAGATTGTCCATGAATTCCCTGACCCGCAGGTCGTCTGTCGGGGCAACGAGGCGCCCGACATTGAGTTCGGCCAGGTGCATTTTCATTGAATTTCCCTCTCGCCCTCAAAGCTTCGCAAAAGTCGCCCGGTTAAGCCCATCATTCGCCACGATTGCCATCGAAGCAATGAGTTGAGGTGAGACTGGCGGAATTTCAATGGTTCGGGGTCCTTGCGTCCCGAACAGGCAGCACGGTATCGCTATCACTGACGTTTTTCTCTGACTGGATCGGTTCGCGCATGACATCTCCCACCCCTTTCGATCTCGGCCCGGCGCATATTGTCGGCATAGGCGGCATCGGCATGTCGGGCATCGCCGACGTGATGCTGACCATGGGCTACCAGGTGCAGGGCTCCGACATTTCCGACAGCGCAAATGTGCAGCGCCTGCGCGAGAAGGGAGCCAGTGTTTTCATCGGGCATCGCGGCGAGAACGTGAAGGGTGCCGGAACGGTGATTATTTCCTCGGCGATCAGGAAGGACAATCCTGAAGTGCTGGCCGCACGCGCAGCCGGCATTCCCGTTGTGCGAAGGGCCAACATGCTGGCCGAGATTACGCGGCTTAAATACACGGTCTGCGTTGCCGGGACGCATGGCAAGACGACGACAACGAGCATGGTGGCCTGCCTGCTGGATGGCTGCGGCATTGACCCGACCGTCATCAATGGCGGGATCATTCATGCCTACGGCTCGAACTACAAGGCGGGCGAGAGCGACTGGATGGTAGTGGAGAGCGACGAGAGCGACGGCACGTTTGCCAAGCTGCACCCGACCTGCGCCATCGTGACGAATATCGACCCGGAGCACATGGACCATTACGGCTCGATGGAAAAGCTTCGCGAAGCCTTTGATACATTTGTGGAAAACCTGCCATTCTACGGCTTTGCCGTGCTCTGCACCGACCATCCCGAAGTGCAGGACCTGGCGGCGCGCGTCACTGATCGCCGCCGGATCAGCTATGGCTTCAACCGGCAGGCCGATGTGCGGGCGGTGAACCTGAATACCGATCTTGACGGCGCGCATTTCGATGTCGCGCTGCGGCGGCCGGGTTCGGCCAGCCCGCGGATCATCAGGGACCTGACGCTGCCCATGGCGGGCGAACACAATGTGCAGAACGCGCTGGCGGCGATCACGGTGGCGCTGGAGCTGGGCGCGACAGACGAGCAGATCCGGGCGGCGCTGGCCGGTTTTGGCGGGGTGAAGCGGCGGTTCACGACGGTGGGGGAATGGGCGCCGAAGGGTGCCGGCGAGGGCACGGTACGGATCATTGACGATTACGGCCATCACCCGGTCGAGATTGCCGCCGTGCTCAAGGCGGCGCGCGCCATGCTGGGCCAGGGCCAGCTGGTCGCCGTCTGCCAGCCGCACCGCTACACACGCCTGCGTGACCTGTTCGATGAATTTTCCCGCTGCTTTGACGCTGCCGATGACGTGTTCGTGTCGCCGGTCTACGAGGCGGGCGAAACGCCGATTGAGGGCATCACCCATGAGACGCTGGTTGCCAGCATCCGGCGGCACGGCCACAGGGGCGCCCATGTGCTCGCCTCGCTCGACGACCTGCCCGAAGCGATCAGGGGTATTGCCAGGCCAGGCGGTATGGTTGTCTGCCTTGGGGCAGGGGATATCACCAGATATGCCGGGGACCTGGCCGACAAGCTCTGATCGGGGACGTCAGCGTCTGTCAGCAGAGCGCCCGGTGTTTCCCCGACGCAAACAGGCTGGAAACGGCCAAATCGCTTCCATTGCGGCGCGGAATATCGCACGGTCGGCAAAAGACGGCGAACAATCATGCCGCAGACCGACCCGGGAGATTATCGCCGAATGACCGAATCAATTGCCGCAGCGCCATTGACTGGAAGCCTTGCGAAGCAGCCAGCTGTGGACGGGGGACCTTTTGGCATCAAGGGGCTGGCCTGGGCGATCTTCGAGGGGGCCCGCAACCCCTATTACAATCTGATCGTCATCTACATTTTCGCCCCGTATTTCGCCGAGGTGATGGTGGGCGGCGGTGAGCAGGGCCTGACCCTGTCTGGCCTGACCATCACCATTGCGGGCATTGTCACGGCCCTGACAGCGCCGCTGCTGGGTGTGGTGGCGGACAAGGCCGGCCGGCGAAAGCCGCCGATTTTCGTTTTCATGGCCGTCATGGCTGTGTGTTCGTTTGCCCTGTGGTGGGCGCGCCCGGACGGCCCGCTGACGATGTGGCCGACCATGGCCGTGCTGGCGATCGCTTATTGCTGTTACGGCTATTCCGAAGTGCTTCATAATGCGATGCTGCCATCGGCGGGCAGGCCCAGCGCACTGCCGATCATTTCGGGCCTCGGCCTGTCCATGGGCAATATCCTCAGTGTCGGAATCCTCATCTTCTTCCTGTTCGGCCTGTTGCTGCCGGGATCGGGCCTGCCTTTCGCGGCAGAGTCGCAGGTCATCCCTCTGGACCAGGCGACGCATGAGCCACAGCGTTTTGCCGGGCCATTCGTGGCGGTCTGGATGACCTTGCTGCTTATTCCCTTCTTCGTGTTCATGCCGGACGGCCTGAGCAAGGGATTGAGCTGGAAACAGGCGGCCGGAGACGTGTTCCGGGGCGAGGACCGCAATGCAGGCAAGGCGCACACATTGATGCAGCGTGCAAGCGTTTTCAAAAAGTACCTGGCGCAACTGTTCCGCGAACATCCTCAGACGATGCGCTTCCTGATTGCACGTACGATTTATGCTGACGCCATGGCGGCCCTGCTGACGCTGGGCGCAGTGTTTGCGAAGACATTCCTTGGCTGGAGCGGTGTCGAGATCCTGTTCTTCGGCATCACGGGTGTCCTGTTCGGGGCCGTTGGCGGATTTGTCGGCGGATTCCTTGATCGCGTCCTGGGGCCAAAACTCGCGCTGGTCTGGGAGCTGGGTGTGCTGACCTTCCTGTTGCTGCTGCAACTGTCGATTACGCCGGATTCCCTTCTGTTCGGCCTGGTCCCGAGCGGCACGCCAATCTGGGGCAGCCCGTTCTTCGACACCTTGTCGGACGTGACCTATTTCCTGTTCGTGATCCCTGTGGCGATTGCCGTCGTGGCGTCGATTTCATCGAGCCGATACATGCTGGTGCACATCGCCCCGCATGACCGGATTGGCGAGTTCTTCGGTCTTTACGCGATTGCCGGGACCGTGACCGTCTGGATGGGGCCGGGCCTTGTCAGCCTGCTGACCTGGCTGACAGGCAACCAGCGCATCGGCATGGGCGGAATCGGGTTCATGTTCCTGCTGGGACTGATCATCCTGTGGAAAGTTCACGCGCCTAAGCGGGGCTTTGACGCGTGATGTTCAGGATCAGTTGGAAGGCCGGTGGAGAGCCCTCTAGCTGGTTGGTCCGAAGGACGTGCCATCTCCGTCCGGTTTGTGCGTGCGGCTGATTTCGCTGACGCGGCGGGGGCGCAGGTAGAACTTGTCGGAAACGGTGCGTTCCAGTTTCAGGACATAGCCGAACGGGCTTTGATAATTGAACTGGACTTCCGCCACGATGGCCGATCCGGGGGAGGGGATGATACCGTCCGGCACGGTGACAACAGAGCCCTCAGAGAGCGGTGACATGGCATAGGCATCCGACCAGGCGACCTTTGTGACGCCATCGCCATCGTCGACGATGCTCGAGATGCGCATGCTGCCGGCTTCGGCATCATAGGGCTGCATCATGACTTTGGCTGCAGCAAACATTTCGGCCATGTCGTCATCGGTGACCGTCGCCAGACGGGCGGTCAGGTCACCGAGGCTCGAACTGGTCGATGTCACACGGCGGTCCATGCGCATCAGGAAGCTGAGCTCGATACAGCCAAAATAGATCAGGACCATGAGCGGAGCGATCAGGGCGAATTCGACGGCCGAAACGCCCTTTTCATTATAGTGCAGGCCCTGAATGCCGCGCCATTTCAGGCGGCGGTTCATCCGGGAAAGGAAAGACTTGGCGGACATGGGTCTAGTCTCCAAAGGGTTCGTTGCGGAACACGGCATTGCCCTGGATAAGGTGTTTTGTTCCAGCCATGTTCGAAAGCGGAGCCGTCAGCAGGGGCGTAATGAGGTTCCACTCGTAGAATACGCGTACGGCAACGATATCGTTCGGGCCGCCGGGATCGTAATTGAAACCGCTATCGTCAAAATTGCCATCGACATCGAGCGGAGAAACGAGGTTGGCGGCACCGAAATTGTCGATGGCCTTGACGTCGATGTGCAGCTTGTCGTCACAGTCAAGCAGGCCGAAGAACTTGTCACAGACCGTTGTCCGGAAGTTCTGCTCGTTAAAGCCGCTTTCCTGGGCCTGTCCCGTGCGGATCTGGCGGGACGCTTCCTGTACGGCGTGTTCCATTGCCGTTGAGACAAGGAACAGCATGCAGACTTCCAGCAGGCCAAATATCAGCAGGAAGAAGGGAAGTGCCACCATGGCGAACTCGACGGCGGCCACGCCGCGGCGGTCTTTGGCATACGCATTCCACTTCGCCAGGAGGCGCGGTGCGATTATGCCGTAACGGCTGTTGAACATGATCTAACCCCGGACAGACAACTGTGTCAGATTGCCGGGATATCAGAACTGGGTTTGCATACGGTTTATCCGATGCGGGAAATTTCATCGATTGGCCGGCGGCGGCCCGCAGCAAAGCGGCCACGTCCGGGGACGTGGCCGCAATGAGGCCGGCTCAGGAGCGCGGAAATCAGTTTCCGCTGTTCAGGGTCTGGACGTCGCTGTGCTGCTCCGACAGGGCGGCGAAATAGTCGCTCTGGTCGCCAATGCTGATGACCGGGCGGCACTCGGGCGCGCAGTCATAGGTAAAGTTCTGGCCGGACCGGTTCACCGTCACCAGATTTGACGAATTGACGGTGACGACGACATCGGTGGAGTAAATCTGGTCGCCAGCCTTGTTGAACACCATCAGGTTTGTGGTGCCGAACGTCTTGCCGGTGATGAAGATGAGGTTTTCGTTGTGCACGGCGACATCGGCGACATTCCGGTTGCCGAGGACGATGCTGGCAGCCTCGCCATTGATCCGGACAGGAATGGTCTTGTTGGCTTCAACGGACAATTGCCCGGCTGCGGCGGTCGCCGCGAACAGGGAGCCCGCCAGTGCCAGGGCGCATGACTTGGTCAGAATGTTCATTTCAGGACTCCACGTTCGGCTTTGGAAAAACATTTGGCTGAAGAAGGTTGCCCGTTTCCTAACCGGCGAAAGATCGCCTGTTCTGACGTTATATATATAGGGCCGCGAATCAGCAGGCCGGGCCGCGATGAAGGGTAAACAAATGCCTTCCCCGCCTTCATGGATTATCTGTATTCCGTAACGCGATATTGAGAATAGTCCTGTAATTTCAGTACTGTTCCGGAAAGAAAAAAATGTGTCCGGAACGTTTTTTAATGCATGATGGGAGTTTCCAATGTTTGCACGTTTTCTTAAAGACGAATCCGGCGCCACGGCTATCGAATACGGCCTGATCGCTGCTCTGATCGCAGTTGCTATCATCGGTGGCGTTACCGCCCTCGGTACGAACGCCAACACGACGTTCTCGGCCATCGCGACCGAAATGGAATAAGCAACCTGATCTTTCAGGATTGTGGGAAGGCCGTCAGGGAAACCTGGCGGCCTTTTCTTTTGCGGCCTGTTCCCGTCCGGGCAGGGGCTGGCAGTATCAGGCAAATAAAAACTTCCTTCAGTCTTTTCCGTCACGGTGCGCCCGAAATGACGGCTGGAGGACAATTCCGATGATACTGAGCATCCTGGGGGGCGCGTTTCTGGCCCTTTGTGTTTTTGCGGCAATGCATGATGTGAACCGGTTGACGATTCCCAACTGGCTGAACCTCTCGCTGGCTGGCCTGTTCATTCCGGCTGCTGCCGTTTCCGGCATCCCCATGGAAATCATTGGCGGGCACCTGATGGTGGCGGCGCTGGCCTTCCTTGTGGCCTTCGGCCTGTTTGCCTTCAACATTTTCGGGGGAGGGGACGCCAAGATGATCCCGGCCGTGATGCTTTGGATGGGCCCGAATGCCGGCTTCACCTTTGTCGTGGTCATGGCGCTGGCAGGCGGCGCATGTGCGGTCTTCATCCTGATGGTTCGACGGCTGATGCCCGCAGCCGTCCTGCCGGGAATGATCCGTGCACCGTTTGAGGAGAATGCCGGCGTGCCTTACGGGGTCGCAATTGCAGCCGGCGCGTTTTTCGCCGCGCCAGCGTCTCCATTCCTTGCCAGTTTATTAAACCAAATCAGTAGTTTCAATTAACCAAGCCTTAGTGCCCGGCATGGGAATATTAATCTTCGAGTGGGGATTCGGCCTGATCAGGGGCGCTCACCGCGTTTTGTTATCACAGGGAGTGGCGCCCAATGTCGCCGATGCGTCTTATCATTCTAGTGGGTGCCGCCTTAGCCGCCATGGCTGCTGCATTCCTCGTTCGCAACATGGCTGAACCGACCACTGTGACACAGACCGTCACGGAGCTTCAGACCAAGATCGAGACCAAGGAAGTTTCCGAAGTCAAGGTTCTGGTTGCCCGGCGCGACATGGCGATCGGTGATCGCCTGGCGACGGCTGATTTTGAATGGGCGCCATGGCCGGAGAAGAATATCGTCGAAGGTTACCTGACCGAAGCCGACAATTCCGACGCAATCGAGAAAATGGCCGGCGCCATTGTCCGCATCCCGATATACAAGCGCGAACCCATCCTGCCGCAAAAACTGGTCCTGGCAGATCAATCCAGCCTCATGGCCGCCTTGCTGGCGCCGGGGATGCGCGCCATGTCGGTCGAGATTTCGACTGAGTCGGCATCGGGCGGGTTCATCCTGCCAAACGACAAGGTTGATGTCATCCTGACCCACGAAGTGCAGGTGCAGACGGACCAGATGCTTGTGGAGCGCCCGGTTTCGACAACGATCATCAAGAATGTGCGCGTGCTGGCCATTGACCAGGTCTTCAAGCCGGATGAAGCCGGCGGCTCGTCCCAGATCGGCAACACGGCAACACTGGAAGTTTCCGACACGGAAGCCGAACTGGTCGCCCTGTCGCAGCGCATGGGCACGCTGTCCCTGTCCCTGCGGCCCTGGTCGGATGCCGGTGAAGAGATGGCCCGCGATTCCCGTACTGACCTGCTCGGCAGTGGCGGCAGCGGCGGTCGGGGCGGCGTCACGATCTACCGCAATGGTGCAGCCACGTCGGCTACACTCGGGGGAAGCTGAACATGAGAATGTCTCGTCCGATCAGATACGGTCTTTTCTCGGCGCTTGCGGCAAGTATGCCGCTTCTGGCGCATGCCACGCCGAATGATCTCGGGGTCAATGTGACCGGGCCGGGCCAGTCGCATGTATCACAGCAAGTCACGCTGGGCCTCAACAAGTCGATGATCATAGATCTTGATGCGCCGGCGGCAGACCTTGTGATCACCAATCCCACCATTGCAGACGCAGTCGTGCAGACCTCCAGACGGATCATTTTCCGCGGCATCGCCTATGGCCAGACGAACGCGTTCGTCTTTGACCGCCAGGGAAACCAGCTGCTGAACCTGGAAATCAATGTCGAAACCGACATGACCAGCCTGCACAAGCTGATTGAGCGCCATGTGCCGGATGGCCGGGTGAGCATTGAAGGCATCAATGGCAGCATCCTGCTGACCGGCACGGTGGACAGCCTTTCGCAGGCTGACCAGGTCGAGCGGCTTGTCACCGCCTTTCTGGGCGGGGGCGATGAGGCGCCGACGAAGATCGTCAACATGATGGAAGTTGCCGCCAAGGACCAGGTCATGCTGGAAGTGCGCATTGTTGAAATGCAGCGCACGGCGATCAAGCAGCTTGGCATCAATCTTTCCGGCACGCCGTCCTTCGGCGACATGGCGAGACTCGTCGAAAAGCAATTGTTCAGCGATACAAATGGCGACGGCATTCCGGAATCGACCGGCATGACGGCGCTCGTGCCAGGACTGCCGCAGACCTTTTCCGGCGATATAAGTGCCAGTAACAGCTTTCCGATCCAGGGCCAGGCCCTTGGTGGCCTGGGTGCCAACCTGACTTATTCCAACTATGTCGGCACGGACCTGCAAACCAGCATTGGCGCGACAATCGACGCGCTGGAGCGCATCGGTATCGTGAAGACACTGGCAGAGCCCAACATTGTTGCGATGTCTGGCGAGTCCGCAAAATTCCTTGCCGGCGGTGAATTCCCCGTCCCGGTCGGGCAGGACAATAATGGCCGCGTGTCGATCGAATTCAAACCTTACGGTGTGGGACTGGGCTTCACGCCCGTGGTCCTGTCCGAGGGGCGCATATCCCTTAAAGTGTCGACCGAAGTCTCCGAACTGACAAACCAGGGGGCATACCAGGGCGCAACGCGAACCGGGATCGACGCGGACGGTAACGTCATCACGCTGGCCGGCATCACCATTCCGGCGCTGACGGTTCGGCGGGCCGAGTCCGTAATCGAACTGCCTTCGGGCGGCTCGATGATGATGGCCGGTCTTATCCAGTCAAAGACGCGTCAGACGCTGGACCAGCTGCCGGGCCTCAAGAAGCTGCCGGTCCTCGGCGCCCTGTTCCAGTCGCGCGATTTCCTTCAGGACGAGTCCGAACTGGTGGTCATCGTGACGCCCTATCTGGTCGATCCGACACAGAAGAACCAGCTGCGTACACCGGCAGACGGCTACGCGAACGCCTCCGACGCCAAGACGATCTTCTTCGGCAAGCTGAACGAGCAATACGGCAAGGACGGCGCGCCAGTTGATGCAGAGAATTACCGCTCCCCCGTGGGCTTTATTGAAGAGTAAGGGATATCAGGATGAACCCGATGCTTAAACCAACGACAGCGCTTGTCGCGGCTGGATTTTGCCTCACCGGTCTCGCCGGCTGTGCGAGCCATGCGCCAACAGCCGTGCCGCAATCCTACTTGCAGGGCACGGCACTGGACCGCAACGCGATCGGCGTGACGAAGCGCACCGAATTCCTCGAAGTGAACATAGATCCTGTCTCCAGCGAGCTGACGCTGAAGGATCGTGCGCGGATCGAATCCTTTGTGAAAACCTATCGAGCGAAGGGACACGGGCCGCTGATCATGTCGCTTCCGGAAGCCAGCGACAATTCGCAACTGGCCGTTTCGGCCATCGTCACGGCCCGGGAAATCGCGTGGCAGAACGGCGTCGAGTATGACGAAATCTCCGGAAGCAGCCATGGGGCGGACTCAGGCAAGTCCGAACCGATGATCCTGGCGTTCCAGGTTTACGATGCTGTTGCGCCAGATTGTAAATCCATGGCGGACTATGACGTGTCGGATATCCGGTCGAACAATGAAATGCCGAGCCTTGGCTGCTCGGTTCGCACCAATCTGGCCGCCATGATTGCCAACCCTGCTGACCTTCTGGGCCAGCGCGAGATTGCTTCCGCCGATCCGCTTCGCCGCAAGGTCATTCTCGACAAGTTCCGTCAGGGCGTCACCACAGCCTCTGCGCGTTCGTCGGATGAAACGGGCACGATATCTGACGCGGTCAAAGAATAGCCGGCGCCTGAATAGAAGGACGAGAGTAAAATGTCGAACGAAAAAGCCCTCTTTGAAGCCGACTTCGACTCAGATTTCGAGGATGTCTTCGCTGAAGACGCTTCGGACGCCGATCTTGTGGCACCTGCCAACGATCCGTTCGACATGCCGATGGACGAGGATCCCGGCGCGATTGCTGAACCTGCCCAGAAGCCTGTCGCGGCGGACCAGCCGATCTTCACGATGCCGGACCAGAATGGCGGCGACGTGCCGCTGCCGGCCATCTCGATCAAGGTTTTCTACGAGCGCGAAGAAACGCGCCAGATGCTGGAAGTCTGCGCGCGTGACCGCCGCATGGGCCGGGCCACACTCGAAGCCATTCCCGGCGGCATTCCGGCGGCCACCGCCTATATGCAGCAGAACCCGACACCCAATCTCGTGATGGTCGAGTCATCCGCCGAGGCGCAGCAGATTCTGGGCGAGATCGATGCGCTGGCTGAGCATTGCGACGAGAATGTCCAGGTCATGGTTGTTGGCGTGGTCAACGATATCCGGCTTTACCGGCAGCTGGTCGCACGCGGTGTCAGCGAATACCTCGTGCCGCCATTCGAACCGATCCAGATCATCCGGGCCATCTCCAACCTGTTTGTTGATCCCGACCGTCCGTTTGTCGGCAAGCAGATCTCGGTGATCGGTGCCAAGGGTGGGGTAGGGGCGTCCACCATCGCCCACAACCTGGCCTGGGCCCTGGCGGAGAATGCGCGCGTCAACACGACACTGGTCGACCTCGACCTGTCATTCGGCACCACTGCGCTCGACTTCAACCAGGAAACGCCGCAGACCATCGCGGATGCGCTTCTGGCCCCGGAGCGTGCCGATGACGCCGTGATCGAGCGCCTGCTGGCCAAGGCAACAGACCGCCTGTCGCTGTTCACTGCGCCCGCCACGATCAGCCAGATCATGGATATTCCGGACGAGGCCTTCTCGACCGTCATCGAAAGCGTGCGGCGCAACGTGCCCTATATGGTGCTCGACCTGCCGCACACATGGAGCCGCTGGGTCCAGCGCACCCTCGTGGCATCGGATGAAGTCATCATTGTCTGCCAGCCGGATCTCGCATCGTTGCGCAATGGCAAGAATTTCATCGACCAGCTCAAGGGCCAGCGCCCGAATGACAATGCACCGCGCCTTGTCATCAACATGAGCGGCGTTCCAAAGCGTCCGGAAATCCCGGTGAAGGATTTTGCAGCGGCCATCGGCGTCGAGCCTGAAATCATCCTGCCATTCGAGCCGGAACTGTTCGGCACGGCGGCCAATAACGGACAGATGATCTCGGAGACGGACCCCACATCGCGCTCGTCAATGGCCATCGATCACATGGCGTCCGTTCTGACGGGCAGGGCAGTCGTCCAAGCCCAGAAATCGATCTTCAAAAAGCTTCTTGGCAAATAGAACTCAAGGGAAAGGGCCCGTAAATGGCCTTCGGCAAACGTTCAGGATCCACCAATGTTACTGCGCCGGCGGCGCCGAAGCCGGCGGCTCCTGTGGCGAAGCCGCGCCCGCAGGTTGCCAAACCCAAAGTGCCGGAGCCTGTGCCCGTAAAGGGAGCTCCCAAGCCGCTCTCGAGCCCGCCTTCCAGGACGACAGCACCTGAGGTGAAGCCGGAACCTGTGCGCAGGGTGAACCAGCAGTCGGAACAGTATTACGCGACCAAGACCACGATCTTCAACGCGCTGATCGATACGATCGACCTGTCGCAGCTCGCCCAGCTGGACGCCGAGAGTGCGCGCGAGGAAATCCGCGATATCGTTGTCGAGATTATCAGCATCAAGAACGTGGTGATGTCGATTTCCGAGCAGGAGCAGCTGCTTGATGACATCTGCAATGACGTGCTTGGCTATGGTCCGCTTGAGCCGCTGCTGGCGCGCGATGACATTGCCGACATCATGGTGAACGGCGCCGACACGACTTATATCGAGGTCAACGGCAAGATCGAACGCACCAATATACGTTTCCGCGACAATGCCCAGCTGATGAATATCTGTCAGCGCATCGTGAGCCAGGTTGGCCGCCGCGTCGATGAAAGCTCGCCGATCTGTGACGCGCGCCTTCTGGATGGCAGCCGCGTGAACGTCATTGCGCCGCCCCTGGCCATTGACGGGCCCACACTGACCATTCGTAAGTTCAAGAAGGACAAGCTGCAGCTTCAGGATCTGGTCAATTTCGGATCGATCAGTGAAGCGGGCGCCGAAGTCCTGCGCATTATCGGCCATTCGCGGTGCAACGTCCTGATCTCCGGCGGTACGGGTTCGGGCAAGACCACGCTGCTCAACTGCCTGACCGCGTTCATTGAACCGGGCGAGCGCGTCATCACCTGCGAAGACTCCGCCGAACTCCAGCTTCAGCAGCCGCACGTTGTGCGCCTTGAAACCCGCCCGCCCAATATTGAAGGCTCGGGCGAGGTGACAATGCGCGAACTGGTCAAGAACTGCCTGCGTATGCGTCCGGAACGCATCATCGTGGGCGAGGTTCGCGGACCCGAAGCGTTCGATCTCCTGCAGGCCATGAACACCGGCCACGATGGCTCGATGGGCACGCTGCACGCCAACAGCCCGCGCGAAGCCCTCAGCCGTGTCGAATCCATGATCACGATGGGCGGATTCTCGCTGCCCGCCAAGACGATCCGTGAAATGATCGTCGGTTCGATTGATGTTGTCGTACAGGCCTCACGCCTGCGCGACGGCTCACGCCGCATCATGTGTGTCACCGAAGTCATGGGCATGGAAGGAGACACGATCGTGCTCCAGGATGTTCTCAAGTTCGAGATGGATGGCGAAGACGAGAACGGCAAGATCATCGGTACGCACCGCGGCACGGGTGTGGGTCGCCCACGCTTCTGGGAACGCGCCGCCTATTACAACCTTGAGCGTGAACTCGCTGGCGCGCTTGATGCGCTCGGGAGCTGATCCATGGACAATGAGATGATGATCTATGCCGTGGCCGGCCTCGCATTTGTGGCGCTGGCAGGAATCGGCCTCGCATTCACGGGCGGCGAATCGGAAGCAGCGCGCAAGCGCGCAAAGGCCATTGGCGCAGGCACAAGTGCAGGCAAGGCGCGCGGCGGCAAGGTGCACGATGAAAACTCGAAGCGCCGGGCAAAGACGCAGGAAATGCTGGACAATCTGCGCAAGCAGGACAAGGAGCGCCGCAAATCGATCACGCCGCGCGACATCGGATCGAAACTGACGCAGGCTGGTCTCGACATTCCCGTATCAGCCTTCTGGATCGGTTCGCTCGTGATGGGTACGCTTTGCGCTGTCCTGATCTACATGTCTGGCGCAGATGGCCTGGTGATTTCCGGCATGAACCTGAAAAGCCAGCCAGTCATGGTCACCGGCGCATTCCTGGCCGGCACATTGGGACTGCCCCGTCTTATCCTCGCGACGATGACCAAGGGTCGTCACAAGAAGATGGTCAACCAGTTCGCCGACGCGCTGGATATTATCGTGCGCGGTGTGAAGACAGGCCTGCCGCTGAACGAGTGTATTCGTATCATCGCAAAGGAATGTCCGGACCCGCTGCGGTCTGAATTCGTTTCGCTGGCCGACAACCTGGCCATGGGCGCAGGCCTCGAACGCTCGGTGAACCTGCTTTACAAGCGGGTTCCGCTGCAGGAAATCAACTTCTTCTGCATCGTGCTGCTCATCCAGGCCAAGGCAGGTGGCAACCTGTCTGAGGCCCTGGGCAACCTGTCCTCGGTCATCCGTTCACGCAAGATGATGCGGGAAAAGGTCAACGCCCTGTCGTCAGAGGCCAAGGCATCTGCCTCGATCATTGGCGCGCTGCCTTTTGCCGTTGGCCTGATGGTTTTCCTGACAACGCCCGATTACATCATGCAACTCTTCATTACGGAAACGGGCCACGTAGTCCTGACCGTTGCAGCCACGATGATGACGCTCGGCGTGCTGACGATGAAGAAAATGATTAACTTCGACATGTAAGGTCACGGATAATGTATGATTTCATCCTGTCCTTTACCAAGCCCGATACGCTGGCGGCCTATCTGGTTGCGGCGGCCGTGTTCGCGACATTCGTGACCGTTTTCCTGCCTTACCTGAAAGGCGACAAGCTGGAAACGCGCCTCAAGGCCGTGTCGAACCAGCGCGAGCGGCTGCGCAAGCAAAGCCGCGCTGCGCTTGAAACCAAGAGCCTGCGCCGCGAGGACAAGAGCATGATGGGCTCGGTCTCGTCCAAGCTCAACCTGGCCAAGGCGCTGGAAGACCCCAATGTAGTCAAACTGATGAACCAGGCGGGCCTGCGCGGGCCCGGCCCGATTTCCGCATTCTACTTCGCCCGTATGGCGCTGCCCTTTGTCGGCCTGATCCTGACCTATATCTACATCTTCTTCGTCAATGACCATGGCTTCCAGCCGGTGATGAAATACGGCTCGCTCGCCTTCGGCATGGCGGCCGGTTTCTATGCGCCGAACCTCTATGTGAAAAACGTTGCTGAAAAGCGGCAGAAGTCGATCATGCTGGCCTTCCCGGATGCACTCGACATGCTGCTGATCTGCGTCGAGGCCGGCATGTCGATCGAGCTGGGATTCAACAAGGTGAGCCAGGAGATCGGTTCGGCTTCACCTGAACTTGCCGAGGAATTCGGCCTGACCGTGGCGGAGCTTTCCTATCTTCCGGATCGCCGGCAGGCATATGACAATCTTGCGTCCCGGACCGGCCACGAAGGCGTTAAAGCCGTCTGTATGGCACTGTCCCAGGCAGAGCGTTATGGTACGCCGCTGGGCGATGCCCTGCGCGTGATGGCGAAGGAAAACCGCGAAATGCGGATGTCGGCCGCCGAGAAAAAGGCCGCCGCTCTTCCAGCCAAGCTGACGGTTCCGATGATCCTCTTCTTCCTGCCTGTCCTGTTCCTGGTGGTGCTTGGACCGGCCTATATCAAATACCAGGCGATGCAGAACAAGAATGAAGCGGCGCCGCAAGTGACGCAGATTGCGCCTGACCGGTTCGTGCAGGACGTCTCCTGATCACTCAGGGCGCCATGAAACAAAAAGCCCGCTGACCGATCGGCCAGCGGGCTTTTTGTTTCGGGGGCGGTGCCCTGCAGGATCAGTAAGAGCGGCGCAGGCGCAGTCCGTTCTCGTTTTCGGGCGTGGTCACCGGCGCAGGCTCGTCGGTTACGGGCGTTGATGTGGCGGCGACGGCGCGCTCGGAATCAGACGTCATCCTGCTCTTTGGCGCGGGCGGCAGCGCGCCTGTCTCGGCGCGTTCGGCGAGGGCTTCCCAGGTCCGGGCCGGCTGGACCATTTCGCGCAGGAGTGCGGCGTTCTCTTCAACGATGCTGGCGGGGGCATTGGCGCTGCTCGCTTCCTTCATTTCAGCATATTTTCCCTGAAGGCCGAGGACGAGCGCGAGGTTTTCCTTCACCCGCGTGGTTGTGTCGGGTTGGGCGTCGGCAAGACGCAGTTTCGCTTCGGCGCCCGTGAGGTCACCGGACAGGGCCAGCGACAGTCCGTAATTTGCCAGCGTGGAGGTGCGATTGGGTTCGATGGTGAGCGCGCGCTCATAGGCTTGCTGCGCATCGCCATGCTGGCCGAGCTGGTCGAAGGCGGTGCCGAGCGCCGCCCAGGCTTCGGCGCGGCCTGGCTCAATCTCGCCGGCCTGGCTGAAGGCGTGTGCGGCGGCGCGATAGTCCTGTTGTGTCGACAGCGCCCGGCCGAGCACCATGCGCAGTTCAGCGCTGGCAGGGTGGACAACGAGCACACGTGAGAGGACGTCAATGGCGCGGTCATCGCTGCCAATACCGCGCAGGGCTTCGCCGAACGCGATGGCGTTTTCGAGGTTTTCCGGATCCTTGGCGTATTCCTTCGACCAGAAATTGGCTTTGGTCAGCGGGTCTGACCGGTTGGCAGCGGCCACTTCTTCCGGGCTGGCCGGCTTCAGGGCTTCTTCCACTGCGCGCTGCAATTCCGCGTTCGCGGCCTTTTCCTCCTTTGACGCCGTGCTCGCGCACCCCGTCATGGTGGCCGCAAGGACCAGCGCGAGGGCTGCCAGTGACGTTTTGGCTCTGGACATGGGCTGGCTCCAAGTATGTATCAGGTGCATCTTCTGCCGATTCTGGCCTGATTGACGTCAAGGTTCGGTTAACAGGAACGGTCATCTGATTAACAAATTGCCCCGAGAGGCGCCCGCAATGCACAAGAGCTTTATCGCCAAAGCGGCCAAGCCAGCCGCAATACACCTGTTCACGGTTTCCGGGTTCGACGCCCTGGGAGACGACCCGTTCCCCGGCGCGAAGGCGCTGGCCGGGGGGCAGGGGTTCAGCGGTGCAGCCGGGCAATTGGTGATCCAGGCGGGCAAGGACGGGCAGGTCAGCCATGTTCTGGCGGGTCTGGGAAATGGACACGATGCGCTGGGCGTGGCGGCCGTCTCGGCGAAATTGCCAGAGGGCGACTATACGATCGCGGCAGATGGCGGGCTGGGCTTTGCGCAGATCGCTGCAGGCTGGGCGGACGGCGCCTACCGGTTCGACCGCTATCTCGGCGAGAAGGCAAAGCCGCCGCGCCTCGTGATCCCTGCAGGTGAGGATGCCGAGGCGCTATCGCGCGAAGCCGATGCTGCCGCGCACCTGCGCGATCTGGTGAACACGCCGGCGAGCGATCTGGGGCCGGAGGCCCTGCAGGCGGAGCTGGCCGCGCTGGCAAAGCAGTTCGGCGCGAGCCTGAAAGTGATCGCGGGGGACGACCTGCTGAGGGAGAATTATCCCCTCGTTCACGCTGTCGGCCGGGCGGCCACGTTCGCGCCGCGTTTCCTTGAACTGGAATGGGGCGATCCGGGCCATCCGAAGCTGGCACTGGTCGGAAAGGGGGTCACGTTCGATTCCGGCGGCCTGAATATCAAGGGCGGCGACGGCATGCGGATCATGAAAAAGGACATGGGCGGTTCGGCCCATGTGATTGCGCTGTCGGAACTGGTCATGGGCAGCAGGTTGAAGGTGCACCTGAAACTGTACGTGCCGGCCGTGGAGAACGCGATTGCCGGCAATGCCTTCCGGCCGGGCGATATCCTGATGAGCCGCAAGGGCCTGACGGTCGAGATTGACAATACCGATGCCGAAGGGCGCCTGATCCTGGCCGATGCGCTGGCCCGTGCCAGCGAGGACGACCCGGACCTGCTGATCGATTTTGCAACGCTGACAGGCGCGGCGCGTGTGGCGCTGGGGCAGGACCTTGCCCCGCTCTATACCGATGACGAGAGGCTGGCGGCAGATGTGCTGGCCGGGTCAAAGGCGAGCGGCGACCCGGTCTGGCGCATGCCGCTCTGGGATCCCTACATGTCGGACCTGAAGAGCCCGATTGCGGACCTCGTGAATTCGGGCGGACGCCAGGCCGGTTCGATTACGGCGGCGCTGTTCCTGAAGCAGTTCGTGTCGGCCAGAAGCTGGGCGCACCTTGATGTCTGGGCCTGGCGCAAGGGCAAGTATGGCCGGCCCGAAGGCGGCGCACCGACGGGCCTGCGGGCCGTCTGGACGATGCTGAAAGCGCGCTACTCCGCCTGAGGGGGAACGATCCGGACTTCCGACAGGCGGATGGCTTCGCGCACACGTCCGCGCAGGACCAGTGTGTCGATATTGTCCGGCTCGGCGGCCATGGCGGCCTTGACGTCGGCCAGAGCGAGATCGAGATCGCCCTTGTTGAGCCGGGCCTCGGCACGCAGGTGATGCGCCGTGCCGAATCCGGGTGAGGATTGAAGGGCTGCATCCAGGTCTGATATGGCCTCTGGCCATTGTTCCAGCATGATATGGGCGGTGGCGCGGTCGACCAGCAGGTTCGGATCATCTGGAATGATTTTCAGGGCGTTGGTGAGCGTCACGATGGCGGCCTCTGCCGCGCCCGCGACGAGCCAGGCATTGCCCGCCTGTGTCAGGTAAAGTGCGCGCTGTTCGAGTGTTCCGCCATCCGTCGCATTGGCCAGTTCTTCAAGCCTGGCTGCGCCTTCAGCCTCCTGGCCAAGCGCGATCAGCGAAAGGGCGACGCACTGGCGCGCGCCGGGCCGGTTGCCTTCAAAGCTCCAGGCGAGGGCGTCTTCATAGGCTTCTTCAGGGTTTTCATCGATGCGGGCGATGCAGGTGTCGAGACGGGTGGCCTCTGTTTGGGCGATTCCAGCGCTGACGCTCTGCAGAAGCGCGTAAGAGACCGCGGCGAAGGCAAGGATAGACATGGATAAGAGGCTCCCGGACCTGTAGTGGTGCCTATAGTCATGAGTGGGAGGTCCAGTGCAAATGACAGTTCCGCCATCTCTGCTTTTTGTTTTCGGCATGGGCTATTCGGCGCGCAGGCTGGCCGCGCGGATTGTGCCGCAGGGCTGGCAGGTAACAGGAACGACACGGGGGGGCGCAAGGCATCTGGGCGAAGGGGTTGAGACCGTGCAATGGGGGGGTGAAGGCGTGATCGTGCCGCCCGCCGGTGCCCACTGGCTGGTGACCTTGCCGCCGGGCGCAGAGGGATGCCCGGCCGCCCGCGCCGCCGGGCATCTGGCACGCGATGCCACCTCGGTGACCTATCTGTCGACAACGGGTGTCTATGGCGACCTTGGCGGCGGCTGGGTGATGGAGTGGAGCGACGTGAACCCGGGGTCTGACCGGGCCAAGGCGCGGGTGCTGGCCGAGCAGCAATGGCTTGCGGCAACGGGCGGCGCGGCGCGGATCGTGCGCCTGCCGGGCATATACGGTCCGGGCCGGTCACCGTTCGGGCGGTTGCGCGATGGCAGCGCAACCCGTGTGGTGAAGCCCGGGCAGGTATTCAGCCGGATCCATGTCGAGGACATTGCCCGCGGACTGGAGGCCCTGCTGGGCAGGCCGGGCCTGAGCGGCGTGTTTCACCTGTGCGATGATGAACCGGCGCCGCCGCAGGACGTGACAGCCTTTGCCTCCCGTCTCCTGGACATGGCGCCGCCGCCGGAAACGGCGATTGACGCCGCCGGTCTCAGCGCGATGGCGCGCAGCTTCTATGCCGAGTGCAAACGGGTATCGAACGGGCGCACGAAGGGCGCGCTGGGCTGGCGGCCGCTCTATCCGACCTATCGGGAAGGCCTGACAGCCGTGCTGGAGGAAGAACAGGCCGGGGCCTGATATCAGCCGCTGACGAGGGCCGGGCGGAAGGATTCCTTGCCGACCGGGGGCTGGCGCTCATCATACAGGCGGACGACACCCTTGCCGTCACGCTTGGCATGATAGAGCGCGGCATCGGCGCGCTGGATTCCGGTCTTGAATTCCTCATCATTCTGCACGAAGGCGATGCCGACACTGGCGCCGACAAACAGCACTTCGGTGCCGAAAAGGATCGGCCGGCCGATGCGCGCGATGCAATCGCTGCCGAAGGCCTGAATGACGGCGCGGTCGGCGTGTTCGGAATAAAGCACCACAAATTCGTCACCACCGGTGCGGAAGGATTTGGCGCGGCCAAGGCTGAGCTTTTTCAGGCGCTGGCCGATGACGCGGAGCACGGCGTCGCCCGCCTCATGGCCATGCGTGTCATTGATCGCCTTGAAGCCATCAAGGTCGATGGCGAGGACGGCTGTGCAGGGCGGTTCGGTGCGTTGCACCGTGCGATCAAAGGCGGAATCCAGCTTGCGGCGATTGAACAGGCCGGTCAGGGGATCTGTCACGGCGCTGGCTTCGGCGGCCTTGACCCGGTTGCTGATGGCCCAGCTGAATTGCAGGACGGTCAGGCAGAGGGCGATTGGCACGATATAGTGATTGATCCCGAAATAGGGCGTGATGTCGAAGATGCGCAGATACATCCAGACTGTGGCCATGATGGAGGGTGCCCAGCCGAGCAATACCGCGCCAGCGCCATAAACGCCCCGGCGATGCAGAACCCAGACGCCGGCCAGTACGATGATCGGTCCGATACTGGACATGAGCATGTAGAGCGCCATGGCCGCGAGAGGCGGCATTGCGGAGATCAGAACCGACACGGTGGACAAGGCCGCGATCAGAAGGATGACCCTGTTGAAAGCGGGCCAGCGCGTGCGGATGTCCAGGAAGGACGCGATGAACAGGGCGCCAAAGACGGTGCTGGCCGCCTGCAGCGCATTGATCAGCACCATCGTGCCAATGTCGCTGTGCGGCCAGAAGAAGGCTTTGCCGATACCGGTCGAGAACAGGATGTAGAGCGCGGATGAAACACAGAAGCAGACATAGAGCCGATAGGCATTGTTCTGCGAGGTGCGGGCGACCGAAATGGCATAAGCCGTGAACGTGCAGAGGATCCCGATCATCAGGAAATGAAGGGCGATGCTTCCTTTTGACCATAGCTGGAAATCCGCACTGGAATGCAGCCACATGGACAGGACGACGACCGTGTTGCTGTGAACCCGAAGATACAGGGTGCGCGAGTCCTGTGCCGGAACGTCGATTTCGAAAGCCGGGAAGGGGTCGGGAATGGCGATGCCGGACCGTGCAGCCGTCGCACCGGCGCGGCCCTGATGTTCGACACCCTGAGGCCCGACAATATAGGCATCGACGACCTCCAGATAGGGAAAGCGGATTACCAGATTGCCGCGCAGGGCGGTATCACCGGAATTGACAAGGTCTGCCCTGATCCAGATGTCGCCGGACTGGCCGGAGCCATGAAACGTGTTTGTCAGGCTGGGGCGGAAGACAATCTTGCTGCCGGGCTCCATCACCTGGTCGAGCGTCACGGCCGGATCGACCTTCTCGGCAATCGCGATCTTGCTGCCGATATCGATACGCCCGTCCAGGCCGCCAACTTCGATCGGCCGGGCTTCCGACGGAAAGGTCAGCGAAACGACGACAACCACGAGGAGGCTGATGAATCTGCTGAAGAAGCGCATGACAGCCTTTCGCGGCACGTAAAAACCAGGAGCAGCCTGCGCTCCACAATGGAATTTATGCCACGAAAACAGATATTTATGGTTAGTTCATCAGGTGTGATTTCCGCTGTTCTGTACAGGTCCCGTTAACCATCCGGGCGCGCGCCATGAAAATGGCCCCCGCCGGGGCCGTTGGCGGATCAGATTATGGCATCACTGCCGCACGGATTCGTGCTAAGGGAGAATTATCAACAGACCGGGCCTTCAGACCGTCTGGCTGGCAGGCCCCGTGACAAGGGGACGGATAATGACACACAAGATTATGGTGATGGCTGTAAGCGCCATCGCACTGACCGGCTGCAGCCATATCAAAGAGTGGATGCATGGCCCGGAGGAGGCGGACACGGCAGTGGCGCCGGTCGCGGAACTGGCGGCGACGCCACCTGAAGCCGAAGCGCCCGATGTCGCGGCGATGGCCGGCGCGCCGCTGTTCGAGGGCATGGGCGATTTCCACCGCGAAATCACAACCTCGAGCGCTGACGCGCAGAAATATTTCGACCAGGGCATGGTGCTGGCCTTTGGCTTCAACCACGCCGAATCGATCCGTTCGTTCAGGGCCGCACAGACGCTCGATCCGGCGTGCGCGATGTGCTTCTGGGGCGAGGCCATGGCGACGGGGCCGAACATCAATGTCACCAGCAAGGGCAAGGCGGTGATGTCCGATGCCGACAGGGCCTCGGCCTTTGCGGCGATCAACAAGGCGGTTGCACTGAAGGACAGTGCGAGCCCGGCCGAACAGGCGCTGATCGAGGCCATGGCGAAACGCTACAATGGCGACCCGGCCACCTCGCGCGAGCCGCTGGACGTGGCCTATGCCGAGGCGATGGGGCAATACGTGGCCGACCATCCAGGCGACCATGACGCAGCGGTCATGTATGCCGAGGCGTGGATGAACACGATGCCGTGGGACTACTGGTCCGCCGACGGAGAACCAAAGCCGGAGACGGTGAAGGTGATCGCGACGCTGGAGGATATTATCGCGAAGGCGCCGGAGCACCCGCTGGCGCTGCACCTTTATATCCACGCGGTGGAAGCTTCCAGCGATCCGGGCCGGGCCGAGGACGAGGCCGACAGGCTGGCCGGGCTGGTCCCGGGATCTGGCCACCTTGTGCACATGCCGGCGCACATCTTCTGGCGCGTCGGGCGCTATGACGATGCGGCGAAGGCCAATATCACAGCGGCCAAGGTCGACGAGGACTATATTGCCCAGTGCAATGCGCAGGGCTTCTATCCGGCCCTGTATTACCCGCACAATATCCACTTCCTGTGGGCGGCGGCGAGCATGTCGGGCCAGCGCGAGATGGCGCTGGAGGCCGGGCAGAAAGTGGCGGACAATGTTCGCCTGGAGCAGATTGAACAATTCCCGACGGTCGAATTCTTCAAGACGATCCCGCTATTGTCGCTGGTCCAGTTCGGGCAGTGGGCAGACGTTCTGGCCACCCCGCAGCCGCCGGAGACGCTCGATTACTCGAATGCCATCTGGCATTATGCCCGCGGCGTGGCAGCCGCCCGCACCGGATCACTCGAAGCGGCGCAGGAAGAGCGCGCGGCGCTGGCCGGCATGAAGGACAGCGTGCAGATCAGTTTCCTCGATACGGCGGACTATCCGGCCAGCACGCTGCTGACGATTGCGGATGAATTGCTGCAGGGCGAGATTGCCAGCGCCGAGGCGCGCCATGACGAGGCGATTGCGCACTTTACCCTTGCGGTCACGGCGCAGGATACGCTGCCCTACATGGAGCCGCCATTCTGGTACTATCCGACGCGGCAATCGCTGGGCGAGGCGCTGGTCGCGGCGGGCAGGCATGCCGAGGCTGAAGCGGTATACCGCAAGGACCTTGAAGACTATCCGCACAATGGCTGGTCGATGTCGGGCCTGATCAAGGCGCTGAAGGCGCAGGACAAGACCGAAGAGGCCGCCGAGATGACGCACATGTTCGAAATTGTCTGGCGCAACTCGGATGTGGAGCTCGACGGTTCGCGGCTCTAGGCCAGGGTTGCGGCCATGTCGTCACAGGTTGCGAGCAGGCGGGCAATGTCCTGCTCGCGGCTGAGGCGGTGTTCGCCATCCTTGATCAGGGTGATTGTCAGGTCGCTGGCAGTCATCGCATCGACGAGGCGGGCGGCATGGGTCCATGGCACGTCCGCGTCCTGCATGCCCTGAAGGATGCGGACAGGGCCGTCAAACGCGATGGGCGCGTCGAGGATCTGCCATTGGCGGCCATCCTCGATGAGCGCGCGGGTGATGACATAGGGCGCGTCATAGTCTGACGGGCGCAGCGTGTAGCCCTGCTGCATGATCTCGGCCTGGGCGGCGGCGGAGAATTCCGGCCACATCAGCTTTTCGGTAAAGTCCGGCGCGGGCGCGATGAGAATGAGGCCCTTCACGCGGTCCGGGCGGGCGAGGGCGGCGAGCAGGGCCATCCAGCCGCCCATGCTGGAGCCGACAATGACCAGCCGACCATCTGTCTGGCTGTCGATGGCGGCGAGCGCGTCGGCGCGCCACTGGCTGACCGTGCCGTCCTCGAATGCGCCGTCTGACTGGCCATGACCGGAATAGTCAAAGGCGAGGAAGCCGTGGCCGGTGCGATCCGCCCAGTCCTCGAGACGCATGACCTTGGAGCCGGTCATGTCGGACTTGAAGCCGCACATCCAGACAAAGGTCAGCTGGCCGGCACTGGCGGCGCGGCGGCGGAAGGCGAGGCGATTGCCGCCGGGTGTGGTGAAATAGGTCGTTGTCATAACCCTTCCGTTCCTCCATCTGTTTCGCCTGTCAAGCGAGCGAGGGGCGAGAGCGGCTTTGGACGATTTCCCGGACATGACCGGCAAGACCATCCTTCAGGTGGCGCCCGAACTGTCAGCCGGCGGTGTCGAGCGCACCGTGCTGGAGATGACCGAGGCGATTGTCGCTGCCGGTGGCCGCGCCCTGCTGGCCAGCAAGGGCGGACGGCTGGAAGATGAGTTTGCGGCGCTGGGCGGCGAGCTGTTCCGGATGGATGCCAAGTCCAAGAATCCCCTGGTGCTGAAGCGTAACGCGCATCAGCTGAAGGGCCTGATTGCGCGCGACGGCGTTCACCTTGTGCATGCCCGCTCGCGCGCGCCGGCCTGGAGCGCCTACTGGGCAGCAAAGGCCGCGGGCGTGCCCTTCGTGACCACCTATCACGGGGCCTATTCGGGCAGGACAAGGCTGAAACGGGCCTATAATGCGGTGATGGCCAAGGGCGATCTCGTGATTGCTAATTCGAACTGGATTGCGGCGCATGTGGGCGCCGAGCATGGCGTGCCGCCGGAGCGGATCGTGACGATCCCGCGCGGCGTGGACCTTGAGCGGTTTGATCCGGCCGCGGTGGCGCCGGAACGGGTCGAGGCGGTCCGCGCCAGCTGGGGCATTGCGGGCGACAAGCGCCTGACCCTGTTGCTGCCGGGACGGTTGACCGAGTGGAAAGGCCAGCTGGTCGCCATCGAGGCGCTGGGCATGATGGAAGTGCAGGAGCTGAAGGGCCTTGTTCTGGTGCTGGCGGGCGATCCGCAGGGGCGGGCCGGCTATGTGAACAAACTTGAAGACGCGATCCTGGCGCACAGACTGGGCGGAACGGTTCTGCTGGCCGAGCATGAGCGCGACATGCCCGCCGCGTGCCTGGCGGCGGACGTGGTGCTGACCCCGTCGATCAGGCCGGAAGCCTTTGGCCGCGTCGCGGTGGAGGCATCGGCCATGGGCCGGCCCGTGATCGTGGCTGACCATGGCGGCGGGCGCGAGACAGTGATCGAGGGCGAAACCGGCGCGCGGGCCGAACCGGGCAATCCGGCAGCTCTGGCAGGGGCGATAAGGGCCCTGCTGGACATTGGCGCATCGGCCCGGGCGGGCATGGGAAAGGCCGGCCAGGCGCATGTCAGGGCGCATTTCTCAAAGCGGGGGCTTCAGGCGGCGACGCTTCATGTCTATAAGCGACTGCTGGAGTAGGGACCTGATACACAGGGATGACGAAGACAGACACAGAGATGAGCCCGGTTAACCCCGGTGCCCAGGCCAGGGAAGTGCTCGTTATCAAGCTGAGCGCGCTGGGCGACTTTGTGCTGGCTTTGGGCGCGATGAAGGCCGTGCGCGAGATGCACCTGTCGGCGCGGATCACCCTGCTCACGACGCCTTTCTTCGAGGAATTCGGGAAACTGTGCCCCTATGTCGACCGGGTCGAGACCGATGGCCGGCCCGAGGGCATGAAGGCGACGGCGGCGCTGATCCAGCGCATCCGCAAGACCGATTACGACATCGTCTATGATTTCCAGACCAGCGGACGGACGCGGAACTATTTCACGGCGCTGAACCGGTCGGGCAAGGCACCGCTCTGGTCGGGCCATCACGAGAAGGCGGCCTTCTTCCATGACAATGCCGAGCGCGGGAG
>TARA_R110000850_G_scaffold10620_4_pt1 | contig 28858 bp, 29 predicted proteins | sample TARA_R110000850 | Tara Oceans TARA_R110000850 (sample SAMEA4397586) | marine metagenome | biome: Polar Biome; feature: [SRF] surface water layer (ENVO:00010504); material: water (ENVO:00002006), including particulate matter (ENVO:01000060) such as... | depth 5 m | reverse complement strand
TCTGGGGGTCGGGCGTTCGAATCGCTCCGGGTGCACCATAAGAACTTCAGTAAAAACAGAAGGTTATATACGAGGATTATTTTTCTCGTCCTCTCTGCTGTTGGAATTTGGGCCAGATACTTTCGCGTGGGACGTCGTTCATGACCAGCAGGCGGTGCTGCCGGGGATGATTTGGATTTCTGCAATTGGTTGAGCCTCAAGGCGGATGCGCCAAGAGTTACGGGTTATGGCGGAAGGCTCGGGATATGCGAGCCTATGAACCTGCAGAGTTTGAGCGAACGCGACATCTGCTCATGCGCCGCCTGCTTGAGCAGCAGTCTTGAGGGCCGACTGAATGCTTGTCTTCAACATCCATTCGGTCAATTGCGAGCGGTCGAAAGACACCGACGAGGTCATCGCGGCTCTGGTCGCACAGCACCCTCTTGATGGAGAAGGCATTGAGTGCGCCGCGTTCCGCCTGTCACCCCATGAGGCCTTGCTGCTGAGTTCGCGGCTCAAGCAGATCGCGGCCTGCAGTATCGAGGCTTAGCGCCGGGATTACTCACCTCAAGGCCGGTTCCGCTGACAATACCGCGATGTCGTCTTTCACCATCAGGGGATCGAGTTGACCCATGCCGATCCTGACCTGGCTAGCGCTCCGTCACCGCGGCAAGGCCAAGGTTGAAAAGCGCGACAACTTCGTCCGCGATCCGGTAAGGGGAAGGGTGCTCGATGTCCGAGATCCATTTCGGGATCCAGAGATAGGCGCCTGCACGGGCAAGCGTCACGGCCTTGTAGTCATGGATTCGGCGGCTGCCGTCTTCCATACCTTCTTCCGCGAGCTTCTCGGTCCGGTGGAGGATTTCGCGCAACCGCTTCTGGGCCCGTTTCTGTAACGCAGGTGACAGGACATCCAGGCCCATCCAGCCTGCCACGGGCTGCAGTGATCCCACCATAGCCTGCGAATTTAGGTGAGACACGATCGACGCCTTCTCCAGGCCGGTCCGGCCATGCGCGTCGGCAAAGTCGACGAATGCATCATAGAGTTCGAAGCTTCGCTCCAGGCATTTCTGGACAAGGTCTTCGCGGTCATTGAAATAATGGTAGACCGTCCCGCGAGTTGCGCCCAGGGCATTTGCGACATCTTCCAGCGAAACATTTACGACGCCATGGAGATTGATGAGCTGGGACCCCTTCATGAGGATCTGCTCCATTTTCAGGTCGGAGATCTTCTGGTCACCAAAACCAGACAGGGAAATTTTCGAAAAATCCTCGGCATTCTTGTGCAGATGAAAGTCCGATTTGCGATGGGCCGCAGAACCGTACGCAATAAAATCAACCAGGGCGTCGAGGTTTCTCGAACCGCTCTTCCTTTTCACCCATCGGTCCGCCATACGTGTGAACGCGACCATCGAGGGCAGGATGCGTGCAATGATCCGCTCGTCGCAAGGCCGGATATTCCCGGCATTGATACCGTCTCCAATCATGTCCGCAAGCCGGTCAAAGTTGCGACGCCGGGCCTTGTCGATGATGGACTTGGGACCTTTGCCAAGGACGCCCGTATCGGCAATGATCGCCGTCTGATCGGCTTCCGGTGCGAGGCTCAGGCGCATGAACTCCAGCACCTGTTGCAGGCCGGGGTCTGCCTCACTGGCAATGTCGAGGCGCTCTGTCTCGGCCTCGCAACTGTTCTGATAGCATCGAAAAATCAGGTCTTCGCGGTCGGAGACATAGTGATAGAACGTCGCCCTGCCGACCCCCATGCGCTTTGCCAGATCACCAAATCCAACAGCGCCGACCCCGTACTGATTGAACATGATGGCGGCCTCGCGCAGGATCGCCTCCTGTTTCGATGCCTTTCGCGATGGTCCGCCAGCTGGGCGCGCTCCGGGCTTTGCCGGCGCGGAATGATCTTTGCTGACTAGGCTGAGTCGGGGTTTGTCTTCCACAAGCGGATCTTTCGTCTCTCGGGCAGCGTATGCGCAGGCGCGGTGGGCTGTCCGGGCCAGCGCGTCAACCTTTCATTTTGTCAGGCATTTAGCACGCGAGCGGGCACCGGTCGATACAGACGCACGGCCCTCTCGCCAAGGATGGGCGTTTGAAAATTTTTCCATACAAAGATGTCGAATTCGTTGACAAACAAGTTTCGACCAATTCATATCGAAACATACATCAATGTCGAAAAAACATGACCGGTGATCAATGCCGGCTTATCAGGGAGGAAAGAATGTCGAGGGTCTCGAAAAATATTGCATGCGGAGTGGCCGTACTGGCGCTGCTCGCCCCGAGCGGCTTTACGCAGGAAACTCCAGCGGCAAACTCGGGGGAAGGGGTGGTCGAAGACGCCCTGGCCACGATGAACAAGATCATAGTGACCGCGCGAAAGCGGGACGAATTGCTTGAAGATGTGCCGACGGCCATTTCAGCGTTTGGCGCCGACGATATTGCAAGGCTCAATCTTGTCAGCATAGACGATCTGTCCAGCTTCACGCCCGGCCTGCAGACAGCCGAGAGCTCGGTTTCTTCGGGTGGTTCGATTTCGCTCCGTGGTGTCGGATCCGGTTCATCCAACTATCTCGGCGACCAGGCGGTCTCAATCAATGTCGACGGGATGCAGATCGGCACGCTCAATATCCGCAAGTCGGCCCAGATCGACCTGGCCCAGATCGAGGTCCTCAGAGGGCCGCAGGCGCTCTTTTTCGGCAAGAACAGCCCCGGCGGCGTGATTTCCATGAAAACAGCAGATCCGACGCATGACCGCCTCGTGGAATTGCAGACCGGATACGAGACCGTGTCCCAGGATTCCTATTACCAGGCTCTCTATTCGGGGCCGATATCGGATTCACTCGGTGTGCGCCTGGTCGCGCGCTATTCCGACCTCAACGGCTATTTCAACATCAAGTCCGTTCCGGCAAACGGCGATCCTCTCGTCACGAAGGCGCCAATCGACAGCTGGCCCTATGGCGAAGAGTTCTTTGCACGCGGGACGGTTGTCTTCGAGCCCCGTGACGCCCTGCGTGTGAAGGGCAAGCTGACCTATAACGAATCCAAGCTCGAAGGCGGGTCGATCCTCGCCCAGCAACGGATCATCTGCCCGCTGGGTGCGCCGCAATTGCAGCCCGCGTTCCCCTGTAAGGCTGATCGCGACATCTATGCTGGCAATGGCCGTCCGGAGGATGTCGCCCTGGCCGCCGGTGCACCCGGGGTCAACGGCATCGGCTTCCGCAACAACCAGCAGATCCTCGGAACCGTCCAGGTTGATTACAAGCTGACGCCCGACCTGACCGCGACCTCGGTCTCGGGCTATTACATGTTTGATGAAGTCAATGCACACGATGCATCGATCGGACCGCGGGCGGTGCTCCTTGTCCCCTACCTGCCATTCGAAATGAACCAGTTCACGCAGGAAGTGCGGCTGGCGTCGGACTGGGATTTCCCGGTCAATTTCACCCTTGGGGCATTCTACGAAACGCGCGACACGTATGGCTCGCAGGATGCAGTGATCACGGCCTTTCCGCCGGCGTCATTTGCCATCGGACAGGAGCAGACCTTCCAGGACCAGGAAGCCTTCTCCGTCTTCGGTCAGATTCTCTGGGACGTGACCGACCGGCTGGAAATCTCTGGCGGCGTCCGCTACTCCGAAGAGGAAAAGGACCTGAGATTCCTTCATCGCGGCGTGGATGTCACCGCGAACCTCGCGACCGACAATCTCTCCTTTGACAACCTGTCGCCCGAACTGACGGCTTCCTACGACCTGACTGACGATGTTATGCTCTTCGGCTCCTACAAGGAGGGCTTCAAGTCCGGCGGTTTTGATGGCGGCTTCACCAATGGCGCCATTGCGGCGGGCAATTTCGCAAATACGTTCGACGAAGAAACGGTCACCGGTTTCGAAGGCGGCGTCAAGGCGACCTTGTTTGACCAACTCGTCCTGAACGTCACGGCCTATGAGTTCGACTATGAGGACTTGCAGGTGGGGGCGTTCGACCCGGACTCGATCTCCTTCAAGGTGCTGAACGCGGCTGCTGCGAAGGTCCGGGGCATAGAGGCTGACGTCAACTGGCGCACGCCGGCAGAGGGCCTGTGGTTAAGGGGCTCCTTGGCGCTCAATGATGCGAAGTTCGAAGACTTCCTGTCGGGCTGCTATCTCGGGCAGACCGTCGCGCTCGGGTGCAACCTGAACCTAAACACGGTTACCGGTGCCTACCTGCAGCAGGACCTGTCCGGCCGTCAGATGAACAATGCACCAGATGTCGCGGCGACGGGTGGGGTTCTCTATTCGCACAAATTGACCAACGGCATGGGGCTCGATCTGACCGTTGATGCTACCTATTCCAGCGACTATTATGCAAACCTGCGCCAGTCTCCGCTTGACGTGCAAGACGCCTATACCAAGCTCAATGCATCGCTGCGCCTGTTTGGCCAGGACGATAAGTGGGAACTCTCCCTGGTCGGGCGCAACCTCACGGACGAGTACACGTTCAATGCGTCGGCACCGATCACGCTGACCGGCGGCGGCAGCGGAATAGCGGGCGCCATTCCGGGTGATCGCAGCGCGATCGTGTCCAAGGGGCGGGAAGTCTTCCTCAAGCTGACCTACCGTCCCATCAATTAGGACAGACTCCTCCGGCATCGGTGCAATCCAGGCTCCTCCCCACCGCACCGATGCCCTTTTCCTACTGAACCCGAACCGGAATGCATCATGACCCAGAAACGTCGTCCTTTAACCTGGCGCAACATCCTGACGGCAGCAGGCGCAGCCCTGCTGGCCTCCTGTGCGGCCGTTGAAGCCAAGGTATCCTCGGTTGCTAGCGCTGAAACGCGCAAGGTGAGTGATGAGCGATCGAAAGCGATCGAAAAGGCCGTCGCGCACCTGATTAGCGAGAACCAGATTCCGGGTGCCTTCGTCATGGTCGCCGAACACGGCCAGATCGTTCATGCGGAAGCGAAGGGGTATGCGGACGTGGAAAACCGCGTGCCCGTGACGGAGGACACGATCTTTCGCTTCTACTCGATGACCAAGCCGCTGACCTGCGCAACGGTTATGACGCTGTATGACGACGGACTGATCGGTCTTGATGACCCGATCAAGGATTACCTGCCGGAGCTGGCCCATATGCGGGTCAAGACGCAAGGAGGACTTCGGCCTGCGACCGTTGACATCACCATCCGCAATCTCATGACCCATACATCGGGCTTCAGCTACGCCGTTCTGCCGGGCGTGTCCCAGCAGGACTATATCGATTCAAATGTCTTTGCGATCCGCAACAGGCTATCGGAGTCGCTGGAAGATCACGTCAAACGCCTGGCCGGGATGCCGCTTGTCGCCGATCCGGGTACGGTCTGGAACTATGGCGAATCCATGGGTGTACTGGGTCGGCTCGTGGAAGTGGTCTCGGGCAAGCCGTTCAGGACCTATATGAAAGAGCGTGTGCTGACACCGCTCGCGATGGATGACACGGATTTCTATGTCCCGGCTGAAAAGAGCGACCGGCTGGCGCAGCTATACCACATGAGCCTCGATGGCGCACTATCGAACGCCGATGACGATATCCAGTATGGCGGCAGCTATCTCGAAAAGCCGTTGCTGGAATATGGTGGGGCTGGGCTCGTGGGCACACCGGGCAACTATATGAGTTTTGCCCAGATGCTGCTGAATGGCGGACGCGCCGGCGATCATCGGATTCTCAGTGAGGAGTCCGTTCGTCTCATGACATCGAACCAGCTTGATGACTCATTTGGAGATGCGCCACTCGCCTCATCGGGCCGCGGGCCGGGCATCGGTTTCGGCTTCTGCGGACTGGTGATCAGGGATGTGCCCGAGGGGGCGCCCCCGGCTGCAGTCGGCGAATACGGCTGGGGTGGATGGGCCAGCACCAATTTTTGGATCGATCCGCGCAACCAGATTGCAGGCCTGGTGTTTACCCAGGTCATTCCAGATGACATTGGCTCTATCCAGCTCAGCAATGACGTCAGGGCTGCAATCTACTCAGCAGACGAATAGGAGTGAGGCTAAGGGAAAGGCGGGCTTCTCCAGCCAGCCCGCCGCAACGTACTGGCTGCACAGCGATGTGGAATAGCCCTTCTGGCGCAGCCATGCGACATTGACGACCAGTCCTTCAGGCAGATCGTGAAAGAGTTGGTTTGGTTTCCCTTTGTTTTGCGCAGTCATACTTGGCCAAATAAGAAAAATATAAACTGTCTGGCATCTGGCATCCATGGGGCCGCACCTCCCGATCCGCTTCAGGCTCATCTCTGTCGGCGCAGCCCATGGATTTGAGGCCTGTTTCCAGGACTGCGAGCGCGTCACAGAATTCGTGCCAACAAACACCGGCGGGGCGCACCATTTCTGCCTGTCTGCTGATGCCATGGAATTTCCTGGTCCCAAGAACTCGGTAACTCTAGGACGTCAGGTCTTTGTCCTTCGCAGCACGGGCAAAGCGGCCAGGTGGCTGTCCGGCGTGGCGGCTGAAGGCCGTGCTGAATGTGCTGGCTGACCCGTAACCGACGCGCCGCGCCACCTCATCGAGTGGGATACGCTCCCTGCGCAGCAAATCCTTGGCGATGGCCATGCGCCACGCCAGCAGGTATTCCATCGGCCTGAGCCCGACGGTGCGGGTGAAACGGTCAAAGAAAGCCGAGCGCGACAAGCCTGCCTTGCGGCCGAGCGCTTCGACTGTCCATGACCGTTGCGGATCGCCGTGTATCTGGCGCAGTGCTTCGGCAATGCGGCCATCCGAAAGCCCGCGCAGAAGCCCAGCCGGGGTATCTTCTCCCTGCGTCGCCCGGAGGGATTCGATCAGCAGCAATTCGACCAGGCGTGCGAGCGCGAGATCGCGGCCGGCTTGCTGACGGCTCGCTTCGTCGCCGAAGAGACGAACCAGTGTTGCAAGCCGCTCGTCCCCATGGATATGGATCATGGTCGGCAGGAGCGACACGATGAGCGCGGCATCCGGGGAGTCGAAGATGAAGTAGCCGCCCTGCAGGCGGACATCTGCAGGACCATCCGCGCGGCCATGGCGGACTTCCTCTCCCGGGGTCTGCGCCGCCTCGGGATCGAGTTGTCTGGGCATTGCTGGCTGGAAACCGGACATTGTGAAGGCGGGTGTTGCAGGCAGGAGCACGAAGTCGCCTGCGTTCAGGACGACCGGTTGCTCGCCCGCGACGGCGATACGACATTGCCCCTCAATTACCGCGCAGAAGCCCGGATGTCCGAATTCGGAATAACTAACGGCCCAGCGCCCCGCGCCGGTGATTCCCTTGGAGAAGACGATGCGAGGTCGGAGAAGTTCGATCACTTGTGCGAGCGGGTCAGACATTTCGGACTGTTGCTAACAAATACAGGACTAATGATTGATGATAGTCCGAATTTCCGGGTCTATCCTTCCTTTGTCAACTGAGAGAGAGAAGGACCCGTCATGAAAACTGTACTGATCACCGGCTGCTCGTCAGGTTATGGACTCCAAACCGCACACCATTTCCACGCACACGGATGGAACGTGATCGCCACCATGCGTGCGCCGAGGGAAGACATCCTGCCACGCTCCGGGCGGCTGCATGTCCTGACGCTGGACGTTACCTGCCCAGACAGCATCGCAGGGGCAATCGACGCCGCCGGACCGATCGACGTGCTGGTCAATAATGCCGGCATCGGCCTCGTGGGCACGTTCGAGGCAACGCCGATGTCACATGTGCGCAAGCTGTTCGAAACGAACACGTTCGGCGTCATGGCAATGACCCAATCCGTGATCCCTCAAATGCGCGAGCGCCGGTCAGGCGTGATCGTCAACGTGACCTCGAGCGTGACACTCGCCCCCATGCCGCTGGCAGCCGCCTATACCGCAAGCAAGCAGGCCATTGAGGGCTTCACAGGGTCACTTTCCCATGAACTGGGCCATTTTGGCGTCCGTGCAAAACTGGTCGAACCTGGCTATGCGCCGACAACACGTTTCTCGCAGAACACGGACGTACGTATCGAGGATCTGATCCCGCAAGCCTATGCCGCATTTGCCAAACCGATATTCGCAGAGTTTGCCCACCCTGCCATGGTGACGACCGAAACGGACGTTGCCGAAGGCGTGTGGCAGGCTGCGAACGACTTCTCCGGTCAACTTCGCTTCCCGGCGGGCCCCGATGCCGTCGCGCTGGCGCGCGCAGGCTGACATTCATCCGCGCTGCGCTTCACCTGCTTCAGGTTCCTGATGACGTGCCATCGCGCCTGTGGCACGATCTGCCAGACGGCGCCGTTCGAGCGACGGCATGAAAAATAATGCGAAACGTCAAGTTTCCAAATCCGGGCAGGAAAACATGGCGGCAATTTCCCTTTCACGCATCGTCTCGCACTGGACGGCCATCCAGCCGGACCGCGTGGCCCTCGACCATCTTGGTGACCGTCGCACGTGGGCGGAGCTGGAGGCCCGCACCAACCGGCTGGCGCGCGCCTACGCGGCGCTGGGCGTCAAGGCGGATGATTTCGTGACGATTGCGCTTCCGAATGGTTGCGAGTTCATCGAGGCCTGTCTTGCCGTCTGGAAGCTTGGCGCCACGCCGCAGCCGATATCTGCCAGATTGCCCAAATTCGAGCGCGACCAGATTATCGAACTTGGCAAGCCGACCCTGGTTGTCGGGGTCGAAGCGGAAGAATATGCGCCTACTCCCTGCCTGAAGCAGGGGTTCGAGCCGGATGCGAGCCTGCCGGACTCCCAGTTGCCCGAGCGGACGGCAGCCTCTTTCAAGGCGATGACGTCAGGCGGGTCGACGGGGCGCCCGAAACTGATCGTTTCCAAACTGCCAGCCGCCTGGGACCCGGACACGCCCTACCTTGAGATTGCCAATCAGGGGACCATGCTGATTCCCGGCCCGCTCTATCATAATGGCCCCTTTCTCTGGGCGATGATCGCTCTGTTCAAAGGGTGCACGATCGTCATCACAACGCGTTTCGATGCCGAACAGGTGCTGGAGCGGGTCGAGACGATGGGCGTCGATATCGTCTACCTGGTGCCAACCATGATGCGGCGCATCTGGGCACTGCCGGAAGAGGTGCGGACGAAATATGACGTGTCCAGTCTCCGGGCGGTCTGGCATCTGGCCGCGCCCTGTCCCGCCTGGCTGAAGGAGGCCTTCATCGAGTGGCTTGGGGCTGAGGTAATCTGGGAACTCTATGGCGGAACCGAAGGGCAGGGGTCGACCACGATCCAGGGGACCGACTGGCTTGAGCATCGCGGCTCGGTTGGGCGGCCGGTCGAAACCTGCGAAATGAAGATCGTCGGTGAGGCGGGCGAAGCCTTGCCGCCCGGCGAGGTGGGCGAAGTCTACATGCGCCCGCTGGCGGGGCCGGGCACGACCTACACATATCTTGGCGCTGAAGCGAAGATCATCGACGGCGGCTGGGAAAGCCTTGGCGATCTCGGCTGGATGGACGCTGACGGCTTTCTGTATCTCTCAGACCGTTTGTCGGACATGGTCCTGTCAGGCGGCGCCAACATCTATCCGGCGGAAGTGGAGGCCGCGCTCGATGCCTTCCCGGGCGTCCGCTCGTCTGCCGTGATCGGCCTGCCGGACGAGGATCTGGGCGCACGGCTTCACGCCATTGTGGATTTTCCCGACGGCGCACCGGATGAGCCGGGCCTGCTGGCCCATCTTGCGGAGCGGCTGGTGCGCTACAAGATCCCGCGCTCGTTCGAATGGGTTCGCGAACCCCTGCGCGACGATGCCGGCAAGGTGCGGCGCAAGGCGCTCCGCGAGGCGCGCCTGGGCCAGGAGCAGCCGGCAGGCTGACAGCGGCGGCGACAATCGGGGGGGCGCCCCCAGTGGGATGACTTCATCATGAAAGGGAACTTTCCGGGGCCCGCGCGCATAGAATGGGTATGGCCGATGACCATCCCCTCGAAGACCTTCTGGATACGGCAACGGAAAATACACCGGGCGACAAAGTCTCGGTCGGTGATCTTCTCGACATGTGGGAGGATCGCACCTTTGGGCCGGTGTTCACGCTGCTTGGCCTGCTGGTCGTGCTCCCGCCCCTGGGCGCTGTTCCAGGGTTGCCGCTCATTGTCGGCCTGGTCCTTGTGCTTTTCGCCTTCCAGATGATGGTCGGCAGTACCCATCCCTGGGTACCGCAATTCATCGCAGACGTTTCCGTTTCCAAGAAGAAGATGCGCAAGGCGCACAAGAAGGCGCATGGCGTGCTGTATGCGATCGATTCCTGGGTGACCAGGCGCCTGTCCTGGGTCACCAGCCAGCCCGCACGCCAGGTCGCTTCAGGCATTGTCATGGTCCTCGCCCTGACGCTGATCCCGCTGGAAATGGTGCCTTTCGCGGTCGGCATACCCGGTCTGGCGATTACCACGATCGGCCTTGCAATCCTTGCGCGCGACGGCGTGCTGATGCTGCTGGCGCTGGGTCTCAGCCTGGCCGCCTTCGGCGTGGTCGGGGCCGCATTGCTGGCCTGATCAGTCTGCTGGCGCTTCGCGGCGGCGTGTGTAGAGGATGAGCAGCGCGACCAGGCCGATACTGGTGCCCTGGCTGGAGAACAGTTCCAGCATCCCGGCAAAGAACCAGCTCGGAATGGCAGCGCGTGCCTGCGTCTCGATCAGGATGTCGCCGTTGCCCTTGCCTAGCAGGTCTGCATTGGCCGCTTCGATCTTGGCCTGCAGGTCGTCGCGGCGGCGGGCGAGGCCAAGCTCGTTCTGGGCATCGCGATAGGGCTTTTGCTCGGTGCGGCCGACACGCTCAACCTCTGAAATGTAGGCTTCCAGTCCTTCAACGGAGCGTGTTTCCGGGGGAATGCCGGAGAGTTGTACGCGCCAGTCACTCACTTGCTGTTCCAGCAGGGCGCGGTTTGATCCGGCCGTGGTGATCTCGGCCTGCGCGGCCTCATTGTTGGCGGCGATGTACATCTGCGTGCCGAGGATGCTGGTGCCTGCGCCTGCGACGGCAAAGAGGAGCGCACGGACGCCTTCCTTCATGCGCTTATTGGCCGTGTGCCAGTAGAAGAAGGTGAAGCCGCCGAACGAGATGATGGCGGCAATAACACCCGTCCAGCCCCAGATTCCGGCCTGGAGCGGGTCTGTCACAGAGCTGGAAAAGGCCTGGTAATTGGCAAAGCCCGACAGGGCTGCCGCGCTGAGGCCTGCGCCCAGAAAAACCAGCGCGAGCAGGGTGATGATAACCCGTTCACCGAGGTTGCGGTGGGGGCGGAGCCCGGGGGAGGTGTATGACTGTGGCGTCTCGTGGTGCTTGGGGGTGGATATGTGGGGGGTGAGGGCGCGTTTGGTCGCATTCGGTTCAGCTTTGTGAACTTCGTGGTATTCCGCCTCCCGCACGACGGATGCGACCGGAAATCCGTTGTCTTCGAACTCCCGAACAAGGTCATCAAGATTGCCATGGGCATTACAGCTCCTGCACCTGAATTCACCTGCCTGAAAATTGATCACGAGATCGGGGTCACCCGCTTCCCGGCAATCCTGTGAAAGCGAACAGGATATGTTCAGCGCGGTTTCGTCCTGACTGGCGTCCGGATCCAGACCCATGGATACAAGGCGGTCGATCGCTTTGATGCGCCGGTCTTCCTGCATCGTGTGGCTTCCCCGCGTTTTCGAACCAGACCCACTGTCGTGCGCATTTACGCGAAACACGACGACTCCGTCACCCCCGCGAATCACACAAGTGTCAGGCATGCGGATTTGTGCTTTCCGTCAGCGGTCTCGGCCCTTAAGTAAGTGTTAATCGGCCCGGCCTGAGAATGCCTTGCAGAACGCACCGGCCCGCCGGCAGATTTGGAGACGACCCATATGATACCTCGCTCGCTGGCCATCCCGAAAACGTGGAAAACCTTCAATCCGGCAAGTTTCTTTTCCGCCTTCGGTTACCCGGCGCTTGGCGTCGCCCTTTTCACCACGATGGTCGTGCTCGGGATCGCGCTCAGCGAGTTGACCCTGCACTGGTGGTATTTTCCGCTGGCCTTTGGCGTGACCGCATTTTCGGTGTTCCTGTGCAATGCCGGGATTGGCCCGCTTCACCGTATCCTGCAGCACCGGGCGGGTGAGCTGAAAGCCCCGGCCCAGTTCATCACCATGCTGAACCTGGTCTTTGCCATGCAGGGCAATGTGAAGGACTGGGTGAATTACCATTCCCAGCATCACCGCTTTGCCGATGCGCCCGGCGACCCTCACAACCCGTTTGAATCCAAGCGCTGGGCATGGGTCGGCTGGATCCTGTGGCGCGACAGGAAGGATATGGAGCGTCCGATCCCCATGTGGCTGAAGGACCAGCCCGTGATTGTCTGGATGGACCGGTTCTACAATGAGCTGAGCCTTGTCGTGCATCTGCTGATTCCGGCCGTTATCTACCTGATCGTCTGGGCGGCAGGCGGATCGCTCGTGCTGACAGCGATCATCCATGCCAGCGTCGTCATTGGCCGCGCGATCCAGTTCCACGCCACCGTGTACGGCATCAACGTGCTGGGCCACCTGAAAACGCCGATCTGGGCCGATCACCTGATGGCGCTCCTGACTGGTGGTGAAGCATTCCACGACCATCACCATGATGCGCCGCAAAGCGCCCTTCACCGTCCGCGCAAAGGCGTCTGGAACCGTATCGTGGATTATAACGGCACGATGCTGCTCGCCCTCGAAAAGATCGGCTGGGTCAAGAATCTGAAAATTGCACCGCAATTTGCCTGACGCTTTTGCGACGCCCTGATGGAAAGCCCGCCTTGCAAAAGGCGGGCTTTTTCTTGTCTTCGGCACAGGTCGGCCACAGGCGCGCCCTAATCTTCGGTAATGTTTGCCTCCATCAAAGGCTGGGGAGCCGAAACAAATGGGAAGGGACGCCCCGATGAAATCCACACTCGTGACACTCGCCATGACTGGCCTCAGCCTCGCCATGGTCCTGCCTGCTGCCGCCAAGCCGGCGCCGACACCTGCCCCTACGGCCGGGTCGGTCCACTCCTACATCCTGCTGGACCGGACCGGTTCAATGAGCGGCATCTGGGACGAAGCCCTCGGATCCGTGAACGCCTATGCCGCCAGCGTGGGGGAAGCCGATGAAGGCGAAATCGAAGGCGCCGACATCAAGACCGCCGTGACACTTGCCGTATTCGACTATCAGGAATCCCTGCAATTCGATGTCCTGCGCAAGGATGTTCCGGCGGAAAAATGGACCGACGTCACCAATGACGAAGCCAATCCGCGCGGCATGACGCCGCTGTTCGATGCCATTGGCCGGGTCATCTCGCTGGCCGAAGCCGACAAGCCGGAAAAGGCCGTGATCGTCATCATGACGGACGGCCATGAGAATTCGTCAAAGGAGATCACCCGCGATGGGGCGAAAGCCGCGCTTGACCGGGCCAAGGCCAATGGCTGGGAAGTCGTCTTTCTGGGGGCTGAGTTTGCAAGCTTCGGAGACGCGGACGCAGTCGGCATGAGTGCCTCCAAGACAATGGCTGTCGGCCAGGGCCGCATGCAGGATTCCATGTCGGCACTTGCAAAGAAGTCCCGCGCCTATGGCAAGGGCGAAGAAGCCGAGATTGTCTTTGACGATGCCGACCGCGCCGCTGCCGATGAAGAAGGCGTGAAAGAGCGTAAAGGCCAGTAACAGGGTTCGGGGCGGTCCAGCCTTCCCGTCACCCGCCCTGATGATGAAAGCCCGTTCTGCCCGAGCGGGCTTTCTGATTTGCCGAATACACACAGAGAAAAGCCCGCCCGGATCGCTCCGGACGGGCTTAATTCATTGCCGTGCCGAAGGGCTCAGCGCGGGGCCATGCGGATGGCACCGTCAAGGCGTACGTCTTCACCGTTGAAATAGGCGTTGCGGCACATTTCCGTGGCGAGCGAGGCGTATTCTTCCGGATTGCCGAGGCGGGCAGGATGCGGCACCTGCGCGCCGAGCGCCTGCTTCACGGGCTCTGGCGCTGCGGCCAGAAGCGGCGTGTTGAAGATGCCCGGCAGGATAGTGTTGACGCGGATGAATTCGCGGCTGAGGTCGCGGGCGATTGGCAGGGTCATGCCGACAACGCCGCCCTTGGAGGCGGAATAGGCCGCCTGGCCGATCTGGCCATCTTCAGCGGCAACCGAAGCGGTGTTGACGATTGCGCCGCGCTCGCCGTCAATCGGGTCCAGCGTCATCATTCCGGCAGCCGATTTGGCGATGCAGCGGAATGTGCCGACCAGGTTGATCTGGATAATCAGGTTGAACTTGTCGAGCGGGAAGTGGCTGATCTCGCCCGTGTTCTTGTCGCGGCTGGCGGTCTTGATGGCGTTGCCTGTGCCGGCGCAGTTGATCAGGATGCGTTCCTGGCCGATGGCCGCGCGCGATTTCTCGAAGCCGGCATCAACCGAGGCGTCATCAGTGACGTTGACATTGCAGAAGACGCCGCCAAGCTCTTTGGCGAGTGCTTCGCCCTTCTCGGCGTTGAGGTCAAAAAGGGCGACCTTCACGCCATGGCTGGCAAGCATTCTGGCGGTTGCGGCGCCAAGGCCGGATGCGCCACCTGTAATGACGGCTGAGATACTGGAATCGAGTTTCATGGGGCACTGCCCTCCCTGGTTTTCGTAAACTGAGACCCGTGTCTATAATGGTCTGAGGAGTTCGCAATGAGTGACGCAGCGGAAATTATTCAAACGATCAAGGGACGGGACGGAACGTACCTGCCAAAAAGCATAGAGCGGAATGAGCGCCTGGCCCGCGGAGTTATCCCCAAACTGATGCGGGTGATTGGCCGGGTGCCGTTTGCAGATGATCTCGTTGCGGCCTGGTATGCGGCGCGCGACCCGCTGACGCCGATGAAGGCGAAGGCCGTGCTGTTTGCTGCGGTGGCCTATTTCGTCATGCCGGTTGATGCCTTGCCTGACATTGTTGTCGGCCTCGGTTTCACGGATGATGCCACAGTGCTGGCGACGGCGCTGGGCGTGGTTGGCATGTATGTGAAGGAGCGTCACCGGCGCATGGCGCGGCGACTGCTACGGCTGCCGGAGCCGGTCAAGCAGGCAGAATAAGCCGGCATGACGGGGGGCGAGATATCCTTGTATGGCGCTCTGGCGCTCGGCGCGCTTTACGGCGCGGGCTTTTGCTATCGCGGCAAGGGGCCGGCCGGGCTTGTGGTCAAGACGGGATCCACGGCATTGCTGGCGCTCTGGGCCTATCTGGCAGGCGGGCCAGCCCTGCTCGTTGCGGCGCTGGCATTGAGTTCGCTGGGCGACCTGTTCCTGGCGCTGGAGGGTGAGCACTGGCTGAAGCCCGGCATGGCGGCCTTCTTCCTGGCACATGTTGCCTATGTGGTTCTGTTCTGGGAGCTGGCATCGGAAGAGCGAACGCTGCCGGTCCTGGCGGCGCAGGTTGTGCTCGTGTTTGGCGGGGCGTTTTTCGTGCGCTGGCTGTCACCGTATCTGGGGGCCATGCGGGTGCCGGTCTTTGCCTATGCAGCCGTCATCCTTGTGATGGGCGCGGCGGCCCTGCGGCTTGATACGGCCTACTGGCTGGTCACGCTGGGGGCGGTCATGTTCATTGCTTCCGATGCGATCCTGTCGCTGCAGCTGTTCCGCAAGCCGGCAGACGAGCCCGCGGGTATCGCGCCCTCGCTTGCGGTCTGGTTCCTCTATTTCGGCGGGCAGGCCCTGATTGCGTGGGGAATGCTCGGCGCGGCGCTGTAGTGCTTGCGTGAACTTTACGGCAGTTCGGGCGTTTGTGGTGCAGAACCTCATCAGAAGCTGCGAGGATCCCGATGTCGCATCAAGCCATTCACAGCCGCGTTGACGGCCGCGGCTCCCGCCTTTCCGAATATTGGCCGCTGGCCGCTCTGCTGGGAGTGAGCGCACTGGCCGCCGGTGCCATTGTTGCCGGATTTGGCGGCGGCGTTCGGACATTCATGCACGCCTATATGGGACTTTTCCTGTCAGTGTTCGCGCTGCTGAAACTCTTTGACCTGGAGGGGTTTAAGGACGGGTTTGCGATGTACGACCTGGCTGCACGCCGGACCTCGGCATGGGGGTACGTCTATCCCTTCGTTGAACTCGCACTTGGCCTGGCCTATCTCGCCTTCTTCCTGCCCGCGCTGACCTATCTGGTGACGATCCTGGTCTTTTCCTTTGGCGCTGTCGGTGTGGTACTGGCATTGCGGCGCGGGCTGGACATTGATTGCCCCTGCATGGGGAACATTCTCAGCGTGCCCTTGTCCACGGTGACACTGACCGAAGACCTCGGCATGGTCGCGATGGCGCTGATGCTGCTCGTGATGTGAGGCGGCCTAGCGCGGCTTGTCGCCATCCACCGTGGCACGGCGCATGTGGCGGCGGTGGCCGTGATAGTCGTTGAGGGCATAGTGCCAGACGCAGCGATTGTCCCACATCGTCACATCGCCCGCCTGCCAGCGCACGCGGCAGGTGTTGCGCTCTTCCTTTGATACTTCGAACAGGTAGTTCAGCAGGGGGCGGCTTTCCCTGCGGCTCCAGCCGGCAAAGCGCAGCGTGAAGGCCGGGTTGATGAAGAGGCCCTTGCGGCCGGTTTCCGGATGGGTGCGAATGACGGGATGTTCGTATTCCGGCGCGTCCGGGGCGGCGGTCGCATCCATGGACTGACGCACGGCGGCGGAATAGCCGTCAGCGCCGTATTCCCTGCTGGCGGTGTGGATGGCTGTCATGCCGCCGAGCGTTTTCTGCAGGCCGGGTGAGAGGCGGTCATAAGCGGCCTGCTGGTCGGCGAAAAGCGTGTCGCCGCCATAAGGCGGCACTTCAAGCGCATGCAGGATGGAGCCAAGTGCGGGCTCTTCAAGGAAGCTCATGTCGGAATGCCAGCCGCCGCCGAAATTGGTCTTTTCCTCGGGTTCCTTGATGATTTCCAGCAATTCCGGGTGATCCTCCATGCCTTTGACATAGGGATGGATGTTCAGCGTGCCGAAGCGGCGGGCAAAGGCCTTGTGCTGGTCCGGCGTCAGGCCGTTCTGGCCACGCAGGACGATGACCTTATGGTCGAGAAAGGCCTGATGAATGGCGTCGAATTCCGCGTTTGACAGGTCGGATGTCAGGTCTGCGCCGTGGATGACTGCGCCGAGTGTGCCGGTGAGAGGCTGGATGGTGATGCTCATGGGGCAAGTGAACCATTCGCGCGCAGGCAGTGCAAGATTGTCATTTGCACGGCCCCGCGAAATATGAGAGAGACGCGGCGGGCCACATGCCCCCAACGGCATGCAGCCTATCTGTGAGGATAGGAGTAAAACAGATGACGACGACCGCCAAACCCGGTGTGCTGCCAGCATGTCCGCATTTTTCTTCCGGCCCGACTGCCAAGCGTCCCGGATTTTCCCTGCAAAAACTCGAAACCGCCGCTCTTGGCCGTTCGCACCGTTCAGGCGATGCGAAAAAGAAGCTGAAGGCCGCAATTGACCGCTCCAAGGCGATCCTCGGCATTCCCGATGATTACCGTGTGGCCATCGTGCCCGCGTCCGACACGGGCGCAGTCGAGATGTGCATGTGGTCCATGCTGGGCCCGAAACCGGTGGACGTGTTCGCCTGGGAAAGCTTTGGCCAGGACTGGGTAACCGATGCCGTCAAGCAGCTGAAGCTGAACGATTGCAATACCCATGTCGGCGATTATGGCGTCCTGCCGGATTTCGCGAAAGTCCGCGACGATGCCGACATTATCTTCACCTGGAACGGTACGACGTCCGGGGTGCGCGTTGCCAATGCCGACTGGATCAGACCGAACCCCGACCGTGTTGTGATCTGCGATGCGACCTCCGCCGCCTTCGCGCAGGACATTGAATGGGAAAAGCTCGATGTGGTCACCTATAGCTGGCAGAAATGCCTTGGCGGAGAAGCCGCGCACGGCATGCTGGTGCTGAGCCCGCGCGCCGTTGCCCGTCTCGAAAACTATACGCCTGACCGTCCGCTGCCGAAACTCTTCCGCATGACCAAGGGTGGCAAGCTGGACGAGGCCCTGTTCGAGGGTGCGACGATCAACACGCCGTCGATGCTGTGTGTGGAGGACTATCTCCAGGCGCTCGACTGGTGTGAAAGCCTGGGCGGATGGAAGGGGCTTCAGAAGCGTTCTGATGAGAGCCTCGGCATCCTGACGGACTGGGTCGGCAAGACCGACTGGGTCGATTTCCTGTGCGCGGACGCAACCGTTCGCTCGAACACTGGCGTGACGTTCAGGATCGTCGATCCGCGCGTTGCGGGCATGGACGAGGATGGCCAGCGTGATTTCGTCAAGCGCATGATGAAGCGTCTCGAAAAGGAAAACGCCTGCTTCGACGCCGCCGGCTATGCCAAGGCTCCTCCGGGCCTGCGCATCTGGTGCGGCGGATCGGTGGAGCCGTCGAACGTGGCGGCCCTGACGCCATGGCTCGACTGGGCTTTCGCTGAAGAAGTCGCCAGCCTCTGACTGCGAATGCCTGTGTCCGCCCTGACGGACTGGAAAATGGCCATGACCGTGACCCTGCGCCCCGCCACGCTTGCTGACGTGCCTCACTTTGCCCGGTGGGATACGCAGCCGCATGTCATCCGCGCCACAAGCGACGATCCGGATGCGGATGTCGCCTTTGAGGATGCTGTCTGGGCCGAGGAAATCGGCAGCGATGATCCGGCCAGCACCTACTATGTCGCCGAGCTGGGCGGCCGCCCCGTCGGCGCCATGCAGGTGATCGACCCGGCGCTGGAGCGGACGCACTACTGGGGCGCTGACTGCCCGCAGAACCTGCGCGCCATGGATATCTGGATTGGCGAACCGGACTGTCTCGGCAAGGGCCTTGGAACACGGATGATGACGCTCGCCATCGATCAGGCCTTTGCTGACCCGAACGTCGGGGCGATCCTTATCGATCCCCTTGCCTCAAATACACGCGCCCATCGCTTTTACCGGCGGTTGGGATTCACCTTCGTGGAGCAGCGCTTCTTCGATGAAGACGATTGCTTCGTTTACAGACTGAACCGCGCCGGCTGGCGCAATGGAGCCTGAAATGCCTAAAGTCCTTATCGGAGACAAACTCTCCCCCGCCGCCGTGGAGATTTTCCACGCCCGCGGTATCGAAACCGTCACAAAGACCGGCCTGAACACGGAAGACCTGATCAAGGAAATCCCGGGTTATGACGGCCTTGTCGTCCGCTCGGCCTGCAAGCCGAATGCTGAGGTCATGGCGGCCGCCACGAACCTGAAAGTCATCGGCCGCGCCGGTATCGGCGTCGATAATATCGACATCAAGGCTGCGACCGCCAAGGGCGTCGTGGTGATGAACACGCCTTTCGGCAACGCGATCACCACGGCGGAGCACGCCATTGCGATGATGTTTGCCGCGGCCCGCCAGATCCCTGCCGCCAACGCGGAGACGCAGGCCGGAAAATGGCCGAAATCCGGCTATATGGGCATCGAGGTTTCCTACAAGACACTCGGCCTGATCGGCTGCGGCAATATTGGCAGCCGGGTCGCGGAGCGCGCCATCGGCCTGAAGATGAAAGTTGCCGCCTATGATCCGTTCCTTACGCAAGAGCGGGCTGTCGAACTGGGGGTCGAGAAAGTGGAGCTGGACGAGCTGCTGAAGCGCGCCGACGTCATCACGCTGCATGTGCCGCTGACCGACCAGACCCGTAACGTGCTGTCGCGTGAGAACCTGGCGAAAACCAAAAAGGGTCTGATCCTGGTCAACTGCGCGCGCGGTGGGCTGGTCGATGAGGAGGCCGTCGCCGAAATGCTGGAAAGCGGGCATCTGGCCGGTGCGGCATTTGACGTGTTTGCCGTCGAGCCAGCCAAGGAGAATGTTCTCTTCGGCAAGCCGAACTTCATCGCCACGCCGCATCTCGGTGCGGCGACCAATGAAGCCCAGGAAAATGTGGCGCTTCAGGTGGCGGAGCAGATGTCGGACTATCTCCTGTCCGGCGCGGTGACCAATGCGCTGAACATGCCGTCGATAACGGCGGAGGAAGCCCCGCGCATCAAGCCGTTTGCGGGCCTTGCCGAGAAGCTGGGCTCGTTTGCCGGCCAGATTTCGGACTTTGGCTATGATGAAGTGGTCATCGAGTATGAGGGCGAAGTGGCAGACCTCAACCGCAAGCCGCTGACGGCGGCATTGCTGGCCGGCCTGCTGCGTGCCTCGCGCGGCGATGTGAACATGGTGTCTGCGCCTGCCATCCTGGCTGACAGCGGGGTCAAGCTGACCGAGACCAAGACTGAGGCGAGCCCGGTCTATGACAGCCTGATCCGCGTCAAGGTGAAGACCAAGGCGACCAAAAACGCGCCGGAAGGCGGCTGGCGCACGCTGGCGGGTACGATCATTGCCGGCCAGCCGCGTATCGTGGAAGTGAAGGGCATGGCGCTGGAGGGCGACTTTTCGCCTGTTACGCTCTATGTGAACAATCTCGACAAGCCGGGCTTTATCGGCGCGCTGGGCCAGATGCTGGGCGAAGCAAAGGTCAATATCGCGACCTTCCATCTTGGCCGTACATCGGCAGGCGGCGAGGCTATTGCCCTGATCGGGATCGATTCGGTTCCTGCTGATGCGCTGATGGACAAGCTCGAGACGCTGCCGCAGGTCCGGTATGCGAAAGTGCTGACATTCTAGGCCTTGTCGGCCCGAATAATTCTAATGCAAACAAGGCGGGCTGCCGGTAAGACAGCCCGCCCTTCAATTGAGGGCGCAGGACGTGGTCGTGCCGCTCCCGGCCAGTACGCCTCGACCTTGAAACGGCAGAAATGTTCGGCAGGCGTGTCGCAGAAGCCACCCTGCGCCGGGTTCGCGCCGGGGCATGACGGAACCGTCTTGACGACAACGGGTTTAAGTCCTTGGTCAGTCCGCACACGCCTACCAGGGGAATCATGCATGCATCGCGTCTATCTCAGCATTCTCGCCTCTTTCGCAATGGCGGGAACGGCGTTCGCCGACCTCCTGGATGAGGCGCGCGTCGGGGTCATGCAGCACAATGTGTGCGTGACCGACTGTAACAATGCCGACAAGGAAGACGGACCGAATATCAGCGCCGAACTGGTGTTCAAGTCGCCGGACTTCCTGTCGGTCGTCCTTGCGCCGCGGCCCTATGTGATGGGTAGTCTCAATACTTCGGGCAATACGAGCTATGGCGCGGCAGGACTGATCTGGAATTTCAGCCTGACCGAGCGGCTGTCCTTCGAGCCGGGCGTGGGATACGCGTTGCATGACGGCGCCCTGGAGAGCCCGTTTCCGCAGGGCGATCCGCAAGGCGACGCGTTCACGTCCAATCATGTCCTCCTCGGCTCGGAAGACCTGTTCCGGACATCGCTGGCCCTCAATTATGCGATCAGTGACCGGTGGGGCGCGCAGGTCCTGTATGAGCACCTCAGCCATGGCCAGATACTCGGCAATGGTCGCAACCAGGGGCTCGACAATGTCGGCCTGCGGGTGACTTACGCGCTGGGGAACTAGGCGGCAGGACGCATTGGCGTAGCGACACCCCTTGCGCTGAGGCCGGTTCCTGACACTCTCCTGTGAAAAATATCATCAGGAGGAAGTTATGCCAGACAAGCATGTTGTGGTGATCGGTGCGGGCCTTGGCGGCCTGACAGCTGCGATCAAGCTGCAGGAAGCCGGATACGATTTCACCCTGCTGGAGCAGGGTGATCGTGTCGGCGGTACATGGGCAGCGAACACGTATCCCGGTTGTGCCTGTGACGTGCAGGTGGCGCTCTACCAGCTCTCCTTCGCCCAATCCATGGTGTGGACCAGGCTCTATCCATTGCAGGCCGAGATCCAGGCCTATGCCGAGGAAATCACCGATCGCTTCCAGTTGCGCCCCAGGCTCCACCTGAATGAAGGGGCTGCCAGTGCAGTCTGGAGTGATGCGGACAGGATGTGGACCGTGACCACGACCAAGGGGCGCGTGATTGAAGCCGATGCCGTGATCGGTGCCCTTGGCCAGCTCAACCGTCCATTCTGGCCTGACATTCCCGGGCTCGACACGTTCAAGGGGCCGAAAATGCATTCGGCTGGCTGGGATCACTCGGTGGATTTCAAGGGCAAGCGTGTGGGCGTCGTGGGCTCGGCGGCGAGCGCCGTTCAGCTCATCCCGCAGGTGGCGATCGAGGCCTCCAATGTGGGGGTCTTCCAGCGCTCGGCCAACTGGACGATCCCGCGCAATGACCGGGAAATTCCGCCGGAAGAACTGGCGCTGATGTTCACGATTCCGGAAAAGGCAGCTGAGTTCGCCGCGCTGAACCGCAAGATCATCTACGAAAATGCCGACTATTTCTTCTGGCAGGCCTTCCAGTGGACACCGGAAGGGCGTGCTTTCTTCACGCGCCAGGCGACCGATCACCTCAACGCACAGATCCCCGATCCGGAGCTGCGCAGGAAACTGACGCCGGACTATCCTGTCGGCTGCCGGCGCATCCTCATCGCGGACGACTTCTATCCGACACTGATGCGTGACAATGTCGACCTGATTACCGACCCCATCGCGGAAATCGTGCCTGAGGGCATTCGCACCGGGGATGGCGAACTGCATGAATACGACATTCTCGTCTTCGCGACCGGGTTCGAGACAACCGGCTGGCACTGGTCTGTCGATGTTGTGGGGCAGGGGGGCGTGTCAATTGAAGAGGCCTGGTCTGACGGACCTGAGGCCTATCTCGGCATCACGGTCGCGGGTTTCCCGAACTTCTTCGTCCTCTACGGCCCCAACACCAATCTCGGGCACAATTCGATCACCTTCATGCTCGAACGCCAGGTCGAGTATACGATTGAGGCCCTTGGCAAGCTCGAAGAGGCCGGCGCGGCGGCGATGTCCCCGAACCGGGCCGTGCAGGACAGGTTCAACAAGGACCTTCAGGCCCGTCTCGGCAAGACAGTCTGGGCCGATCCTGCCTGCAACAGCTGGTACAAGACCGAGAATGGCCGGATCACCCAGAACTGGGCCGATCACACCCGTGCCTATGCCGACGCCGTGGCAGCTGTCGACCTCAAGGACTATGATCTCGTCAGGTAGGCTCGAAAGTGCGCAAAACGCGCCCGAAAACAGCGTCTGGCCCCTTGCTTTTCGGGCCAGACTCCTGCCCTTGTCGCGGCGGCTGAACACGGGAGCAGAGCATGTCAGGCGTCGTCGTCGTAGGTGCCCAATGGGGCGATGAAGGAAAAGGCAAGATTGTCGACTGGCTGTCGAGCCGGGCCGATGTCGTCGTGCGCTTCCAGGGCGGACACAATGCCGGCCACACGCTGGTCATCGACGGCAAGGTGTTCAAGCTGGCGCTGCTGCCATCGGGCCTGGTGCGCGGCGGCAAGCTGTCGGTCATTGGCAATGGCGTGGTGGTTGACCCGTGGCACATGCTGACGGAGATCGATGGCATCCGGGCGCAGGGCGTCGAGGTGACGCCCGAAAACCTGATCCTTGCAGACAATGCGTCGCTGATCCTGCCCTGGCACAAGGATATTGACGCCGCGCGCGAAGGCGCACTTGGCGCGGCGCAGATCGGTACCACCAAGCGGGGCATCGGCCCGGCCTATGAAGACCGTGTCGGACGCCGGGCAATCCGCGTGGCCGATCTGGCTGACCCGGCGGCCCTCGACATGAAAATCGAACGCCTGCTGGCGCATCACCGTCCGCTGCGGATCGGCCTCGACCTGCCAGAGCCGGACGGCGTGCAACTGAAGGCCGACCTTCTCAGGATCGCGCCGCAAATCCTCGCCTATGCGCAGCCTGTGTGGAAACTGCTCGATGAACAGGTCCGGCGCGGCCGCCGCATCCTGTTTGAAGGGGCCCAGGGGGTCATGCTCGATGTTGACCATGGCACCTATCCCTTTGTCACTTCGTCGAATGTGGTTGCCGGGAATGCCTCTGCCGGTTCGGGCGTGGGCCCCGGGGCGATCTCCTATGTGCTGGGCCTTGCCAAGGCCTATACAACCCGTGTCGGCGCCGGGCCCTTCCCGACTGAACTCCACGATGAAATCGGCGAACGCCTGGGCCGAATCGGGCGCGAAGTCGGCGTCAATACCGGCCGGGCGCGCCGCTGCGGCTGGTTTGACAGTGTCATGGTGCGCCAGGCCTGCGCCACGAGCGGTGTGACGGGGCTGGCACTGACCAAGCTGGATGTGCTTGACGGGTTCGACGAGATCAAGGTCTGTGTTGCCTATCGGCTGAATGGCAGGGAAATCGACCATTACCCGGCCGGACTGACCGATCAGGCAGCGGTGGAACCGGTGTATGAAACCATCCCCGGATGGCAGGGATCGACGGCCGGTGCGCGCAGCTGGGCCGATCTTCCGGCTGAGGCTGTCAAATATGTCCGCAGGCTGGAAGAGCTTGTCGGGAAGCCCTGCGCCCTGGTCTCGACATCGCCAGAACGCGAGGACGTGATCCTTATGCGGGACCCGTTTGAGGCCTGATCGAGGGGAAATCCCTTATTGCAACGGACAGTCCCGGCAGGTTAGCTGATTGCAGCGAAACCATGCGAGGCCTGTCATGATGCGGATCAGAATTGTCGCTGCAGCCATGCTTTGTTGTCTGTTGGCGGCCTGCGCCTTTGGATCGTACAAGGCCCTGATCCCATCTGAAGCGGTTGTCCTGCCACTTGGCACAGCGTCCAGTGCGGCAACCTATATTCAGAACGCCAACGACCCGGCGCGCTGGGACGAGGTGACAGCGGACGGCGGTCCAGAGTCATTCGACATTCGCCAGGAGGGATATGGCTACTGGCTGGATTCGGATTCGTGGCTGGTGTTCGCGCAACTGGACGGCTCAGCCGACGAATACCTGATGCAGGTGGCGCTGCCCGACGAAGCAATCGAAGGCGGCTACGTATACAGTTATGCCGCTGGCAAACTGGTCGGCAGCAAACTTTACGTGAAAATCCCCGATTGCGACGACCTGTCGATTGATACGATGAATGCGCTCGGCCTCGACGCTGAATGCGAGATCAGCTCTTATGCAGACCTCCAGCGGGTGATTGCGGAGACGAAGGATGCTGCAGGTTATTCGACCTACTACCTGTTGCGCTGATCAGCGCATACGCAGACTCCCTTAGTGACTTGGGGCAACCAAATTGGCCTGATGGCGTCAGTTACGATGCCTCAGGAGCACCCACGCCATGTCAAACACGCCCCATGAACTTGCTGAAGAATTTCCGGAACTGGCAGACAGGATCCACGAACTCAAAGTGTCGAACCCGCATTTTGCGCGCCTGGCAGACGAGTATCATGATGTGAACCGCCATATTCACCGGCATGAGTCAGGCATTCAGCCAGCCAGCGAGACCCATGAGACAGAACTGCGCAAACGCCGGATCGTGCTCAAGGACGAAATCTATGCAATGCTGAAATCATGAAGATCTGACACCGCGTTCCGCCGCACAGGCCGGTGTGGAAACGGTGGCGACCTTCAATCGTTGGAATCACTGTCATCCTCGTCAGAATCCTGCGGTGTGGCCGTGTAGCTGGCCGCCTCCGGTTCACTGCCGAGGATGATATTGTCACCGCCCTTGAAATGATCGACGGGCGTGTCCCGATCCGGTGCATGCGGGCCCTCGCCGGGCAACATCTGGGCCCGACGGTGATTGGCCGCCGTTTCAATCTGATCGGCTTCGGCGGGCGAAGTGTGCGGGCGTGCTTCGGCATCCAGAGTCTTGCGGGGCATCCTGTTTCTCCTCTTGCCGGATCAACGGGCGCTGCAAGAGATCGTTCCCATGCTATGAACCGCGCGGGGAGGGTGGGGATGCCGCCGCTCTCCGTCCAGCGAAGGACGGCGGCTCTGGTTCAATCTCAAGCCTGTCCGTTCACGGCGAGTACGTCTTCCACGGTACGCAGGCCGGGTTTGGGACTGGTGACAAGGACGGCCATGTTGCCGGGAAGGTGCTTGTTGTCGAGCATCTTGTCGTGAGCCGCCGGAATCTGGTCCCAGGTGAAGACTTCCGACATGCCAGGATCAATACGGCGATTGATGACCAGCTGGTTGGCCGCACTTGCCTGCTTGAGGTGGGCAAAGTGGCTGCCCTGCACGCGCTTCTGGCGCATCCAGAGGAAGCGCGCATCCATGGTCAGGTTGAAACCTGTCGTGCCGGCGCAGATGACAACCATGCCGCCGCGCTTCACCACGAAGACCGAGACGGGGAAGGTGCTCTCGCCCGGATGTTCGAACACGATATCGACATCCTGCTTGTTGGTGATTTCCCAGATGGCTTTGCCGAACTTGCGCGACTCTTTCATATAATCGCTGAATTCCGGCCCGTTCACCGTGGGCAGCTGGCCCCAGCAATTGAAGTCCTTCCGGTTGAGCACGCCCTTGGCGCCGAGGCCGAGGACGTGATCCTTCTTGTCGTCGGAACTGACCACGCCGATGGCATTGGCGCCGGTCACCGCACAGAGCTGCACGCCGAAGCTGCCGAGGCCACCCGAGGCGCCCCAGACCAGCACATTGTCGGCCGGCTTCACGATGTGCGGACGGTGGCCGAACAGCATGCGATAGGCGGTCGCAAGCGTCAGCATGTAGCAGGCGCTTTCTTCCCAGGTGAGGTGTTTCGGGCGCGGCATGCACTGGCGCGCCTGCACACGGCAGAACTGGGCGAAGGACCCGTCCGGCGTCTCATAGCCCCAGATGCGCTGGGAGGGCGAGAACATGGGGTCGCCGCCATTGCACTCCTCGTCGTCGCCGTCATCCTGGTTGCAGTGGATGACGACTTCGTCGCCGGGCTTGACGCGGGTGACCTTGCGGCCGACAGCCCAGACAATGCCCGCAGCGTCCGAGCCGGCGATATGATAGTCCTGCTTGTGGATGTCGAAGGGCGAGACCGGCTCGCCCAGACCGGCCCAGATGCCGTTATAGTTGACGCCGGCGGCCATCACGAGGACGAGCACCTCGTCAGAATCGATGTCCGGCACGGGAACCTGTTCGAGCTGCATCGCGGTCGATGGACGGCCGTGGCGCTCGCGGCGGATGGCCCACGCGTGCATGAGTTTCGGCACATGGAATTCCGGAGGAATTTCGCCCAGTGCGTAAATGTCTTTCTGTTCTCTGCCCATAATTGAAATACCAATCCTCCAAAATCTGGTCAGGGGGCCGCATGCGCACGATTATTGCGTGTCTTCACAAAGCCCCCGGGTCGCGGCACCTTGGCGTCACGCTGGCGAGGATGCAAGGCATTTGTTGCGGCGCACAATAACGCAACCGTAACAGCGTGACAAAAATGACAATATGCACCATGGCCTATCTCAACGGCGCCTTCTGTTCTGCAGCGGATGCTAGGATATCTGTCTTTGACCGGGGCTTCCTGTTTGCCCATGCCGCCTATGAGGTGACGGCCGTTTATGGCGGTAACCTGGTGGATTTCGGGGGGCATGTCGCGCGTCTGGGCCGCACGCTGGCCGGGATTGGCATCCCGGATCCCCTTTCGGGCGAAGGGTGGGGCAAGGTTCATCGCGACCTGATTGCTTATAATGCCCTGAGCGAAGGCCTGATTTACCTGCAGGTGACGGCCGGTTCCTATGGCCTGCGTGACTTTGCCGGGCCGGAGGAGTTCGAGCCGACCGTATTCCTTTATGCCGATGCACGGCCACTGATCGGCGCGGCCGCGCGCGACGGGATCAGGGGTATCTTCGTGGAGGACACACGCTGGAAGCGGCGCGACATGAAGACGACACAGCTTCTGTCGCAGGCGCTGGCCTATCGCGCAGCGCGGGAGGCGGGGGCCGATACGGCCTTGATGGTGGAGGACGGCCGGGTGACGGAAGCGGCATCGGCCAATGCCTGGATCGTCGATGATGCGGGGCATCTGCTGACGCGCGACCTGTCCCCCTCCATCCTGCCGGGGGTCACGCGGGCAGGCGTGCGCGACCTGCTTGCGCAATCGGGCATGCGTCTCCTGGAGCGCGCCTTCACGCCGGATGAGGCCCGGCAGGCGAAAGAAGTGTTCACCACGTCTGCCGGCGCAATGATTGCGCCGGTGGTCGCGATTGATGGAAAGCCGGTGGGCGATGGCCAGCCGGGGCCGGTGACGCGGCAGATCCAGAGACTGTATTACGAGAGGATGGGGGCGGATGTGGCCGCCGTGGCGCCGTGGGCGATGGGCTAGCGGGGGCCGGCTTCGGGGTCGTGGAATTCGCCCTCGATAATCTCGCCGCCCATATCATTGCCACCGGGACTGGCCTGGCGGAACGACGCGTTCATCGTTGACATGACGGTGCCGACTTCGGTTGTGGCAATGCGGGCGCTGATCGCGTTCGCGGCGAGGACGAAACCGGTCACCCCGAAAAGAATGGCGGCATCTGCGAGGCCCAGGCCGCGGGCGAGCGATGTGTCGCGGAACAGGGCAAGCACGCCGAGCAGTACGATGAACAGGCCGGCCAGCCCGCCGAGACGCACGGCGAATCCGGGCAGGATGGCGGCCAGCGACAGAGGGGCGGGCGACCCGGTGAGCCGGGCGAGACGCATGCGTTCGACCAGGCTGACGCCGACCATGGCGGCCGCCAGAAGCACGATCATCAGGGAGCTGCGCTGCATCAGGGCCACAAGGACCACGCCGAAGGGAAAGGCGAGCAGTGTGGCCAGGCGCAGGCCGAGTGCCATCTGAAGGGGGGAGGAAGGCTTGTTCAAGGCGGGGTCCGGGTGGGGCAGGGGTGTGGTATGACCGGATCGATGTGGCCATGATGACACGTTAGCACAAGGGCGCGAGTCTGGCCGCTTGCGCTCGCGAACGCCGCACGGCATGTTGCGCCGCAACAAAACAATTGGGGAGCCCCGGCATGGCCGACACACAGAAACCGATCCAGCACGCGCCGGACAGGCCGTGGATATTCCGCACCTATGCGGGCCATTCGACGGCCCAGAAGTCGAACGAGCTGTATCGGGGCAATCTGGCCAAGGGACAGACGGGCCTGTCTATCGCTTTCGACCTGCCGACCCAGACGGCCTATGACGCCGATCATATCCTCGCGCGT
>TARA_R110000850_G_scaffold67769_4_pt1 | contig 28913 bp, 24 predicted proteins | sample TARA_R110000850 | Tara Oceans TARA_R110000850 (sample SAMEA4397586) | marine metagenome | biome: Polar Biome; feature: [SRF] surface water layer (ENVO:00010504); material: water (ENVO:00002006), including particulate matter (ENVO:01000060) such as... | depth 5 m | reverse complement strand
CTGCACCTGCTTCTCGGTCTGCCCGCCCGACATCGGGATCACCGTACAGCCCAGCGCCTCCGCGCCGTAGTGCGCGCCGAGACCGCCCGTAAAGAGCCCGTAGCCGTAGGCGACGTGCACCTTCATCCCCGGGCGTCCGCCCGCCGCATGGATCGAGCGCGCGACGAGGCCGGACCATGTCGCGATGTCCGCCTTGGTGTAGCCGACGACCGTGGCCTTGCCCGTCGTCCCCGACGAGGCGTGGATGCGCGAGAGCTTCTCCTGCGGCACCGCGAAGAAGCCGAACGGATACGCGTCGCGCAAATCCGCCTTCGTCGTGAACGGGAACTTCGCAAGGTCGCCGAGCGACTTCAGGTCGTCAGGATGCACACCCGCCGCATCGAACTTCGCCCGGTATGCAGGGTTCCCCGCATACGCATGGGCAAGGCTCGCCCGCAGGCGCTCCAACTGCAACGCCGATATCTCGTCCCGGCTCGCCGTCTCAATGGCGTCGAGACCAACCTTGTCTGTCATGGGTTCAATGTGCCCTTATTCGGCCGGGGGCTGCAACACGCGGATCGGGTCGCTGCCGTCCCAGTTTTCCGACGCCGTCTTCATCATCGTGAAGAAGGCTTCGGTCTGGTCGGTCATCTCGATGAGTTCGATCATGCCGGGCAGCACGTCCGACGTATCCATATAGGCCGCGCGCGCGCCGACGCCCGCCACGCCGTACAGCGCCATCTCGTGGCCGAGCGCCTTATATTTCGCGACGTCCGCGTCGAAGTCCGCGCACGAGACGGCAAAGTGGTGAAAGCCCCAGCCGCGCTTCTGCTGGACCTCGGTGTAGACCGAAGGCGTCTCCCAATTGTTCTGCTGGATGAGCTCGAAGCTCATCGAACCCGAAAAGCCGATCGCGAGCGTGATGTCGAGTTCGGTCGGCTCGCCGCGATACTGCGCGTCGAGCAGCGGGAAATGTTCGATCACAAACCAGGGCCCGCAGGCGAGGCGCGGCATGTAGTGTTTCATCGCGGCGGTGATGTCGGGCACGATGTAGGCGATCTGCATGATGCCGCCCATCGGCTGGCCGAAGTTGAGAGTGCGCACGGAGGTTCTCCTAATTGGTCAGGCTCATGCCGCCGTCGACGATGACGGCGGTGCCGGTGATGAAGCGCGCCTCGTCAGACACCAGGAACAGCACCGCGTTCGCGATATCCACGGCCTCCTGCCACGTCTTCATCGGCACCTTGGTGAGAAAGGCCTGCGCGGCATCCTCCGCGCTGATGCCGTGCTCGGCGGCGGTGCGGGCGATCAGCACGTCGTGCATCGGCGTGCGCACCTGCCCCGGGTGAACGCTGTTGCAGCGGATCGCATAGTTCTTTTCGCAGCAATGGAGCGCGATCGAGCGCGTGAACTGCGCCACCGCGGCCTTCGATGCGCCGTAGGCCGCGATGAACGGCGTTGGCACCAGCGCGCCGATCGACGACATGTTCACAATGGCGCCGCCCCCGCCCTTGGCGATCGCGGGCATCGCGTATTTGCAGGCGAGGAAGACGCTTTCCACGTTCACCGTGTTGATGCGGCGCCAGTCTTCAAGCTCCGCGCCTTCCGGGTCCATCGGGCTCTTGCTTGAGGAGATGCCTGCGTTGTTCACGAGCCCGTCGATGCGGCCGTGTTTCGCCATCGTATCGGCGATCAGCGCCTTCCAGCCGGCCTCGTCGGCGACGTCCTGCCGGATGATGCCCTCTCCGTCCGCGATGTCGGTGCGGATCACCGCGGCGCCTTCTTCCGCCAGCCGGTCGGCGATTGCCGCGCCGAGGCCCGCCGCCGCGCCGGTGACGATGACGACCTTGTTTGAAACACGTCCCATGTTCAGCCTTTCGTGTGCGCGCTGGAGGGGCCTGCAAGCTGCGCCCCGTCGATGATCAGCGGCGATCCGCTCAGCATGGCGGCTTCGTCGGAAACCGCGAACAGGATCGCGTTCGCGATGTCCTCGGGCTTCGCGATGCGGCCCATCGGCACAAGGCTCGCCATCGCCGCCACCATCGCCGCGCGGTCTCCGATTGCTTCGGCGACAGGATCCAGCATCTCGCTATCCACATACGTCGGATGCACCGACACGCACCGTATCGGCAGTCTGCGTTCCGCGCAGTAAAGCGCGACCGATTTCGACAACGTCGTCACCCCGCCCTTCGAAGCGCAGTATCCCGCGACGTCCGAAATGCCGACCAGTCCCGCGAGTGACGAGACGTTCACGATCGCGCCGGAACCGCCCGTCTCCGAGATCGCGCGGATCGCGGCCTGGCAGCCGAGCATCACGCCGGTCAGGTTCACCGCGATCATCTTGTTCCAGTGGTCGATGGTCAGGTCCATGATCGTGCCCGGGAAACCGATGCCCGCCACGTTCGCGAGGCTGTCGAGCTTGCCGAAGCGCCTGACCGTGGCGGCGGTCGCCTCGGCCCAAGCCGCTTCGCTCGTCACATCGAGCGGGAGGGCGATCGCCGCTTCGCCGATCGCGGTGGCGGTCGCCTCCGCGCCCGCAAGGTTGATGTCGCTGACGCCGACGCGTGCGCCTTCGCGTGCGAAGGCGATGGCGGTTGCACGGCCGATGCCGGAGGCCGCCCCGGTCACGATGGCGACTTTGCCCTGAAGGCGCATGATGTTTGAACCTCTCCCCAATGCCCTCAAGGGCAGTCCTCGCAGTGTCGCACGAAGGCTAGAGGGGTGGCCGGTCATTCCAATAGCGGGAAACACCTAAGCACCTAGGTGTTTCCCGCCATTTCGGGACGCGGATCGCCGCGTCACAATGCACGCCTGAAAATCCGATAATGAGGGAGGTTTGATCATGGTCCTGCTGACGCGCGAGGATGCGCCCGATATCGAAGAGACGAAGCGCCACAGCCCGGCGTTCTACAATCTGAAGGACCTGCCCTGGCATGATTGGGTGATGCCGGAAACCTGGTTCAAACTCCTCAACGTCAATCCCTTCACCGGCGGTTTCACGATGCTGCTGAAGGTCGGGCCGAACAACACCGCGCCCGTTCACGGTCACATCGGTTCGGTCGAGGGCATCCTCATCGAAGGCGGCTTCGGCTACGGCGACGATCGCGGTCGCGCCGGGGATTACGTGCGGGAAATGGGCGGCATCAACCACATCCCCGATACCGATGGCGACGGCATGGTGATGTTCGCGGTCGTGAACGGTCCGCTGGTGGGCTACAATGCCGATGGCAGCATCGCCGCTGTTGTCGATGCGAAGTTCATGTATGGTCTGGCTGCGGCACAGGGCGCTGCCGATCACATCGAAAAGCCGGCCGACTGGTAAGGGGGACAATGCTGGGTTTGATGCAGGCGAGCCCGCTGCTCATCAGCGGGCTGCTCAGCCACGCCGCCGCCGCGCACGGCAAGCGGCCGATCGTGTCGCGACTGGTCGATGAACCGGTGTGGCGCTACGATTATGCCGGTCTCGCCGCGCGTACGGCGCGCGGCGCGCATTTGCTGCGCGGCATGGGCGTGGCGCCCGGCGACCGGATCAGCTCGCTCGGCTGGAACACGCATCGCCATATGGAGCTGATGTTCGCCGCGCCCGGCATCGGCGCCGTGCTGCACACAGCGAACCCACGTCTCACCGACGAGCAGATCGCCTACACGATCGAGCACGCTGGCAGTTCGATCCTGTTCTATGAACGCAGCTTCGCCGATCTCGCCGAACGACTGGCGCCGCTGTTGCCGCAGCTCACCCGCTTCGTAATGCTGAGCGACGCAGAGCATACGATTCCCGGCAGCGTTGGTGCGGAATCGTGGGAAACGCTGATCGCCGATCAGCCCGATACGATCGACTGGCCGCGCCTCGACGAGAACGCGGCGGCGTTCCTTTGCTACACCTCGGGCACCACGGGCCATCCAAAGGGTGTCGTCTATAGCCACCGCTCGACCGTGCTTCACGCGATGGCGGCGAGTCTGCCCTCGGCGTTCGGGCTCGATGTGTTCGATTGCATCATGCCCTGCAGCAGCTTCTACCACGCGACCGGCTGGGGGCTGCCCTTCGCGGGTGCGCTGAGCGGCTGCGCGTTCGCGCTGCCCTGCGACCGCATGGACCCGGCGAGCCTGCATGAACTCGTCCTCAATGAAGGCGTCACCTTCTCGGGCGGCGTGCCGACGATCTGGACGATGTATCTCGATTATCTCCAGCGCACCGGCGGCACTGCCGGCAAGCTGCAGCGGCTGGTGATCGGCGGCTCCGCCGTGCCGCGTGCGATGGCGGAGGCCTATTCGCGCACCTACGGCGTCAAGGTGCTGCAGCTCTGGGGCATGACCGAACTCAATCCGCTCGGCGTCGTCGCGACGCCGACGCCCGCGCTTGCCGAAGGCGGCGCGGATCATGTCGACGATATCATCTGGACGCGGCAGGGCCGGATGCAGTTCGGTGTCGAGCTGCGCATCACCGACGAGGAAAACCGCGTCCTCCCGCACGACGGCGAGACCTCCGGCGCGCTCAAGGTGCGCGGCCCGTGGACCATTGAACGCTACTACCGCGCGGATGGAAGCGCGCTCGACGAAGACGGCTGGTTCGACACCGGCGATATCGCGACGATCGACGATTACGGTTTCATGCGCATCACCGACCGCGCGAAGGACGTCATCAAGTCAGGCGGCGAGTGGGTCAGCTCGATCGACATCGAGAATATCGCCGTCGGCTTCCCGGGCGTGAAGGTCGCGGCGGTCATCGGCGTGCATCACCCGAAGTGGGAAGAACGCCCCGTCCTCGTCCTCGATCTCTACGAGGACGCCGATGTGACCGAGGAAGCGATGCGCGCACACCTTGCCCCGGCCATCGCGAAATGGTGGATGCCGGATCGTGTCTACTTCGATGCCGTGCCGCTCACGGCGACGGGGAAGATCGACAAGAAAACGCTGCGCGCGCGCTACGTGGACTGTCTGGAAAAGCCGGCGGCCTGAACGGGCCTCAGACCCTGCTGCGGCGTCTCAACGCAAACCCTGTCAGCCCAAGGCCGAAAAGCGCGAGGGTGGCGGGCTCCGGGACGGTCTCAATCACGATGCGCATATCCGAAAGCCCGATGATCGTGTCGGCATAATTGTCGGTCGCAAACTGTATCCCGAGAAAGTCCGTTTTCTCCTTCAACATCGTATTCAGCAACGCTGTGATGTCGAAGACGCCGTCGAGCCCGTAGGAACCATCGTCGTCATTCCATTCCATTCCAAAGGAGTAGATTTCCGACTTTCCTGCTGGTGTATAATCGCCGAGCGTTGTGACGCCGTCTCCCGTGTAGGCGAAAATGCAGTTTTGAGAATTGCCATCGCCGTATTGGTCATATGCGCTGAATCTCAGCGTGGCGTTCTTCACCTTCTTTTTGAAGGTGGAAATATCAAACTCGAAGCTAGCGCGTTTATCATCGACGTAGAAGTAACCGCCCATGTTGCCGATCTCGCCGGAATTCGACGTACCAGCGCTCCATACCACCGGGCCCGGCCGCACCGTGTTACAGTTGTCACCATTTTCAGGATCGTAGCCCTCTTCGGGCACGTCTCCGACAAACCATCCGGAAACGGCGGGGCTCAATGTGACTGACTTTGCAATCGCTGGTGAAGCAGCACACACGACAATCCCAGCGCAGAACAGTAAACGCATAGAAAGTCCTCCCTGTTGCGAGGGAGGCTATGGTTAACGTGCCGTTGCGGCAACGATTCGATTTAGGCGTTACCCTGATGCAGCCCGCGAGGACGCTTACCCATCACGCGTCGTAGTCGACCGCCACGTTGTCGGTCAGCGGTACGGCCTGGCAGGTGAGGATGTAGCCCTGCGCGACCTCTTCGGGGGAGAGACCGTAGTTCGCCTTCATGTGCACCTTGCCGTCGATCAGCTTGGCGCGGCAGGTGGCGCAGACGCCCGCCTTGCAGGCGAACGGGGTTTGTAGCCCGGCGGCGCGCGCGTTTTCGAGGATGCTGCCCTGCGCGCTGTCGAAGGTGATGCGGCGGCGGCGCCCTTCCAGCGTCACCTCGACCTTGCGGCCTTCGGCTTCGCGCTCAAGCTCGCGCTCGACGGCGGCCTGTTCGGCGGTCGGGCGGTCGATCGTGAAGCGCTCGACCTTGATGCGGTCAGCGGGAACGCCTGCGGCGGTGAGCGCGGTTTCCACGGCGTCCATCATTGGCCCCGGACCGCAGATGAACGCTGCATCGACGTCGTCGGCGTCGATGAGGCCGCCGAGAAGTTCGGTGAGCTTCGCCGAATCGAGGCGGCCATTGAAAAGCGCGATGTCCTCGTCGTCTTCGTCTTCAAGGAAGTGGTAGGCTTCGAGCCGGTCGAGGAAGCGGTCCTTGAGCGCGGCGATCTCTTCCAGGAACATGATCTCGTTGCTGGCGCGGTTGCCGTAGAACAGGGTGAAACGGCTCTTCGGCTCTTCGAGAAGCGTGGTTTTGAGGAGCGAGAGCACGGGCGTGATGCCTGATCCGCCTGCGAAGCCCACGTAATGCTTCTGCGCGTTCGCATCGAAATCCCACGAGAAGCTGCCATGCGGCGGCATCACCTCGATCGTGTCGCCCGCGGCGAGCGCGGTGTTCGCCCAGCGTGAGAAGCGGCCGTCGGAGATCGCCTTGATCGCGACGCGAAGCTGGCCCTCGTGCGGCGCGACGCAGAGCGAATAGTTGCGGCGCAGATCCTCGCCATTGATGTCGGCGCGCAGCGTGATGTGCTGGCCGGCGCGGAAGGCGAAGGCGTCGCGTTCGGCTTCAGGCACGTCGAACAGGATCGAGACGGCGCTCGGCGTTTCGCGGCGGACTTCGGCGATTTTCAGCGTGTGGAAATGCGTGGACATTCAGGGCCTCAATGGCATTTGAAACGATCGAAGGGTTCCCGGCAGCTGTCGCACTGCCAGAGCGCCTTGCAGGGGGTGGAACCGAACCGACTGACCTCGTGCGTCTGTTTCGATCCGCAGCGGGGGCAGGTGGCCGGTTGGCTGTTGAGCGCGGTGCTCGCGGGCGGTGGATCGATCCCGTAAGCGCGCAGTTTCTCGCGGCCGTCTTCGGTGATCCACGCCGTCGTCCACGGCGGCGACAGCCGGGTTTCGATGGCGACATCCTGCATCCCCGCCGCGTCCAGCGCCTCGCGCACGGCGAGCTGGATGTAGGCGGTCGCCGGGCAACCCGTGTACGTTGGCGTGATCAGCACGCGCGCCGGTTCGGCATCGGTGAGCACATCGCGCACGATGCCGAGATCGACGAGCGATACCGCCGGAATCTCGGGATCGGGCACGGAGGCAAGCACGGCCATGATGGCGCGCGCGTCGTTCACCAGACGGCTTCCGGGTAGGTGCGCGGAATATGCTGCATCACGGCGAGCATGTGTCCGAGATGTTCCGAATGATGGCCCTTGCGGCCGCCGACGATGGGGCGCGGCAGCTTCATTTCAGGCAGGCCTGCCTCGGCGAGCACCGCCGCGACGCGCGCCTCGAACACCGGACGCAGAGCGGCAGGATCGACCGCGATGCCTTCCGCGACGAGCGCGTCGGTGACGGCATCGGTCTGGAACAGCTCGTCGACGAAGCGCCAGTGCCAGTCGAGGCCATCGATCATGCGCGTCCGGCTCTCTTCGGTGCCGTCGCCGAGACGGATCACCCACTCCGCCGCGAGATCGGCGTGATAAGCGACCTCCTTCACGGCCTTGGCGGCGATTTCAGCAAGGCGCCCGTCCTTCGAAAGCGCGAGCTTGTCGAACAGCGCCTTCTGCCATGTCGAAAACAGGAACTGCCGGGCGATGGTGCGTCCGAAGTCACCGTTCGGCTGCTCGACCATCAGGCAGTTGGTCCATGCGAGCACGTCGCGGTGGAAGGCGAGGCGGTCCGCATCACGGCCCTTGCCTTCGACTTCGCCGGCATAGCCGAGGAACAGTTGCGCCTGCCCGACGAGATCGAGCGCGACGTTGGCGAGCGAAAGATCGACCTCGATGGTCGGCGCATGGCCGCACCATTCGGAAAGCCGCTGCCCGAGCACGAGGCTGTCGTCGCCGAGACGCAGCGCGTATGTGAAAAGCGCGTTTTCCATCACATGTGCTTCACAGCATCGGGGAGTTCGTAAAACGTCGGGTGACGATAAATCTTCGTCTCCGCCGGTTCGAACATCGGCCCGGCCTGTTCGGGGTCAGACGCGGCGATGTCCGACGAGCGCACCACCCATAGGCTGACGCCTTCCATGCGGCGCGTGTAGGTATCCCGCGCGTGGCGGAGCGCGATCGTCGCGTCGGGCGCGTGCACCGAGCCGGCATGGCGGTGCGAAAGCCCGCCGCGTGCACGCACAAACACTTCCCAGAGAGGCCAATCGGTCTTCATGTCTTGTCTTTCCTTCAGGCTGCGGCCTTGATGCGGCGACGGGCTTCATGGGCATCCGCGGCTTCGCGTACCCAGGCGCCGTCGTCCCATGCCTTGCGGCGGGCTTCCATGCGTTCCTTCGCGGTCGGGCCCTCGCCGCGCACGACGGCGTAGAATTCCTCCCAGTCGATCGTGCCGTAATCGTAGTGGCCGCGTTCCTCGTTCCACTTGAGATCGGCGTCCGGCACCTTCATGCCGAGCAGCAGCACCTGCGGCACGGTGGCGTCGATGAACTTCTGGCGCAGCTCGTCGTTCGTCTCGCGCTTGATGCGCCAGCGGATCGACTGCGCGGAGTTCGGCGAATTGTCGTCGGAAGGGCCGAACATCATGATCGCGGGCCACCACCAGCGGTCGATCGCGTCCTGCACCATCGCTTTCTGCTCGTCGGTGCCTGCGGCCATCACGAGGAGGGCGTCATAGCCCTGGCGCTGATGGAAGCTCTCTTCCTTGCACACGCGGACCATGGCGCGCGCGTAGGGACCATAGGACGTCCGCTGCAGCGGCACCTGGTTCATGATCGCGGCGCCGTCCACCAGCCAGCCGATGGCGCCGATGTCGGCCCAAGTCAGCGTCGGGTAGTTGAAGATCGTGGAGTATTTCGCCTTGCCGCTGTGCAGCGCGTCGATCATCTCCTCGCGCGAGGCGCCCAGCGTTTCGGCGGCGGAATAGAGGTAGAGGCCGTGGCCGCCCTCGTCCTGCACCTTCGCGAGCAGGATCGCCTTGCGCTTCAGCGACGGTGCGCGCGTGATCCAGTTGCCTTCGGGGAGCATCCCCACGATCTCGCTGTGCGCGTGCTGCGAAATCTGGCGGATCAGCGTGCGGCGGTACGCCTCCGGCATCCAGTCCTTGGGTTCGATGAAGGCATCGTCGGCGACTCGCGCCTCGAATGCATCGACAAGCTCCTGCGGCTCCCGCGTCGGGGCCTGCTGCGGATCAACCTTCTGAAGTTCAGTGGTATACACGGGGGCGCTCCTTCCTCCCTGCGAGTCCTATAATAAATCGACCGATCGATCAATTATTATTTCTGGTCCGTCAAACGCGCTCGATCAGCAGGGCAATGCCTTGCCCCACGCCGATGCACATCGTGGCGAGGCCGTAGCGCCCGCCGCGATTCCTGAGTTCGATCGCCGCGGTCATCGCGAGCCGCGCGCCCGACATGCCGAGCGGGTGGCCGAGTGCGATGGCGCCGCCATTCGGGTTCACGTGCGCGGCGTCGTCGGGCAGCCCGAGCTGGCGCAGCACGGCAAGGCCCTGCGCGGCGAAGGCTTCGTTCAGCTCGACCACATCGATGTCGCCAATCGACACGCCGGTGCGGGCGAGCAGCTTCTTCGTGGCGGGGGCGGGGCCGATGCCCATGATGCGCGGTGGTACGCCTGCGACGGCACCGCCGACGATGCGCGCGATGGGCGTCAGGCCGTGCCGTACGGCGGCGGCTTCGCTCGCGATCAGCAGCGCGGCAGCGCCGTCGTTGACGCCGCTGGCATTGCCTGCCGTGATCGTGCCGTCCGCCCGCACGATCGGCCGCAGCTTGCCGAGCGTTTCCATGCTCGTCTCACGCGGATGCTCATCGCGGTCGACGACGATGGGATCGCCCTTCTTGCGCGCGATCGTGACCGGCACGATCTCCTGCGCGAAGCGTCCGTTGGCCTGCGCGGCGGCTGCGCGGCGCTGGCTTTCGACCGCGAACCGGTCCTGATCCTCGCGCGAGATGCCGAACTCATCTGCGACGTTCTCGGCCGTCTCGGGCATCGAATCGACGCCGAAGCCCGCCTTCATCGCCGGGTTCACGAAGCGCCAGCCGATCGTGGTGTCGTAAACGGCATTGCTGCGCGAAAACGCGCTGTCCGCCTTCGGCATCACGAAGGGTGCGCGCGTCATGCTTTCAACGCCGCCCGCCACGATGAAATCGGCGTCTCCGCTGCGAATCGCGCGCGCGGCCATCGCCACCGCGTCGAGGCCCGAGCCGCACAGGCGGTTCAGTGTCGTGCCGGGCGCCGTCTCGCCGAGCCCGGCGAGCAGCGCTGCCATGCGCGCGACGTTGCGGTTGTCTTCGCCCGCCTGGTTGGCGCAGCCCATGATGACGTCATCGAGCGCGCCCCAATCGATGCCGGGGTTGCGCGCGGCGAGCGCCCGCAGCGGCACTGCGGCGAGGTCGTCCGGCCGGACCTCGGCGAGCGATCCGCCGTAGCGTCCGATTGCCGTGCGCGCGGCGTCGCAGATGAAAGCGTCGGTCATTCCTGTTCCTCTTCGATCACGGGGCCGCCTATGGTGCGGCTCAGCCCTTGGAATTCAGCGATGATGCGGCCGTCCTCGCCGAAGACGCTGACGGCATAAACCCCTGTGCGGCCCTTCACGGCGCGCTCCTGCGCCTCGGCGACGATTCGCTCGCCCGCGCGCCCTGAATCGATGAAGCTGATGCTGGCGTGTTGCGCAACCGTCTGCACGTTGCGCGAATTGCACGCGTAGGCGAAGGCCGTGTCGGCGAGCAGGAAGATCATGCCGCCGTGCGCCATGCCGAAACCGTTGAGCGTGGCAGGCGACAGCCGCATGGCGACGCGCGCATAGCCTGCGCATGCGGCTTCGATCTCCAGCCCCAGCGCGGGCGTCGTGCCTTCCGTCGACGCCATTGCACGCGCGATACGGAGCGCCGTATCATTGGCGGCGGATGACGCGGAGTCGGCCGGTTTCGGCGTGTCTGATTCGGGCATGGTGACGCAAATAGCCGACGATTTCGCGCTTGCCAATAATTGTTCGACCGTTCATTCTATCATTAACGATTGCGGATGGGGAGGCTTTGCGTGTCTTTCGAAACGATCATTTTCGACATCAGCGAGGGCGTTGCCACGCTGACGCTGAACCGGCCGGACAGGCTCAACAGCTTCACCGTGCAGATGCACGGCGAGGTCTCGCAGGCGCTTGATCGCACGGAGAAGGAGGGCGCACGCGCGCTGCTGCTGACGGGTGCGGGACGCGGTTTCTGCGCGGGGCAGGATCTTTCCGACCGTGCCGTCGCACCGGGAGAAAGCGCCGTCGATCTCGGCGATTCGGTCGAACGCTTCTACAATCCGCTGATCCGCCGTCTGAACACGATTCCGATGCCCGTCATCTGCGCCGTGAACGGTGTCGCGGCGGGTGCGGGCGCCAATATCGCGCTCGCCTGCGATATCGTTCTTGCGGCGAAAAGCGCCAAGTTCATTCAATCGTTTGCCGCCATCGGCCTCATCCCCGACAGCGGCGGCACGTGGGTGCTGCCGCGCCTCATCGGTCAGGCGCGCGCGCTCGGCCTCGCTATCACCGGCGAGCCGCTTTCCGCGGAACGTGCCGAGGAATGGGGCCTCATCTGGAAAAGCATCGACGACGAGGCGCTTGCCGGGGAAGCCCGCGCGCTCGCCGTCCGCCTTGCCGCCGGGCCGACACAGGGGATCGCCGCGACCCGCGCGGCCATTCGCGGTGCGTGGGCGAACACGCTCGACGAGGAACTCGCCAATGAGCGCGACCTGATGCGCCGCCTCGGCTTCTCCGCCGACTACAGGGAAGGCGTCGCCGCCTTCATGGAAAAGCGCAAACCCAAGTTTACCGGCGCCTGAGCCGATTCCTCCCCGCCGATTTTCGGAGCCATTCCCGCATGACCAAGATTCTTGAAAACTACGCCGAGGGCCGCTGGGTAAAGAGTGCGGGCGGGCTTTCGCCCATCCATTCCGCGCTCACCGGCGATGTCGTCGCCGAAACCGGCAGCGACGGCCTCGATTTCGGCGGCATGGCGGACTTCGCGCGGAAGAAAGGCGGCAAGGCGCTGCGCGCGATGACCTTCCACGAGCGCGCGCTGATGCTGAAGGCGCTCGGCCAGGCGATCATGGAGCGCAAGGAAGAGCTCTACGACATGTCGTGGGACACGGGCGCGACGCGCACGGACAGCTGGATCGACATCGAAGGCGGCGCGGGCACGCTCTTCTCCTACGCCTCAAAGGGCCGCCGCGAGCTGCCCAACGACCGCATCCTCCTCGACGGCGACACCGAGGTGCTGGCGCGCGACGGCACCTTCATCGGCCAGCACGTCTACACTTCGATGCAGGGCCTCGCGCTCCACATCAACGCGTTCAACTTCCCCGTGTGGGGGATGCTCGAAAAGCTGGGGCCGACGCTGCTCGCCGGTGTTCCGGCGATCGTGAAGCCCGCGTCTGCGACCGCCTATGTGGCTGAAGCCGCGTTCCGCATCATGATCGAAAGCGGCGTGCTGCCCGAAGGCGCGCTGCAGTTCATCGCCGGGATGCCGGGCGATCTGATCGATCATCTGTCGGGGCAGGATTCGGTGGCGTTCACCGGATCGGCGGCGACTGCGGCGAAGCTGCAGCAGATCCCGGTGATTGCGCGCGAAGCCGTGCGCTTCACGGCAGAGCGCGATTCGCTCAATGCTTCGATCCTTGCGCCCGATGCGGCGCCGGGCACGCCCGAATTCGACCTGTTCGTGAAAGAGGTCGCGCGCGAGATGACTGTGAAGGCGGGGCAGAAGTGCACCGCGATCCGCCGTGCGCTCGTGCCCGCCGCGCTGATCGACGCCGTGCAGGACGCGCTCTCCGCGCGCCTCGCGAAAACGGTTGTCGGCGATCCGCGCAGCGAAGGCGTCACGATGGGCGCGCTCGTCAGCCGCGGCCAGCTTGCGGACGTGCGCGCCAAGATCGCCGAGCTTTCGGCGGTCGCACCGGTCGTTTACGGCGATCCCAATGGAGCGGACGACGGCAAGGGTGCGTTCTTCGCGCCGGTCCTGATGCGCACCGACGATCCGTGGAAGGCGGCGGCGATCCACGAGGTGGAGGCGTTCGGCCCGGTTTCGACGCTGATGCCCTATGCCGATCTCGCCGATGCCGCCGCGCTCGCCAACCACGGCAAGGGCTCGCTCGCGATTTCCGTGTTCACGCACGACGGCGCCACGGCGCGCGAACTCCTGCTGGAATCGGGCGCGTTCCACGGCCGCATGGCCTTCCTCAATCGCGAGTCCGCGAAAACCTCCACAGGCCACGGCTCTCCGCTTCCGGTGCTCGTCCACGGCGGCCCCGGCCGCGCGGGCGGCGGCGAGGAGATGGGCGGCATTCGCGGCGTGAAGCACTATATGCAGCGCACCGCGCTGCAGGGCGATCCGGGGCTGCTTTCAAAGGCGCTCGGCGAATATCTGCCCGGCGCGCCGATGGAAGAGGGGGCGGTGCACCCGTTCCGCCTGCGCCTCGGCGAGCTGGAGCCGGGCTACACGCTGAAGACAGGTTCGCGCACGATCACGCTTGAGGATATCGAGCATTTCGCGGACTTCACCGGCGACAATTTCTACGCGCACATGGACGAAGAGGCTGCAAAGGCGAGCCCCATCTTCGGCGGGCGCGTGGCGCACGGCTATCTGATCCTGTCGTTCGCGGCGGGCCTCTTCGTCGATGCGCCTCCGGGGCCGGTGCTCGCGAACTATGGGCTGGAGCACCTGCGCTTCGTGAAGCCGATGAAGCCGGGCGATTCGATGAAGGTCTCGCTTACCGTGAAATCGAAGTCGCAGCGCTCGCCGGAAATGGGCGAGGTCCGCTGGGCGGTGCGCGTCACCAATCAGGACGACGAGCTCTGCGCGACCTACGACCTGCTCACGATGAACGCCGTATAGGTTTGCAGCCCGGCATCACCGGAAATCGCAACAAACCCTAATCGAGGATCGCCGGAAGGAAATCCGCCGCGCCTGAGAAGCCGAGCCGCTGATAGGCGCGCTGGCGGTAGGTGAGGACGCTGCTCGGGCGGATATCGAGCGCGTCTGCCGTGCGTTCGGCGGTCCAGCCCGCGACGGTGCGCGCGGCGACCTGCCGTTCGCGCAAGGTGAGCACCGGAAAGGCACGGGTGATGCGCGTTTCCAGCCGTTCGACGAGTCGCGCTTCAGGATCGGGTGACGTGATGTTTTGCCGGGCGAGCGCGGTAAGGCCGACGTTCGCGAGCGCGGCGAGCGCGGCGAGCGCGGCGGTACCTTCGCTGTCGCGGCGCCGATAGAAGCTCAGCACGATCGCGCGTCCCGCACCCCGCCAGCCGAAGCAGAGCTTGTCGGCGAAACGCGGCTGTTCGAAGCAGATCGCGCGGTAATCGCGCAGGCCGATTTCGCCCGCCCGCACGCAGGCGACGAAGCCGCGCCCCGCCGCGGTGCGCTGGCGGGCGTGTACGACGGGATCGTGATGATAGAAGCGCTCGGCATAGTGGCGCGCACGCCGATCGTGGTCGCCGCGTTCGCTGATCGAGGAGAGCGCGACCGGGCGTTCGCCGTCGCGGATGTGATAAGCGAAAATCTCGTCGACCCCCGCCACGCTCTGCGCGGCATCCAGCATCAATGTTCCGAACGCTGGCGTGCCTACGGCGTCGACGAGCGCGGCGCCGATATCGGGATCGAGGAGTGGAAGTTCGGCCATCGCCGAGACGCTACCCCGGCTACTGGATGTGCAGCAAGCGCGAGACGAGTTGTGTCCGGCTGCTGACGCCCACCTTGCGGTAGATCGAGCGGAGATGATTTTCGCCAGTGCGCAGCGAGATGCCGAGCTCGTGGCTGAGCGAGGCGTTGCACTTGCCCGATGCGATCTGGCGCGCGATCTCCGTCTCGCGCTCGGTGAGCCCGAACCGGCGGCACGCGTCGCCGATCGCATGGCGCGGGCCGCCGCCGCTGGTGACGACGAGGTGGAAGTTGCGCCCGTCGGCAGTCTTGAAATTGCGCACCTCGATATCGAATGTCCGTACGCCGTTCGCCTTGAAGCTGAACGAAACGCCCGGTGCGCGATCGGCAGCGAGCAACCGCGCCTTGATCTCGCCGAGCACCGACGATCCGCCCGGCGCAGCAACGGTAAGGCCCAGATCTTCCATGCCCTTCGCGTTGCCGTTGCGCACCACGAGATCCTCGTCGAGAATCAGGAAGCCCATTTCGGTCCCGGCCTCGCGCGCGGCGATGGCGATCGTTTCGGAAAGCGCCAGCGCCTCCTTGCAGGCGAGTGCATAGAGCACCGAACGGATCGCCGGCACCAGACGCTGGAACCACGAAAGCTGCTCGGGCAGGAAGGCGATGTCGCCGTGGCGACGATGGAAGCCGACGCAGGCGAGCTGCGTTTCCAGCCCCGTCCGCATCGGCATGGCGACCGCAACGACGTGGCCGATGTCATAAGGGCGGAGGAACGTATCGCGATACTGGGGGTCTTCCTCGAGGTCGCGTTCGAAAGAGCCCGTCAGCAGGCTCGGTGCCGGGCCGCGTTCGTCGTCCAGCCAATCCATCACCGGACGGATCACGGGGTCGAGCGCATAAAGCCCATCGACATAGACATCCACGGACGTGGGCTTGCTGCCCACATAGCTGCGCGCGCCGAAATGCCGATCGCCATAGGGCGAGGAAAAAATCTGCATGAAAACGCCGCTACGCGCGCCCAGGGCATCGACCATCGGTTCGAGCAGGGTTTCGCTGACTGCGTCGGCGGTCTCGCAGGACAGAATCTTCTCGAAGAGTTCCGCCGAGGGATCTCCCCTGAAATTCGCGCTGGGCACCTCCGCCTCCCCTCATGTCTCGGTCCGGCGCTGTTCACGGGCGCACGTGTTATAAATCGACCGATCGTACAATTAATCTACTGCCCCTGCAGCACGCATTCAATCAGAAAACAGGCAACAGGGAAAGTGCCGGATATTCGCGGCTTTCGTGCCACACCCCCCATGAGTGTTTCCCGTTATAGCAGGGGAGCCGCAAGCGGGGCATGAAGCACCCCGAGAAGCAAGATGCCGGCCGCCATGGGGCGTGACCGGCTTTTCGGGGGAGGTACCAGAATCATGAAACGGACCAGCGGCTTCAACACGGGTGCCGGTGTTTTCGCGCTTGCGATCGCGCTTTCCGCAGGCACTGCTGCCGCGCAGGATTCAGCGTCTGCCGCGAACGGCGACACGATCGAGGAAATCGTCGTCACAGCAACGCGCCGCGCTGCAAACGTGCAGGACATCGGCATTGCGGTGACGGCGCACGGCGGCGACCGCCTTCTTGAGCTCGGCCTCCGCGACACCACCGATCTTGCGGCGATGACGCCGGGTCTGCAGTTCGTCTCGCCGGGCGGCCCGCCGGTTGCCGGTCTCATCTCGATCCGCGGCGTGTCGCAGAACGATTTCGCCGGCCACATCGAACCCGCGAACGCCTTCTACATCGACGAAGTCTATCAGCCGTCGAGCGGCACCAGCGTGCAGCAGCTGTTCGACGTGGGCCGCGTCGAGGTCCTGAAAGGCCCGCAGGGCACGCTCTTCGGGCGCAATGCGACGGGCGGTCTTGTCCACATCATCACCAACCAGCCGGGCGACGAGCTCGATGGTTACGTGGACGTCACCTACGGCAGCTACGACCAGCTCCGCTTTGAGGGTGCCGTCGGCGGCCCGATCGCGGAAGGCGTCTCCGCGCGTCTCTCGTTCATGAAGGACAAGCACGACGGCTATGTGAAGAATGCGATCGGCCCCGATCTGCTCGCAGACGACACCATCGCCGGGCGTTTCCAGCTGCGTCTGGAGCCGACCGAGGCGCTCACCATCAACCTCTTTGCCGACTGGTACAAGACACGGCCGGTCGCCACCGGCGGCGCGATGATTACCGGCGCGACGCAGGATGCGGACGGTCTCGGCGTGCCGCTGCCGGCGGGTTCGCCCACGGGCTTCGGCTATGCCGACGCTGACGGCGACCCCTACACGGGCGCCTTCAATTTCCCGGGCAATTTCGCGCGCGAGACGTGGACGATCGGCGGCAAGATCAATTACGATCTCGGCGGCGGTTATTCGCTCGCAACCGTAACGAGCTATCAGAAGCTCGACAGCACCTACGCGGCCGACAATGATTTCTCGCCGGTCGATATCGGCGTGTTCGAACAGGATGCGAAGGCGAAGCACTTCACGCAGGAAATCCGCCTGATCGAGGATGACGGCGCGTTTCGCTGGACCGCGGGTCTTTATTACCTCAACATCAACGGCGACTATTTCCAGGGCTTCAATCTTTCGGGCTTCGCCACCTATCCGCGCGCGGATTACCGGGTCGATACCATGTCCTACTCGGGCTTCGCGCAGGCGGAATACGATCTTTCCGACCAGCTCAAGCTGTCGGCGGGCATCCGCGTAACGCGCGACGAGAAGGACTATTACTACTCCGAAGTCTGCGACGGCCCGCTCTGCCCGTTGTTCATTGCACCGGGGTCGCTCGCGGCGAATGGCGTCACCACGGACAAGCACGGCGAAACGGGCGTCTCCGGCCGCCTTGCGCTCGATTGGAAGCCGAACGATGCGACGCTGCTCTATGCAAGCATCAACCGCGGCTACAAGGCGTTCAACTACAACGCCGGCTTCGTGGGTCAGGCGCCGCTTTCGGGTTTCCGCTTCAAGGGCGAAGACCTGATGGCCTATGAAATCGGTGGCAAGTTCGAATTCCTCGATCGCCGTGTGCGCTTCAATGCCGCGACGTTCTACTACGATTATTCGGACTATCAGGCGTTCGACCAGCGCGGCTTCAACTTCACGCTGTTCAACACCGGTGCCGAGATTTACGGCGCGGATTTCGAGCTTTCGGTGCACCCGGGCATGGGCTTCCGCTTCGATGCGGGCCTCGCGCTCCTGCACACGAACGTCGAGGATATTCCGATCGGAACGCGTCTTGTCGACCGCAAGGCGCCGCAGTCGCCGGGCCACACGATCAACCTCGCCGCGACGAAGGATTTCGATCTCGGCTTTGGCGAGCTGAGCACGACGTTCAACGCCGTCTACACCGCGGACTTCTACTCGCAGCTCACCAACGCGGCGGTCACGAAGGTTCCGGGTGGCTGGCTCGCCAACGCGCGCATCTCGCTGAAGACGATGGAGAACAAGCTCGAACTGTCGGTGTTCGCGAATAACGTGTTCGACAAGGCCCGCAAGGTCTTCTCGTTCGACGTCTCCGCCCCGCCGCTCGGCGGTGCCTACGACACCTACACGCAGCCGCGCTGGTTCGGTGCGCAGGTGCGGTACAACTTCTAGTTTGATACGAAAACGGCCGGAGGCAGGGCGCTGCCTCCGGCCGATACCGGCGACCCGAAGGGGATCGTCAGAAACGCGCGGTGAGTTGCAGCCCCCATTCGCGGGGACGGCCGACCACCATGTTCTGCACACCGAACGCGGGCACGAATTCGGCGGCGGTGAAATAGTCTTCCTTCGTCAGGTTCTTGCCGAAAAGAGCGACCTCGAACGCCTCGCTCGATGACGTCCAGGCGAGACGTGCATCAACAAGCGTATAGGCCGGCTGCACGATCGAGAGCGAATTCGCCGGGTCGTGATACGTCTTGCTGCGGTGGCTGAGATCGCCGCGCACCGTGAGCCCGCCCATCGTTCCCGGCAGATCGAAACGATACTGCGCGCCGAGCGCGAGCGTCCATGCGGGCGCCTTCGGCAATTTGTTGGAGATCGGATAGCCTGTGCCCGCCGCGAGCGACTGATATTCGTTGTGCAGGTAGCCGATGCTTGCGTTGAGATCGAGGCCGGGAACCGGCGCGGCAAGGATCTCCGCCTCGAACCCGTAGAGATCGACGCTGCCCGCATTGTCGACCGTCAGAATGAGACCGCCCGTCGTCGGTGAGACGCTGTTGGTCTGCAGCTGCAGATCCTTGTACTGGCTGTAGAAGCCGGCAAGGTTGAAGGTCATCAGCCCATCCAGCAGACGCGACTTCACGCCGGCCTCATACGCGGTCAGCTTTTCAGGATCGTAAGACTTGAACTCCTCGGGCGTCAGCGGTCGCGGGTTCCAGCCGCCGCTCTTGAAGCCCTTCGACCACGACGCATAGAGCAGCACGTCGTCGCTCGCGCGGTAATCGATGCCGATCTTCGGCGTGAAGTTCTTCCACGTGCGCTCGTCATGTGTCGGCGGTGTCGCGATGCGGCCCGAATTCGGATAGATCGAATCGATGAAGTAGCGTTTGCGTTCCCAGCTGTAGCGCCCGCCGAGCGTCAGCGTCAGCGCAGGCACCACCTCGTAGCTCGCCTGACCGAACACCGCCCAGTTGTTGGTGGTGAGCGCGGTCTGCGGCCGCACGTCGAGATCGAGCAGGGCGTTGAACGGATTGCCCGCGCCGCCCGCACACGGCAGGCCCGCAACCGGCGGCGGGCAGGGCACGCCGGGAACCAGCGGAATCAGCGCATCGGGCAGCAGTTCGAGCGCATCATAGAGCCCTGACGCGAGCAGCGTCTGGTTCACGTCATGCGCGCGTTCGCGGAAATAATAGCCGCCGACCAACCAGTTGAGGCGCTTGTCATCGGTCGCGCCGCTCAGCTGCAATTCCTGGCTGAACTGGTTCTCGCTCTGCACCTCGTCGGTGTGGATGATCGGGAACGGCGACTGGTCCATGTCGACCTGGATTTCCGCATCCATCTCGCGGTAGCCGGTGATCGACTTCACGGTGAGCGCCGGGCTCGCCTCCCAAGCGATGGTGAGGTTCGTGCCCCACACGTCCGCCTTGTCGCGCGTCGGCCCCGTACCGTTGCTGACGCGCCGGTCGGACGATACCCAGCGGTCGTCGAACAACGAACCTGCCGGGAGACCGTCGCGTGCGGCAACGAGCGGCGCGGCGATGGCATTGTAGAGATCGTAAAGACCGCCCGGGAACGAGAACGTGTCCGAAAGGCGCTGCGGCGATCCGTTCTGGCGGATGCGCGAGGCATCGAACGACAGGTCGACGGTCCAGTCCTCGGACGGATTCCACGCGATCGCGAAGCGGCCCGCATCGACATTGATGTCGCCAAGGTCGGTGCCGTCCGGGCGGATCACGTAGCCGTCCTGGTTCTTGCTCGCGGCGGCGATCTTGATCGCAAGCACATCGGGGATCAGCGGCACCGAGATGCGGCCTTCCACATCGATGCGGTCGCGCGCGCCCACTGTCGTGCGGACCTGCCCGGAAAGTTCGTTGCCGGGCCGCGAGGAGATGATGTTGATCGCGCCGCCAATGGTGTTCTTGCCATAGAGCGTGCCCTGCGGCCCGCGCAGCACCTCGATGCGCTCGATGTCGGAAAGGTCCATCATCGCGCCGATCGAGCGCGCGATATAGACGCCGTCGACGTAGACGCCGACGCCGGGATCGGTCGGGAAGATGAAGTCGTTCTGGCCGACGCCGCGAATGAAGATCGCCGCGTTGGTGCTGCCGCCGTCACCCTTGCCCGAATTGATTTCGACGTTCGGCACATAGGCCGCGACATTGCCGATGTTGGTGACGTCGCGCGCGTTCATCTGCGCCGCGCCGAAGGCGGAAACGGAAAGCGGCGTATCCTGCAGGCTCTGCTCGCGCTTCTGCGCGGTGACGATGATCTCGGCGATGCCGGTTTCATCGGTGTCCTGCGCGGCGGCCGGCAGGGCAGCGAAGCCTGCGACGAACGCCGAAATGGAAATGCCGGTCCTGATGGCACCGGCAACAGTCCTAACCATGATGTGATCCTCCCTTTTCTGATGTTGCCTGCTTCACCGGGAAAGAACCGCCACGGTGCAGGATTTCGTGTCGCCGGCGAGGTCGCCGCCCATACATTGGGCGAGGCCGACCTTCGCGCCGTCCACCTGGCGCGCGCCCGCAGTGCCGCGCAGCTGTGCGGCGATTTCGGCGATCTGGGCGACGCCTGTCGCCGCGACCGGATGGCCGCGGCTCAGAAGCCCGCCGGAGACGTTGACGGGAATGCGGCCGCCGAGCGCGGTCGCACCGCTCGCCGCAAGCGGTCCGCCTTCGCCGGGCGCGCACAGGCCAAGCGCTTCGCAGTGCAGGATCTCGGCGATCGAAAAGGCGTCGTGGCACTCGACGAGATCGAGATCGTCGGGACCGATGCCGGCGCGCGCATAGGCGGCGGCGGCGGTTTCGCTGTCCGTGTCCCACCGCGCGAGATCGACCGGGTTCTCGTAGCCGCCGCTTGCGAGAACGATGCTGTCGATACGAACGCCCGCACCCAGTTCGCGCGCCAGGCGATCGGAACCTATGACGATCGCGGAGGCGCCGTCCGCGATCGGGCAGCATTCGGAGCGTGTGAGCGGATCGGCGACTGCCGGACCGGCCAGAACATCGGCCACGGTTTCGGCGCGCTGAAACAATGCATTCGGATTGAGCGCGCCATGGCGGCGGCTTTTTTCGACGACCGCCGCCATCTGTTCGCGCGTGGTGCCGAATTCATGCATGTGCCGCTGCGCACGCAGTGCAAAGCTCGCGGGCGTGACGAGGCCGAGCAGCGTATCGATCTCGGTGCGCCCGGAATTGATGAGGCCGAGCGAGGGCACGCACATGCGCTCGACGCCGAGCACGAGCGCCGCCTCCATCTGCCCGGCGCGCACGGCGTTCCAGGCGAGCCACAGCGCGCTCGATCCCGATGTGCATGCGTTCTCGACATTCACGATCGGCAGGCGGCGCAGGCCGACGTCGCGCAGCAGTGTCTGGCCGATCGTCGTGTCGCCGAACAGCATCCCGCCGAGCGCGTTCGCGACAAACGCCCCTTCCACGCGCGCGGGCACGAGACCGGCGTCGGAAAGCGCCAGGCGTGCCGCCTGGACACCGAGTGAAACGATCGTTCGTTCTAGTTTCTGCGTGAAGCGTGTCGTGCCGACACCGAGGATCGCGACCATGCGGGGATCAGTCTTTCAGTGCAGGCGTGAAATAGGGGCGGATGCAGGGTTCGCCGCCGAGCCCGACGCCGAGCGCGCCGCTTCTCAGATCGAGTGGCATACCGATACGGAAATCCTCCGTGTGCGCGGGATCGAGCAGCATGAAGATACGCAGCGGGTGCGCATCGAGATCGACGTAGCCGACAGCATAGGGCGCGGGCAGGCCGAACGGCGGCTTGGTGCGGATCACCGTGGCGCTGTAGAGCGTGCCGCTGCCGCCGAGGCTCACGGTTTCGGTTTCGGTCATGTCATCCGGGCAGTGCGTGCGTGCCGGAAAATGCTGCGCGCCGCACGCGGTGCAGAGGCTGCCGACGAGTTCGGTAATCGTGCCGTCGCCCGTAAAGATCCCCTCGGCGAAGGGCGGGAGCGTGTCGCCGCTCATGCCGCCGCATCCTTCAGCAGCGCATGCCACGCGGGGTCTGCCTCACGGTCGTAGGTGTCGGCGGTGACGCCCTCGGCGCGCAGCGCGTATTTCTGCACGCGTTCGGTCGGCGTCTTGGGCAGGCTCGCGAGGATACGCACGTAGCGGGGCACCATGAAGCGCGCCATCTGGCGCAGGCAGTGCCGCATCAGTGCGATGGGTTCGAGGGTCTCGCCGGGACGCAGCGTCAGGCAGATCATTACCTCGTCCTCGCCGAGTTCGGAAGCGACGGCGACGGCGGCGGATTCGAGCACGGCGGGATGCGCGTTGACGCCGCGCTCCACCTCGTAGCTCGAAATATTCTCGCCGCGCCGGCGCAGTGCGTCCTTCTTGCGGTCGACGAAATAATAATAGCCGTCTGCGTCGCGCTTCAGATAGTCGCCGGTGTGGAACCAGAGATCGCGCCACGCCTCCACGGTCTTTTCCGGCATCCGGTAATATTCCAGCATCATGCTGTTCATCATCTTCGGCCGGATCAGCAATTCGCCGGGCGTATCGTCGGGCACGTCGGCGCCGTCGTCGTCCACCAGCCGCACCTCATATTGCGGCAGCGGCTGGCCGCAGCATCCGGGGTGGCGGTGATCGATGCTGTTGTTGAGCGGAATCCCGATCTCGCTCATGCCGTAGCCTTCGACGAGGCGGACGCCGAAACGCTGCTCAAACGCCTCGAACAGATCCTTAGGCGCGCCCGCACCCATCATCAGGCGAAGGCTATTGGCTGCATCGTCTGGCGAGGGCGGGGCCTTCCAGAGGATCGGCAGGATACCGCCGATGTAGTTGAACGCAGTGCAGCCGTGCGCGCGCACTTCGTCCCAGAATGCCGAAGCTGAAAAGCGCCGCGCGAGCACCACGCGCGCGCCCGAAAGCAGCGCCGGGATCGTGGAGAGGAACTGCGCGTTGCCGTGAAACAGCGGCAGCGCGTTGTAGAGGCAATCCTCGGGCGTGTAGCGGCAAGCGTCTGCGATGATCGCGGCCTGCATCAGCACGTAGTTCTGCGGCAGCACCGCGCCCTTGGAGGGGCCGGTGGTGCCGGAGGTGAACATCACTGCGACAGGATCGGCGGGGCCGATCATCGGCGCATCGCCAAGCGGCGCGGCGCTTTCCAGCGTGCGGAAATCGACAACCTGCTGCGGAATACCGCCCGGCTCCGTACCATCGAGCAGCGCCACGGTGCGCAGCTTCGGCAGATCACCGGCGACGTCCTGAAGGCGATCCTGAAACGCGCCTTCCAGGATCAGCAGCGAACACTCCGCCTGATCGAGCATGTAGTGGAGGAGCGTGCCCCGATGCGCGGTATTGATCGGCACCTCGATCGCGCCGAGCTGCGACAGCGCGAACCAGCAGAGCAGGAATTCCGGGCGGTTCCCCATCATGATCGCGACCTTGTCGCCGCGCCCGACGCCGAGCGCGGCAAGTCCGCCTGCAATGCGTGTGGCCGCTTCATGCAGCGCGCCGAATGTGAAGTCCTGACCTTCGAAATGCAGGAACAGGTCGTCCGGCCGTTCGGCGGCGCGCTGTTTCAGCAGGCCGTGAACGGTCCGTTCGGCAACGTTCGCGAGCATGTCCATCTCAAGCGGCGCGAAGCTGTACGACCGGCTGCATCCCGTCGCGCGGGTTCGGCCAGGTGCCGTAGTAGCGCAGCGCATCTTCCGGTGGTGACAGTTTCGACCAGCCCTTCACGAATTCGCCGTAGGGTTTTGCCCGCGCGAGCCGCTTCGCCCGCGCAGCCTTGCGAAGTGCCTCGGTGCCTTCGGCATCGAAGCGCAGGGTCTCGGGGTCGTAGGCGACCTTGTAGATGTTCGCCGCTGCCCAGTGCGACACGCGGTTGTTGCGCAGGTCGGTGAGCACGCTCACGGGGTCGCGCTCGAGCGGATCGCCGTAGCCGCCGCCGCCACCGACCGCGACATAGTAAGTGTCGCCGTCGTTGAACGGCCGCACCACCATATTGACGTCGAGCGTTTCCTTGATGCCTGCCTCGGGATTGTCCGCCGCGAACACCTCGGAAAGGTCGTGCGGCAGCGGCGTGTGGCCGTCGGCGAGCAGCGCCTTGATGTTGCTGTCGTGCACGGTCTGCACGAACACCGGCGGCACGGCATAGCCACCGAACAGGCCGAGCGTCGTCGGGAAGCGCGAGCCGCCGCCCATCGAGCCGAGCATGAAGCGGTTGGTATCGTGGACGATGAGACCGAAGCCGACGCCGCAGCCACCGCGCTGCTTGCCGTGCCCGTAGCTGTTATTGAAGAGATTACGGAACGTATAGAGGAACGGCCGGTCGCTTTCGGTCGCCTCGACGTCCGAGCAGTCGCTCATCGTCGCGAAGAACGCGCCCGCCGCCTCCACCCCGTCCATGTCGGGCCGCGCGCCGCAGCCGGTGGCGTTGATCTCGGGCGTGATGTCCGCGATGCCTTCGCCGAACTGGTTGATGCCGCCGAAGGTCGGGATCGCGAAACCCGAGAACCACGCCGCAACCGCGCGCGAGGAATCGTAGCTGTAGGTCATCCGCGCGCCGGTCAGGAAGATGCCCTGCGTGAAGCAGGTCTGCACCAGCGGCGCGAGCGAGGTGGACGCGTCGCCCTTGGCGTTCACCATCGCATCCTCCGGGAAGCGCCAGTCGATCGCTTCCAGAAGGCCGTTGTTCGCGGGCAGATCATGGAACAGCCAGCCGCAGTAATAGACGCACGACAGGCCGAGGATGCCCTGGAAGAAGCTGTTGATCGGGCGTCCTTCCACCAGCGGCGAGGTGTTCTCGAAATCCATGATGATGCGGTCGCCCTGCTTGATCATGGTGAGATTGATCTTGGTGAGCCCGGATTCGGTGCCCACCGTGTCGAGGAAGCGCGGCTGCCGGTAGATACCGTCGTTGAGTTCGGCGACGCGTCGCTTCGCGGCCTCGCCCGTTTGCGTCAGGATACGGCGCAGGCCGCCGATGAAGAACTCCGGCCCCTTCTCCTCGATCACCTCGAGCACGCGGCGCTGCGCGATGCGCGCTGCGGCAAGGCGTGCCTTGATGTCGAGGATCATGGTACGCGGGTCGCGCGTCATCGCGGCCAGCATGTTGAGGATGTCCTCGCGCAGCTGGTAGTTCTCGCCGATCTTGATCGGCGGGACGAGCAGACCTTCGTCGTACTTGGTCTTCGCGGTGTTGCAGGTGCCGCCGGGCTCGGTGCCGCCCGCCTCGCCCGTGTGCACGGCGGCGGCGATGAAGCACATCAGCTCGCCCTTGTAGAACACGGGCACGGCAAGCCCCATGTCGGCGTTGTGCACGCCCGCGTAGAACGGGTCGTTGTAGAAGAAGCTGTCACCGTCCTTCACGCCCACCGAAGGTTCGTCGACCCAGTGCTTCACCACATATTTCAGCGGCAGCTGGCCGAGCACGGCGTGGTGATAGATGCCCGTCGCGCAGACGCTGAGATCGCCCTGCCGCGTGAAGATGCCGAAGGCGACATCACCCCAGCGCATCGCGGTGGAGGCGCCGAGTTTCATCGTCGTCTCTTTGCCCTCAAGCGCGATCATGTGCATCTTGTGCTTGAAGATGTCGAACTCCACCGGGTCGATCCCCGCCTGCGCGGCGATCTCGGCTTCGGTCATCGGTTCGGGGCGCAGGCGCTGGACCACTTCGTGGTCGCGGGCGTAGGCAATGCCGGTCATGTTCTTGTCTCCCTCAGGCGCTGCGTTCGAGGACGCCGTTTCGCCAGGCGTCGATGTGGAAGGTCCAGCCCGGCGCGACCACATGGGTGGTGTCCGGGCTTTCGATGACGGCGGGGCCGGCGAGGCGGTTGCCCGGCTTCAGGCGGCGCGCGTCGTAGATCGGCGTATCGACGAAGCCGTCCGCCGGATCCCAGTAGACAGGGCGCGTTTCGGTCTTGGCGTTCGCATCAGGTTCGGGCGCGGCAAGCGTTTCCGCCGGCAGCGCGAACGGGTCCTGCGCGACGGACGCGGTAAGGAAGAAGCTCTCCACGTTGATGCCGCCCGCCGGGAAGGTCGCCTCGGGCGAATAGACCTCGCCGTAGCGTGCGGTGAAGGCATCGCAGAGCGCCTTCACATCGTCCGTGCCGTCCAGCCGCAGCTTCGGCGCGGTGACACGCGTCATATTGTACTGGCTACCATAGCGCATATCGAGTTCGAGCCGGAACGCCATGTCGCGCTCGTTGAAGCCTTCCAGCTTCAGGTCGCGCGTCGCGAGATCGACGAGTTCGGTGACGAGATCGTTGAACGGCGCGAGATCGGAAAGATATGCCTGCTCCGACCAGTTGAAGAGTTTCAGCGAGCGTGAGCGCTCCCACACTTCCTTGATCGCCATCGTCGAGGCGCCGAACGCGCCAAACACCGAGGATTGCAGCGGCACGACGATCTTGCGGACGCCGATGAACGGCGCGAAGCCCACCGCGTGCGCGCCGCCCGCGCCGCCGCACGCGTAGAGCACGAAGGTGCGCGGGTCGTGGCCCTTCAGCGCGACCTCGTTGAACACCTCCTGCCCCATGCGCGCGTCGATCATGCGGCGGATACGCCACGCGGCTTCCTCCACCGGAATGCCGAGCGGCTGCGCGATCTTCTCGCCGATCGCCTTCTTCGCGAGATCGATGTCGAGCAGCATCTCGCCGCCGAGATAATTCTCCGCATTGTAGAGGCCGAGCACGAGATCGGCATCCGTCACGGTCGGCTCCTTGCCGCCCTTGTCGTAGCAGGCCGGCCCCGGCATCGATCCGGCCGACTGCGGCCCGACTTCGAGCGTGTCGCCGAGTGTCGTGTTGATCCACGCGATCGAGCCGCCGCCCGCGCCGATCGACTTCACCTCGATCGCCGGGATGTTGGTGCGCCAGCGGTCGATCACCGGGATGAAATCGTGTGCCTTGATCGCGCCGCCCTCGATGAGGCCGATGTCGAACGAGGTGCCGCCCATGTCGGTGAACACGATGTTGCCGTCCGCCGACAGCCCGCCGAGCGCGGCCGCGCCGTGCAGCCCCGCGACCGGCCCGGCGTTGTGCGTGAGGACGGCGCGCGTGCGCGAGGCTTTCTTGGTGCCGCCGGTGTTGTGGACGAGCGTCAGCGGCTTTTTATAGCCGCCGTCGCGCAGTTCGTTGCCGAGCTTGTTGAGTTCGTCAGCCATCAGGCCGTGGATGTAGGCGTTGACGACTGCGGTCATCGTGCGCGTGTATTCGCCTGCCTTGGGGGAGATTTCCGACGACAGGATCACCGGCATCGAGCCGAGATAATCTTCGGGATACTCCTCTTCGATCACCTGTTTGATGAACTGCTCGTGCTCGGGGTTCACGAACGACCAGAGCAGCGACACGACGAAGCCCTGCGCGCCGCGATCAACGAGCGCCTGCAGCTTTTCGAGAACCTCCTCGCGCGAAAGTGGCGCGATGATCTTGCCCGCATAATCGATGCGCTCGCGCACCCCGACGACCATGTCCGGGCTGATCAGCGGCACCGGCTTTTCGATGCGCGCGAGGTCGCGGCCCTGCTGCCAGCCGAGCCCATCCGCCCAGCTACGGCCGCGGCCGATGAAGATCGTGTCCTCGAAGCCTGCCGTGGTGATGAGCCCGAGCTTGGGGCCGGTGCGCTCGATCAGCGCGTTCGTGCCCACCGTCGTCGAATAGCGCACGCTCGAAAGGCCGCCGAGGAACTCCGGAAGCTTCAGCTTCAGCCCCTTGGCGAGCAGGCCCATGCCGCGCATGAAGCCGACCGAAAGATCGTAGTGCGTCGTTGGCGTTTTCGCCGTGTGGAAGCCGCCGCCCTCGTGGGCGCAATAGAAATCGGTGAACGTGCCGCCGACATCGATGCCTACCGTGTAACTCATCGAAACGCCCTCGTCCTCAAGGTTGGCGGGCGCCGCTGAAGGCGCCCATGAATGCGTGCATGGTCTCGACCGGCAGCGGATCGGGTCCGCCGCCGAGCGTCGTGATGATGAGCGGGCGCGTTGCCGCGAGGGCCGCTGCGTCCGCAGTCGTGTCGTCCACGGAAAGCGCGATCCCGATGGCGGGGCCTTCCGCAGCAATTCGGTCCAGAAGGTCGGCGTCCACCGTTCCAGCGGCGATCACTGCATCGGGCTTCAGCCGCAATGCAGTGTCGGCAGCGTCTTCGTCCGGGATCGCCATGATGATGCCGAGCGGCACGTCGAAATAAGAGGTGACGTTGCGCAGCGTGTTGAACAGCTTGCGCGCGCTCATCCCCGCAAGGTCCGATGCGGCGACCCCGCTTTCATCGAACAGCAGCAGCGCGGGACGCGCCTCGCCGATCGCCTCGACGATGGCGGTCAGCACGTCCTTCGCCGTGTCGGCGTCGCTCGCAGCGGCAAGCGTCACCGGGCCGGGCAGAACAGGGACCACCGGGCGCCCACCTTCGGCGGCAAGACGGCGCACCGCTTCCACCGCGCTTTCGCTGTCCGCTGCATCGATCTCGATGACGATGGCGTCACTCCCGAACAGTGCGGCGATGCGCTTCGCCGCCTGCACGATCTGGCCAGCGTCGG
>TARA_R110000850_G_scaffold37235_13_pt1 | contig 28966 bp, 25 predicted proteins | sample TARA_R110000850 | Tara Oceans TARA_R110000850 (sample SAMEA4397586) | marine metagenome | biome: Polar Biome; feature: [SRF] surface water layer (ENVO:00010504); material: water (ENVO:00002006), including particulate matter (ENVO:01000060) such as... | depth 5 m | reverse complement strand
CGGCGAGCTGGCCAAGGGCTTCGGCTTTTTCCAGTCCAAGCCGCCCTCGGCCTTCTCCCCGGTCTGCGTCACCCCGGACGAGCTCGGCGACGCGTGGCAGGGCTCGGTCATCCATCTGCCACTGCAGGTCGACTATAACCGCGAGCCCTTTGGCCGCGCCAATGCCGGAGCGGACGCCACATTCAGCCTAGCCGATCTGGTAGCCCACGCCGCCAAGACCCGGCCGCTGTCAGCCGGCACGATCATCGGATCCGGCACCGTCTCCAACCAGGGCCCCGATGGCGACCCCGGCAAGCCGGTCAGCGAAGGCGGCCTCGGCTATAGCTGCATCGCCGAAATCCGGATGATCGAGACCATCAACGACGGCGAGGCCAAGACGCCGTTTATGAGCGCTGGCGATACGGTGAAAATCCAGATGCTGGATGCGGATGGTCACTCGATTTTTGGTGCGATCCGCCAGGATGTTGTGGCGGTTTGATGGGGCTGAATCTACGCAGGTAATGCGGAAAGTGGAGAAAACGCTGGAGGCATAAGCCCTGCCCGGCATTCAGCCCGCAGGAGCCGTCCCGCGGGCACGCGTCCGTCCGCCGATCAGGAAATGCAGCGGCACCGCGACTAGAATCAGCAGGATGCCGAGACCGCCCGCTTCCAAACCGGTTCCATAGAGCACCCAACAGCAGAAGCCGAGGCCAACCACCGCCAGGGTTCGCTGGATATGCACCACCAGAGCGGCGATGCAAATGGCTGCGTAGAACCAGATCGCCGAAGCGGTCGTCAGCCGCAGCAGGAAGTCCAGCACTCTCTCGCCGATGCCTGTCGCGCTCGCCAGCATCAGTATAATCGCCAGCAGACTGCCCAGTAGCAAGGGTCGCGCCGCCACGTCGTGGCTGCTGGTCGGCGCCATATATTCGGGCAGCTGGCCATCGCGGACCATACCCAGCGGGAGCTCGCCCATGAACAAGATTATGCCGTTGATACAACCGATCGCGGAGATCGCGGCGAATAACGCAACGGCATCTCCGGCCCACGGCCCCAGAAAACGCGTGACGAAATAGGCGATCGGGGCTGAGCTGGCAGATAGTTCGTCCGCCGGGCTTGCCATCATGATACCGGTGCTCACGATCATATAAATGACAAGCACCAGCGCGAGACCCAGTAATGTGCCACGCACGACGTTGCGAGCCGGGTCGCGCACCCGCTCCGCCACCAGGCCCGCGGATTCGAAACCGAGCAAGGCAAAAAATGTGATAGCCAGCGCCGGCGTCAGCGACGCCGCCGAAAAGGGAGCCGCCGGAGCCTGGCTATAGATAGCCGGCGCGCTCACGGCGAGCCACGCGACGATTGCAATGACAACGACGAGCGGTACTAGCTTGAGCAACGTAGCGGCCACCTGAAAATTGCCAGCGTTGCGCACGCCGCGGATATTGATCGCGGCCAATGCGGCAACGATCACTGTTCCGCCAATGGCTTGCTCCAGAGGGCCGTGGGGAAGCGACGGAAACAGATGCAGCAGATAGGCGGCACCGGCCATGGCGACCACCGATACACTGCCTATCAGGGAAACCCAGTAGCTCCAGGCGATCACCCGCCCCGGCAGCAGGCCGAGAATGTCGCCGCAGATCGTCAATATGCTGGGCTCCCTGGATCGCTGGATCGTGAGATCGGCGATGATACGGGCAATAGCCAATACGCCCATGCCGCCGACGATCCAGCTGACCGCACCGGTCCAGCCAAGCGGCGCGAGCTGTGCGGGAAGAACAAAAATACCCGCACCAATCATCGTCCCCACGACCATCGCAGTCGCAGTCCAGACACCGAATGGTCTTTCCAATTTTGCCATGTAACTTGTCCCCCCGGACGGAGACTTGCATGTAACTTTCTTTTTTCAAAGAAATTTATTGAATCGGGAAGTTCCGGCAGACGGTTCTGGCTTGCTGTGACAGCGCACTAATTTGTTTCTGCGTCTGAAGTAGAGTGCACTGCCACCGTCACGCAAACCGGTCAGCGAAGGCTGCCTCGGCTATAGCTGTATCGCTGGAATCCCGATGATCGATACGGACCGTCATTCGATATTCGGCGCGATCCAGCAGAATATTATGGCGGTGTGATGGGTTTGGTTGTTCGCGGGTATTTCGCAAGATCTAGTGAGCTTGAATGAACCTGCTCCCGTTGGGCACATGAGGCCAAAATGACATCGGCGACTGACTCTCTAAACTACGCGAACGAAAATGCGGGCATTGCCCGTTTCTCCTTCAGGGTGGCTCACAGTATAGTCTACATAGGTCACCCCTGTGAAGCCGGGAACCGGTGTGATTATAACCTCATTGTCTGCACCAAGTGAAGCAGAAACCTGTCCGTTATTCATGGTCGGCACTGAAACTGCAGTAATTTGCGTATCGTTGCTTCCGAAGAAGCCGATCGAACCCTTGGGTCCGTTTGCGTGGAAATCATTCTCAAGCGGGTGGCCAGTTAGACGACCGACAATTCTGCCAGACACGAGACGGAGTGGGGTGTTTGCAGTAGTTTCATAATGATCGGGCGCTGGAAGGAAAAAGCCTGTTGTGGTTACCGCGATATTTTCGCCATACCGCTCTATTTGCAAGAGAATTTGCGGAGTTGTAACCGCCAGCGCGTTTGATGCTGCCGCGATGCTATTCTCTTGTCTCAATGCAATAATTTGCGGTAGGAGATAACCTCGAATACCCATCAAGTAGCCAGAAGCCGGGTTGGCTTTGTTGATTTGGATTGGCGCCGCTGCAGCATAAGCGTTGATCAAATGCGCGATTGCGCTCTGCACTTCGGGACGTAATGTGGCATATTCAGGAACTCTTGAAACAACGGCGGCCATTTCAGCATTATCGTTGAACAGGAAACGATCGGGAGCATTGGCCAACGCGGCACTCAACACACTGGACGAATCAAAAGCAAAAATCTGCAAGTCTTCGGTTAACTCTAACGCGAGGATCGACATGGCACGGGCGTTTGCTGCAAATAGGCGGGCGGCATCAGCACTTCGTGCGGGATCGTTACTCAGCGCCTCTGCGAAAGGATCAAATGTTAGTAAATCGGGATCGATCGATTGCAGTCCAAACAAGCTTCCCGTAATTCCAAGCTGGCGCTTGAGTTTCGCTTGCTCCGGCCCATCAAGCAAGAGTGCCGTTACCGGTGAAATAATCTTGGCCGCTGCTGGTGCATAAAAACGTATATAGGCGCCAGTACTGGAATCAATCATCTCGCCGACTTTGGCTTGGTCTGATAGATCTCCAAAGGTTGAACCAAACGCGGAGCCTCGAAAAGCCCGTGCAAAGCTAGGAAAATATTCACCTTCCCGTGTACCAAAGCCCCCCACACTGGTATTGGCCTCGAAAGTTTCGTCCGAGTAGAACCTGAAGAATGAAGGTCCGACCCCAGTAGCTATAACACGCGCGGTGGCTGTGGGCGGCGGTGTAGGCGTCGGCGCAGGTGATGGAGCTGGTGTTGGAGCTGGGCCTGACGTTGGCAATACGACAGCGCTTCCACCGCTCCCACCGTCTCCTCCACCACATGATATCAACGCCAAACAAGCTGCGCCCAAAAGCCAGTTTCGGCCTCTTTGTTTCATCCTTCGGTTCCTCTACGTACTCACTTTAGAAATTTTCGGTTTGATTCATATCCTGACAAGTAATAATATCAGACAGACAATGTTTCGCAACAGTAATAGTTTGGATCTGTCGCCTCGCAGGAAACAAAACTGACTCGCAGTTGCTGAAAGACATTTAACGCCGAGCGCATCGAAAATGCCGGCTTTAATTACTTCGCAATCGATACTTTGTCATCTGCTCTACCCACTACTTCTCGATTTTATGCGGGTCGGAAGAAGCTGTTCTGGGGCCAGATTTGTAGTAATCGCTTTTACACATGCTACGGATGCAAGGTCTCGAAGAGATCTACACCATTTTCGTGACGCTACGCACCGTCACACCGGCACCGCAGTCTCATATTTGATCCGCTCCATCGCGAAGCTCGCCGATACGTCGGACAAAGGCACCGCCTTGATCAGTTTCTTGTACACCCGGTCATAATCGGCGACATCGCGGACCAGCAGTTTGAGCATATAGTCGACTTCGCCGGCCATCCGGTAGAATTCGACCACTTCCTCGATTGACGAGGCTGCGGCGGCGAATTTTGTCAGCCATTTGTCGCTATGATCACTGGTGCGGACGGCGACGAACACGGTCATTGACAGGCCGACCGCTTCCGGGTCAACAATCGCCACCCGGCGGGCGATGATCCCGTCGGCCTCCATCCGCTTGATCCGCCGCCAGCAGGCATTGGTCGAGAGGCTGAGCTGCGCCGCGAGATTTTCCAGCGACAGGCTGGCATCGCGCTGCAAGGCTTTCAGGATATTACGGTCATTATCATCAATATTTTTGGCTTTATCGGTCATATCCAGAATATTATCACATTATTTGAGTGATACCACCAATAAATGACGAGGATTTCCCGCACGGCTGACTTCATATGTGAAGACAGATGATGACAGGGGATGTTACAATGCTGGATTTTGTAGGCCGGGAACGCGAAGACAAGTTGCAGTCGCTATCGGCTCTGATCGGCAATACGCCGGTGATCAAGATCCTGGCGCGCTGCGAGGGACAGGATGTCACCGTCTACGCCAAGGCGGAAATGTATAACCTCTCCGGCAGCATCAAGGACCGGATGGCGCTCGCCATTTTGCAGGATGCGATGCAGCGCGGCGATCTGCTGCCCGGCCAGACGATCGTCGAGGCGACCAGCGGCAATAGCGGCATCTCCTTTGCCGCCATCGGCTGCGCCCTAGGCCATCCCGTCACCATCTTCATGCCCGACTGGGTCAGCGCGGAACGGCGAGCGCTGCTCGCTGTCTATGGCGCAGATGTCCGACTGATCTCACGCGAACAAGGCGGCTTTCTCGGTTGCCTGGCCGCTGCCGAGAAACTGGGCGCGCAGGGCGCCTATATGCCGCGCCAGTTTTCCAACCCGGTCAATGCCGACGAACATGCCGAAGGCACTGGCCCCGAACTCTGGCAGCAGGTTGCAGCCGACGGTGGCACGCTGGGCGGCTTTGTCACCGGCGTCGGTACCGGCGGCACGGTCATGGGCATGGGCCGCTATCTGAAGGGCCGTGACCCGAGCATCGCCGTCCACCCGGTCGAGCCTATCGAATCACCCACCCTTTCGGTCGGCCACAAATGCGGCCAGCACCGGGTACAGGGCCTTTCGGATGAATTCATCCCCGCCATCCTCAACCTGTCCGAGCTGGACAATGTGATCGGCGTGCATGACGGCGACGCGATCCTGATGGCGCAGCGGCTGATCCGGCAATTCGGCCTCGGCGTCGGCATTTCCAGCGGCATCAATCTGGTCGCGGCGATCCGCGTGGCACTACAGCAACCAGTCGCCAGCGACGGAACCGGCAAGGCCGTCGCGACAATCTTCGCCGACAGCAACAGCAAATATCTGTCCACCGATCTGGCGAAGGAAGAACCCTGCCGCGACTGCTATCTGACGCCGAAAATCGAACTTCTGGATATGCAGATTATCCGCTGAGTTTCGCGATATTGCGCTCGTCAGCGGTGACCACATCGACCGCTAAGCCGATCAGGTCCGTATCTTCCGGTGCGTCCGGCAGCACGCCAATGGCGGGCAGTCCCTGCTCGTCTTCCAGCCAGACACTGGCCGCGCCGCGGCTGGCCTTGCCATAAGGCATGGCATAGCTTTTGATCACTGCCTTGCCGTTGAAATAATGGTCCGCTTTGACATGGTCCGGCTTCGGAATCCGCACCGGTTCCGCGATCCGGTCGGGTGACCAGCCGCCAGCGACCGGCTGTGCCGCATAGATGCCAACCGATTCCTTGTTGATCACGCCGCCATTGGCAGAGATCATGCCGGGCTTGCTGCCATCCTTGCGCAGCGCCTCGACCAGAGCGACCATGCCGTGCGCGCTGTAGCTGTTGCCAGGCCCACCAAAGAAGCTGAGTCCACCGGTCAGCGTATAGGACGCCAGCGACCGGTCCGGCGAACCGAGCGCGTCCATCGCCAGCGAAACCGCGACGGGGAAACAGCTGTAAATATCGATCGGGCCGAGATCCGCAGCGTCAAGTTCCGCCAGCTCCAGTGCCTTGGGAAAAGCGACCTGCATTGCGGGTGAAACCGACAGGTCATCCTGCAGGCTCATCAGTGGTACGCTCGCGTCGGCACCGCTGTGCAGATAAATCATCTTGTCTTCGGCTATGCCGAGTTCGGCAGCATGGCCAGCGGTGGTCAATATCACCGCCGCGCCCAGTTCAACCGCATCCTGCGCCACCATCCAGCGGCGGAAAGGATCGTTGAGCCGGTAATTGCCATGGTCGTCGGACAATAATTCCTCCGCCGTCCATTGCCGCGCGAATTGCGCATGTTCACGGGTCAGCGAAACGCCGGAAAAAGCCGACCATAGTTCGGCCATGCTCTGCGCATAGCTGTCCCGGTCCATGCCCAGTCGTGCACGCCGCGCATTTTCCACTATCCCGTAAGCCATCGGCATATTGATAATGCCCTGACGCCATTCATAGGCGGTGAGCATCTTGTCTTCGGTCGTGATCAGGTCGGTCATTTCGCGGGTCGCCGGCTGGCTCCAGTCCAGCTTATGGCCGCTGCGCCGCGCCCGTTTGACGGTACCCATATTCTCTGCGCTGGACAGGACCACCGCTTTATATTCACCGGCGTGAACCTGACAGGCGAGCTTGTTGAGATGCTTCTGCGGGCTCTGGCCACCGACATCGCCATAGAGCAGATGTGCGGGGTTGAGACCGGAGGCCGTGGCCACCGCTTCCGGGTGATTCTCCGGCGAACCAAAGTCATGCGGCAGACCGCTGTCGTGGAACAGGCGAATCGAAAGCAGGCAGTCAATCGACGCCGCCAGTTTTTCGGCAGCGCCGCTATCGGCAAGCGCCTGCTTGACCGCCGCCGATGCAAGATCGACCGTCGAGGGCCATTCAAGCCCCTGCGATTGCTTCAGTTTCGCGCCGCTCGCTTCACCGACACCGATCAGGACCGGTGCCGTAGGATCTGCCAAAGCCATTGTTAATTCCCTCAAAATAAACAGTTCATCAATCGATTAAAACTGATAACAGACAGGTTGATGATTGCACCTAACAATTTGAGGATTTTTGAATGAGCGGATGGCCAGAGCTGAAATGGGACACGGAACCGACAGGTCCCCTGAAGGGATTGAAGATCGTCGATATGTCGACCGTAGTGCTGGGACCGTTCGCGACGCTCAATTTCGCCGACATGGGCGCGGACGTCATCAAGGTCGAAAATGGCGATGGCAAATTTGGCGGCGACATGATGCGCCATGCCGGTGACAATCCGACCGGCGACCTTGGCCCGATATTCACCTCGCTCAACCGCAACAAGAAATCGATCACGCTCAACGGCAAGAACGAGAATGACAAGGCGGTGATCCTTGAACTGCTGAAACATGCCGATGTATTTTTCCACAATGTCCGGCTGGCCGGCATGGAACGGCTGGGGCTCGATTATGAAAGCGTCAAGGCGATCAACCCGGGCATCGTCTATGTCCATTGCGCCGGTTTCGGCCAGGGCGGCGAATATGAAAAACGCCAGGCCTATGACGATCTGATCCAGTGCGCTTCCGGTTTTGCCAGCCTGTTCGAAATGCGCGGCGACAGCGGTCGCCCGCTCTATATGCCGTCGCTGGTCGCCGACAAAACCATCGGCCTGTTCGCGGTCAACGCGACGCTCGCGGCGATGTATCACAAGGAAAAGACCGGCGAAGGACAATTTGTCCAGGTGCCGATGTTCGAAGCCTTTACCTGGTTCAACATGGTCGAAAATCTCTGGGGCGAAACCTTCATCCCCGGCAATGGCAAGCTCGCCTATACCCGCTCGATCAACAAGAACCGCAAGCCCTATCCGACCAAGGACGGCTATATCGGTCTGGTCCCCTATAATGATGCGCAGTGGCGGAAGTTTTTCGAACTCGGCGGCAAGCCCGGCGTCTTTGATGAACCACGCTTCGCCGATTATTCCCAGCGCACCAAGAATATCACGGAGCTCTATGCCCTGATCGAGGAAATTGCCGCGACCAAGACCACCGAAGAATGGCTGCCGCTGCTCGACAAGCATAATATTCCGGCAATGCGCTATAATCGAATGGAGGATGTTCTGACCGATCCCCATTTGCAGCAAGTCGGTTTCTGGCAGGAACGCGAAGGCGAGAAAATCGGCAAATACCGGACGATCACGCACCCCGTCCATTATTCCGCCAGCCCGGCAAATATCTACGCCGATCCGCCGACATTGGGTGCGGACAATGATGAAATACGCGGCGCGCTCAACATGCCCGCTAACGACGACTAATATAATAATAATAAACAGGACGAGGTTTGAACTATGAATTTTGATTTTTCTGACGATCAAAAATTTCTCCGCGACGAGGCACGCAAGTTTCTCGAAGCCCAATGCACGATGGCGCATGTTCGCGAAGTGCTGGACGATGACGAGAAGAGCCACAATGAAGGCGTCTGGAAACAGATTGTCGAAATGGGCTGGCTCGGCGCCGCCATTCCCGAAGAATATGGCGGGCTTGGCCTCGGCATGCTGGAACTATGCGTAATCGCCGAAGAACTGGGCCGCGTCCTCGCTCCCGTACCGTTCGGATCATCGGCCTTTTTCTTTGCCGAAGCTTTGAAACTGGCGGGCAGCGAAGAACAGAAACTGGCGCTGCTGCCGAAAGTTGCCGACGGCAGCCTGGTCGGCTGCATCGCGGTCAGCGAAGGCCCGGGCGAAATCAAGACCGGCAATATTGCCACGCGGCTGAAGGACGGCAAAATCTCGGGCAAGAAAATCCCGGTAACCGATGGCGATATCGCGACCCACGCGATCGTGCTGGTCAAAGACGGCAGCGGCGAAAGTCTCGTCATTGTTGACCTGAACCAGAGCGGCGTATCGCGCCAAGCGATCAAGACGCTCGAACCGACCCGCAGCCATGCGACGATCAGCTTTGACGGCGCAGCGGCAGAATTGCTCGGCGAAGCCGGCAATGGCATGGCGCTGCTCGACCAGATCAACGACCGCGCTGCTGTATTGATCGCCTTTGAACAACTCGGCGGCGCGTCCCGCTGTCTCGAAATGGCCAATAGCTATGCCAAGGAACGGGTCGCTTTCGGCCGCGCCATCGGCGGCAATCAGGCGATCAAGCACAAGCTAGCCGACATGTACGTCAAAAACGAAGTCGCCCGCTCCAACGCTTATTATGGCGCATGGGCTTTATCGAGCAACGCAGCGGAACTGCCCGAAGCGGCAGCCGCGGCACGGGTCGCGGCGTCGGAAGCCTTCTGGTTTGCGTCGAAGGAAAATATCCAGACACACGGCGGCATGGGTTTCACCTGGGAGGTGGATTGCCACCTCTTCTACCGCCGCGCCAAATTGCTCTCCGTTCAAGCGGGTAGCCCGGCGGTATGGAAAGAGAAACTGGTCAGCGCGCTCGAAGCGAAAAACGGTTAGAAGGAATTAGACATGGATTTCAATGACACAGCAGAAGAAGCAGAATTTCGCGCCGAGGCGCAGGCTTTTCTATCGCAGCATCTGAAGGCCAAAACGCCGGGTGCTCTCCGCGCCGGTGGCCGCGAGGATTTTCTCACCCGTGCCAAGGCGTGGCAGAAGATCAAGGCAGAAGGCGGCTTTGCGCAAATCACCTGGCCCAAGGAAATGGGCGGTCGCGGCGGTACCGTGATGCAGCAGGTCATCTGGGGACAGGAAGAAGCCAAATTTGACGCGCCGACCGGGCCCTTTGCCATCGGCCTCGGCATGTGCGTCCCGACCGTGATCGCTTTCGGATCGGACGAGCACAAGAAAAAATATGTCCGCAAAGCGCTAATGGGCGAAGAAGTCTGGTGCCAGCTGTTCTCCGAACCGGCTGCCGGATCGGATGTTGCCGGTCTCAAGACCAAAGCGGTCAAAGATGGTGACGAATGGGTCATAAATGGCCAGAAAGTGTGGACTTCCGGTGCGCATTATTCCGACTATGGCATCCTCTTGGTCCGTACCGATCCCAACGTGCCCAAGCACAAGGGTCTGACCATGTTCATCGTCGACATGAAGCAGCAAGGCGTCGACGTGCGGCCGATCCATCAGGCATCGGGCGGCAGCGAGTTTAACGAAGTCTATTTCACCGATGTCCGCATTCCCGACAGCGACCGGCTCGGCGAACCCGGCATGGGCTGGAAAGTGGCGCTCGTCACCCTTATGAACGAGCGGCTGGCGGTCGGCGGATCTCCGGGTCCCGACTGGAAGGAAATCATGGATTATGCCCGTTCGGCTGGCACCATGTCCGACCAGGCGTTCCGCGAGAAACTGGCCGACTGGTATGTCGCGGCGCAGGGTTACAAGCTGACCAAATTCCGTACCCAGACCGCCCTGTCTCGCGGAGAAACACCGGGTCCGGAAAATGCGATCGGCAAGATCATCAACGCCAACCATCTGCAGGATATCTGCAACAGCGCGATCGAGATGCAGGACCATTTCGGTATCATCGTCGACAAGGACGAAGCGCCATCCGATGCGATTTTCCAGGAAAGCTTCATGTGGGCTCCCGGACTGAGAATCGCTGGCGGCACTGACGAGATATTGAAGAACATCATCGCCGAACGGGTGCTTGGCCTGCCGCAGGATGTGCGGGTCGACAAAGACAAAACCTTCGCGGAAATGAACTAGGAACCAGATGATGACCGAACAACCCGTCCATGTCGTCGCCAATTTCACCGTTCAGGACGCGGCGAAATATCGCGAATATGAAAAGGGATTTTTCCCGATTCTGAAAAAACATGGCGGGGAGTTCATCACTTATGATGACGGCAGCGTCACCTTCGAAGGCGCGGTGCCGCCCGAAGGCCGGGTCGTGATGTTCAAATTCCCGGACGAGGCAGCCGCCACGGCCTGGTATAATGATCCGGATTATCAGGCCCTGTCCGAACATCGCCGGGCGGGAACGACGTTGAATTTCCTGACCATGGTCCACGCCATCCCGCCAAGAAATTAGGCGGCGGTCATAAATCCGCTTTGAGCGGACGCAGAAAAACTTGCGTGATCGATGCGGTTACAAATGCTACCGCTTGTCCAGAGCAACAAAGGCCAATCCAAAAAGGAATGATCCCATGACCGACAACCTCCCCGATTACACGCCCCCGAAAGTCTGGAAATGGGACAAGGCCAATGGCGGCCGCTTCGCCAATATCAACCGCCCGATCGCCGGCCCGACCAAGGAAGTCGAGCTTCCGGTCGGCAAGCACCCGTTGCAGCTCTATTCCATGGCAACGCCCAATGGCGTGAAGGTCACCGTCATGCTCGAGGAGCTTCTCGCTCTCGGCCACAAGGGCGCGGAATATGACGCCTATTTCATCAATATCGGCGAAGGCGACCAGTTCGGCAGCGGCTTTGTCGACATCAATCCGAACAGCAAGATCCCGGCGCTGATGGACCACAGCACCGACAAACCGACGCGCCTGTTCGAATCGGGCTCTATGCTGCTCTATCTCGCCGAGAAATTTGGCGCATTCCTCCCCAGCGATCACCATAAGCGCACCGAAGCGCTCAACTGGCTGTTCTGGCAAATGGGCAGCGCCCCCTATCTCGGTGGCGGCTTTGGCCATTTCTATGCCTATGCCCCGGTGAAGATCGAATATTGCATCGACCGCTTTGCCATGGAGGTCAAACGCCAGCTCGACGTGCTCGACCGCCATCTTGCCGACAATGAATATATGGCCGGCGACGAATATAGCATCGCCGATATGGCGATCTGGCCCTGGTATGGCGCGCTGGTCAAAAATGTCGTCTATGAAGCCTCGGAATTTCTCGACACTGCTTCCTACAAGAATATGAACCGCTGGACCGACATGATCGGCGAGCGTCCTGCCGTGCAGCGTGGCAAGATGGTCAACCGCGCATGGGGTGAACTCGAAGGCCAGCTACGCGAACGTCACGATGCGAGCGATTTCGAATTGCGCACGCAGGACAAGCTGGAACCGAAAGAAGAAGCGGCGGAGTAAAGACCGCTTCTAGCGGGTCAGACTCGCGTAAGCGCGACTGAGGAAGCTTGAGAGCATCAGCTCGTCAGTCTGAAACTCGGCATCAAATTCCGCCGTTGGTTTCGCGGCCATGATTTCCGTAAGGCTTTTGCCATCGTCGATCAGTGCCTGCACGCGGCCTTGGATGATGGTCAGCACTTCGATATAGCGCGCCAGCTTTGCGCGGTCCGTGACCGGGCCATGGCCGGGAATGACTTTGGTCTTGTCGTCGATTGCGTCATGGACCGCCTGACAGAAAGCGATCATCCCCGCCAGGTCGCCGCCATTGTCGGAGTCGATGAAGGGATAGCCCGCGTTGTTGAAGACATCGCCAAGATGGACCGCGTTGACACCGCGGAATATAACCGCTGCATCGCCGGTTGTATGAGCGGGACCGACATGCAGCAGGTCGATCTTCTGATCGTTGATGTGAAACTGCATGGTCGTGTCAAAAGTAATATCTGACAGGGCATGTTTGGGATAGGCTTTTTGCTCGGCCGCAAACGGACCAAAATTGACGATATTGTCGTGCTGCATCTTGTCGCGGCTGTTCGACTGCGAAACGATCCAGCTGCCTTCCTTGCCCAAAGCCAGATTGCCGTCGGCATGATCGAAATGCCAGTGGGTGTTGATCACGAAATCGACGTCGTCGCTGCCGATTTCCTTCAGCGCGGCCTTGATCTTCGGCATCAGCATTGGCGACTGGTCATCAACGATCAGCGTGCCGTCCTCGCCGACCGACACCGCAATATTGCCACCCAGCCCGAACAGGACATAAAAGCCGTCGGCGATTTTCTGGGTCTTGATTTCCGCCTTGTCGAAGTCCCAGCCGAATGCTTTCGTCAACTCGTCCATCGGGGTCAGCGTGCCATAAGATGGCGCGGCCTTTCCATCATGATCGTGAACGCCATGGGCCACGGCGGGTGTCGCTAGAGCAAGCGCAAGCGCGGTTCCAGCCAGTGTCGATACCAATTTCATCAGCCCGCTCCCCGATAGCAATTCAGTGTTTCAAAATACCGGCCATGATCAGATCAACCGTCTGCTCGCGATAGGCATCGCGCATCCGCTCGTCGAAATCGTCGCGGCCATAGCAATATTTCCAGACCAGCTTGCCGGTGAAGAAACGGTCTGCCGCGCCGGTCACCGCAGAATAAAAGAGATCGGGATCGACCGTGCGAAATACGCCGGACTTTATGCCTTCACCGATAAAAATCTTATAGGCCCCGGACAGTGGCTTCAGATATTTGTCCGCGATTTTGCGCGCGCCTTCCGGCGGCAATTCGCGAATCAGCCGCATGGTCAGACGGTTGAGATAGGGAAATTCATGATAGGTATCGATCACCGCGCCGATATGGTGACGCAGCTTGTCTTCCGGGGGCCAGTCCTTTTCGATCAGCAAACCGACCTGAACCAGAATATTGTCCATGTCCCGTTCCAGAATCGCTTCGAGCAGGCCATCCTTGTTGCCGAAATAATATTTGACGAGCGCGCTGTTGAGCCCGGACAGGACCGACAGCTCGCTGAAGGAAATATCAATCGTATCGCCATCACGCATGATATGGCTTGCGGTCTCGATCAGCTTGTCCCGAGCGCCCGCTTCATTCGCCTTGGCCACCAATTTTTCGACGGTCATTCATCTTCCCCTCAACGCACAATGTCACATTTCGGTCACTTATAAACAGGTTCTTCCCACCATGGGAAGCTGTCTGGTAAGTCACGGGACACTTTATCCGGATAGTCCGGACTGCGCTTCTCCAGAAAGCTCGCGATACCCTCTTTCGCATCGGCAGATTTGGCGCGATTATAGATGATCCGGCTATCGACTTTATGCGCTTCCATCGGATGCGCCGCGGCGGGCAATTGCCAGAGCATCTGCCGCGTCACGGCGATCGATACCGGCGCCGTATTGTCGACAATCTCGCGCGCCAGAGCATAAGCGGCGGGCAGCAATTCTTCCGGTTTGTGCAGCGAACGGACAAGACCGCCCTTGAGCGCTTCCTGCGCGTCAAAGACCCGGCCGGTCAGACACCATTCCAGCGCCTGAGCTCGTCCGACCAGATTGGGCAGGAACCAGCTGGCAGCGCCATCGGGGGCAATGCCGCGACGGGCAAAGACAAAGCCGAAGCGCGCGGTCTCGCTGGCCAGCCGCATATCCATCGGCAGCAACATGGTTGCGCCAACGCCGACGGCAACGCCATTGATGGCGCCGATCACCGGTTTCAGGCACTGATAGATACGCAGGATCAACAGACCACCGCCATCGCGGACGCGCGGATCGGAATAATCTTCCACCGGATCGTCGCTGGCGAAGGGTTTCTTGCCGTCTTCGGGAGTCAGATCGGCCCCGGCGCAAAAAGCACGGTCGCCGGATCCGGTAACCACCACCGCCCGCACATCGTCATCGGCATCGATGCGATCAAAGGCGTCGGTCATTTCCCGGATCATCGTACCGGTGAAGGCGTTCATCTTTTCCGGCCGGTTGATCGTGATCGTCGCGATATTGTCGGCGACGTCATAGAGGATCTGCGTGTAGTCGGTCATGAACTTCTCCATCAGATACAAAAAGGGCCGCGAGTTTCTCGCAGCCCCCTGATTTTCGTTGTCTAGCGCGGTGCCATCCGGATGCCGCCGTCGAGACGGACATCTTCGCCGTTGAAATATTGCGTCTCGATCATGCACATGGCGAGCGCCGCATATTCGTCGGGCTGACCCAGCCGCGGAGGATGCGGAACCATCGCGCCCAGAGCATCACGGACATTTTGCGGTGCACCAGCGAGCAGCGGCGTATCGAATATGCCGGGCAGGATGGTGTTGACGCGAATGCCTTCACGGGAAAGATCGCGCGCGATTGGCAATGTCATACCGACAACGCCGCCCTTGGAAGCGGAATAAGCCGCCTGGCCGATCTGGCCATCTTCAGCAGCCACCGAAGCGGTGTTGACCATTGCTCCACGATCGCCGTCGGCGAGTGGATCAAGCGTCAGCATACCGGCCGCCGATTTGGCGATGCAGCGGAAGGTACCGACCAGGTTCACCTGAATGATGAAGTTGAAGGCATCGAGCGGGAAATGCTTGATCGAGCCGTCTTCCTTGGAGCGGCTGACGGTCTTGATCGCGTTGCCGATACCGGCACAGTTGACCAGGATGCGTTCCTGGCCATTGGCGGCGCGTGCTTTTTCAAAGCCGGCGTCGACGCTGTCGTCTTCGGTGACGTTGACCTTGCAGAAAACGCCGCCGAGTTCAGCGGCCAGCGCTTCGCCTTTTTCTTCGTTGAGGTCGAACAAGGCGACCTTGACGCCTTTGGCAGCGAGACGGCGGGCGGTAGCCGCGCCGAGGCCGGAAGCGCCACCGGTAATGACGGCTGAAATGTTGCTATTGAGTTCCATATTCTTGTCTTTCTTCGAATGGCCGCCATGCTGAACCGAGTTCAGCATGGCGTAATATGTTGATTAACCGAGGCGCTCGATGATCGTGACGTTCGCCTGGCCACCGCCTTCGCACATGGTTTGCAGACCATATTTCGATCCACGAGCTTCCATAGCATTGAGCAGGGTTGCCATCAATTTGCTGCCCGACGCGCCGAGCGGGTGGCCCAAAGCAATTGCACCGCCGTTGACGTTGAGCTTGCTGCGATCCGCACCGACATGCTTCAGCCATGCCAATGGAACGGGAGCGAAGGCTTCGTTCACTTCATAAAGATCAATATCGCTCATCTTCATGCCGGCACGCTGCAGAGCGCGGTCGGTTGCGAACAGTGGTTCTTCAAGCATGATCACCGGGTCACCGGCGGTTACCGTCAGGTTCACGATCCGAGCACGCGGGGTCAGGCCATGATCTTTCAGCGCCTGTTCCGAACAAAGCAGCACGGCTGCCGAGCCATCACAAATCTGGCTGGCGTTGGCGGCGGTAATGGAGCCTCCTTCTTGCAGCAGCTTCACGGCGCCGATGCTTTCCTTTGTAGCGTCAAAGCGAATGCCTTCGTCGACCTTATGCTGCTCTTTGCCTTCGGCGGTTTCGATATCGATCGCGATAATTTCTTTATCGAATGCACCGGATTCAACGGCCTTGATCGCCTTGTGGTGGCTTTCCAGAGCGAACTCGTCGAGATCATCACGGGTGAAGCCATGCTTCTTTACCATCATTTCGGCGCCCATGAACTGGCTGAACTGGATTCCGGGATAGGCTGCCTGCAGTCCTTCCGACATGTTGGTGCCGAGGCCGGCGTCTTTGAACAGTTTGAAGGTCGAGCCCATTGGAACGCGGGTCATGCTTTCAATGCCGTGCGCCAGAACCATATCCTGGGTACCGGACATGATGCCCTGCGCCGCGAAGTGGATCGACTGTTGCGAAGAACCGCACTGGCGATCGATCGAAACCGAAGGGATGCTGTCGGGCAATTTGGATGCCAGAACCGCGTTGCGGCCAACATCGCCGCTTTGCTCGCCGCCCTGCATGACGCAGCCGGTGATCACATCTTCAATGGCACTGGTATCAAAATCATTGCGGTCGGCAATGGCATTCAGCGTCGCAGCACCCAGATCCACCGGATGGACACCGGCCAGACGACCACCACGGCGGCCTCCAGCGGTACGGACTACGTCGACGATATAAGCTTCAGCCATTTATTGTTCCTTCAATATGGGTTGGCGGTTGAATTTAACCGCCCGATTAAACCTCGGAAAGCCTAGCGTCAAATGAAAAAGCCGATCATCACAATAGTGATAATCGGCTTTTCCAATTCATATATCTGCCGGATCAGGCGGGTACATTGTCTTTCTTGACCGTGATCACCTGCGAATAGGTGAATTCGAGCAGGCCTTCCTTGCCATATTCCGCGCCGAAGCCGGACTGTTTATGTCCGCCAAAGGGAGCGAAAGGCGAAAGGTGGAGGAATTCATTGACCCAGACGGTACCGGTTTCAAGCTGTTCGGCAACCCGAACGCCTTCATCGGGATTGGCGGTCCATACCGCGCCGGCCAGACCATATTCGCTGTCATTGGCGCGAGCGATCGCTTCCTCGGTGGTGCTGAATTTCATCAGCGGCATGACCGGACCAAATTGTTCCTCGGCAACAATCCGCGCATTTTCCGGCGGGTTGTCGAGGATCGTGATCGGCACATAATAGCCCGGAATGCTGTCATCCAGCGCATCACCGCCGACCAGGAATTTATAGTCATTATCCTTGGCGTCCTGGATCAGTTCCAGCACCCGCTCATATTGCTTCTTGTTCTGGATCGGGCCGACCGCAGTGCCCTGTTGCGCGCCGTCGCCGACTTTCACATTCTTGGCAAATGCCGCGATGGCTGCGCTCAGCTCGTCATAAATATCCTCGTGGATATAGATGCGTTTCGCAGCGACACAGATCTGGCCGGCGTTGGTGAAGCTCGACCAGAACAATTGCTCGGCAACCTTTTCGACATTGGCGTCGGGCAGAACGATCGAGGCGTCATTGCCGCCCAGTTCCAGCGTGATCCGCTTGAGATCCTTGGAAGCGCCTTCCATGATCTTCTTGCCGGTCGCGGTCGAGCCGGTGAAGGTGATCTTGTCGATATCGGGGTGCGAGGTCATCAATGGGCCGAGGCTGTCTTCACCGGTGATGATATTGACGACGCCCGGAGGGGCTACATCCTTGATCAGTTCGGCAAGACGCAATGTCGTCAATGGTGTGAACGGCGATGGCTTGAGCACAATCGTGCAACCGGACAGGAGAGCGGGGGCAATTTTCTGCACCGCCATCATCACCGGGAAGTTCCACGGCACGATACCGGCGACAACACCGACCGGAACGCGGCGGGTGCGGCTCAGGCGCTCTGCCGTATCCTCGTTGATCTCGTCATCCATATCCAGCGTAGCCTGCGAACCGGCCATATAGGCCGCGCCCATGATTTCGCCTTGCGCCTGCGCATGGGGTTTGCCCTGCTCGGCGGTGAGCAAGCGGAACAGTTCGTCATTATTCTCGTTGATCACAGCGGCAATCGCCTGAACCACCTTGCGGCGGTCGTCGATCGGCTTTTTCGACCAGGTCTTGAACGCAGCGCGCGCAGCGGCAACAGCCTGATTGAGTTCGGCTTCGCCGCACGCGGGCACCTGACCGATTACTTCTTCATTCGCCGGATTGACGACGTCCAGCATGTCCGTCGTGCCGACCATCTCGCCGTTGATCAAATTCTTATATTGGGTAACCATCTCGCTCTCCTTTGGCGTCTGCCGTTCCGTTCTATTTGAGTCGCTTATACTGCATTACAAGGGCGCAAGCGCCATTCATTTTGATAAACTATATCGTATCGGCAGGGTTTTCAGCCCGCCGACAAAGGTGGATTTGGCGCGCTTCGGCTCTCCTGCCAATTCCAGCGTCTCGATCCGGTCGAGCAGTTCGTTGAACAATATCCGCATTTCCAGTCGCGCCATATGCAGCCCGAGACATTGATGCGCGCCGGCGCCAAAAGACAGATGCCGGTTGGGCGAGCGGCTCGCGTCGAATTTGCGTGGATCGGGAAACACGCTCTCGTCGTGATTGGCAGCGATATAGCTGATCATCAGCCAGTCATCCTTGGCGATTTTCTGTCCGCCCAGTTCGGTGTCTTCGGCAGCGGTGCGCATGAAATGCTGCACCGGAGTCGTCCAGCGGATCGCTTCCTCGACAATCCCGGGCAACAGATCGCGGTCGGCCTTGAGCCGCGCGAATTGCTCGGGATCCTGAGCCAGCGCCATCATCGCCCCTGCCGTCGAGGCCGAGGTCGTGTCGTGACCGGCAGCCGCGAGAATGATATAATAGCCCGCCATGTCGCGGTCGCTGAGATGCTCGCCGTCGACTTTTGCGTTCGCGATCACGCTTGCGACGTCATCGGTCGGATTGGCGCGTTTTTCTGCGGTCAGCTTGGCAAAATAGGCTTCGAAGTCGGCGACAGCGCCGACCACCAGCTGCATGATCTGCTCCGGCGTCATATTGGCCATGCCGGACTTGTTGAGATCCTCATCCTGTCCGCCGAACATCTGCTGGGTGAGAAACAGCATGCGCTGCTCGTCCGCTTCCGGCACTCCCAATATCTGCATCACCACGTGGAGCGGATAAGGCGCGGAAACCAGAGGCACAAAATCGGCCTCGCCGCCTGCATCGACCAGCCGGTCGACCGTGACTTTGGCCAGCGCCCTGATCTCGTCTTCCATCTTGCCGAGATTTTTCGGCATGAACCAGTCTTGCGTCAGCCGGCGATATTTCGGGTGGGTGGGCGCATCAAGAGCGACCAGCGAACGGACCAGATTGGGATCGCCGCCGGTGATCGATTTGACGAAGACGCCGCTCTTTTTATCGCTGAACGTGGTGCTGCGCGGACTGTTGAGGAACAGCTTGTTGTCCTTGCTGATCCGCATGACATCGTCGTAGCTTGTGACCAGCCAGAACGGATCATGGACCTCGTCATTGACCACGCGGACAACCGGCGTCTCGCTACGGAGCTTGTCAAACCGGTCGAGCAGACTGTCCCAGTCGACATAATTGGCCGGATCGACGATCGCCAGCGCATCTTCGCCGCTCAAGACTGCTTCTGTCTGCGTTGCCATCACACGATCCCGCTTTCCTGCTTGCCCCAATATTCGTCGCGCAACAGCCTCTTGTAGAGCTTGCCGGTAGCATGGCGTGGCAATTCGCTGCGAAAATCAATCTTGCGGGGAATTTTAACGCCGGAGAGCGACTGGCGAAGATAGGCTTCCAGCTCCTGTGCCAGATCATCTCCCGCTTCCGCCATATCCATCGGCTGCACGACCGCGACGACCTTCTCGCCCATATCCTCGTCCGGTGCGCCGATGACGGCGGCATCGGCAACCTTATGATGGCTGACCAGCAGATTTTCGATTTCCTGCGGATAGATGTTCACGCCGCCGGAAATGATCATGAAACTCTTGCGATCGGTCAGATAGAGAAAGCCGTCCTCGTCCAGTTTCCCGACATCGCCGAGCGAGGTCCAGCCCTGGGCATGGGTTGCGCCCTTGGTTTTCTCTGGGTCATTATGATATTCAAACTTCGCACCGCCTTCGAAATAAATCTGGCCTTCTTCACCTACCGGCACATCATCGCCATTTTCGTCGCAAATATGGACCACGCAATTGATCGGCTGTCCGACCGAACCCTTGTGCGCCAGCCAGCCTTCGCTGTTGCAGAAGACGAAGCCGTTGCCTTCGGTGCCGGCATAATATTCGTTGAGCACCGGCCCCCACCATTTGATCATCGCTTCCTTGATCGGAACCGGAACCGGGGCAGCAGCGTGAATCGCGCTCTTGATCGAGGACACGTCATATTTGGCGCGAATTTCTTCCGGCAATTTCAGCATCCGGACAAAATGGGTCGGAACAAACTGCCCGGCATCGCAGCGATATTTTTCAATCAGCCGCAAAGCCTGTTCGGGATCGAATTTTTCCATGACAATACTCGTGCCACCCATCGCCTGCACCGCAAGGTTCCAGCGCAACGGGGCCGCATGATAGAGCGGCGCGGGAGACAGATAGACGCAATCCTTGTGCAGGCCGAAAATCATCTCGGCCAGCGCGCCAAGGGCGTTGCGCCCGGCAATATTTTCGTCTTCTGGCAGCGGCAGCCTTATGCCCTTGGGCGTGCCGGTAGTGCCCGACGAATAGAGCATGTCGATGCCAGCCCGTTCATCGGCAATGGCGGTGACCGGCATGGATGCCAGCGCCGTCTCCATATTGCGCTCGTCTTCGGCACCGAACACCAGCTGGCTGATTTCGGGGTTGAGAGCCTTTACCTGATCGAGAACCGGCAGCATCTGCTTCGAACCGATCAGCATCTTCGCGCCGGAATCCTTCAGAATATAGCTGACCTCGTCGGCGGTGAGGCGGCTGGAAATGGCAACCTGGATCAGGCCGGAGCGCTGCGATCCCCATGTCACCGGGAAGAATTGCGGATGGTTTTCCATGCAGATCGCAACCGTATCGCCAACCTGCAGACCGCGGGACCGATAAAGCTGGGCTATCTGGTTGGAGCGCTTGTCGAGTTCACCATAAGTGATGACTTCTCCGGATCCGGCCATGATGACGGCGGGCTTGTCGGGATTTTCCCGGGCGTGCAGATAGGGATGCATAGGTTGGCGCTCTCCAATTGATCGATCACCCGTCCGGGCGATTCGCAATGGCAGCACCTTGGTTTAATCGTGCAGTTAAATCAATCGATAGTCACACCGATTGGCGATAGAAAGCAGCAACTGCCCCTAATTTTCTACATAAATGTCCACCGGCACGGCTAAATCGGCGAATATGCGGCCGATTGGCGCCATGCTGGTCGCACCCTGTTCGATTTCCGATTCGAGCACGGTCTGGTTCGCCGCACCCTTGAGCAGGACGATCACGGTCCGCGCTTCACAAATCGCTGCCTTGGTCAGCGTGACCAGCGGCGTGTCACCATCATCGGGAAGCAGGCCAACCACCAGTTTTTCCGGAGGGCCGTCAAGCGCCTCTTCCATATCTGCGCTTTCCATGATCCCGGCGGTGCTACCGCCTTCACCCATGCCGAGCCAGACCAGATCCGCAGGCCATTTGGTATCGCGCAGCCGCGCATCGGCAGCGGCGCCGGCCATATGATAATCCTCGTGATCCGGTGCCAGTGGCAGCACCCGCGCACCGCGGGTCAGGAACAATTGCGCCAGTTTCTTGACGTGGCTGCGCGGATCGTCGAGCGGTATCAGCAGATCATCGGTCGGGATGATCGTGACATGTTTCCACTTGATCTGTTTTTCGGCCAGCGCCTCAAGCACCGGCATCGCTTCGTCACTGACGGGCAAGGCGAGCAGGGCATCGCCGCGCGCATCAAGAGCGCTTTCGATTATGAACTGGATGTCTCCGGCGACGGCAGCGACCATCTCGTCGGCGTCGTCAAAATCCCACCACTCGAGCATCGATTCCTCGTCTTCCGGCAGGTCATCCGAGTCAAAATTTTCTAATGCGTCTTCGAGTTTGCTCATCGCGATATCCAGATCTGTATAAAGTCTCACGGCTTCTAATCGCTGCAGACCTCAGCACAAGGGTAAATCCCCCTTTTAAAATTCTCCACTTTGGGCCAATTGGGGCCCGAAAAGGCGATATCCATATGACCGACAACTATATTCTTACCCTCACTGCCGATGACCGGGTCGGTCTGGTTGCCGCTGTTGCCGGATTTCTGGCGGAGCATGAGGGCTTCATTCTCGACAGCCAGCAATATGCCGATCTCGATCAGGACCGCTTTTTCATGCGAGTCGAGTTCAAGGGCGCGGGCGCGAAATTCCCGGCCAGCCTTGATATGCTGACCGAGAAATTTTCGGTGATCGGCAAGCAATATGCGCTCGAATGGACCCTGGTCAGCGGCGCGGTGAAGCCGAATATGGTGATCGCGGTGTCAAAGGGCAGCCATTGTCTTAACGACTTGCTGCACCGCTGGAAGACTGGCGGGCTACCGGCGAATATTGTCGGCGTGGTCAGCAATCATGAAAGCCTGCGCGACCTGACTGAATGGCACGGCGTCGCCTTCCACCATTTCCCCGCGACCGACGACAATCGCGCCGAACAGGAACAGGCGATATTGGATGTGATGGAGCAGGGACAGGCCGATTATCTGATCCTGGCGCGCTATATGCAGATCTTGTCCGATGACCTCAGCGCCAGACTGGCTGGCCGCTGCATCAATATCCATCACAGCTTCCTGCCCGGGTTCAAGGGCGCCAAACCCTATCACCGGGCCCATGCGCGCGGCGTCAAGCTGATCGGCGCCACCGCCCATTTCGTCAGCGCCGAACTCGACGAAGGTCCGATCATCGAGCAAGCGGTAGAACGGGTCGACCATCGCGCCAGTGTCGAGGAAATGATCCGGATCGGCCGCGATATCGAGGCACAGGTTCTGGCCAAGGCAGTCAAATGGGCCGGCGAACACCGGATATTGCTCAACGGCAACCGGACAGTGGTGTTCCGCTAGAGAAACAGGGGAGATGGTTGGACGCTACTCGTCAGCCGGTGGCGGCGGCTCGACCGCGCGCAACTCTCCGGCTGGCCGCAATATCGTCAGCGACGCCGGGGCACCGCTGATCTTTTCCCGCGCGGTGATATCGACTTGCACGAATCGCTCGTCATCTGCGATTCGCGCGCTTTGCGTCCAGATCCAGTCGCGGCCGCCATTTTGTTCCTCGCCGCTGCTGTCGCCAAGGCTCGGCGGGCGCGGGTCGGTGAGAATTTCGACCGCGCGGTTGCGGACCACCGATTGCGCGACAACGCGCAGCTCCAGTTCGGCGGCATTATGGGTGGTAAAGGCCTGCAGCCGGATCAGCGCCAGAGCGGCGAGGCTGAAGACCGACAGCGCGACCAGCATTTCGATCAGGGTAAAGCCGCGCTCGCCAGACTTTCTCATGGTGCCGATCCGGCCAGTTTCACGTCGCCCATTGGAGCAATCAGGACCCGCCTGCTCTGATCTTCGCGCTGCAAGACAAGCTCGGCCTGTTCGCTGGGCAGGCCCGTGCTTTCAAAGCTGATCATCATCGGTCCGGTCTCGCCGGTGGCCGCGCTGACGCCGCTGGACCAGCTGGTCGACACGAACGGTTTGTCCTCGATCACCGACCAGCTGCCCTTGCGCCGTTCGAGAAAACTATAGCCGGAGGGCGTAACCTGCACCGCCATCGGCCGCGATTGCAATATCGCATTGTCGCGCAGCGCCGCCGTGCGCGCCGCAAAGCGCTGGGCATCTTCTTCGAGATCACTGCTGCCGGTCGGGAAGGAAAAGACGACGACCGACGCCATCAGCCCGATGATCAGCAGCACGACCATCAATTCCACCAGGGTGAAGCCGGCAGCATTATCGCTAGTATCGGGATCATTCTGCGGGATCATTGACCTCCATTTAGCGATTTGATCGGAGCGAGTCTTGCAGAATCCGTTGTCCCCTGCAATGACAGGGGCATAAGAAAAGACCATAAGAAAAGAAACGCTGGGAAAAGGAATTTTTGATGTCTGACGTCATTCTCTACGAGAAAAATGACCGCATCGTTACAATCACGCTGAACAAGCCGGAAACGCGCAACGCACTGTCAACGGATCTGTGCGAGGCGATAGTCAATGCGATCAACAAGGCCGATGCCGATGCCGGCGTCAGCTGCGTCGTGCTCGCCGCCAATGGCAAGAGCTTCTCCTCCGGCGGCAATCTGCACGAGATCAAGGCGATGACCGCCGAGCAGAAAATGACTCCGCTGGAAATCGAGAACTGGTACAAGACCGGTATCCAGCGCATTCCACTGGTTTTCTCGCAAATTTCCGTTCCGGTGATCGCGGCGGTCAATGGCCATGCGATCGGCGCGGGCAATGACCTGAGCACGATGTGCGACATTCGCATTGCCGGCGAAGACGCGATATTTGCCGAGAGTTTCCTGAGGGTCGGCCTCATTCCGGGCGATGGCGGCGCATGGTTGCTACCGCGGATTATCGGACAGGCACGGGCCAACCAGATGCTGTTCACCGGCGAATTTATCGATGCCGCCAAGGCGCTGGATTACGGCCTGGTGTCGGAAGTAGTCGCAAATGAAAAACTGCTCGAGCGCGCCTATGAACTGGCCGAAATGGTCGTCGGGCTACCGCCGCAGGCCATCCGCAAGACCAAAGAACTGGTGCGGACCGCGCAGAGCGTGACGCTGAAGGAAAATCTCGACCAAGCGGCCCTGTTCCAGGGCGTGTTGCAGCAGGCTGATGATCATCAGGAAGCGATTGATGCGATACTCGAGAAAAGAAAGCCCGTGTTCAAAGGGGCGTGAATTTTATCTAGCGGCCAGCGAGACAGCATTCCCGCGAAGACGGGAGCCTGTTTCCGGCCGGTATATATTGGAAATTTCGGGAGATGGGCCGCTGCCTGCGCAGGGGTACCAGAAGGAGGGATAGAATGAACAAGACCGCTATTTTGATCGTCGCCTTGATGTCGGCAGCGCCGATACTGGCAGCTCCTCCGGTAGGAATCGCCACCGAAGCGACCAAAGCGGCCAATGCCGAGGTCGCCGCCAGCCTGCCGATTGCCGACCAGACGGATTTCGAAAATGCCAATCGCGGCTTTCTCGCCAAAATACCGGGGGACAAGATTCTTAACGAAGACGGTTCCGTCGCTTGGGATTCGCGCCAGTTCGACTTTATCGACGGCCCGGCGCCCGACACGGTCAATCCTTCGCTCTGGCGGCAGGGCAAGCTGAACAGCATTCACGGCCTGTTCGAGGTTGTTCCCGGTATCTATCAGCTCCGCGGCTATGATCTGGCGCAGATGACCTTGATCGCCGGCAAGACCGGCTGGATCATCATCGACCCGCTGACCACGCCCGCACCGGCCAAGGCTGGTCTGGCACTTGCCAACAAGACGCTGGGCGACCGACCGGTCGTCGCGGTCATCTTCACCCATAGCCATGGCGACCATTTCGGCGGCGTGTCCGGTGTCGCTTCGCCCGAAGACATCCAGTCGGGCAAGATACAGGTCATCGCACCGCACGGCTTTCTCGCCGAATCGATCGGCGAGAGCGTGATCGCCGGCACAGCGATGAACCGGCGGGTGCAGTTTCAATTCGGCACCGCCCTGCCGGTCGGCAAAAGCGGGCAAGTCGGCGGCGGGCTCGGCCAGAAACTGTCGAGCGGCAATGTTGCCTTGGTGCCACCGACCAGATCGATCAGCAAGGATGGAGAAACCCTGCTCGTCGATGGCATCAGCTTTGACTTCATGGATGCCGGCGAAACCGAAGCGCCAGCCGAGCTGGTGTTCTACCTGCCCCAGTTTAACGCGCTGCACACCGCCGAAGTTGCCACCCGCACCTTTCACAATGTCCTGACGCCGCGCGGCGCGCTGGTGCGCGATACGCTCAAATGGAGCAAGGTTATCGACGCCATGCTCGCCAAATATGGCGCGAAATCGGATGTCATGCTGGCCTCGCATCACTGGCCGACTTGGGGCAGCGACAATGTGCAGACTGCTCTGAAGAACCAGCGCGGCATCTATCGCTATGTCCACGACCAGACCATGCGGCAGGCGAATCAGGGCGCGACGATGGACGAGATTGCCGAGAATATCGGTGAGCCGGATTTCGCCAAGACCGACTTTGGTGTGCGCGACTATTACGGGACGCTCAATCATAATAGCAAAGCGGTCTATCAACGCTATTTCGGCTGGTGGGACGCGGTTCCGGCCCATTATCATGCGCTGCCACCGGTCGAAGCATCGAAAAAATATGTCGCGGCGATGGGCGGTGCGAAAAAGGCACTGACTGTTGGCGAGAAGGCTTTCGAAGCCGGTGACTATCGCTGGGCCGCGACCGTGTTCAACCATCTGGTCTTCGCCGATCCGGCCGATGAAGCAGCCAAAAAATGGCTGGCCTCAACCTACGAGCAGCTCGGTTTCCAGACCGAAGCCGGGACGTGGCGGAATATCTATCTGGTCGGCGCCAAGGAGCTTCGCGAAGGCAATAACGTCAAGAATTCGATCAGCACGGCGAGTGAAAAGGTGCTGAACGGCATCCCGGCGGTCGACCTGTTCGATGCCATGGCGACCCGCTTCAACCCGGCGAAGATGCAGGGCGATGGCGGCATCATCCGCTTCTGGTTCCCCGACCGCAAAGAAGCGGTCAGCATCGATCTCGGCAAGAGCGTGATGTTCCCGCGCAGGGAAGATTATGCTGCCACTGCCGCCGGATCGGATACCCAGATCACCATCAGCCGCGCTCTGTTCACAAAATTGCTGATGCGTCAGGCCAATGCGATGGAACTGATCCAGAACAAGGAAATGCTGGTCAGCGGCAATGCTGCCCTGATGGCCGCCATGTTCGGCGCGCTTGACGAGGTGGATCCGCAGTTTGATATTGTGACGCCGTGATACAGAGGCTAACTTCCGTTCGCCCTGAGCCTGTCGAAGGGCGCTTTCCCGAGACAGGTGCTTCGACAAGCTCAGCACGAACGGATTGGACCACATAAGGATTGCACCATGCAACGATTTAACTTCCCCGTCGTCCAGCCCGATCCGGCGCTTGAAGAGTTGCGCCGCGAATTGCAGACGTTCCTGAGCGAAGAGCGCAAGGCGGGCAATTTCAGACCGGAACCGGAATGCTGGATGGCCTCCGCCGATCCGGAATTTTCGAAGAAGATGGGCAAGCGCGGCTGGATCGGTCTGACCTGGTCGAGCCAATATGGCGGCCACGACAAGAGCGCGCTCGAACGCTATATCGTCACCGAGGAAACCTTGCGATCCGGCGCGCCCGTCGGTGCCCACTGGATCGCCGACCGGCAGCACGCACCGATGCTGCTCAAACATGGCACCGAGGAACAGAAGCTCGACATATTACCGCGCATCGCCGCCGGTGAATGCTATTTCGCCATCGGTCTCAGCGAGCCGGGCGCGGGCTCCGATCTCGCCAATGTCAAAACCAAGGCCGAGAAAGTCGCCGAAGGCTGGAAGATCAACGGCCAGAAAATCTGGTCCTCCGGCGCGCATATCTCGCATTATATGGTAGCTCTGCTGCGGACCTCGCCAGCCGATGGCCGCAACCGCCATGTCGGCCTGTCACAGATCATGATCGATCTCCGCCTGCCCGGCGTGACGATCAAGCCGATTGTCGACCTCTCCGGCGATGCGCATTTCAACGAAGTTTATTTCGAGGATGTGATCGTTCCCGACGACTGCCTGCTCGGCGAAGAGGGCGGCGGCTGGAAGCAGGTAACCGGTGAACTGGCGATGGAACGCTCCGGTCCGGAACGATTCCTGTCCAGTTATATCACCTTGGAAACCGCGCTATACCAACTCAGCGGAAAAATGGGCTCGGACAGCCACGCCCGACTGGGCAAGCTGATCGCCAGCCTGCGCACGCTGAAAGGCATGTCCTGGGGCATTGCCAATCTGCTCAAGCAGGGCGTCTCGCCCGAAACCGAAGCGGCGCTGGTCAAGGATCTCGGCAACCGCCTGGAAAATGACCTGACCATGCAAGTCCGCGCGATGCTCAACGACCTGCCCACGGAAGACTGGAGCCCGGATATGCGCCGGATCATGAATATCGGCGTATTGCGCTCTCCGCCAAACACATTGCGGGGCGGCACGACCGAAGTAATGCGCGGGATCACCGCGCGGCAATTGGGGTTACGCTGATGATCAACACCGAAGGCATGGTCGCCGAAACCGCGGCGAAAATTTACACCGATCTGTGCGGACGCGAAGTTCCCCACGAAGCCGAAGCCGGGAAATATCCGCAGGTACTGTGGGACGCACTGACCGAAAACGGCCTGCCGCTGGCTTGGGTCAGCGAGGCCAATGGCGGATTTGGCGCCGACTATGACGAGACGTTCGGTGCGATCTGGGCTTCGGCGCAGGCGGCATCACCGGTGCCCTTCGCCGAGACTTTGATCGCCAACTGGATGCTCGACCGGGCCGGTCTGGCACCGGCGGACGGCAGCGCCAGCTTCGCACTTAGCGGTCACACGCCGAGCGCCGATATTCCCTTTGGCATGCACGCCGACAAGATTGTCCTGTTCGACGAGGCGCACCACGAAATATCCCTGTTCGACAATCGCGCTGCGGTCCGTTCGCCCGAAGAATCGCTGTCGTCCGATGGCATGACGCAATTCGTATTTTCCGGCCATGTGGTGGAGCAATCGGCGAAGACCGATCTTTCCCGCCGCGCGGTGGAAGCGCTGATCCTGACCGTTCGCGCCGTACAAATGGCAGCGGCGATGGAAACTGCGCTGAATCTGTCGATCGACTATGTTTCCCAGCGCGAACAATTCGGACGGCCCCTGTCGAAATTCCAGGCGATCCAGCAGCAACTGGCCGTTGCCGCATCCGAATGCGCCGCTGCGACCATGGCCGCGACGCAGGCAGCCAGCGCCATTGCCCGGCACAG